>Ga0255040_10000414_pt1 | contig 11137 bp, 16 predicted proteins | sample BC1_12_2_MG_FD_181711 | JGI IMG/M metagenome (GOLD analysis project Ga0255040, IMG submission 181711) | Seawater microbial communities from Strait of Georgia, British Columbia, Canada - BC1_12_2 | ecosystem: Environmental > Aquatic > Marine > Strait | place: Canada: British Columbia | collected... | reverse complement strand
TTCGTAACCTTCAGAATCTGCGACAACTTTACCGACTCGCGTCCATTTAGTTTCACAAACATTTGTCCTTTGATTAACCGCATCCCATTCACCAATAATTGTATTGTCAATTTCCGACACCAAACCATTAACAATTTGTGTGATTTCTTTACTCATATCCAATATGCCGTTCCTTTGTTTATACCATTATAATCCGCAAACTCACCAATGCCGACATACGACAATGTGATTGTTGCATTGCTATCACCTCCAACGATGGACAAGATGTCACCCACCTTGTAACCGCTTCCGACTTTGTTGATTGTTACCGCATCAATTACACCACCGGTTTGAACGATGTCAACCGTGCATCCTGAACCGCTTCCACCGGTTGTTGCAACATCTAAAGCATCCGCATAATTTGTTCCGGCATTTGACAATGTAATCGTAACGACTTGACCAACTTCAGGATTCTTTAATAGAATATAATTCCTAATGTTTTGATAAGACGTGATTGATTCATTATACCGTGCGAACATCATCGTTTGCAATGTGTTGACAACAACTGAATTTTCCGCAGTTTGTTGCACGTTTCCGTATGGTGTCATTTGATTTAGTAAGTCTTTTGCATACTCAAAATATATGAACCCTTTTAACATATCCAAGACTCCACGACTTTCAATCATATAATAAAGATTTTCGTCAACATACAACGGATCAAAAACCAATTTAAAATTGGGTGACCTTGGTACATTGTTTTCTAAATCGCTAATGAAAGCATTGTATAAATCCACACCAAACAATTGGCGAAGATATTGTGGTTCGTACCGGTTTATATACTCCGACAATTTTGCCGTTGAATACATTCCGGTACTTAATTCCCACTTGTTAATGAAATCTTGTGTTGTTATTAAAGGCATTACTTTTTGAGTTTTCCAAATTTAGACTTTAACCATTGTTTCAGAACCTTGCCGGTCACAGACCAAACTTGATTCCTTTTCATAAAATCGGCTTCACCATTAGCAACAAAATCATAAATACCATCATCATCAATGTCAACACCCAAAGTGACTTTTCCATCAATCTTTGTGAATTTGGCATCGAACTTTTTTGTGTCGATATCTAATTCAACGTTTCCTTCCTCATCACGCTTGAAATCAATATCAACATTCTTTGTGTCAATACTAAAGTCAACCGGTTTTTTGGTTCTCGGTTTACGTTGTTTCTTGTTCTTTATTGGTTTCTTGTCCTCCATAGTTTCGTGTTATTATGGCTTAAGAATTAGAGCAACATCAGTAGCGATATCACCATAAACGAAAGCCGGTTTTTGATTGTTCTTCACATAAGAAACAAGTCTTGCCTCCGCTAAGATTGTAATCATATTTTTTGTGAAATCATCAGTATCTAGACCAACGCTAAGATTCATATCATCACGGAACTTTACATTCACTTTTGACATATCACCAACAAGATAATCACCTACCGGCATATAAGTTGATGAGATGACTCTCATTCCGGCAATTGACATTTCACCATCACCGGCTTGTGTTGGTAAAAACATAGGATAAGTATACATTCCATCTGATGCTTTTGTCAATTGTAGTTTTGCAATATCTTCAGGATTCAACACAACGTGTGTAGGTGAAAAGTTTGCACCTTCAATTTGTGCTTTTGCAACTCTCATCAAATCCGTTATGTTTGCATCTTGAATTTCATCGTCAAAGTTACCATTGTATGCCGGTAATCCCATTGATGCGTTAATCAAACCTTTGATTTGTCCGGTTGCACCGGTTCCGTTCAATAGTGCTTCTTCAATACCTTCACGAACACCTTCCATCAAATCGTTGTTTATTTCACCACGAATGAAAGATAAATCTTCAAGCATTTCTTTTGAAACCTTCACATAAGATGCGATTTTCTTCACCTCTTCAGAAACTTCCGCCCACGTTGGTTCACCTTGTGTTTTTGCACTTCCTTCAGTTGTCCAACCGATGTTTGAATCCGCAGTTTGTTGAACGTAAGTTACAAACTTTGATCCGGTTTGTCCTCTGTTTACGTTCTCAAGGATTCCGTATCTTTTACGAACCGTTCTATCTACTTCGCTATCAAAGTCAGTAAGTGCGTAATCTCCGGTGTAATCTGCCGTGATTGTCGTTGTCTTGATGTTTAAAGACATTTTACCACCTTTTTCAACTGCGTCCTTGATTGCATCAAGATTCTTTTCGTATGCCTTTGCAACCGCTTGACCAATAGAAAGTTTTTCCGCTTTTGGTTCTGTTGCTTTTTCAGACATTGCCTCAAGTTTCCCTTCGAACTTTGCAATCGACTTTTCTAATTCCTGAGACTTAACTTCAAGATTTTTTAATGACTCAAGGTCACTTTTTAATGCATCAACATCCGCATTTGTCGGAACGTTGGACATTTTTTCTGCGAAAGTGTTGTTTAATTTTTCAACAACCTCTTCCGGTGTTAGATTTGTGTTTTCCACGTTTTCTAATTTTTAAATTGTTAATATTTATTTATCTAATTAGGCAAGTTTTGTTTCAAGTGACTTCACCACGAAATTCCAATCATATGGTTGAACAATCTCTTTTGACTTGGTTTCTTGTGAATGGTCTGCGACCGGTTCATTCGATGCAAGTAAAATTAATTGACTATTCAAGTATTTGACTTTCATTTCAATTTCATACAACCTTTCATCTGTACCTTTTCCATTTGCTAAGGCACGGATGCAAAGATTTAATTCATTCTTTATTTTTGTAATGTGGTCGGTTTTTTCTTCACCCTTCATTCCCACAACGTAAGTGTGTTCATTCGAACCAAATGTGACCGCACTACCTTCCCACAAAATCAATTCTTTTATTTCATTGTAACCTTTTGAACCATATGTGTCATCTTCCACATAATTCATTTTATCGGCAATGTATTGAAATCCGATTGAATGTTCTTTGATTATACCATCTTCATAATCTCTAAATGCATCTTCACCATCAGTTGAACGACCAAGTTGACCAACGGCAAAAAGACCATATTCATCTTCTTTCAATTCAATGAACTTACCAATTTGTTTTTCCCAATCGTGATGACGTAGGAAAGCAATCTTTCGGTTTGACGTTGAATTCATTCCTCGTTCCTGAATAGATTTTTTAAATGCACCTTTTCGGATGACATCCATATCGGAATCTAATGCATCAAACTTTGATAAATAGACCGCAACTTTTCTTGATTCCGTGTCAATATCTTTGACCTCAAAACCGCTTTTCGAATTGTAAAGATTATGTTTCATATTATAAAATTATTCAACCGGTATTGGTTCACTCCATTCATCACTTGCCATCAGGACAAGACATTCGGAATGTGTTAAAACTTGAACCGGCACAACACTACCATCAGCAATGAATGAAGGTTCATCATTGTACTTAATTACAAACTGCGAATCATCTAATGACTTTCGGATTGTATCTTGATCCGTTTCTCCGATTTGTGCAAAGTCAATGTTTCCTAAATCTGCAATGTTTATTATTGCGTATGTTTCTGCTTGTTTTGTACTCATTTTTTTATTTATTAATTCGTGTTTATGTTGGCACATCTGTGCTAAAAGTTGTAAAGTTTGTCATCGTTCCGTCATTGCCTCCCGAACCATTGTCTAAGAGTGTCGGCGCTGTATCAGAATCTCCGCATCTCCACCAAGATAAAGGATTGCTTGATGATATGTCAAATGGCACTGCACTACCATCCCAAACATCTGAAATGTTTATTTCTGAATTCCATACTGCGACCTCATCAATGTTGCCTTTCCAATAATTTCCGTAAGTATCTTCACTTATTCTATCAATTACATTATTTGTTCCCGCGTTATAAGTCGCGTTATATGTTTCTACTCCGTCAGTATATGCGATTAAATTTGTAGCACTTGAATTATAAGTTATAACAATGTTATGCCATTGACCGTCTCTTATTGTTGGCGTTAAAGCAACATATGAAGAACCATTACTATAACACATTTTATTAGCATTTGCACCACCATTTAAAACTACCGTACCAAATAAAAAGAATCCACTTGCACCACCAAAAACTTGGTCACGTACTGAACCACTTGTACTTGCTTTAACCCACATTGAAACACTAAAGTCTGTCGCAAGTGTAATTGTTGGAATAGAAACATAGTCATCAATGCCGTCTAATAGTATGCTCTTTGTTGAAAATGGTATTGTTGGTACGTCTGTCACAAAGTTACTTGCATTCATATTTACCATTGTTCCGTTATTGCTACCTACATTGTCCGTAATTGTGTTTGCAGTATCACCATCTCCCATTCTCCAATAGGCTTCTATATCAGAAATAGATGAAACGTCTGAAGGAACACCTTGACCAAATATGTCAGTGACTTCACTTTGTGTTAATCCTCTGCTATAAATACTAACTTCGTCAAGGTTTCCGTTTAGAATTTGACTATATCCTCCAAATCCTGAATCTCCAAGATATAAAATCGTGTTATTAGTATTAATGTTACCACTTGCGCTTGTTGTTGCTTTTAAAACTCCATCAATATAAATCTTAACATTAGAACCATCGTATGTACCTACTATATTATACCAAACATTCTGTGAAGGTACAACACCACTAAAAGCATTAAAATTTCCATTAGGAGTATTTACACCGAAATATAATTCGCCACCATTAGAAGATGCACCACTTCTCATATTTTGCAGAGCAAAAGAATTGCCTAAACTTCCTTGTCTTGCGACAATTGGGTGATATTGATTTGACGTAGCAAGATTATTGTTATACTTAACCCACGTAGAAACAGAAAGTTCTGCATATCCATTTGTTAATGTGCGATTTGTTTCTACTCTGTCATCAACACCATCAAAGTATGTACTCAAAGTGTTTACAAATGGATTAGGTGGTACGTCTGTTGTTCTATTGGCTTCAACCATATTTGCACTTCGTGCTATTCGTGTATCTGTACCTACGCTTGTCATTGTCCAAGAAAATCCATTCCAAGTTGCATTGTCACCCATTCTAAACCAAACAAATGGTGAGTATGCGTCAAGACTTTGTGGTTCACCGTTGTTATATATTGCGCTTACGTCACTTTGTGATAACTCTGTTGTAAAAATAGCCGTTTCGTCAACCTTGCCATTAAAGAAATTATCTGCATTGCTTCGGCAACCTAAATACAAAGTATCTGTACTTTCTGCTGTTCCTATTAAAGTTCCGCTTCCTGTAGTTGTGTCTGCGCTTCCGTTAATATAAAATTGACCACTACTTGTACTTGCAGTTCCATCATAAGTAAATACTACGTGATTCCAACCGCTTGATAAATTTGTAGCACCGTTAAATACTAATCTATCGCTTAATGTAGACCTAAACACTACATTTAATTTATTGCTTTGTACTGCAAAATAATAACCTCTATAGTTTGTGCTTGGTGCAAGTTGATTAGACAAAATTGTATTATTACCTATAGCACTAACATTAACCCAAGCACTAAAGGAAAAAGAATCTAATCTATTAAACCTTAAACTACTTGTGTCAGGCACTAAAAAGTAGTCATCAATTCCGTCAAAACTGAAGGAGTGCAAATTACTGAATGAAGGAGTTCCACCACCATCCAATGCACTTTGATTGACTCTAAGTTGACTATATGAAGAAAGTGAATAGAATGACATATTTATTTCAGGATTGCAACGACTGATCCGGATGCTAATGTTACACCACTAAATGTTTTTCCCCTTACCGGTGCAATTATCACTCCGGCTTTTACAACACCATTACTTGCAATATATGATGTTCTTGCATCGACACCATCAACCTTTATTGAATTGAATTCAGTATCTTCCGCAACATATATTGCATCAATTTGATTTGAATATTCGGTTGTATTGTTTACGTAAAATGTACCATTTTGCAATGCCAATTCTTCGATGGCAACTAATTGTGAGGAACTACCCATTTTCTTGTGTGTTTAAGTCTGTTAAAATTCTTATTTCTTCCGGTGATAATGCGACACCTAAACCGGCAATTTTTTCAAGTGTTTCCGCTTTTATTTTTTGTGTGATTGCTTTTGATTCTTGGTCATCTTGTAATATAGGCAAGTGACTGAAATCCGCTTTTAAATAATACCCCTCCGCATCCAAACCAAATTGCTTAATAATTGAATCATACATTTGTTGTGTTTCCGGTATAATTGTATCTTGATAAACCATTCGAATCGAATCACGAACGTTTGTAAATGTCGCACCTTTTTCCTGACTGAAACAATTGTAACTTAATCCATACGCATCAATCAATGCAAGTTTGTCCGCAGTCAATTCCTCAAACAACAACAAATCTTTTGTTGGATATGACATTGGTTTCCAATCAACATTTGCTTCGGTTATTATGACCTCATCTTTTTGACGATGATACCAATCGTTTTGAATCTTCTTTTTTTCTTCCGGTGTCATAGGTATTGCACCACCAAGGTCATTATTTTGTGCCGACAATATACCAATCGCACCGATGTTTTCAAGCAATACGTTCCGCTTGTGATAAGATGCACGAATGTTTGACAAAGGATATTTTAACGTTTCAACCCTTGACACCGGTTTGATGATATTCATACCATCATCGGAAACAAAGTAAACCATATCATTCCATTCAATCGCTTCATATGTATCGTCATCATATTTGAATGTAAACTTATCAACCAAATCTTCCGCATCCATTTGCTTTAACTTTTTACCGGTCAAGTGAATCTTCACTTTGTTTGCCGGTAGCGGAACGAACAAATTGCGTATTCCCGCAGTACGTTCAGGTGAGTAACAAAAGACATTTGAATAAAGACCATCTTGAACACCGATTGAATAAACCACATCACTCCAAGATTGCATTGCATTAGGATGATGGATCATATCCATTAGCCAATGATTTTCAACTTTGTCACCGTTCTTGTCATATAAACAAGGTTTGTTTGATGACATCATTGATGCACGTTTGTCAATTACTGAACGCAATTCAGGAATCTCAATATATAGTTTCCACGCATCATCAACGTCAACCCACACCGCATCCTTCTTTCCCCACAATTGGGATTGTCTTGGAAAGAGTTGTTTGAACTCATTGATGAACCGGTCATTTGGATTGAATTGAATGCCGAAAAACTTTTCAAAAAAGGTACTCATATGATTGTTGTGCTATTTCATCACGTTGATATATTCCTTACAAAGTTAGTGATTAATTTTTAAACAAATACTTTGATTAGATTTTAGACAAATGTCTAAACATACTTTGTGCAAAGATTGACAATCCGGCAAGGCAATCCGGTGCATCATCGTTTTTGTTTTTGCCCTCTTTAGAATACGATTGAACGTTCTCAATGAATTGGGTGCATTGGTTTGTTCCGGTGTTCAGGAACGTCAATTGCGATTGCACAAATGCCGATTGCATTATGATACGAGTTTGTTTGTTGGTCGTGTTATGCACTTGCAAGATTCGTGTCTTGGTTTCTTTCTGCAAGTAACGTGAAAACATCGCACCCATTGAATTCGATTCAACACGGCAATATGACACACCCCATTGATTTAATCGTTGTGCAATCATTGGAATTGTTGCATCGGTGTTTTCTTTTGAATAGACATAATCAACGACATAAAACCGTTCACTCTTTACGGCACATATGACAAAAGCGGTGTAGTCTTTCCCTTGATCCGCAACGTCACAATATGCAACACAACCATCAATGGTTGATTTATCACTTTCAAATTCTTGTTTGCTTATGATATTCAATTCGTTGAACAATCTTCCTTTGATGTCAACCGGTTGTTGTTGGTATTCAGCCAACCAAATTTCTTCAGCGGTGTGTTTTCGTTTGTCAAGGAATTCATCGGTTGTCATTACGGCATCACAAAACGATTCACCGGCATCCGTTAATGCGGATATGCTGATTGACTTGTCATAAATCTTTTGTTCATAATTGCGACCAATGACATCGTTCAATGACCAACGTGTGCCAATGTCTATTCTTGCACATCCTGATTCAAATCGTGAATCGTGTGTTGATTGTTTCCATTGATGGATGCGGTCGTTTACGGTGTCGGATAGTGCATCTTCAATTCCACGATACAAGTCATCTGTGATACCCACCTTGGTCGCTCCAAAGCCGATGATTGTACCGCCAACACCGGCTCCAAAATAACCCACTTGTTTTGATTTGTTGGTGTTCCATCCTTGCAAGTTTGCTTTGTCATCTGACAACTTTACATCATTAAACACGGCATTGAACCGTTCGGATTTTAGTATCGCACGAACATCATAAGAAAACTTCAAATACAATGTTGCGGTGCAAGTGTTACGCATCACCGATTGTGTTGGATTTCTTCCAAGTGTCCAAGCACAAAACAATGATGTCAGATATGACTTACCGGCACGAGGAGGAAGTGACACCGATAATGATTTGATTTTGCCCTCTTCGATGTCCTGAAACGATTGTGCGATGTCCTCAAAGAATAAACGTTCGGAAAAGAATTCATTATCATAATACAGACAGAACCGCCAAAAATGTCTTCTTGCAAGTGTTTGTTTTACGACATCAAAACCGGCTTGTTTTATGTCATTACTCATTCTCTAACAATGCAATCAATTCATCACTTGATAGGTGACTTAAATCCGGTTGTGATTTATTAATATCTATTTGTTGACGTTCAACATATCCACGATGTTTTCCTTTGGTCTTTAAGTAAAATATGGTTGCGGTTGTTGAACCATCCTTGATTTGATTATACAATTGTGATTCGGCAAAGTCTAAAGCAATATCTTGACATTCATCACACGCACGTTTGAATTCCGGATCACTATTATAATAGTTGTAAAAAGTTGACCTTGGCATCTTAGCAATCTTACACGCTTCCGATATCACACCAAGTGATTTGGTCATTGCCTCAATCAATGCGTTCTTTTTGATTTTAACGCTATTTGATGCGGTTTCTTTTTTAGGTTGTCCATTTGTGTTCATATAACAAAGTTAATGATTCTAAGACAAAATAAACATTATCAGTTTAGTGCAAATGATTATTACGCTAATTACAAACACCCTCAGGAATGAGTACATAAACAATTCGGTGTCGTTCAACCAAGTCTTTAATCGTTTTGATTCCATCCAAGGCATAACGGCAAGAACGAACCTATCCGCAATGAATATTGTGAAAAACAATGGTAGTAATATCACGCCTAATGTACCTCGTAAAATGTTTACTATCTTCTTATTCATTTGATGTGTTTTTGATTGCATCCCATTCGTGCAAAGTTTGTTCAATGTAGTTTGCAAGTTTAGTGTCTTTTATTGCCCTCCTGAACTTTCTTGAATGAATATATTCTTCCGTTATAAGTACGGACATTTGCATCATTTTATATTCCGTTTTAGACAATTTTTTGAACCCTCTTTTTCTTAGGTATTTATGTACTAATGATTTTAGTCTTTTCATAGTGTAATTTTATGAACCGCAAGATATACATTCATCTTCATCCAATTGTGGATTTGCTACAATGTCAGGATTCAAAATCTTTTTCAAATCATATATCTTTTGATGTGTTTCCATATCACTTAACAAGTCACCGGTCAAGGTATCTTTTAACCTTCTTATTTCTGCATTTATTTCGCTTCCGTTCATCTTCCTTGTCCTTTGTATTTCTTTCTATACAACTTACTTGATTTCAGTTTGCTTGATTTGGTTTTCGAATGTGTTCCGGCACGTTTAATTTTTGGCTTGTCAAGTGATCCGGTTAATATTTTCTTCATAGTTATAAAATAAGAAAGGGATGGGAAAAAATGGAAATTTTGCTTTGATAAGCATTGTCAAACAATTATCAAAAACCCCATCCCTTGGAGTATGTCAATTTATATTGGTTCGCATATTGTTAACCATATTAAACAATGATGTATCTTCCTGAACGCATTCACACATCACTTGAATGCCACCGTGCCTTGTTAATATTTGCACAACCTCATATGTTCCTGACTGATGTTCAAATTGTGTTCCGACCGGCATCAAAAAAGGTGAAACCCTCATTTGCACTTTGTCGTTCCGTATCATATAAATATCAACCATAAAATCGGCAACTTCATCAACAATAAAAGGATAACCATCACACATCTTTATTTTTTTTTTCAAACCATACCGAATGAATTTGTCCGGTGTATTTGGTTCGTGCGACCTTTACATTGTTTTGTTCCGCAAATATACAAAATTCTTTAAGTTGTTCATCAATCGAATGTGCTTTCCAAAGTATTCCGGCACGTTTCGTTGTATAGTCTGCACAAAAAACGACCTTTGCGACATCAATGTCACATTGTTCCAACAAGTATTCAATACACTTTTTCGTTGGATATCCGTTTCGATATTCGACCAACATAATTCAAAGTTAGTCAAAATCATTGAACTTTTCATTTGGCACAAAAATCATCATTTCTTGGTCGTTTGATGAACCTTCCCTTGGTTTACGACCACCAACACGTTTTTCGCCCTGAATGTTGTTTGCGTTTATATATACCAATTTATCTTTCCATTGTATGAATAGGTATGTTGGTAATTGTGATGACCTTTTCATCATCTTCCGGTGCTTTATGCAACTCACCATTGTATTGGGAAAGTCATCGTGATTTTTACAATAACATTTTATTTCTATAAAGCACAAACCGATTTTATTTTCGTTCCGCAATTCGTACACCAAGAAATCCAAATCGTGTTGACCTAACTTTTTATAAAGTGTACCATCCCAACAAATTTTTTTTATCACATTTAATTCGTTGTCAATGTCTTTTTGACTTTCAAACCTTATTTTCAAAATACTTTCCGATTTTCTGAATGGTCTTTGAATGCAAACCACGTTCCGGATCATTACGATTTAGGAACATCCACATTTGATTTTGTTGAACACCGGCATCCTTGGAGAATTGATTTAAAGATTTACCGGTGCTTTTCAAATGGTCATTGATTGCATTACGCAATTCTTGATTAATATTTGACAACGTTACTTTCATTAGAACGGCAAGTCATCGGATTGATTTGTTTCTGTTTGAATTGCATCTTCCTGAAAGTTTTTTGTAATTCCATCAGTTGCATCCGGAATGCCTTGGTTGTTTCTTGGTATTCCAATTGTTTCAAGTTTCCAAATC
>Ga0255040_10000413_pt1 | contig 11151 bp, 10 predicted proteins | sample BC1_12_2_MG_FD_181711 | JGI IMG/M metagenome (GOLD analysis project Ga0255040, IMG submission 181711) | Seawater microbial communities from Strait of Georgia, British Columbia, Canada - BC1_12_2 | ecosystem: Environmental > Aquatic > Marine > Strait | place: Canada: British Columbia | collected... | reverse complement strand
TTCTTCTTTCTGGGCGCGGCTTCGGTCTTGGCCTTCTCAGGCTCTGGTTTGGATTCAGGTACTGGTGGTGCAGTCTCTGTCTCAGCACTCGCCTTGGGCTCCTCAGCCTTGGCTTGTCCTGCTTCCTGCTGTGGTTCTTTCTCTTTCGGTTTTCTGCTTAAAGCCATTACGGTCTCTCCTTGGTACTACAGTAGTTGGGTGGGGAGGTGCCCGGGAACGGAGAAGGAGGAGCCCGTCCCCGGGCTATCACTGCACCCTCAGTGATTAGGTATCGAGCGTGGTGACTCGGAACGCGCTATCGAACAAACGATAGGCCATTCTGCCCCAATCCACACGCCAGAAGTTGGAACGCTGGAGCACCATCTTCTCGGTTGCCGCGTACTCAGCGGAGGCGTTGGTCACCTGACGCAGAGCGAAACGGGAATCGAAGCCGACGATGGTATCAGCAGCAACAACGGAGGTCGGAACGACCAGGACGTTCGGCACACCCAGGCTCACGTTGAGCAGGTTGGGCTCGACGTTCAGACCGAAAGTACCCAGGTTACCGGTGTTGGTGCCAGTGGTGTTCGGATCGAACATCACCGGACGACCTACGCGGTTCTGGATCTTCAGGAAGGTGTCGATGTCGCAGATGATCGAGTCGATGCTGATCTTCCGTGACGGATCGTACAGGAACTTGATCCAACCGGCCTGGGTACAAGTACCCGTGGCAGCACCGGAATCGAAGTCCGTAAAATCCTGCGGCGTGATGGCTGCGTCACCCGTGTCCAGGTTACCGCCAATAACAGCAGCGATATCTGACCACATGTTCGCCAGCGACTCACCAGCAGACTGCTGGGTGAAGATGATACCGACGAGGTCCAGAGGAGTTCTCATCAGGGCCTGATCAGAGATCTGGAGACCGATGGAATTCGTCAGGATGCTCTTGGCATACTGGCTGGTGGTGATGCTGACCATGTTCTTGGGCAGCGCGTTCTGAGAGATCGGCGCACTACGCTCAGCCTTGGGGGCCTCGACGTTGATCAGCGGCTGGGTAAACATCTCGGAACCGATGGTCTCCTTGGAGGCAATCATGTTCGCCCAAACTCGGCCTTCCAGGGAGTAATCCTCCTGAAGGACTTCGTTCATAATCTGCATGACTACTTCGGGGAAGAAGATACGGGTCGCAGGGGTTGTACCCTGCTGGCTGGGAGCCACGATACCGGAACCCGCACCGGACAAGCTCTCGCCTGCCATCTGAGGATTCTGACCGGAGAAGATCTCCTGCATGTTGGAAATCCGCACACCGCGATCAGGCCGCGCCTTGGTATAAATACCCAAGGAGTGCATGCCCTGCTGGAAGACCGATCCGTACATATCGACGTCGGCATCCGGGTAGCGTTGTGACAGAAGCTGGGACACACTCATCCCGGCCTGAGCAGCCGTCTGGTAATCCTCCAGGCGAAGTTCGCCGTCTTTGAGGACATTGCCAGAGGCAAGATATTTGAAATTGGCTGTTGCACCTTGGTTCATTTGAAAAAGTCTCCTGAGACTGTTTGTTGGGGTTAGCCCTGACTGGCCCTATTACACACGCTCAAGGACGCATTCGGCACCAGCACCAGTGGCGGCAGCGATTACAATCCACTTGTATGTGGCGGGAGTACCGGTCTTCACATTCTGCAATGCGTAAGTACCGAGAGTACCTGCCGTGCCAGCGACCACAAGGCCACCAACAGCCAGGGAACCAGCCTCATCAATAGCCCTCACACGACCTTCCTTACGGACAGAGCCGATGCTGAAACCATCTTTGGTGCCGGGTTCGACTGCGGTCACAAAGCCAGTGATCTCGTCACCGTCTGCAACTGCAACCATTGCGTTACCAGAATACTTGACGCCTTTGCCAAGATCCTTGTCGTTGTACTGCCCTGAGTTGTCTCCGAGATTCTCGGTAGCATCCGGGCGGTAGGGGTCAATCAAAACTTGACGCTTGTTAGCCATCGTACCTTTCTCCAGTTATATGAAATACGTTAAGAAAAACTTCTCTCGCCCTTACTTTGCCTTCGGGATGATACCCAGGTTAATCACATTGGGCTGCTCAGTAATATCAGTATGAGCCGACTGCCGACCGATCTTGAAAGTCGAATCGAATTGCTCCTTCACAGAGGAGTGTTTGGCGATGACAGCAGAAACGCCCATCTCGCCAAAATTGGTGACAGCCTGCTTCATCCCGATTTCCATTCGGTTCACGGCAGCGCCTACGAGTTCAACCATGGTGGCTGAATCAGCCTTCATGCCGTCGCGCTGGGCGGTCATGCCTTCCAGGTCACGTTTCAGCAAGGCGTTTTCAGCCGACAGGGTAGCCAACTGGGAAACCAGGGCAGTGTCGGCAGGAGCTGCGGGAGCAGCCAGGGCAGCAGCAGCGGCGTCGGCGTCAGCCTTGGCCTTGATCTCTGCGTCGGTCAGCTGAGGCTCACCACCTTCGGCCAGAAGAGCAGCGGCTGCGTCAGCCTCTACCTTGGCAGCAGCATCGGCGTCAGCCTGCTGCTCCGGTGTCAGTTCTACGTGGTCCAAGCTCTCCAGAGGAGCACCTGCAGCCAGGGCCGCGATGTCTGCCTCTGATTTGAGCAGGACTTGGCGTTTTGCTTCGATGCTCATCAATGTATCTCCGTTCATTTGCGTTGGGTTATTCGACGGTTCCTGCTTTTCGAGTTTGGCGATCACCGCTTCAGGGGGGTTCATGTTGTCGGCCAGACCTACGTCCATGGCTTCCTGTCCAAAGAACATGCGTCCCTCGGCCCAGGTGTCCTTTGCCTTGACGTCAAGGCCTCGCTCTTCCGCGATGTGCTCAAGGAAGAAGCTGTACATGGAATCCATCTCGCCTTGGATTGTCTCCTTGGCTTCAGGGGTCAGCTTCTCCAGCGGGTGACCGGGGGCCTTGTGCGCCCCAGCCCGGAAAACAGTGGGGTGGATGCCCTGCTGCTCCAAGTGATCTTTATACGACATGTGCGCGGCGATCACTCCGATGGATCCTACCTGGGCCATGGGGGTGGCCGACACAGACTTGCCGGTAGCAGCCAGCCAGTAGCCTGCGCTTGCCATCTTTCCAGAGGTAGCGGATACCATGTTCAGGGACTTGCCGAGAGCTGCAAGGGCTCTACCGGCGTCTTCGAGCCCGGCGACAGCGCCACCGGCCGTATCGAAATTCAGAACGACATCCGTAATGTCACTGGCTTCCATCAGTTCTGCGGAGGCCCGGATGATCTCAGGGTAGGTGGTCAGCCCGAACAAGCGGGTGATCCAGGTGTCCTCGTTGGTGAGGCCTCCCGAGATGTTCATGACCGCGACATTGCCGAAGGACTCCAACAGGTGGGAGTCGAACTTGGGCTGCATCGGGTTGTCTTCGTCTTCGTCGTTTGGCAGGAACATGGCAGGCGCCATCTCTGCCAGGGCCTTCGGGTTGTCGGCCATATACTGCTGAAATCTCACATACTCAGCAGCTGACTCGATGGTACCTAACCAAAGTGCGTTGTCCACAGTAGGGATCTCCGTTACTGGCTCTTACCACCGCCCTTTGCGGGGGTGTCTGGGACCAGGGCTGTTTGTTGAGCACCTTGGGTGCCAGGGATTTCTTGCGCGACATTACCACTTTTCTGGTGGAACATGGTACCGCTCAACTCCACGTACCCATCAGGCAGTTCGATGCCAAGCTCAGCTGCGGCAGCTTGGTCAGATATGAGACCCAGAGAAAGCTGCTCAAGGATGCGCGTCTGGCGCATCGTATTGTAGGCTTCCAGCTCGTCTTCAGGACGCAGGTTGATCGGCTTGTGCGTGACCTTCACATAGGCCTCGACACCGAACAGTCGGACGGCAAGCGTCATCGCTCTGGACAGCACATCGTCCACCGGCCGCTGGATCGCTTTTGCGATCTTCAAGAAGATGAGGGACTCAGTATTGGACAAGCTCTGTGAGCCCTCCAACCTGAGGCCCAAGATCGAGGGGTGGGACTTCAAACTGGTAGCAAGCTGACCGGAGATTGTTGACAAAAGGTCGGTGTAGTCTTGCTTTACGCCTTTTTCTGTCAGTAGCGCGGTATCGGCAGTATCGTAGACAACCAGGGCATCTTCCGGCTCCAGGCCAGAGAGAACGTCCTGCACCTGGGCCGACACTTCCTCCATGAAAGTTCGCATCTTGGTGACATCTGCCTGGATGTCTTTCGGGGCTGACGCGATGACTTTCTCAGAGTCGAGGGTGACAACAGTTCTTGAGTGTCCGGACTTGCGAACGACCCGCCGCATGTCCTGCACAAACTCATCAAAATAATAGGTCATCCCCAAGGCTGCTTCGAGCATGGGCGAAGCATACGACTGAGTCATGTCCTGGTGGAGGGAGGACACCCAGAAGCTGGGGATGTTAAGTGGTACCTCACCGACACCTGTGTACTGCCCAAGTTGCACTGGGTAGCGCCCACCCTCTCCATCGGACTTCCACTGCAGGGACTCGAAAGGAACAAGTACGATCTTGTCAGGCAGTTGCGCCTTGTTCAGAACCAGCTCACCTGCAACCTGATTGGTTAACACAACCTCGCGCAGCATGGTCTCTTCCAGCTGTGCGGTAGTCATCATATCGGCATAGCCAATAGTGTAATCACTCAGGGTGTCGATCTCAGCAAACAGGCTCTTGGCCAGCTCAGAGGCTTCCGGGTTGAACTTGGTGGTGCCGTTGTCGTAGGCCTTGATCACCAGACCAGACTTTGCGATCTCCACAAACGAGAACACTGCCGATGACAGTGTCCCTTCTTTGCGAGTCAGCAGACGCAGCGCAGTGGCTACGGCCCCGCCATTCCTCAGCGATTGGATCGTTGAGTCATAGATCGGGCTATTCTGATTCGGTATTAAACTGTCTTTGTCGTACCGACTATGGGCGGTAGAAGTTGTGGCTTTCTTTGCTAACTTGCGAGGTAAGACGACTTGGTCTTTAACGTCTGTTGCCATGCTTCTCGCCCTTAGTTGAGGTGGTCTTCATTTTCACGCCAACAGCCATCGGAGGAACTCCAACACCTGCCATAGCCGACAACTTATCGTTTAAGTCGTCGGCAATCATAAGATAATTAAGGGCATGAGAATAGTGATCTGGTCCCGAGCTTACCCAGTACGCGGTTTCTTTACCAGCCGCGTCCACTGAGGTGATCCGTTTGATGTTGCCAAAGTGCTCCCTCATGAGCTTCTCTTCCGCACAGTGGGCGAATAGCACTTTGCCCCCGTTCACATCCTTCACCATCACATCGATAGTGCCGGTACGGTAGGAGGAAACTACCTGCTCAGCCTCGTTGATTTTGATGTTGCTGAGGGAGGCCCCGACAGAGCGAACATAATAGTTGCCCCAGGCGGTGCCGTAGAACGCTCCATCAATAATGGACAGGGCGATAGAGAAATCAGGCCCGGCATCGATCACCGCTTTGGTGACCCCGAACCACCCCATCAACTCAAGTGCCCTGGCCTGGGCAGAGCCTTGACCGTCTTGCCGGATCCTCTCGGCATAGATAATCTCCATTCGCCGCGGATTGACTCGCCGGCCGATCAGCAGGTGGCAGGTCTTGCCTACGTCCATTCCGAGTACGCAGCCATCGGCCGCACCGATACCCGGGGAGACAGCCCTCAGACGGAACGTCCTGTCAAGTACCTCCTTTACAATCGAGGTCTCTGCGTCCTCAAAGTCGAGGCCGATCTTGAAGTTTACCCAGTCAGCCTTTCGCTCATACTCGTCAATCTGAGCGAGGGTTCTCCCTGGTGGGTTGATCGAGGCGACATCGAACGGGATCACATGGTACCCGCGATGCTCGTTGTCAGGGTGTGCGTGGATCCACTGGCGCTTCTCTGGGTCGGCCAGATTCCGGACGGTGATCTCGCAGCGGCATTCCGGACAGGCTACGAAAGCCTTGTTCAGGTCGTAGCGGCCTGACTTGAAGTCCTCCTTCTCAAACTTCAGAAGGTCTTCGTCAAACCCGGGGAGGACAACATCTCCAAAGAAGTTAGGGGCGACCCATTTATGACAGGAGTTACATTGGACGAAGTATCGAGCTTGTGACGAACCATCGTAGATTTTGCTGATACCAAAGCCGCCAACAGTGGGAGTTGAGAACTCGCGCCTAAGACCGCCACCTTCCGCGTGTCCGAGCCGGGAGGCGTATGTGGTGAGGACTGTTTGGTCACTGAAGTCTACCTCGTCGTTGATCAAAATATCTGCCGGGGTGGAGATGGCAGCGCCTTGGGTGAACGTGCCTGTGATGTGCAGGAACGACATCCCGATCTGTTTAAGACTAGCACTATCGTTGTCTTTTGACATCAGGCTGCCCAGCATCGGGCTGGTGTCGATCACAGGATCGAGCCGGGATTTGGAGAACTTATTGGCGAACCCTGTGGTGGGCAGGGTGTAGATCGCGGTGTGGTTTTGCTTGATGGCAAGGAGGGCCAGGATCAACCTGACAAAGATCTCAGATACTCCCACCTGGGAGCACTTCTTCAGAGAAACCCGACGCGCAGAATCGTTGAGTACGTCGATCTGAAACTCGTGGTTCAGAAACGACCACTTGCGCCGGGTATCCTTCGGATGGGTCGTGTTCCGAATGATCCACTCTGACAGGTGGGAGAGATCGATGTTCGAGCTGACCGCGTCAGTGACCCGGTCAAAGAACATCCTGGCTACCGGGTTCATCCGGGGATAGGCCACTCATAGTGGTTGCCGTCAGCGAAGCGCAGCCCGGCGATCCCGCCCATGGACTCCCAGAACTCAGCCAGGGGGAGATGGTCGTTGCCGTCCGTGAGGTACTTGCCGTCCCTGAACAGGTTCAGATCGATAGCCAGACGCATCTTGTGACGGCTGCTGAGACTGCCGTACTCCGCACGAGGATCACGGTAGAGATCTCCACCGGAGACCTGGAAGCCCAGCTTGTGGGCATGGTCGATCAGGCGGGGCACTGCCCTCATGAACTCAAACTGAGCGGTGAGGATCGGGCTGTACTGGGGTTTCTTGTCCTGTTGAGCAGCCGGTGGCGCGGGGGGAATGCGGGAGGGTTTCCTTGGTGGTTTCCTGTTTTCAGTCTCGGCAGCAGGCCCTCTCGTTTGCGGCCCAGTGGCCTGTACCACGGGATCCTCCTCCGCTTTCTTTCCCTTGCCAATGGGTTCAACTTTCTTATCTTTACTCATTTCATCTTTCCTTTTGGGTGTGGAGGGGATACCTCCAGGGTGGGTACTACTGGCCGGGCAGTGGAACTGGTGAGCCCCGGCCTTGGCACATGTTCATCAGCAGACCAATGGACCGGGTGTGTCCTTTGATCTGCTCGATATAGGTGTTCGCTTCTTCGTTATGCCGCGAGCTTTCCCTTCTCTGCTCTTCCTGACGGTTTCGGACTTCTCGGATATCCTCTTTCATGTCAGTGGCGTCATCCTGGCCAAACCGCGCCTTCCTGCCAAACTCTGTCTTCCACTGGTTCAACACTGCGATGTCCCGTTCCATGACGTTGTGGACAAGCGTGTTGTTTTCCTTCATGTGAGCGAAGTCTCCAACCAGATCATTAACAGTATCCCGAATGCTAAAGACGCCGTAAATAGCCCCAATGAGGAGGGGCACCATGAGCGCGGCAACCGCGTCCTGAAACCAGAGAGGTAATCTCCTACCCCGGGCTGATTCACTGATCCCTTCTTCTTGCTGTGCCATAATTCATTACTCGTGTTGGTGCCGGTCATCATGTTAATTGCCTCTTGTTAAGAGGAGTCCTAGTTGTAGCCTCCGTTACCACAAACTATAGTCTCAGTGGAAGCCGCACGTTTGATACAGGACAAGTAGCTTTAGAAATTACTCCCCTTTACGCGCCATTTCACTATCTGAAGCATCCCCTATTTCCTACTGAATTTCTACTGGATAGTTCAAGGGTTACGGCTCTTCGACAACTCTCTGGCGAGTTTAAGTGCCTTGACTTTCTTGAAATAAACGCTCAAATCGATCTTTGTGAAGTTCACGTTTTTCTTGGGCCGTTTGGTTTTCAGTTTCTCTGCCATGTCAGCCTCAAGTGATGTCGTAGACCACGGTATCCCCAAGATAGAGTTTGCTCAGCGCGGTGGAGCCGATAGCCGCCCCCGCGATCACCGGGAAGCTGGAGACAAAGGAGTATTCTTGGGCTAACGTACTGTACGAACTGTTCAACCACCCCGTGGCTTTCCAAGCTGAATCGCCAGAACCGCCAGAAGCCATAGAGGTCCGAATATCGAGAGAGTCAATATCTGTTGCCCAGGCCACCCCGTCATACTGCTGCCCGGAATCCGTGATGCCGTCCAGGTCGTAATTGTACCCACCAAAAATACGGATATCGTCTAGTGACCCAGCAGTAGCGCCATGTCCAGCAATTCCGGTGACCAAGTCATCACTTGCTGCCCAAGCTGTTCCGTTGTAGGTAAAGGTGGCGTCAGTGTAACCGCCTGCACCGGGTTGCCCACCAACGACGAGAGCTGCCGTCGCATTACCGTGGCAAGAGTGGGCATGGTTGGTATCACCGGGGAGAACGGCTTCTGTAGACCAGCTGGTGCCGTCATAACTTTCCACAGTGTCTAGGTAGGGGGCGCTGCCGGTCTTCATTCCCCCGCAGACGAACCCTGCCATCGGGGTACCGCTGGCCGCACCGTTATAAGTCCTCTGAGTCAGTGCGTCCACAGCTGCCCAGGAGGTACCGTCATACTCATCAACCTCATAGGTAACATTGGTGGTACTGTTGCCGAACTTACCCCCGCAAACAAATCCTGCAGTCTGCGTACCGAACCCTCTCGGATTAGTTCTGCCGTCGAGCATGGTACCGCCATTTTCCCAGGCGGTGCCGTTATACTCATCAGTTTTGTAGTTGTAATTGCCGCTGTACCCACCGAACACTAATGCCGCCGCTGTGGTCCCACATCCACCCGCTTCCCTTTTGTAGTTGACGGTGTTGGGCATTGCAGACCAAACATGGGTAATCAGCTCTCCGTAGTAGGGGACCGGGGTAGGGGGTGCATTGTCCCATATCTCATTGGTAGTTACGGTAGTTCCACCGTAGACCATCATATCTTGCATGTAGTCGAGGCCCGCTGCTGTGTCAGTTATTCCTGGCTGCTTGGTCCTTATAACGCTGAGACCGTTTTCAGCAACCCAGGTGACACCGTCAAAGCTGTTTACGTAGTTGCTATATACAAGCAGCGCAAGTACCGGATCCCCCGACATTTGGGTGTAGTTGCCTCCGACAGTAGTGTCAACCCCTGCAGCGAAGGAGACACCGTCGTACACTTCCGTATCGTTGGCCCCGCAAGTACCGGCCCCGTTGCAGACTATCTGATCGTCCATACCGCCAGTGGCGGCGTGGACATATCGGGTACCCCCAGGCATCGTCCCACCGTAGGTCCAGGTGGAGCCGTCGTACTTCCAATACCAGTTCTTTACCTGACCGCCATAGTACCCGCCAGTAGCTATCGCGGCGGTTTCACTTCCCCCGACACCGTGACCGTACTGAGCAGCAGAGCCGAGATCCCCACCGTAGCTCCAGGCGACACCGTTCCAGTGCTCTGTTGTCTGAACCCCTAATCCAGAAGAAACTATCGCGGCTGTAGATGAGCCGCAGCCGCTAGTCATTTCATGCCGAGCGCCCATCGTACCGATAGAACTCCAGGCGACACCGTTATACTCTTCGGCAGTCTGACGCTGGGGGTTCAGGTTGTAGCTGCCCATGGCAAGCCCAGCCTGACCATACCCCGCGGCCGACAGGTATTCCCTACGAGCCAGTAAGTCTCCACCTGATGACCATGTGCCGCCCAAAGGCATGACTTAGTGTCCCGGGCCGTAAGACATGCTGACCCCGGAAGCGATTTTCAGGGTGTTGGGGGCATCCTCTTTGATCATGCCTTTCTCCTGGAGGAGTCTGATTGTAGTGTGGTACTGCCCCATGAGGTTTTGCAATTCAGCCGGGGAGGCCGCGGTGCCAACATGCTTGGCCTGCCTCTCGAATCTCAAGGCGTAGCTGACGAGCTGGTGCGTGTTCACATCCTCGGTGTCAAAGGACGGATCGGCCGCAGCCTCCCGCGCTATGATCCCGGCCCAGAGTTTGAGCTCTCGGACCCGGTGACCTGCGGTATTGACCATGCCCAGCTTGCCGAATTGGAGCTCTTCCAGATCGACCTGGAGTCTGCGTACTTCGATAGACGGCTGATCAGGAAACGGCTGGTTCTGTTTGGCGTCTTCCAAGGCCTGCAGCTTCTCTTCGATATCCAGCTCATTGCGCCGGTACTCAAAAGAGAGCTGGACCAACTGCTCCCAGAACACGGACTGCTCCCGGATCGCCTGCCAATACTTCGCAGCTGCCGTGGGGAACTTGACGTCATTGAGGACAGACATGTTCATCTCTGTCTCAGTGCGGAACATCTGTCGCTTCTCCCAGTTGGCCTGGATCTGCGACATCTCTCCGGTCAGAAACTCCATGTCGGCGGGTGCCATCATGGCGGTTTCAATATTCTTGATACCTATGTCCATTGGGTCTCCTTCTTAGTCGGTAATAATGTAGAACGTGGTTGCTACGGGTGTTCCTGCATCGTACTCAGCCTGGGTGAGACTGACGATGTTGACGATTGAATCAGAACCTGTGGGTTCGCCTACGGTTGTGGAGGTAACACCACCACCACCACCATTGTCGTCAACGTACTTCTTATTGGGGATGTCGTCATCGTGGAGAACGAGATCCTCATAATCAGTAGTTCCGGCAACATTGAGGGTACCGTCAGCTTCGATGTGCAGCCGCTTTGTACCGTTGGTAGCGAACCCGAGCTGGTTCACCCCAATGCGGTACATTCCGGAATCGGGGTCGTTGTAGAACGAGAAAGAAGGCAAAGACACCGTGCCGTTCTCTCCCAAGAGAGGGGCGTACACGTTGAGCTTCTCAGTCTCCTTGCCTGTCCCTCGGTAAGCGCGAAGGAATCCAGTATCAGAATCCTCAGCATCGTTGGAGGCGCCAAACTGGAGGTAGGTGGCTGCTGTCTTGATATGCCAGACTTTCTCATCAGTCCCTCGGGTCTCATCCCTGAGCTTGAAAGCCACAACACCGGACTGATCTGCTCTTACCTCTGTGACTCCGGTGATCTTCTTCCCGTTGCCGTCGAGATCCCC
>Ga0255040_10000412_pt1 | contig 11154 bp, 15 predicted proteins | sample BC1_12_2_MG_FD_181711 | JGI IMG/M metagenome (GOLD analysis project Ga0255040, IMG submission 181711) | Seawater microbial communities from Strait of Georgia, British Columbia, Canada - BC1_12_2 | ecosystem: Environmental > Aquatic > Marine > Strait | place: Canada: British Columbia | collected... | reverse complement strand
ATAATTTGTGCTTGACATTGATATTAGGTTTGTTATAATTAAGGAATAACTCCTTAAGGAAGTGCCCCCTACGGGGGCATCTCCTTAGTAAGAAGAATCCTTAAGGAATAGGGCGAAGATGTCAAGGATGATCAATGACCTTTCTCCTTAAGGATACTGCGCTCTAGTTGGGCTAGTGCCCTCCAAGCTACAGCGGCGTAGTCTCCCTCCAGCTGGTGCCGTATCAGGGCATCGGACTCGTCGGTTGACTTGGACTTGTCCCAGTGCAGGGGCTTGTCTGGGTGGTGCTGTTGGTTCCCCTTGTATGACTGATGTGCGACCTCGGCGAGGGCGTGCGGGAAATACTCTAGGCACCCTGTGCATACAGGGTAAGTCTTTCGTTCGCTTGCGTCATCTGGGAAGATGCCTGATCCGCTGTGATATGCTTTGCTCATAGTGATTTCTCCATAGGGTCATCGAGGATCCCCTTGAGGCATTGAATGCCTACACGGATCTGGTTTAGCTCGGCTAGTGCCAAGTGAGTGTAGCCCTGCTCCCGTATGTTAGCTTGGCGTGCGTCGCACTTGAGGATTTCCTGCAGTGCATTGTCGAGAGGCTCCAGCCATTGCTGGCTGAAGTCCGATTGTATTTCTGTGTTTGTTTTCATAAATGGATATATGTTATGGGTTGCAGTGCACCATATATTGAGCGGTGCGCTTGAGTTTGTCGAGTATATCTTGAGGGTCAACGCCTTCAGCAATCTGAAGACGGTCGAGTATCTTGGAGTCCGAAGGGCGGCTACCCAGCCCCCGACCGAAGCCATAGCGACCGTCGGTAAAGCTGTGCCTCCCGTATGTTATGTCGGTCAGCACCATCGGTTTGTTGTCCACGATGTATGCCTTTCCGACCTGTAGGTTTGATTCAGTCTTCATAGTTTATGCTTAGGAATTCTATTAGTAGGTTTCGTAGTTCCCACGGAAGAGGCTCTAGGCATTTGCCCCCGAAGTCTTCGCATAGCAAAGGGAAGTCATCGGATTCCTTTACCGCAGGTGTGTATGTTGTGCCACAATTCGGGCAGGTTATTTTTGTCATAGGTTATGTTGGTTATGTTCTCGTCCATTCTGCCCAGTCGGTCAGCATCTCGGCGGGTGCGCATTCTGTAAAAATTCTGAACTCATTCACCATGCGTGGTGGTGCCTCAAAATCACAGGTTCGCAGTGCCTTGATGCGTAGCCTCTGGACAAAGATGTCGTGAGCTTTAGCGGGGTCATCGTCGGCCTCCACTAGGAGGCGTTTGAATTGTTCCCATGCGGGCTTAGGCTTGGGCAGTAGTGTCCAAGCGGTCATTCGTTTTTTAGGTTCCATAGTTTGTGTTGGTTATGTGTTGGTTATTTATAGAAGATATGCCGACCGATCTTGCAAGTCTTTTGCAATGAGCTAGCCCAGTATGGGTTGCAGTAGTCAGCGTGATAGTGATCAGCCCCGTCCGTGTAATTGGTAGGCGCTGAGTGCACGATTGCTAGTGCCTCGCTGTATCGAGGGTGCCGCTTGGCCTTGGATAGTAGCTGGTCGATCTTGCCGCTGTTCCAACAGCTGAACTGCTTGCGCTGTAGGCACACCTGCTTGGGCGTGAGCCTGCGTTTGACAGCTCGGTTGAGTATGACCTCGTGCACCGCCTGCATCGAGCCGTAGGCGTATTCTCCGCCTGCTTCTAAGATGAGGGTAGCCGCTACGATCTCGGACTGATTAGCCGAGAGGTTCGACAGCGCAGTCAGTGCTGTAATTAGAATGATTCTAAATGTCTTCATAGTTTTATTGGTTGATGTTTGTTATTTTTTCGATGGCGCAAGTTATTGAGTGCCAGTTGATCCCGACCTCAGAGTCGTGCTTGCGGTATAAAAGGCGCAAGGTTTTGCGTGCGTCTTCGATTGATAGGTCAATGTCCATGCCATCGTTGGCGTGGTCGATGATGTCTTGTGATGTCCATTCGATGTTTATTACATCTGGGTTATTGTTGGTCATAGTTTGTATTGGTTTGTGTTAGTCAGAGGCAGTATGCCTCTACCCGAAAAGCCCACTAGCGAATAGCTAGCAGGCTGTGCTTCCTACATTCCGTAGGCTTCGGCGTGATCGACGCTGTCCCAGTCGATAGTCCCGTCTGGCTCAAGCAGTCCTTCCTCTACAAGGTGGCAAGCTGTGCGCCCGTAGCTACCTTGAAGGTGATTGATCGTGCCTGTCTTCACGAGATTTGAGAATAGCTCGATGATTTCGACGAAGTCTAGCTCGCCGTTTTCGTAGTCGATGATGCTGTCAATGATTTGCATAGTTTGTATTGGTTTGATTTAGAAAGAAGCAGTATGCTTCTACCTAGAAAGCCTCTCAACGTGTTAGGCTGAGAGGCTGGTTGGTGCTATGGTTTGCGACGCTTTTGTCTTTTATCAAACTCAGTGTAATGGATTTGCGTTATGATTCGCTGTCTTGCTTCTGATTCACTGATCTGGAGGTTTTTGACTAGGCAGTCTTTTAATGCTCGATAGGCTTTTAATGCTTTCATAGTATTTGATTTGGTTGGTTGGTTGATTGTAAGCAGTATGCTTCTACCCAAAAAGCCCGCACCGATTAAGGTGCGAGCTGTGTGGACTAGTAGCCGTTGGCTTCAGCCCAATCTTCAATCTCGTCGATGATTCGGACAGGCACTTTCAGCTCAATTTCTGAGCTGTTCTCAATAGTCCCAATTTGCGCTAGCCTAGATAGGCTACCGCTATAATCGCCCTTGTATACCCAGCACTGAGTGCTAGGATCTTCGAGCGGGTCGATCTCAAGTTCTACGTGGTAGTCGTTGATGTTGGTCTTTATGATTTGCATAGTTTCTGTGTGGTTGATTATTGGCTCTCACTAATTGAACGGGCTTGAGACCGTCGCTGAATTGCGGCTAGTTTACCAATCTATGTCCCACTACTACGTCATCGAGGCCGCTAAGCGGCCACCTATCCACTTCCAGATAGGTCATCCAAGGTCTCGCCATATCGAAGGCCGATTCGCTGTCACATATCCGCAAGTCCAAAGCTCAAGGCAGTGGGTCTTCTGAACGGTAGAGGTGCCAGCGGTCGACATCCGAGGTCGGAGTCGGTAGCGTTTGGGACTGTCAAAGAACGGGTAATACGATCTCCAGAATGTGCATAGATTGTGCAGAGTCAAGTAAATATGCATTCTTTTTATCACTATTTTTGAACCCTTGTATCCAAAATAATGAAACTATTGCTACGTTTTACCCCTAAATAGTTTCGTAAGTCGTTGATAAGGGTTTCGTAAGTCATTGATAGAGTTTCGTAAGTCGTTGATAATGCTCCAAAAATGCAAAAATCAAATCGACAGCAGGGCACCTAGGAAGCCCTACACGGCGTCCGATTTTCGACTGGCACCCTAGCTCTCGCAGGCCGCCAGAAGGCCATACAGGCGAATTCGACCATTTCGGGATTCCGCCGCAGCAGGGCATTAGAAAAGCTTATACAATCCATAACCGCTCCCTTAAATCAGTTGTATTTATGCTGGAGGATTGGATGCAATTCAAGTAGGGTAACTTATCTGGTGGATCCTTTCACTCACAGAAAAAGAAAAACTTATTTCACCCTATCGGCCGCCCTAGGATTAGCCGAGCTTATGGGTAGCCCCGCATTAGGGAATCTCATGCTGAGTCCGTCTGGCATTAGCCCAGCTGATAGCCCCGTCGCATTAGGGGATCTTATGCTGAGGCCGTGCAGGATTAGGACAGCTTATCGACCCGCAGTATTAGCGGATCTTATGCTGGCTCGGTCTGGTATTAGCCCAGCTTCTGGGGGGGGCGGGGGCTTCTATTAACTAGCTAAATTTTTGTTTATTTCATCAACCGCCCCTCAAAAAAATACCCCCCTCATGGGGCATCAGGAGAAGCAACGCTTCTACCCGTGGCTAGGTTCTTGTATTCCTTAAGGAGTGTCTTTAAGGATTCCTTTGTCCTTGGTTCCTCCTTATTTCCTTTGCCCCTACGGGGCCAGGAAACTTCTTAAGGCAAGAACCCCTTAAGGAGTATAAAAGGATTATACAGTAGTTTTTACTTGACTGTCAAGTTTATTTTATAAATAATGAAGAAATGCTAGAAGAACCAGACAACAATTCCCCTGAAGATAAGGCTGCACTTATGCAGGAAATCCAAGGTGCAATATGGGAAGTAGCCGATAAGAAAGAGATCGAGAAGGTCCGTAGTCTATCTAGGCACAACCCCGAGAAGGTTGCGTCTATCCTGTATCTGTATAGCACTGGCAGTAGCCAGACCCGTATCGTTAAGAAGTACGGGATTGATAGGGAAACAGTAATCAGCGTATTGTCGGATTACACGGATCATCTAGGAAAATTTAAAGAGTTAAGCGGCAAGATTGCCGCAAAGAACTACCTGAACCTCAGTAGCCTAGAAGAGGACCTGATTAACTCTGTAAGGGACGATCTAGAGTCGGGAAATCTAAAGCCTACGGTAAGGGACCTAAAGGAGATATCAATCTCTGTGTCCAATGCAGCGAGGCAGGCATTTACTTCACGTGGCGAGGCCACGCAGATTACAGAGGACCGCCAGGTCATTACACAGGAGGACTACGAAGAAACTATCAAGGCAGCAAAGGACAGAATCCAGAAGCTTAAGCAGGCAGAGGTAGTAGAAGTAACAGACTTATATGAGTAAGCACCTAGAGGCACTGAATGAGTGGCAGATAGCAACTGACCATTGGATTGCACTGACCCTTGAAAAGTACAAGGAGTACGAACGTGCTAACCTAACCCAAGTATTTATGCGTGGACCCTTTGCTGGCTGGAGCGAGCGTATGGTTCTGGAGTTAGCAATGAAAATGGATGATGCAAACAAGAAAGTACCTAGACATAAAATAGATGAGCACTAAAGGAAGCGGACCCCGCAAGGGGCACAACGCTGCTAAGCAGCGTAAGAACTACGACGACATTGACTGGAGTAAGAAGCCTGCAGTCCAGAAGATCCATAAGTCACAAAAGTTAAAATAATGCTAATAGAAGCCGTACAGGTCAGTATTCCCCTTATATTAGTATTTGCTAATATTTATATGCTTGTGGATTTATATATGTAATGCCGATCACCTTTACAGCGCACCCAATAATTAGACCTCCTACAGACGAGGAGATAGTCCTGCTTGGAGAGCAGGACCCTAAACTATTGGCGGCCCTGCACGAGGCGCACGAAGGCAGAATACAGGCAGCCATCGAGGACCCGATTCGCTATGGCTTTGACCTGGCGGGCTGGGACAGGATACGTACGGGATTGCGTGCGCAGAACGAAGTCCTGGCACTAGGTGGCAACAGATCGGGGAAAACAACTGGATGCGCAAAGATGCTGATGGAGGCCGTCACCGAAAGTATGGACGGGCATATCGTATGCTTCTCTCAGAACGCCGATACGTCTATCAAGGTGCAGCAGGCTGCAATCTGGGAGATGATGCCTAAGGAGTTCAAGCGCAAGACTAAGAGCGTAGACGGGTATATCAACTACTCTATGCAGAACGGATTCACGGCTTCTTCGTTTATCTTTCCAGATACGAGGACCCGAGTGGACTTCAAGACTTATACGCAATACAGTAATAACCAGACAATCCTGGAAGGTTTTGAGTTCGGGTTCAAGCAGCCCAAGGGGCTGAACATCGGGGCCTGGCTGGACGAATACCTTGGTGACGCTGCACTGGTAAACACCCTGCGCTTCCGTTTGGCTACACGGGACTCCAAGATGCTGATCGGGTTTACACCTATCGACGGCTATACCCCTTTCATATCAGAGTACCTCAAGAACGCAGAGACACTTCAGACAAGGCCTGCGGCCTTACTAGAGGACAAGGTGGTCCCTATACAGCAGTACAGCCCCAGCCGTGACGCTGCAGTAATCTACCTGCACTCCGACGAGAATCCTTTTGGCGGTTACGAACGTATAGCCAAGGATCTAGTAGGTAGGCCTGATTCAGAGATACTGGTCCGTGCCTACGGCGTACCAGTCAAATCAGCAAATGCTTTGCTTCCTTACTTCAATACAGAAGTCAACGTACTGTCTGAGGAACCCAACAAATACAAGATGCAGTTCCCCGACATTTCTGACAAGTCGCAGTTCACCTGCTACCAGGTGGTTGACCCTGCAGGCGCAAGGAACTACACCTGCATCTGGGCTGGAGTCAACAAGCACGGAGAGGTATACATCCGAAAGGAATGGCCCGACCGTGACAGCTTCGGGGAGTGGGCGATCTTCGGGGATCCCAAGTGGAGATACGGCCCAGCGTCGAAGAAGGTAGGACTCAACGTAGAAGGATACTGCGAGTTATTCAACGAAATAGAAGAGGACCTCGGCATTGAAGTCACCGAACGCATAGGGGACTCCAGGTTCTTTGCTAAAGAAAACGAGAACAACGACGACCTGTTTACTTCGTTCTATGATTTCGGTCTAAGCTTTATACCGTCAAACGGAGCTATGGAAGACCAGGGCATCACTGCACTCGACGACTGGTTCAACTATAACCCTAACGTAGGGATAGACGCAAGCAACAAGCCTCTCTGCTATATACACAAGGACTGCGGAAACCTCATAGACAGTCTGATAAACTATAACAAGCAGGGTAAAGCAGATGAACCACTGAAGGATTTCTTCGACGTTATCCGCTATCTGCGGATGTCGAACGGAGGCGAAGGGCCAGACTTTATGTCTAATGCATCTATGCAAACAACAAGAACAAATACAGGAGGATACTAATATGCCTAAGAAGAGACTAAAGACAATCGCTGAAGAACACGAAGTGCAAGTAGACTACATCGTAGAACTCGTAGAAACAAAACTGCCCGAGGGTAGCATTACTGGAACTGGCTACGCCAGGTGGATTGACGAAGCTGGTCAAGCACTGCTGGCCGAAGCCGTTGACATACCAGAGCTTATGCCTAAGAGATACATAGGCGTAGTGCACTCAAAGGCGCCAAACCGAAGCTACATCTACGTGTACATCAAGGAAATCAAAAAGAAGGTCCCAGTTGCGATACCTCGAAAGCTAGAGAACTTTCTGACCGAAGGGAAAAATGTAAACGTAGAAGCAATCGAAGACGACAAGGGGGTATCATATCGTTATGTCAAATGAAAATGATATTACATTAGATCCAGAATGGATCAGCGAACAGGTAAATCGTCTGGCTGGATGGGAATATCTAAATCGCTATGTTAGGCATGAACTTGATGAACCGATGCTTCCACAAGAATTGTGTGATAAAATTGGCGTTCACAAGGGTTACATCCATGAGATGACGAAATCAATCCGAAAAAAACTCAATGCAAAATAAATCTACTTTTGAATCTTTAACTTACGTTAATGCAAGTCCCGACATAAATGCACTGCGTAATGCCTACGACGAAACAGTAAACGAACTGGAGTCCTACTTTGATTTATGCCGCACAAGTTACGACGACCGCAGGAACTGGTGGCCAGGCAAGAGCCGTGATCACCGCAAGCACGGGGCCGATGCATTTCCCTGGGAGGGAGCGTCCGACACAGAGAGCCACGTCATTGACGAGCGTATTACACGCCTGGTGTCTTTGTTTATGTCTTCGTTGAATCGTTCCAGCATTCGGGCATACCCCGTGGAATCCAGCGACATTGCTCGTGCAGAAATAGTTTCATCCTTTCTTAAGTGGATGACTACCAGCGGATATATTCCACGCTATAAGCGTGAAATGGAGCTAGGTGCTAACTACCTGCTGGAGCGAGGCATACTGATTACATACGTTGGCTGGCACATGGAGGACCGACAATTCCTGCAGAAGCTTACGCTAGAGCAGATTGCAGAGCTGGACCCAAATATCTTTGGGGCAGTGCAGTCAGGAGAAAACGACGACGAATTAGTCTTCATCCTGCAAAACATTTTTGAAGGGGTCACAGAAAAGCGTGCAAAGAAAGCACTGAAGGAACTCAGGGATTCAGGCGAAGCCGAGCTGCCTGTTGTTCGCAGGCAGGTCAATGCACCAGAGATCAAGACCCTAGCCCCAGACGGGGACTTCTTTTTTCCTCCGTATGTAACCGACCCGCAGCGAGCACCTTATTGCTTCTGGAAAACTTACTATACAGCTCAAGAACTGGAAAACAAGGTAGCGACATCAGGCTGGGACGCAGACTTTGTTGACTACATCATCGAGCACTACCGAGGGGTAAACATTGATAGCATTGAAAGAGAACAGGAAGGCCGCCGTAGTACTAGCCTAACCGATAACGCTTACGAAGCAAATGAACTAATAGAAATCGTGTATGCGTACCAACGGCTGGTCGACCCTGAAGACGGATCCGAAGGGATCTACTGCACTGTATTCCACAAGGAGTACAGCGGAGACAACAACGAGGCGCCCGCCTACGCCAAGCGTGAACTGCTCAACGGCTACGAGGACTACCCAGTTGTAGTCACTAAGCTGTCTGAAGACAGCAAGCGTCTATACGATACAACAACAGTCCCAGATCTTCTACGTGGAATACAGAACCAGGTAAAAGTAGAGCGTGACTCCCGTATCGACAGGAATAGCCTAGCAACTCTACCTCCGATTCTTCATCCCGTAGGTCAGGCACCTAGCGACTGGGGACCAGGACGCATGATCCCGTATCGCCGCAAAGGTGATCTCGACTTTGCTCCGACCCCTGCCTTCAACCAAGGGTCGATAGAAATGGAAGTGAACCAGTCTACGCAGGCTGACCGCCTAGTAGGACTCGACGAGAACTCTCAGATCTCTAGTATACGCAAGCAGTTCCTGGTGGACAAGTTCCTGCAGCATAACGCAGAGGTTATGCGGATGGCTTACCGTTGCTTCCAGCGTTTCGGACCAGACGAAGTGTTCTTCCGTGTAACTGGCATTCCTGATCCTCAGATCATGAACCGAGGTAATCCCGACGAGAACTTCGACATTACAATTAATTACGATGTCTTGAACACTGACCCCAAGTCCCAGGAAGTCAAGCTGGCTCAGATGACTCAGCTTATCCAGCTGGACCGCAACGGGCGTATCGACGTTGACAAGTTGATTGCTGTTCTAGCGGGATCAATTGATCCTATCCTGGCGGACTCTGTGCTTTCTCCTGTAGAAGACGCACAGCAGCAAGTAGTCAAGAACGTCACCGACGACCTAACCAAAATACACGCTGGCATAGAAATGCCAGCCCGTGCAAGCGGAGGTCAGATTGCTATGCAAATCCTGCAGCAGTACGGACAACAGCCTGACATTCAGCAGAAATTACAAGAGGACGAGGCCTTCGCTGAACGCCTTCAGAAGTACGCAGGTCAGTATCAGTTCCAGATGCAGCAAATGCAGAACGCTGAGATCGGCCGCATAGGTACTACCCCTGCACAGATGGGCGAAGTGCAGACTCAATCAATGCCTCAATACTAATATGGAAAAACCTCAAATAGAAGAAGACATCGAGCACCTCAAGCGGCACGATTCGTTCAAGCGCTTTATTGATTTCATAAGGCAAATGCGTGAAGAGTGCATTGCAGAGATGTATGAAGCCTCGACAGACAAGATCCAACAACTTTCAGGACGCATACTTAGTTACGATCAGATCCTAACTATGTCCACCTGGGGCAAGCATTCCCCTTCGGAGTAATTTCCTAGCACGCATTTTGTGTGCTATAATGCAAAACATAGCTATCGCTCGGCGTTGAGGAGTGGAATTATATGAACAACAAAGTCACAACGGGAGACGCTGAACCCGAAAACTCTACAGCGGAAAAGACAAATATAACAGCGGAGGATTTTGCGATTCAACGCTTAGGGCAACCAGCCCCTGAACCACAGGAGGAAGAGACTGCTGAGGTTGAGGAAGAGGAGGCCAACGAAATTGCTTTTGAAGAAGAAGAAGGTACAGAGGAATCAGACGAGAGTACTGAAGACGAAGCACCTAAATCCGAATCAGACGATCAAGTTCTTTCTCAGATTGATTTAGACGAAATGTCCGAAGGGGAACTGCGGGAACTAGCTGATAAGCTAGGCAGCCGTGCAGTAGCCCGCTTTGGAGAACTCACAGCTAAACGAAAGGCAGCAGAAGAAAAGCTAAAAGAAATTGAGGCGAAGCTTTCTGCTGATCAAAGCAATCCACTGCAACCCAAACAGGAAGTTAAGAACAATCCGTTTGCTGGCGTAGATACCCTAGAGGACCTACAGGCTAAAGCAACAGATGCGAGTAACGTTATTGAATGGGCTGAGGACATTATGTTCAACGCAGACGGATATGAAGCTGATGATGTAGTCACAGAAGTAGAAGGCAGGGAAATGACCAAGGCAGATGTCCGCAATGCTTTATTGCAGGCACGCAAGGCCAGGGACAAGTTCCTACCTGCTCGCCTAGAAGAAATCCAAAAGGTTGAACAAAGCAAACAAATGCAGGAGCACTTACGTGCTCAAGCAGAAGCTGAGTTACCATGGATGACTGGCGAGGACAACGATACACGGCGGGAATACAAAGCCATTATGGGTGACCCTAGGGTTGATACATTAATGGCTAACCTTCCGCCTGACGTTAAAGCACAAATGCCTTACCTTCTAGCGCACGCCGCTAATAGTATGTATGGTCGAAAAGCTGTAAAGAGTACAAAGTCTAATGTAAGACTTAACCCTAGCAGTAATTCTACACCTAGTGCTGCTGGTTCGGAAAAACCTGCTAGTCGTACAAGTAAATCAATCAAGAACTTGAGTAATCAGTTTAAGCAATCAGGAGAAAAAGATGACTTCATTACTCTCAGAACTCTTCAACTACAAAATAGATAAATTAATTCAAATATAAAATACAATGGCATTCTCAAATACATTCGACACCACTAATCCTGGTTCCGCTGTTTCTAATCGTGAAGACCTCACAGATGTACTTACCATCTTGGCTCCCGAGGAAACTCCTGTCCTTTCATCTGCTTCTAAGAAGAAGTCCAGTGCTACATTCACTGAATGGACCGTAGACGCTCTTTCTGCTCCTAGCACTGCTGGTGTAGCCGAAGGTGCAGACGTAACATCGTTCACTGACCAGTTTGCTGGCCGTGCTCGCCTTGGTAACTACGTTCAAAAGTTCCGCCGTAACTTCAAGGTCTCTGACCTTCAAGAAGCTGTTGACAGCGTAGGCCCAGCTA
>Ga0255040_10000411_pt1 | contig 11165 bp, 10 predicted proteins | sample BC1_12_2_MG_FD_181711 | JGI IMG/M metagenome (GOLD analysis project Ga0255040, IMG submission 181711) | Seawater microbial communities from Strait of Georgia, British Columbia, Canada - BC1_12_2 | ecosystem: Environmental > Aquatic > Marine > Strait | place: Canada: British Columbia | collected... | reverse complement strand
CGATCAACTATATCTTGAATCAATGGTAGAATCTGCCGTCGCCGAACTCATCGTCGGCGTCACGCGCGACCCCCAGTTTGGTCTGGTGCTGACCATAGGGAGCGGTGGTATTCTCGTCGAGATCATGAAGGACAGCCGAACGCTGCTGGTACCGGCAAGCCGCAATGATATCGAGACGATACTTGGCGAATTAAAGTCGGCGCCTTTATTCGCCGGTTATCGCGGCAAGCCAAAAGCCGACCTGAAAGCAGCGGTGGATGCTATTGTGGCCATTCAAGATTATGCAATGGCCGAGGCAAATGAATTACTGGAACTCGACGTCAACCCATTATTGATTTGTGCAGAAGGCAAAGGTGTATTCGCCGCCGACGCGCTAATCGTCTTACAGGAGAAATAAACCCATGTCCGAAGTGGTAAAAACCAAACGCGTTGGTGGTATCTTTGAAGTCACCCTCGATCGCCCCAAGGCCAACGCTATCGATCTGGTCACCAGTCGCCTGATGGGTGAGACCTTTAAAGAATTTCGCGACGATCCGGATTTACGCGTGGCGATTGTGCGTACCGCCGGCGACAAGTTTTTCTGTGCGGGCTGGGACCTCAAGGCAGCAGCAGATGGCGACGCGGTTGACAGCGATTATGGTGTTGGCGGATTCGGCGGTTTGCAGGAACTCCGTGGTCTTAACAAGCCAGTCATCGCCGAGGTAAACGGTATGGCGGTTGGCGGTGGCTTCGAACTCGCGCTCTCGGCCGACATGATTTATGCCTCGGATCATTCCTCCTTTGCCCTGCCCGAAATCAAGGCAGGAACCCTGGCCGATGCTGCCACACTCAAACTACCGAAAAGGATTCCGTACCACGTTGCCATGGAGTTACTTTACACCGGACGCTGGATGGACGTGCAGGAAGCCCATCGCTGGGGACTGGTCAATGAAGTTCTGCCGGCCGATAAACTATCAGAGCGAGTATGGGAAATTGCGGAACAACTTGAAGCCGGCCCACCGCTGGTGTTCGCAACCATCAAGGAGGTCGCGCGCGAAGCAGAAGGGATGAAATTCCAGGATGCTCTGAATCGAATTACCAAGCGCCAATTTGAGAGTGTTGATGTCCTTTACGGCAGCGAGGACGGACTCGAAGGCTTCAAGGCTTTTGCCGAGAAACGCGAGCCGGTGTGGAAAGGGAAGTAACAGGTCTGGCCTCTCCAGGCTTTGCCTGTTTAACGAGGGTTTCCGGTCTCCGAGCCATCTCGTCATTCTGACCCGTTTCGTCATACCGGCCCCCGAGCCGGTATCCATTGAACAGCAGTTTCAGAGCGTATCAGAGCCATCTGAATAATGGATACCGGCTTTCGCCGGCATGACGCCGTGCTTATCGATGAGACCATGTCAGGTTCACCTACAGCAGGACCTTGATATCGTCGTTATTTCTCCGATAAGCAGCCAGATACTCCAGGACGCCGAACCGCTCCATGTCTGCCCGGAATCCTCCGAAATCGTTCAGAATCAGCTCACAATTGGGTATTAGGTATCCTGAAACCTCGTCATACCGGCCCCCGAGCCGGTATCCATTGAACAGCGGTTTCAGAGCGTATCGGAGGCGTCTGAGTGATGGATACAGGCTTTCGCCGGCATGACGCGTGCGGTCTCCGGCCGACGATGGTTTCAGGTTAGGGTGTGGGTTAAACTCATAGTAGAATTGCAGAACGCCAATCTCGGACCATAACCAATGAATTCTGTCGCACCCCTGTGGCAACCCACGCAAAAGCGAATTGACCAGTCCCTGATGAGTGGGTTCATGGCACACGTGAATGATCGATATGATCAATCATTCGACCGCTATGAAGAGCTCTATCAATGGTCAATTGAAGAAAAGGAAGCATTTTGGTCAACCCTCTGGGATTTTTGCGAGGTCATCGGTGACAAGGGTAAGCGCGTGTTAATCGATGGCGATGACATTGAAAAGGCCCAGTGGTTTCCCGATGCCAGTCTGAATTTTGCCGAAAACCTGCTGCGCAAGAAAAGCAGCGAGATTGCTATCTACTTTCGCGCAGAGGACCAGGTGGAGTATTCGCTCACCTGGCAGCAACTCTACGATCAGGTCGCCAGCGTTGCCGACTGGCTGCGTAGCAATGGCCTGGAGGCCGGCGACCGGGTTGCCGCCTATATGCCAAACATGCCCGAAACAATCGTCACGATGCTGGCCGCTACCAGTCTGGGCGCGGTCTGGACATCGACTTCACCCGACTTTGGTGAGGAAAGTGTCATCGATCGATTTGGCCAGACCGGTCCACGTTTTCTATTCACGGTCGACGGCTATTTCTACAATGGTAAAAAACTCGACCTTGCCGATAAGGTCCGAAACATCAGCGCAGCATTACCCAGTCTTGAGAAGATAATCCAGGTCAACCTGGCCGGCCTGCACAATAATCTGGCAGTGGTCGACTGGACCGAGATCAGCGCCAACCCCGTGACAGGCATTGATTTTGTACCCCGTAATTTTAACGACCCTCTCTACGTTTTATATTCTTCCGGTACCACGGGCAAGCCCAAATGCATCACCCATACAGTGGGTGGCGTATTACTCCAGCACTTAAAGGAACACATGTTGCATTGCGATATCCGTCCTGGCGATCGCGCGTTTTATTTCACTACCTGTGGCTGGATGATGTGGAACTGGCTGGTTAGTGCACTGGCCAGCAAGGCTGCACTGGTGCTCTACGATGGTTCACCTTTTTATCCGGATGGCAACGTGCTCTGGGACTATGCCGAGGCGGTCGATATGACATTATTCGGCACCTCGGCCAAGTACATCGACGCATTGAAGAAAAACAATTTGGAACCAGGCAGAAAATATGACCTGTCTTCACTACGATGCCTTTGCTCGACCGGTTCAGTACTGGCACCGGAAAGCTTCGATTATGTCTATGCGGCTATCAAAAAAGACCTGTGCCTGTCCTCTGTTTCCGGGGGTACCGATATCGTTTCCTGCTTCGTCCTCGGCAACCCGATACTACCGGTTTACCGTGGCGAAATTCAGTGCCGCGGCCTTGGTATGGCGGTCGAGGTGTTTGACGAAAATGGCCAGTCTGTTCGAAATAAAAAAGGTGAACTGGTGTGCACCAAAACCTTCCCAAGCCAGCCAGTATATTTCTGGGCCGACGAAAGCGGAGAAAAATACCACAATGCCTATTTCGCTGAATACGAAAATGTCTGGCACCACGGTGACTATGTAAAACTCACCGACCATGGCGGCATCGTCATCTACGGTCGCTCGGATGCAACCTTGAATCCGGGTGGTGTGCGAATTGGCACTGCCGAGATCTATCGTCACGTCGAGCAACTCGACGAGGTAGTAGAAAGCATTGTCATCGGCCAGGACTGGGATTCGGACGTGCGCGTGGTGCTGTTCGTGGTGCTAGCAGATGGGCGTTCTCTCGACGATGAACTGGTGAACAAAATAAGACAAACCATACGTGAAAAATGCACGCCCCGGCATATGCCGGCGAAAGTTGTCCAGGTTGCCGAAATACCGCGCACCAAATCGGGCAAAATTGTCGAGCTCGCGGTACGCGAAGTGGTGCATAACCGCGAAGTCAAGAATGTCCAGTCGCTGGCAAACCCACTGGCGCTTGAGCTGTATCGCGATCTGCCCGAATTGCAGTAAAACCCAGACACGCCCATGGATTCAAGAAACAATCTAATCAACTGGACGCTATTAATGGGCCTGGTGTTTCTATGGGGCACTTCGTTCATGTTCACCTCGATTTCGGTAGAAACGCTCGACCCCTATTCGATCGTGTTTTACCGGCTGGCACTAGGCTCATTGGTATTGACAATAGTGTGCTTTGCCCGGGGCCTGCGTCTACCGGTTAGTGTTAAAGCCTGGCTGGCATTCCTGTTAATGGGGTTCGTCGGCAACCTGTTCCCATTTTTTCTGATTGCCTGGGGCCAGCAATCGGTAACCTCGGGGGTAGCCGGTATGATCATGGCAATCATGCCGCTCATGACCATGCTGCTGGCGCATTATTTTGTCGACGGCGAAAACCTCAACCGCTACAAAATCATTGGCTTCACACTCGGTATTACCGGCATTACGATCCTGCTCGGTCCTGTATTCGAAGGCGGTGGGCGAGCGGCAGTTGGCGGATTTGCAATATTTATCGCAGCGACCAGCTACGCTGTGAATAGCATCCTGGTTCGACGTCTGCCGCGTTACAGCCCACTGGTCGCTGGCACCGGCGTACTAGTCGCAGCCAGCATCACGATGTTGCCCCTCTGGCTCTGGCTAGCGCCGGATAACGCTGCAGGCATTAGTTTAAGGTCGATGAACTCGGTGATCTGGCTCGGCATTGGTCCGACCGGCATTGCCACGATCATCCTGTTTGCGGTGATAGAGCGGGCCGGGCCGACCTTTTTGTCGACGATTAATTACATGATTCCGGTAGTCGCGTTCTTTGCCGGTGCGCTGGTTCTCTCGGAGCCTGTCGAATGGCATAGCATTCTGGCGTTGATTACCATTCTCTGCGGAATCGCTCTAACCCGATTTCGAGTCAACCAGGTTCACGAGAGCTAGTTATCGAGGGACTGCTTGTTCAACAATCGTTATTGTTGAGAAAAATTACTGGCGGGATTTTATTGTCTTCCAGATCAATAATCACGCTAACACAATCGTCGATCCGGTATCGCCAGGCCTCGCTATAAAGTCTCAGAAAGTTACCCTCGAGGAGCTCGATGTCGTAGCGAATTGCGGTACTCGATCTATAACCATTACTAGATGCTTCGGTTAAATACTCGAGTCCAAAGGTATTATCATCGGCACCAGCGGCATCTGTGACGCTAGTTTTTTCGAGTTTCCTGAGATCAAATATTTCACGCGCCGTGATAACTCCAGTCGCCCGCAGCACCCCGGATTCAACTTTCATTTGTCCCGAAGTAGAACCGCTCGAGCCGCAGCCCACCAGGGCCAAACAGGATAGAAAGAGAATTAAGTAACGCACGGGCCTAGCCTAAACCAGCAAGTTCGTTGGCTGGCTTAGTAAAAGCGCAACCAGCTACTCTGGCTGTGCTGTAAATCATTATCAATGCTCAGACTAAGAGATCGCAAAATCCAGGCCTTTCTGGATATTGCCATTAAGGACTTCGCGCATTTCGTCGAGTAATTTTTGCTCGTAAGCACTCAATGCGGGAAGCGATGGAATTGATTCGACGCCATCTGCACCAAGCACAACCGGCTGTGCGTGGAAGCTGTCGGTATCATCGCCGGTTTGAACAAAGGTACATTCTACCGTCGACTCACCGTTCAAAGCCTTTACCAGTGACAGGGTAAAACGTGCCGCGGCCTGCCCCATCGACAGGGTTGCCGAACCGGCCCCAGCCTTGGCTTCAACAACCTCGGTTCCCGCTTCCTGGATACGCGGAGTCAAACTTTCGATTTCTTCCTGTGATAATTCAATGCCATCGATACTCGACAACAGGGGCAATATTGTGACCCCGCTATGGCCGCCAATAACATTGACATTCACAGCGTCGCAACTCTTTGCTTTGAGTTCGGCAACGAAGGTATTCGAGCGAATCACATCCAGAGTGGTAACACCGAAAAGCTTACGCTTGTTGTAAACACCGGCTTCTTTTAATACTTCTGCTGCTATCGGCACTGTTGAATTAACCGGGTTGGTAACGATTGCAAAACAGGCATCTGGGCAGGCTTTAGCACCTGCACTGATCAGGTTCCGCACAATTCCAGCATTCACATTGAACAGATCATCACGGGTCATTCCAGGCTTACGCGGCACACCAGCAGGAATAACGACAATATCAGCGTCGGCCATGGCCGTTTCTAACTCATCCCCAACAAAACCGCTAACCGATACATCGGTTGGAATGTGACTTAAATCAACGGCCACGCCCGGCGTAAAAGGTGCAACATCATATAGAGATAATTCGCTACCAGCAGGTAGCTGCAATTTCAGTAAAAGGGAAAGCGGTTGCCCGATTCCACCAGCTGCGCCTAGTACACAAACTTTCATTACGAACCTCGTTAAGTTTTAATTTGAGTAATTATATGGGAAATGCATCTTATCGGCGCATCCACTGATTGACAAGCCATTAACCACCAACAGTAAAACTATTAATGTAGAGTATTAATTGGGGTTATTATTGCCTGTGTTATCCCGATTCGTATTAAAAATTCCAATCCGTTGGGCTTTAAACCAGCCTGTGTGAAATTTCATCGAGTTGGAATTAAACCTCTGGTGTTTCAATTTTGTTGTTCAGGTAGGCTTGCAGGTGCGCACTCAGGTCGCGCGCATCGTCCTCGGCGCCATGGATAAAACTGGACTTGCGCCGACGCAACAGGGCCGTGCCCATCAGGTACATGCCGGGCGAGACAACCATACCACCGTCATGACGTATCTTACCTTTACGATCGAGCACCGGAATATCCAGCCAGGAGTAATCTGCATCGTAGCCGGTTGCCCAGAGAATCGTTTTAATATCATCTTTATCGAGATCCATCAATAATGGCGGCGACTCTTCGACCTCGGTATCCTCATATCGCTGCGGCGGACCCAGCCCGGTATTGAATCCTTTTTCGATCACCCATTCATCGATCGTGTTCAGCAATCTAAGCATTTTCAAATCGGCCAGGGCGCAAACATTTCGGAGTGATCCAGAAAACTGCGCCTTGCCCTCGCTAAACCCGGCGAGACGACCTCTCAAGCGCACGCCGAGAGTAGTTAACCTGTTGAGGTCGAGGGTACTGTGTTCGGGTGAACCAACCAGCTGCGGCGAGGGGATATTGCGTCCGCGAACGATATCATCTATTTCGTCATAACGTTCATCCAGAATCCCGAGTGCATCCATCCACCACTGGATATCTCTTCCACGGTAGGTGCGCGGTAAACGCACATGTTCGCCGACCGCCAGGGTAACCGGGCGGCCAGACCGGTGAATTTCCTCGGCAAGCTGTAATCCGGTTGCCGAAGCACCAACTACCAGTACACCACCTTCCTGTAGTTGATCGGGATTGCGGTACTGCATCGGCGTAATCATGTCAATTGATGCGGGCGCGGCTTCGGCGATCGCAGGGATACTTGCCCTGTTGCAGGCACCGCTAGCCACTACCAGGGATTCGCATTCCCAGTTGCCCTGAGGGGTAGCAACCTGGTAGTGGCTAGCATCGGTAGTCACCGACATCACCTCGGTATTCAGTTTTAAAGGGGCTGAAATAACCTCGGCGTATTTTTCTAAAAATTCAATCAGTTCGGGCATGGTCATATACCCGTCCGGATCTTTACCGGTATAGGAATAACCCGGTAATCGAGCCTGCCAGTTGGGGGTGAGCAAGCGCAGTGAATCCCAGCGCTCATGTTTCCACGAATTGGCTACTTCACCCCGTTCGAGCACAACATGGTCGATCGAGCGCTCGGACAGGCACCGGCTCATCGCCAGCCCGGAGTGACCGGCGCCGATGATTACGCAGCGCGTCCGCATTGTCGCCGGCGAATCGATCCCTCGTTTGCCTAATTAACTTCTACGGTTACATTAGTCGGGTTAGTAACGATATCGAATACCGCTGAACGCTTTTGCGACTGTGCGACCAACGCCTTGATATCATCTTCCGAAGCATCGGCATCGATATCATAGTGCACCTTGATCCCATCGAAACCGTTACGCACGTCACTATCAATACCGAGAATACCCTGCACGTCCATGCCTCCTTCGAGTGTTGCCGATACCGAATTGAGCTGGATGCCTCGATGTTGGGCAACCGCAGCAACCCCTGCAGTCAGACAACTGGCAAGACCAACGAGCACCATTTCAACCGGCGTCGCACCAACGTCCTCAGAGGCAAATAATTCAGGGTGGTCGGCATCGTAGGAAAACTCGGTACGATGGCTTTGTTCTTCACCCAGACCGAAAAAACTCTGGATGGTGGTATTACTGTGGGTCCCATTAACCCATTTACAGGTCGCACGCCACTCGAATTTGGCGGCCTCGGGGGCTTCACTGAGGGCTTCGCGAGCTTCTAGTAAGGCTCCGACGTTAACACCATTATCAACGTTTGCATTGGTTGTTGTCATGACTATTCTCCTTCTCTGTTGTTGTTTATTGAGCAAATCTGGGAAAATAATGTACCAGTATTATAAAACTCATGCGAATCGATAGATAGCCCTAAGTGGTTTGGGCCAGACCCTAGGACGGAATCCAGCTTCATCTGCTATAGTAAAAAAGCAATAGTTACTAATACCTGTCCTATATTTAATCTATAATGCGCGCGATTAGCGTGACACCTGAACAGACTATTAATCGAGGAATACTAAATATGTCAATCAGAACCTTAGTTTTCACCTTATTAGCAACATTGACTTGCGCTGTGCCAGTTTTCGCCGACGAAGCCAGCGCTGATAAAACAACCCTGGATAACTTCCTGGTATCGGATATCGTTTCCAAGCTCTATAAATCAGCCTATGGATATGCTGTCTTCCCAACCATCGGTAAAGGCGGTATAGGTATCGGCGCCGCTCATGGGCCGGGCCGAGTGTACAGAGGAGGTAAAAAAACCGGTGATGTTACCATGACGCAAGTTAGTATTGGTTTCCAGCTCGGCGGGCAAGCCTACAGCCAGGTAGTGTTTTTTGAAGACAAGCGTGCCTTTGAGGAATTCACCAGTGGCCAGTTCGAATTTAGCGCCCAGGCCGAAGCCATCGCGATCACCTACAGTGCTGGTGCACAAGCGGGTACCGATGGTGCATCGGCCAGTGCCAATGCAAACCAGCAGGAAACAAATTATTACAAGGGTTTGATTGTTTTCACCATGGGCAAAGGCGGCCTGATGTACCAGGCGGCCCTGGGCGGACAAAAATATAACTATACGGCCTCGAAATAGTCCCTCACGGGCGGGTTTTCGGTCATTGTGGATTCGCTACGCCGGTCCAGCCTCACTACAGGGAAGCCCAGGCAGAGAGTTTGAAGCTCGATACGGGTAAAAAGCTTCGGGGCAATAGCCTGGATTACAATCACAGATTTATCTAATCTCGTGGTCTGTTATTATTCACTTCCTGCAGCTAGTTCGAGAGGCACCGATGGGATTAGGTAAAATATTCAAGAATCTACTCTTAGGTTCGTCCGCGGCTACCGATGAACCCACAGAACCAGTGGTTTACAAGGGCCTAACGATTGAGCCCGAGCCGATTGCCGAGGATGGAAAATTTCGTACCGCTGGTTTCATCAGCGGCGAGTTAAATGGTGAACCCAAACGAGTGAAATTTATCCGTGCCGATATCAATAGCGACAGACAGACATCGGTTGACCATTCCATCTCCAAGGCCCAGCAAATAATCGATGAGCAGGGCCAGAAACTACTGGAGCGTAGCCACCTATAGCATTATCGTCGGCTTAATCTAGGTGCCATCCAGGATAAAAAGGGTGCAGCTGGCGTTGTCAACGCGCAGCGGCTTTACCGGTGCATATTCCTCTGAATCGACGAAGGCCCGGGCACTATCCATATCGGGAAATTCTATGATTACCACCCGGGTCGGTGTCCATAGATCGGTTTCCAGGACATCCATTGCACCGCCCCTGGCACGATAACTTCCGCCATATTTTTCGGCGATTGGTTTGGCGAGTTTTTTATATTCTTCGTACTTGTCTGCATTGTCGATCTGGGTATCGACTACTAAAAAGGCACTCACTAAATTCGTCTCCGCTTAGATCAGGTTAATTCGATAACAGTATGCAGAATACTGGCGGCAATCGCTACATTGCTCCAGTCGTTAGTCTCCCTGCACCAACGAGACGATGGTAGTCCTTTTGCTGGTCTACTGCAAAATCGTAACTCTGATCAGTTGCTCGAATGGGCATCCAGGATAGATTCGAGAGAACGCGCCACATCGTCATCAGTGGTAGCCCAGGAGCTGAAACTTATCCGCATCGCCATCCGTCCATGCCAGTTGGTTCCACCACACCAGCATACGCCGGCATTCTGAATCGCTGCGATAACCTGGCGGCTTCTGTCATCTGAACCAAAACAAACCACTACCTGGTTTAATACCACTTCGTTCATTACTTCAACACCTGCCGCGGCTAAAGCGTCAGCCATGTAACTCGCCTGTTGGCAATTGCGCCTCACCAAATCGGCGAGGCCGGAATGGCCGAGGGTATTGAGCGCTACCCAGATTTCGAGGGCCCGGGCCCTTCGTGAGCTATCGGGTGTATAGTCGATAGCATCTCGCTGATCGGTAGCAAGCAAATAGGCGCCGCTAACCGACATCGCCGCTTTAAGCGCCTGCTGGTTCCGGATAATGGCAATGCCGGAATCGTAAGGCACATTTAACCACTTGTGTGCATCGGTTGCCCACGAATCGGCCGCAATAAAATCCCTGGCGAGCCCTGCATGGTCGGGCGAAACCAGCGCCCAGAGGCCGAATGCACCATCGACATGTACCCAGGCGTTGCCTTCCCTGGCCCATTCAATGATCTCAAGTGCGGGGTCGAATGCACCTGAATTGACATTACCCGCCTGTATGCAGACTATGCATGGACCCGTGATAACCGGCAATGCATCTGCCCGCATTCGTCCCTGGTCATCAGCCGGCACGACCAGCACCCTGTCGCGCCCCAACCCGAGCATGGAGAGAACCTTGTAGATACTCCCATGCGCTTCCTCACCCAGTACTACGGTAACAGGTGGCGCACCAAATAATCCCTCGGCATCGACATCCCAATCGACCTGCTTCAACACCTGGTTTCGTGCCGCCGCCAGGCAGGTAAAATTCGCCATCGTGGCTCCGGTAACAAAGGCCCCAGCCGCTTCAGCTGGCAAATTCAAGATTTGTTTTAACTGGCGCAGGGCGGCATCTTCAAACGCGGCTATCGCGGGAGAACTCAGATAATTAAAGCTATTTTGGTCCCAGGCTGCAGCCAGATACTGAGCAGCAAGGGTGGCAGGTAGCGCGCCGCCAGTGACAAAGCCATAGTATCGTCCGCCGGCACTCGCTACGGTAGCAGGTGATCCATATTCATCAATAAAGGAAAGGATCTCACTGGCTTCGACCGGCGTATCGGGAATGGCTCCTTCGAGTGCGGTTACAAGGCGTATAACCGAACCCGCTAGCGGACTAACAGACCTGCTCTCTAGCCCGTCAAGGTAATCCGCCGATCGACTTGCAG
>Ga0255040_10000410_pt1 | contig 11174 bp, 9 predicted proteins | sample BC1_12_2_MG_FD_181711 | JGI IMG/M metagenome (GOLD analysis project Ga0255040, IMG submission 181711) | Seawater microbial communities from Strait of Georgia, British Columbia, Canada - BC1_12_2 | ecosystem: Environmental > Aquatic > Marine > Strait | place: Canada: British Columbia | collected... | reverse complement strand
TCCTTCGGACTCCCACCCTTCGGGCGGGTTCCCAGTTTCGAAATTCCAAATTGCTCAATCCCTCTGCCACCTGATCCCTTACTTCCATAAGTCCTCTAAAACCTTTCCAAATGAATATCTATGGGGCACTGTCAGTACAATAGTCAGTTGATATGAACATATTCATTTTCAATTGATTTTTACATGAAGATTGGTTACAATTCGGCACTCGTGCAGGAATGCACAAACTGCAGTCCCGCCCTAAAGCGGGACGGGGAATGTATTCACCACTTTGAATAGGATTCCTTTGGGAAAGTAAACCGGGCTCGCTGTGTGCATTTTCACTCTAACTCCAGGTAAATAACCATATGTTTTTCACTATTTCGCTATACGTTGCTCTGGCCATTTTTGGGCTAGGTCTAGCCTATAAAATCTCAACCTGGTTTAGGTACAATATCGGGACAGCTGCCGGTGAAATATCCACCTCCACCCGCATTTCCGCGGCTGTCAAGGGAATCTTTCTCACAATACTTAGCGGTAAAATTTTTACCCTGCTCCGAGTTTTCATCCTTGATGTAGTCCTTCAGGTGAGGGTATTGAGGGAGGATTTTTTGAGATGGCTTATGCACATCTGTCTATACGTAGGTTTCATGCTGCTCCTGCTGATGCATGCTCTGGATAATTTTGTAACCTCCGTCCTATTTCCAGAATACTATTCAACAATCAACCCGTTCATGTTTTTGAGGGACTTTTTTGGTCTCCTGGTTCTCATTGGCATAGCCATCGCGCTTTATCGTCGTTTTATCTTAAAGGTTTCCCGCTTGCGAACGGGTGGACAGGACCATTACGCCATCATCATCCTAGCCGTTATTATGATTTCGGGCGTGCTCTTGGAGGGTGTCAAGATTACCTCCTATTCCAGCTACCAGGACATGGTGGAGGAATACACCATTTCAGCCGATGAAGAAGAGCTGCAAGTTCTCGAGGCCTATTGGGTTCAAGAATTTGGCGTAGTCTCCCCCAACGTCAAGGGACCTTTTGATGCGGAGACTCTGGAGCTGGGAAAAGAAGCTCACGAGATGACTTGTGTAGAATGCCACTCCCGGCCGCATTCGGCCTTTCTGGGTTACGCCACAGCAAAGATTATCACGCCCATAGCCTTGGGCTTGGATGGGGCCAAGTTTCCCACGATTCTATGGTATATCCATTTTCTCGCTTGCTGGCTGGGATTAGCCTATCTTCCTTTCAGCAAAATGTTCCACATTGTTGCCAGCCCGCTGAGTCTTTTGGCTAATGCTGTCATGGATAGCGGGACATCACACCCGGCAAATATTGCCACCCGTCAGGTAATGGAGCTCGATGCTTGCACCCACTGCTGCACCTGCAGCCTCAACTGTTCGGTTGGCGTTGCCTTTGAGACAATTCCCAACCTTAACATCCTTCCATCTGAGAAAATCGCCTCAGTGAAGACTCTTGCCGCAGATAAGGACCTCAGCGCCCAACAGCTCAGACATATCCAGGAAGGGATCTATCTCTGTACGAATTGTCGTCGGTGTACCGTGGTCTGCCCCGTGGGAATCAACTTGCAGGATCTATGGTTCAACGTGCGGGAAACTCTCCTTAAGAGGGATTACCCCGAGTTTCTTGCTCTTTCACCCCTTTCCTACTACCGTGGGTTAATGAGAGAAGAGCTGGTTGACGACAATTACCCAGCACCCCTGGCTCGGGCAAGGGATGCCATTGCCGCTGAGTGCGATCTGATGACGGCGTCGGAAAAACCCTTAGCCCTGACGCCCACCGATAGAGAGTTTAAAAGCGGGCTTGGTCTCTCGGATCAGGCAAGCACTTTTTCGGATTGCTTTGGCTGTGAGACCTGCACCACGGTGTGTCCTGTGGTGGCTAACTTTGAGAGCCCGCAGGAAGCCCTGGGGCTTTTGCCGCACCAGATCATGCACTCCTGTGGCCTGGGGCTGAAGGATCTGGCCTTTGGTTCCAGCATGCTCTGGGATTGCCTGACGTGCTATCAGTGTCAGGAACAATGCCCCCAGGGCGTATGCGTCACCGATGTGCTCTACGAGCTTAAGAATCGAGTGATCAAACAAGTAAAGGAACAGATAACAAACTAGGTTGGGTACATTACTATGAAATTTGCTCTGTTTCTCGGCTGCCAAATTCCGGCCCATCTCAATCAGTACGAAACTTCAGCTAGAGCGATCTTAGAAAGACTCGGAGTGGGCCTGGTGGATAACAGGCAGTTCAACTGTTGTGGCTATCCGCTAAGAAACCTCGATTTCAGGACATTTGTTCTGTTTTCAGCCAGAAATCTGGCCCTGGCTTCCAGAGAGAAGCTCAACATAATGAGTCTATGCAAATGTTGCTATGGCAGTCTCAAAAAGGCCGACCATCTCCTGAAAGAAGATGCCTCCCTGCTGGAGGAAACCAATAGCATCCTGCAGAAAGAGAAGCTGACGTATGACGGCAGTATCGAGGTAAAGCATTTGCTTTCAGTGCTCTACCATGAAGTGGGCATTGAATCTATCAAGGAGCAGGTTGAGAAACCCTTCGCAGGTCTAAAGATTGCCACCCAATATGGCTGCCATGCTCTGAGGCCAAGCCAGATAGTCCAATTTGACGATCCCGTTTCCCCTTCCATCTTCGACCAATTGGTTGAGGCTACCGGGGCCGAGAGCATCGACTGGCCAACTCAACTGGAATGTTGCGGCGCTCCTTTGTGGGGAGTGAACGACGAGCTTTCCATGGATTTAACTCAAAGAAAACTAACGGACGGCAAGCTACATGGTGCTGATTACCTCTGTACTGCTTGCCCCTACTGTCAGCTTCAATTTGACACGGTTCAAGAAAAGATTTCCTCGGAACGAAGTGGGGAGCATCATTTGCCTGCCATTCTCTATCCCCAACTTCTTGGACTGAGTATGGGTATCGATGCGGAAACTCTGGGATTGAAGCTGAATCAGCTGCCCATCGATGGCATCCAGAATTATTTGGCCGCACCAGAGAACATCCAAGAGGCTGTGAAAGCATGAAAGCCTATCAGCTCGATGTATTTGTAGTGAAGCGCTGTAAAGGAGAGTAACAAATGAAAAATAACAAGACTGGCGCAGTGATGGTGGTGGGTGGTGGTATAGCCGGAATGCAGGCCGCTCTCGATTTGGCAAATGGAGGATACTACGTTTACCTGGTGGAGAAATCCCCCGCCATCGGCGGCGTTATGGCTCAACTCGACAAGACCTTCCCTACCAATGACTGCGCCATGTGAATCATCTCCCCCAAACTGGTCGAGGTCGGCCGGCACTTGAACATAGAGGTGATTACTTACGCGGACCTGACAAAGGTCGAAGGGCAGAGCGGCAGTTTCAAAGTGAAGGTCAAAAAGCGAGCGCGATACGTTGATCCAGATCTCTGCACTGGCTGCGGCATTTGTTATGCGAACTGCCCGGTGACCAATGAGCCCTATCCCCAAGAAGTTCATGGAGATTGATTATATCGTATTTGCACAGTGTGAATCGGGAGGAAGATCAGATGGCTGGTACTGAACAAGCCCGCCCCCTGGGACAAGATCCTGTGGACTCGGAGTTTCTTGACGGCGTGCTTCAGCAAAATGACTACGATCCAGAAAACGTGATCATGATCTTGCAGGACATCACCGTAAAATATAATTATCTCCCCCAAGACGCCATAGAATATGTGGCCAAAAGGTTGAATATCCCGATATCCCACCTTTACAGCGTGGCCACCTTTTACAAGGCCTTCAGCTTAACCCCAAGGGGAAAATATATCTTCAACGTCTGTACCGGGACGGCCTGTCACGTCCGCGGCGCCGAAAAGATTAAAGAAACCATTGTGCAAAAACTTGATATACATGAGGGCGAGACCACCGAGGACCTCCTGTTTACTCTTGAGACAGTGAGGTGTCTAGGCTGCTGTGCCTTGGGCCCTGTTATTACGGTAAACCAGAAATCACATGGCGGGCTGGACAGGAAGAAGACACACGATCTAATTGAGCAATATGAAAAAGAGGGTTAACAGAACGAGGCCCAAGGGTTCAAAAACCCACCTCCAGAATTCCTCGGTTCGCTGATGTTGAGGGTAAGATGAACAGACTAGAAAGCCAGAAAGACTTGGAAAGACACAGAGAGCAGCTTAAGAAGCAACGGGATCCCCAGCGGCCTCTTATTTCCCTTTGCGCTGGTTCAGGCTGTGGCGCCTATGGAACAGACGAGGTCAAGGATGCCCTGGAGAGAGAAATATCTCAAAACGGCTTGAAGGAAAGGGTGGAGATAAAAGTTACGGGATGTCACGGGTTTTGTGAAAAGGGCCCGATCATGGTTATTCATCCCGAGGGAACCTTTTATTCCCAAGTAAAGGTAGAGGACGTCCCTGAGATTGTGGCCGAAACCCTCGTTAATAAACAACTTGTTGAGCGCCTCCTTTATAAGGATCCGGTATCCAAACAGAAGGTCTCCAAGGAATCGGAGGTCCCATTCTACAGCCACCAACACCGCCTAATATTTGGAAACAACGGCCTCATAGATCCTACCAACATTGATGACTACATTGCCATGGAAGGCTATTCCGCCCTGGCCGAGGCTCTCTTCAGCATGTCGCCCGAAGAGATTATTGACACCATAAAAGAGTCCGGACTTAGGGGACGTGGTGGTGGCGGCTTCCCCACAGGAATTAAATGGGCATCATGTCGGAAGGCCCACGGTGAGCCAAGATACGTTATGTGCAATGCCGACGAAGGCGATCCTGGGGCTTACATGGACAGAAGCCTTCTTGAGGGAAATCCGCACAGTGTCCTCGAGGGTATGGTTATCGGGGCCTATGCCATTGGTTCCAACGAAGGTTTCATCTATGTAAGAAACGAGTATCCGCTCGCTGTCAAAAACATAGACATAGCCATAAAGCAGGCCGAAGATTATGGCTTACTGGGCGAAGATATTCTCGATTCCGGCTTTGATTTCAAAGTCAAGATAAGTCGCGGCGGCGGGGCTTTTGTCTGCGGTGAGTCCTCAGCCCTCATGCGTTCGCTGGCAGGGAAAGTAGGGAGGCCAAGAGCAAAATATATTCATACGGTGGAAAAGGGTTATCGGGACCTGCCTTCCACCTTGAACAACGTTGAGACCTGGGCCAATGTTCCGCTGATTATCAACAAGGGTGCCGATTATTATGCCTCTATAGGTACAGAGAAAAGCAAAGGAACCAAGATCTTTTCCTTAGTTGGCAAGGTAAAGAATACCGGTCTGGTGGAAGTGCCCATGGGCACCTCTCTCCGGACTATTATATACGACATCGGGGGAGGCATTCTCAAAAACAAGAAGTTTAAAGCAGTGCAGACCGGCGGGCCTTCTGGTGGCTGTGTCCCTGAAGGGCTTCTTGACCTTCCAGTGGATTTCGAAAAGCTCACCCAAGCTGGTGCCATGATGGGTTCAGGAGGAATGATCGTCATGGACCAGGACAACTGTATGGTGGACGTCGCCAGGTATTTTCTAGATTTTCTCCAAGAAGAGTCTTGCGGCCAGTGCGTTCCTTGCAGAGAGGGCGTCACTAGGCTGCTGCAGGTGCTTACTGACATATGTGCGGGTGAGGGAAAGGATGGTGACATCGAGTTGCTGGAGGATGTTGCTGATACGCTTCATGAGCTATCTCTTTGCGCTCTTGGTGGCACCGCTGCCAACCCTATCTTAACCACCCTGTTGTATTTCCGGGATGAATACTTAGAGCACATTCATGAGAAGAAGTGCCGGGCCGGAGTTTGTAAAGGGCTCTTCTACTACGAGATAGACCAGGAAAAATGCAACGGCTGCCACGTCTGTTTTAGAAAGTGCCCGCAGGAAGCTGTCTACGGCGAGAAGAAAGAACCTCATACCATTGACCAGGAAAAATGTATCCACTGCACTATCTGCTATGAGTCGTGCAAGTTTGAGGCGATAGTCATAAAATGACCAGTTTGTAACAAGGAATGAAAAATGGTGACCTTTACTCTCAATGGCAGGGAAGTCCAAGCTGAAGAGGGGACAACGATCCTCCAAGTTGCCGAAGCCAACAATATTCCCATACCTACCCTCTGCAATCATAAGGCCCTAGAGCCGGCCGGATTGTGCCGTCTTTGCACGGTAGAGCTCTTCGACGGCCGGAGAACAAGATTTGTGACCTCATGCAACTACCCGGTCTGGAAGGGCATGGAGGTCAAGACCGACAGCGAGAAGGTCATCCGCCACAGAAAGATGATCGTTGAACTACTGCTGGCCCGTTGCCCCAACAACGACTTTGTTAAAGAACTTGCCGAGCAGTTCGGCGTCGATGAACCCAAATTCAAACTGGATGACGACGACTGCATCCTTTGTGGGCTCTGCGTTCGAATGTGCGAAAGGATAGGGGCTCGGGCAATTGACTTTTCCGGCCGCGGTACAGAAATGGAGGTGGCGACCCCGTTCGACAGCCATTCTGATGCGTGTGTGGCCTGTGGCGCTTGCGACTTTATCTGCCCCACCGGCCATATCCAGCTCTCTGAGATAACCACTAAAGAAATACGTCCAATACCATCGGAATATGATGAGGGGTTGAGAGGACGAAAACCCATCTATGTGCCCTATGCTCAGGCCGTTCCCAACGTTCCAGCCATAGACAGATCCAAGTGTGCCCATTTCTTTACCGGTGACTGCAAGATCTGCGCGGACTTTTGCCCCACAGGCGCCATCGATCACACCCAGGTGGATGAGGAAGTGGAACTCGAGGTGGGCGCCATTGTCTTGGCCACCGGTTTTGAGCCATTCGAACCCACCCAGTATGACACCTATGGTTATGCGAAACACCCCAATGTCGTAACCTCGATGGAATTCGAGCGAATGCTCTCTCCATCTGGACCGTGGCATGGCCATCTTGTCCGGCCTTCGGATGGAAAAGAACCAGAAAAAATCGCCTGGCTTCAGTGCGTGGGTTCCAGGGATGTGCATGAAGGAGCGAAGCCATACTGTTCAGCGGTCTGCTGCACCTATGCCATCAAGGAAGCAGTTGTGGCTAAAGAACATATAAAAGGCTCCCTGGATACGGCAATCTTCTACATTGACATGCGCACCCACGGGAAAGATTTTGAGAAATACTACAACCGGGCAGAGGAGACGGGCGTTCGATTCCTAAAATCCAAAATCAGCACAATCACCCCAGTTGATAATACCGGCAGCCTGCTTATCCGCTATACCGACGAAAGTGGAAAGAGGATTGAAGAAGAGTTTGATATTGTGGTCCTCTCTGTGGGCATTGGGATTCCAAACGAAACAGTTGATCTAGCCGCTGAACTGGGCATTGAGCTCGATCCTTACAATTTTGCCTCCACAAGTAGCTTTGAACCCGTTCAAACCTCCAAGCCTGGTATCTATGTATGTGGCGCCTTTCAAGGGCCCAAGGACATTCCTCAATCGGTCATAGAATCGAGTGCCTGTGCTGCTGCGGCTGAGGCAGTGCTCGCTCAATCCCGTTTTTCACTGACTCAGACAAGGGAGATACCTGAAGAGACTGATGTGCGTGGCGAACCGCCTCGGATAGGAGTGTTTGTCTGTCATTGCGGAACCAATATAGCCGGTGTGGTGAATGTCCCAGCGGTCGCCGAATATGCGCGTACCCTACCGGATGTGGTGCACGTAGAAGAGAATCTGTTCAGTTGTTCCCAAGACACTCAAGAGAAAATGACCCAAGTCATTAAACAGCAGGGATTGAACCGGGTAGTAGTAGCCGCTTGCAGCCCCAGGACTCATGAGCCGCTCTTCCAGGAAACCCTTTTAGATGCGGGGCTCAACAAATATCTTTTTGAGATGGGCAACATCCGAAATCAGTGTTCTTGGGTCCACAGCAATGATCCTGAGACCGCCACCGAAAAGGCTAGGGATCTGGTGCGTATGGCCGTGGCCAGGGTCGGCCTCTTGGAACCCCTGTCTAGCCCTGAGATAGAGGTCACCCAATCTGCCATGGTAATAGGCGGCGGCGTGTCAGGCATGATCGCTGCGAAGAATCTGGCAGAACAAGGTTATCACACCCATCTCATCGAAAAGAACGACACCCTGGGAGGCCAAGCCAGAAACCTCCTCGAAACCTGGAAGGGTGAGAATGTTCAGCAGTATCTGGCTGAACTCATCCAAGATGTCGAGTCCCAAGAGCAGATCGACGTCTACTTGAATGCAGAATTGACAAATGTGGATGGGTTTGTCGGTAATTTTCATTCCACTGTCGCAACGAATGGCACAGAGAAACTCCTGGATCACGGAGTCGCCATTATTGCAACGGGTGCTTCAGAACTCAAGCCAGAGCAGTATCTCCATGGTGAGGACCCTCGCGTTCTGACATCGCTGGAATTGGACAGGAAGCTCATTGACAATGATCCTTCCGTGCAGGACATGCGCTCTGCAGTTTTCATCCAATGTGTCGGCTCGCGAATCCCGGATAGACCATATTGCTCCAAGGTGTGCTGCACCCATTCAGTCAAGAGTGCTCTCAAATTGAAGGATATCAATCCGGAGATGGATGTTTTCGTGGTCTACAGAGATCTGCGCACCTATGGCTTACGGGAGGATCTGTACCGTGAGGCTCGAGCCAAAGGAGTTACATTCATCCGTTATGACTTTGACCATGGCCTGGAAGTAACCAAAGATGACAACGGTCTTCAGGTTCTGTTCACCAGTTACATCCTTCAAAGACAGATACGGGTTCAACCAGATCTCTTGGTACTGGCTACGGCCATCGTCCCACCTCAGGAAAATCCTTTAGCCCAACTCTTTCGAGTGCCGGTAAATCAGGATGGCTTTTTTGCGGAAGCGCACGTTAAGCTTCGACCCATTGATTTCGCCGCGGATGGAATATTCGTCTGTGGCCTGGCCCACTCGCCAAAACCCCTAGACGAAGCCATCGCCCAAGGTCTGGGGGCCGCGGCCCGCGCAGCCACCGTGCTGGCCCAGAAAAAAATCGCCGCGGAGGGGGTGGTCTCCACTGTGGATCAGAGCCTTTGCCGTGGCTGCGGTCAATGCCTGGAGGTGTGTCCTTACGGTGCTCCTGAACTAGTGGACATCGGTGAAGGTGTCCTGCTCTCGCAGATCCAGGAAGTGCTCTGCAAAGGTTGCGGCGCTTGTGCCGTGGCCTGCCCAACCGGAGCCGTCGCTATACGCCACTTCACCGACCATGAAGTGCTCACCATGGTGGAGGCGGCCCTGTGCGAATAACGCAAAGCGCATAGCGGTAAGCGCATAGCGAAAAAGACTTTCTCTCGACGCTCTGCGCTCTGCTCTTTGCGCTATGCGATTAGCATTAATATCAAGTGAGAATGCAGAGGGAAACTTATTATGGCTGCTGAGTTTGAACCCAAAATCATTGCTTTCTGTTGTAACTGGTGCGCCTATGCCGGTGCTGATTTAGCCGGTGTTAATAGGATGCAGTATCCGCCCAATATCCGGGTGATTCGGGTAATGTGTTCGAGCCGGATCTCTCCGGACTTCGTCCTCAAGGCCCTTCAGATGGGGGCCGACGGGATTCTGATAAGCGGGTGACACATCGGCGACTGCCATTACCAGGATGGTAATGAAAAAGCCAAACGAATCATCGACATGACTCGCGAACTGCTGGATCTGATGGGCATTTCTAACGAGAGGCTAGCCCTGGAATGGGTCTCATCTGCCGAAGGCGGACGCTTTGCCGAAATCGTCACCTCTTTTACCCAGAAAATTAAAGACCTGGGAAGGAATCCCCTGGGAGTTGCTGCATGAAAATCGAAGACGCTGCCCAAAAAACCCAAACTTACTACTGCTTGGACTGCGGAGTGTGCACCGGAAGTTGTCCAGTGTCCAGGGTGTCGCCAAGCTTCTCGCCGCGAATCATGGTGGAAAAGGCCCTCCTTGGCCTGGGCGACGAACTGCTCAAGGACCGAGACCTCTGGTCTTGTCTTACCTGCAGCCGCTGTTATGAACGTTGCCCCTCGAACATTGATTTCCCTGAATTCATGCGTCTCCTGCGGGAAGAGGCTATGAAACTCGGGACCCAACCAGCCTATTCCCACCACGGCATGCTCCAGACCATCATGGAACTCCAAACCCAAGGGATTAACCAGAAAAAAACCGATTGGGCCAGGGAGGCGGGAAAGATTGCCGAACGGGGGGATACCTTTTTCTTTGTGGGCTGCATGCCCTATTTCCAGGTGATTTTTCGCTACCTTGGGGTGGACAGCCTTTCGGTCAGCCAGAACATTATCAAGATTCTCAACGGGGCGGGGATTGAACCGGTGGTCAGTGACGATGAACACTGCTGCGGTCACGACATGCTATGGAATGGCCAGGTAGAAACCTTTGAAAAACTGGCCTCACACAATCTTGAGGTCATCCGCGCCTCAGGCGCCAAAAGGGTAGTCTTCAACTGCCCTGAGGGATTTTACACCTTCAAACGACATTACACCGAGCATTTTGGAGATCTCGGTTTTGAAATCGTCCATTTTCATGATCTTGTAGCCCAGATGCTCGAGGAAGGTTCCATCAAGGTGGAAAATAGTGTGGGCCCTATCACCTATCACGACCCGTGCAGACTGGGCCGCATGGCAAAAGTCTACGACGGTCCCCGCAGCATTTTGCGAAAACTGGCCGGGGACAATTTTGTTGAGATGGAGAGAAACCGCGAAAACGCGATCTGTTGCGGTACCAGTGGCTGGGCAAACTGCTCCACCGGGTCCAAGCAGATCCAGGTAGAGCGCTTGAAGGAGGCCGAGGCCACTGGAGCTAGTACCCTGATCACCGCCTGTCAGAAGTGTCAGATCCACCTGACCTGCGCCCTTAGCAATCTTGACATGGGTCTTGAGCTCAAGGATCTGACCTCATTGCTGGCAGAGTCGATTAAGTAGTGCCCATCCGGAAACCGCGTTTATGGGTGTCATTCTGAGGAGTCCCGCCGCCGGCGGACGACGAAGAATCTCATAGTTCCTGGATCCGCAGAGATTCTTCGCGGAGCCTGTCCTGAGCCTGTCGAAGGGCTCAGAATGACATGGAGGAGTTTCCGGATGGAAACTAAGTAGTAAACACATTTTAGATTTAGAATTTAAGAAGGCGGAAGTGCTTCGAAGCTTCCTCTAATTTTAGACATTTTAGATCATTTTAGGCACTTTAGGCACTTTGGATCATTTTAGACACTTTAGACACTTTAGACAT
>Ga0255040_10000407_pt1 | contig 11201 bp, 9 predicted proteins | sample BC1_12_2_MG_FD_181711 | JGI IMG/M metagenome (GOLD analysis project Ga0255040, IMG submission 181711) | Seawater microbial communities from Strait of Georgia, British Columbia, Canada - BC1_12_2 | ecosystem: Environmental > Aquatic > Marine > Strait | place: Canada: British Columbia | collected... | reverse complement strand
TAGAAATAGCAACGGTAACGGTAACGGTAACGGTAACGGTAACGGTAATGGAAATGCTAAACCACTTATATTTGGAGAAATTTTACATGCTTCTTGTGACGATGTTGGTCCTGCAAGATTAGAAAATGTTGATAATAATTTATTAAATTCTGAAAGCACACATATTAGGGCGAATGAGAATTGTAATTCTATTAACTATTCACCCTTTAAAGTAGCTTTAAATGGTCCACAAGTTCCAAATATTAATTCACAGACACCATCGTTAGCCGAGTTAAAAACACCTGAATTAGGTGCTGTAAGTGGAAATATTCGCCCAAGTGCTTTTGGAAAAAAACCTAATAATTCAAATAATGCAAATAACTCAAATAACTCAAATAATTCAAATAACTCGAAAAAAGCAAGAGTCACTATGGTATGGGCTGACTGGTGTGGATTTTCTAAGAAAGCAAAACCAGAATGGGATGAATTAGTAGAAGATGTTAATAATAACGGCAATTCAATAAACGATTTCAATGTTGAAATGAATTCGGCAGAAGAAAAGGTAAATCCGGAAGTTGTTAAAGAATTCAAAACAAAGGGGTTTCCAACATATTATGTAGATATATTAGATACAAATAATAATGTTCAAAAAAGATCTTCATTCAATGGAATAAAAAAAGAAGATATACATAATAAAATTAAAGAAGAACTATCTAATTCATAAATGTTTATGAACTTGATATTTCTCTTTAGATCTACCAACTGAAGACAATGTTTCTTGAGTTGCATCACCGCCTTCTTTATAATTTTCTTTAGAATATTTCCAAAATTGTGCTCCACCAATTTTGAAATCTTCATGTGGGTTAGCTTTATACCAAAATACTTGATCTACTAATTTATTACTTTTAGCATTATTATTAATTACTAAACATTCATAATTTTCTGTACATTGATCCATGACTTGACAAAACATTTCAAATGTTGGAAACATTCCTGCATAATGTTCATATAATCTTTTTCTATTTGATACATAGTTTTCTCTAAGTATAAATACATAATCTATATTTGTTCTAAGGTTAGGAGGTATACCTAACGCGAACTGCATTGTAATAATGAATAATATTTTATAATGTCGTCCATTCATAAATAAAGACCTAACATCTTTGTGTTTTACCCAAGAATTATCATACAAACAATCATCTAAAATTAAAAAAGACCTTGGATCTAAGTTTTGATTAGTTCTTAAATTTTCAATCATTAATTTTTGTCTTTTTAATAAATTTGTAACAACTTCTGCTCTATATTCACCATGAATAAATATAGGTGGAACAATTGAACTATAAAATTGATTGGCTGCTTCTGTCCCAGATATAACCTGACCTACTGGTATATTTTGATGGTGGTATAATAAATCTCTACATAAGAAAGATTTTCCAGTATCTCTTTTCCCTATTAATACTACAACTTTATCGTGACTGATATCATTCATATTAAATTTTTTTAACTGTATTTCCATACTATATTACTTATAAATAAATAAATTTTATCCAAGATAAACGTTTAAAATTATAAATAATAATAAGTAATAATAAAATGAAAGATATCATTACATACCATAAATGGGAAAAAAAATCAATACACCGTTTTATATCATCTTGTAATGATTATTTAAATCTAGATAATGGGCAAATATATATGCCTTTTTTTTCATTATATTTCCATATACATAATACAAAAAATGCTAATAAAATAATAGATTTAAATAGAAGATATTTTTTAAATAATATTGATAAAATAATAAAAGAAAGTAGCCATAATTCTAATAAAGAAGTAGGTTGCTTAGTTTATGATAAAAAACATAATTCAGTATTTAAGCAAGATTTATTTGCTAAGTGTATTCCGATATTGGACCCAATCCATACAATGATGAATAATTATAGTCTAAAACAATCTAATAATTTGCCATCGAATTATACATATAATACACAAAGTAAAATTAATAATATGGATAATAGTTGTTATATAGAAGCTTTATTTTCTTACATTACCAGTCAATTAACCTTGAATAATATATTACCATCATTTCCAATATATTATGGATCTATTAATGGTATATCTAAAGATTATAGAATAGATATAACAGACGAATATAAAGAATTTTCAGATGAACGATGGTTCCATAAATATATCGATGATATATTTTCAATTGATTTATATATTTCTGACGATGAATATAGTTGTGATAGTGGTGAAGAAGAATTTAATAATAATTCAGACGAATTTGTAAGCAATTTTAAAAATATGCCAGTACAATATATATTCATAGAAAAATTAGAAGGCACACTAGAAGATTTTTTAATAGAAGATATAAATATTGAATTAATTAGGACATGTTTATTTCAAATAACATTTGCTTTATTATACTTACAGAAGTATTATAAATTTACACACAATGATTTACATATTAATAATATAATGTATAAGAAAACAGATAAGACATACTTATATTATAAATTTAATAACAAGTATTTTAGAGTTCCGACACATGGTTACTTATTTAGTATAATAGATTATGGTAGATGTATATTTGAATATAAAAATAAAATATATTATAATGATGTATTCTCTAAATATGGAGAAGCCGAAGGTCAATATACATATCCAATACCAAATATAGATTTATATAAATCAAAAAAATATGAAGAAAAAATATATCCAAACTATAGTTTTGATATGTGTAGATTAAGTACAACAATATTAGAAGAATTAGATAATTTACATATTCATAATACCGAATTAAGAGACTTCTTAAATGGTATAGTAATAGATAGTAATAATAATAATTTATATATAAATAAAACAGAAAATTTTGACTTATATATTAACATTGCTAAATATGCTTGTAATGGAAAACCAAATACTTTAATATTAAATGATTATTTTAATAAATACACAATAAAAAAAAAATTATTCCCAATTAAAAATTATTATAAATGTTAAAATGGTGCTTCTAATGGCGTACTACTTGTTATTGAAGGCGCACCACCACCATCTATAGGTATATTTACTTCACAATCACCATCATTTATATACATTCTAAAAAACAATGATGCAATAAATGATACTCCAAATAATATTGCATATTTTTGATTATTTTCTTCTTCTACTTTATTTACTTTCTTATTTACCATATAGTAAATTAAAGTTACCACAATACTTATTAAAAAGCCAAAGGTTATCGGATTTTCAAACATTTTTATATATATAATAGATAAATATTTAGAGATTTAATCCTATATATCATTGGCATCATTAAATAATGTATAATCATTATTTGTCTCTGTATTATTAGATACCATATTATCTACATCATCTAGAAAATTATCTAGAGTCATAGTTTCATCATTTAATTTTTTACCACCTGTTTGAATAGTTTTTATATCACTATTTTCTAACGTATTTTCAATATCTTTAATAATATTATTTGTATTATCAATATTTATTGGGGTTTCCTTAGTAATTGGTTCATCGGTTATTTTAACATCATTAATAGGTTCATCGGTTATTTTAACATCATTAATAGGTTCATCGGTTATTTTAACATCATTAATAGGTTCATCGGTTATTTTAACATCATTTATAGGTTCATCAGTTATTTTAACAGGTTCATCAGTTATTTTAACATCATTAATAGGTTCTTCATCAATTTTAACAACATTAGGTTTCATATTTTTATATCCATTTAATTTTTCTTCTACACTTACAATTGAATCATCTACGGATTCTCTATCTATTATATTTGGATTATCATATATTGGTTCTATATTATTTTCAGGTTTATTTTCATTTAAGATATCATGTATTTCAATATTTTGAGTATTTTTTAAGATTGTATTTTCATCAACATCATCATCAAAATATCTTTCTTCTTCTTCTGCTTCTTGTTGTTGTAAATTGTCTATATGTTTTTCTTTCCTTAGATTCATTATCTCGGACATTAGTATTTTTTGAAGGTTTTTAGTTTTAAGTTTTTCTTTTTCTTCTTCATCATTTTCTACTTCATCTTCATCATTATCATTTTCAGTATCATTATTTTTTTCTAAATGATCTCTTAATATTTCTTTAACGGGTAATAATTTTCTTATAGTTAAATCAATACTTTCTTTAATTAATTCTTCAATGGTTTTAATATTATTTTGATAATCACTACTAGATTGATTCTCATCAAATAAGAATGGGTTTTTCCATATTTCTCTTGCAAAATTAATATAACCCTTATGAATAAAATTAGTTAATACAGGTATTGTTAAATTTATTTTTTTATTATATTTACTATTGCTTATAGATGCTAAGACTTTTGTATGACTTATAAATACGGCTGTAACTAAGTCTTCCAACCAATCACACCTTGATGTTTCAATAATTTTTAATAATTCATCTTCAATCATATCATTATTCCATTTAGGTATATCTTGAATCTTTTCTCTAAAAATATTAAATACAGAATCATGTGTATTATTAGCATATATTTTTTTTGATTCTTGATATAAATAAAACATTTTATTATACATTGGGTTCATTAAAACGTCTTTTAATTGCTTAGTATATTCAATCTTTGCTTGTGCATATACGGGTGTATTAAAGTCTTCCATTAATTAATTAATGTATATTTTAATTATGTGATTTATACTTAAAACAAAAGATATCTTATTAATATAAATGAAAAGACCAAGTTGGGAAGAATATTTTAAAGAAATAGTATCTATTACATCTAAAAGGTCCCCTTGTGAAAGATTACAAGTTGGATGTTTACTTATAAAAGATAATAGAATCATATCTCAAGGATATAATGGATTTTTACCTGGTTGTCCCCATGAATCAATTGTAGAAAACAATCATGAACAAGCAACGGTCCATGCTGAACAAAATGCAGTTGCTGATTGTGCAAAGAGGGGTGTTAGTTGTCACAAATGTATAGCTTATATTACCCATTACCCGTGTATTAATTGTATGAAAATATTATGTGCTTCTGGGGTAGAACAAATTAAGTATATTAATGATTATAAAAATGATCAAAATGTTACACGGTTATCAGAATTATCTAATGTAGAAATTAAAAAAATTTGATAAATATTTAAAACATATCTTTTAAAATATATATAAGTTATGTGTGATACCAATTATGATTATAATTATGATATTCCAAAAGAAGAAATAAAAAGAGAAGAACCCACAAGTATTACTTTAAGTGAATTATTTGAGTATGACAAAGTAACAAAAAGTTATACAATATTTGATAGTAGAGCTAGACCATCAAGCAATTTGTTATATAGAATACCCAAACATCAAAGATTTCCTCAATGGAATAAAGAGCAAAAATGGGGATTAATTGATACAGTTTTTCAAAATTATACAATGTCAGGTATAGTATTATCTGAAAAAAAAATTATGAAAAATGGAAAAATGGTAAAATATTATGATATTGAAGATGGACAAACCCGATTAAGTATTTTACAAGATTTTCATGCTTGCCGTTTTGCCTTATCAAATGATTTGACATTCGATGATCTTGATTTAGAAGATCAAAAAAGGTTCTTAGATTATAAAATAACAAAAGAGGTCATACAAAATAATTCTAGAACATCAGAAGATTATGATAACCATATCCATGAAATGTTTGAAAGATTACAGGGTGGTAAACGGTTAATAGACGATGACAAATATTGGAATAGAGATAAATCTCCTTTAGTTACATTTGCTATTAGTATAATTAAAATATATGGAAATGATTTTAATATTAAAAATTTTTCAGATAAGAAAAGGAAAGGATTAACAAACATTTGTGGATTAATTGGTGGATTTCTATATGGTTCTAATAATAATAAAATGGGTTATTCCCCTGCTTTTAGACATCAAATGCATAATTTAAATAAAGAAATAACTAACTCACAACGAGACAGTGTTATTAATTTTATAAAATATTATATAAGTATAAAAAATGATTCATATTCTATAATTCCAAAAAATAAAGATGAAAAAGATTTAGATTTTAAAAATAATGCAAAATATATAAATATGATTATGTTAGATTATAAAGATCATACTAACAGTAAAAAAATATGGATTGATTATTTTATATTATCCCGTCATAATCCTAATTTTTCAACCGGAACATGTAGTATTTATAATAATTTAACTAAAGCAAATAAACAAAATAATAGTGAAGAGAATATAAGAGTTAGATTAAATAGAGCTAAAGAATTTTATAGAGATAAGGAAAGGACTGCTGAAGAACATGGTATAGTTTATACAAATATAGATTATTAGTTTTCAATAATATTGCAAACTAACATATTATCATCGCGCTTAATCATATGTGGTTGTAGAATAACATAACCATCATTATATGTATTAAATTTTTTTATATCATTTATAACATTTTCTGTTCCAAAGAAATTATGACCAATTACATTTCCTTGAATACCATGTCCAAATGTTGCAAAGATATAATCTTCAACAATAATGTTATTTCTATTATTAGTTACAATTGAATAGATATATTCTGTATCTATGTATATATTTTTACCAATAGCAACATTTATTGGAAATGTCCATTTACCATTATAGATAATCGGGTGATATGGTGTGATATTTAACCTGTTAATATTTACCATAGGACACATATCTACACATTGTGTTTTAACGACACATTCAACAACACTTGTCGTTTTATTCATATTTTCATCATATGAAATTACAATATCTCCCTTTTTAATATTCTGTACTTGTCTTTTAGAATAATCACTCATAGTAACATATGAATTTTCAGCACAACAAGATCCAGAAGAATTATTATATGATCTAGAAGTAGGAGCTGGAAGAGGAGGGCTACCTCCACCCCTTCTCCCCCCCCCTCGATGACTTTGCTGAATATCTTGTCTAGGTGGTGGTTGACCATCAAATGTATCTGAAACTGTATCTCTAATAGAGTTAAATAATTCTCCACCAAAATTACTAACACCTTGATCTTTAAAATTATTACATAGTTCATTTTGATAAGCACCTCTGAGGGATAGTAAATAATGTTTACCCCACTTATTATACCAATCTTCACGATTCCCTTGGTCAGTCATATTTAGTGCTTCTCTAACTTGTCCTTCTAAATCAGTAACCATATCTTGAATAAACTTATTCGCCAATAGAGACATATCACCTTTCATTTCTTCAATTAATGGATTAATTAAATCTCTTACCCTTTCCCTTTGACTAAATTTTTGATATTCAGTGCATTTTGTAATACAATCAATAACTTTATATCTCCATACTTGCTCTATTTTATAAGTATTGTCTGGGAAAGGTGAATTATTAACCATAATATCTTTACCATTGATATGTAATACAGTTTCTGCAATTTTATCTCTACTAATTCCCTGAGGAACCATAGAAATATCAATATCATATACAAAATTCTTACTTTGTCCATATTTTAGACTATTAATATTAGTAACTAATTCATTACTACCATTAGTAAATCTAGCATTGTTTTTTAATCTAATTGTCATCGTAGGATTAGAAATAGCAGTAGTTAGGAAATTGCTAATACCATGGATAAAGATATTCCCTAGAAGACCAGAGTCAGGGATATATGAAAACCCATCTCCACCTGAAATAGTTGAAATATTATCTAGTAAATCAGACATTAAACTATAACCAAAACCAAATGTTGTGACTGTACACTTAAAATTATACTGTCCATAATATCTATTTAACATTGCTTCATGTCCTCGTGGTGGCACCTTATTTGGGACTCCATCTGTTAAAAGGAAAATATTCTTTTGCTTAGTTGCTGGAGAAGTTGTTCTAAGAATTTCTAAACTTTTATGTAGTCCATCCCAAATGTTTGTAGTATTTTCAGGTCTAAGTTCATCTAGTTGATGTTTTACAATAATTTTATTTTCATCTGAACAAGCCATATTTTCAACGACAATTCTCGCCTGTGTAGTGTATACAACAATAGATACGTTATCATTTTCATTAAGCGAATCTAAGATGGTCTTTGCAGCAGTAACTGTTAATGATAATACAGATACATTAGTGCTAATATTTTCACCTCGGGCTCCTCTAATTGGTGCTTCTGAACCCATTGAACCTGAAATATCAATACATAATACAACATCAACTGGTGCTCTTACATCAACAGGAGGAGTATTTACTTTAATAAATAATTTATTGTCATCATAAAAGGACTCTAAAGAAATTTCATCTAATTTATCAATATATTCCCTTGTTTCAATTTCTGCAATTCTTGAATCAATCTTTAATTGATTTTCTGCTAGTTTACCACGAATTTCATCAATAGCATTCCTTACAGCTACATTAGTAGTTAGTTCATCTTGTGTTAATGGTCCACGGGTTAAGGGTGATGTAGAACTAGTTTGTAACCATACCATAATTTGTGATCTTTCATATGTATGACCACTAGGCTCTGATACTGGATCTACCATAAGGTCGCCTGAAATTGGGCAATAAAAGTCTGTAGGGACATGAACCTTTGTAGACTGACGGGTTAGTGTTGAAGCTTCCATTTTAAATTTTATAAAAAATATAAATTAAATTTTCAAATTTATATATATATATATATATATATATATATATATTATATATGAGATATAATACAACAAAAACTATATATAAAGAAGATATTATTAAACAATTAGACGAAGGTGGTATATATGATAATAATGGTAATAATTATGGGCCAGAATATTGGAATCAAGAAAACGCAATTAATCGAGAAACTATATTAAATTCATGGGAGCAAAGAACAATTTATTATTCAACCAATAATTTTGATGGAAATAGAATTGGAGAAGATGACGTATATGATTTATATAGAAATGTCAATTATTATTATAAAGAAGGTAATACAAAAACATATATACATTTAGGAGGTACTCTAGAAAGTTTTAATAATTTTATATTTGGAGAATATAAAAAAGTATCTAGATTCGATTCTCTAGACTCTATGAGTATGGTAAATGGAACTAATAATGGTGGATTTTATTGGAGAAATAAATTTATATTATATTTAGTTAATAAAGGGTATAATATTATTCAATTACCACAATTAAGTCATTTAGAAAATAAAATATTAATGAAAGATTCAGTCGAAGGTGAATCAGGTTTTATACCAGAACCTGAAAATACAAGAAAACCTAAATTTAAATATGCTGATCATATAGATTCACCACAAAAAATAATACCTGATAACTTAGATTGGGATACTAATTATGAATTTTTAGAAAAAGATATTAATGAAAAATCAAAACCATGTTACCATAATTGGGGGGATAGATATTCTTTTTGGTTTTGTTATAATGATCAATCGGGGGCAATTACATATAATTCAGCAGCAGAACGATATAATTATGATATATGTGGAAAAAGAAAAGAAAATTCACCAGATAAAGATTTTTTACAAAAATTTTTTAAAGATACTGAAATAAATAATAAATTTAAAAACACAAATTTATATATGGGAGGATATAGTGGTGGGGGGTATATGTGTCATAGAATAATACATGAAACTCTTAAAAAGAATTTAACTTGGTTAAATGGAGATTCAATAAATTTTCATAAATGTTATACATTATGTGGAACTTTACCGTGGAGTATATCTCCTTGGACAATAGAATTACAATGTATAACTAGAAGTATACTAGATAGTAAAAAAACTAATAATTGGAAGAATATATATGGTGATACTATAAATAATATATCAGGTTATGCAGAATATATGAAAAGTATTTACATTGATAAAGATATGTTAAGTTTAAATGAATTTAAAAAATATCCACCAATATTAATTATATCTCCTGAAAATGATGATGTTGTAGATAAAATTACAAACAGATATACTTATGACTTATTAAAAGATAAATTAAATAAAAGTAACCGTAGAAAAAATAATATTATTATACCATTAGAAGATAATGAAAATACAAATGATAGTAGATTTTCTAGAAATATACAACATAATTGGTATGGACCTTGTTCAACATTAATAGGAAATGATTCTAAAAGATATACAAATAGTAATAAGAAATATAAAATAGATAAAAGTAAAGGATCTATTGATGATATTTTTTCATTTTTTGAAGAAGATAGTGATATATATTTAAATGAAGAATTATTTTTAAATAATGAATTTATAGGTAATATATGTTTTGTTAAAGATACATTAGTTAAAACAGATCAGGGGAATATAAAAATTCAAGAAATAAATAAAGATATTAATACAATAGAAAATGAATCAATAGTAGCTATAACACAAACTTATTCAGATGGTAAATATATTATAAAAGTAGAAAAGGATGCTATAGGCAAAGATATACCAAATAAAGATGTTATATTAAGTGGTTATCATAAAATAATGTATAATGGGAAATTAATAATGGCAATAGATTTATTAAATATATTACCAAATAAAGTAATATGTATAGAAAATAAAAAAGATAAATTATATAATGTTTTAATGAATAAATATACAACTATAATGGTAAATAATATGGAAGTAGAAACATTAGATCCAAATAATCCAGTAGCTAAATTATATAATTAACTAGGAAGAACTTTACGATTACGTTTATCTATTTTAGATGACGATTATGATGAAGTAGATGATGATTATGACCCTTATGAACTTAGTGATGACCCTGATGATGAATTAAATGAAGGATTAAATTAATATGCTACAGGAGACATATAATCATAAGTTCTAATTGTTTTTAGTAAATTATTATTTCTTTTATATTTTTTATTCATTTTTTTATTTAGGAAATCATAATATCCAATATGTTGGATACACCAAGACATATCATTTTTATATTTCTGTTTTAATTTTATTTGTTCTAATTTACTTTTTAATCTTTTTTCTTTTTGTTCTTTTACAAGTTCCATATTTTATAGTTTGTAAATTTATTTATAAAAATTTTCAAATTAATATATGATAGATATGAAAATGATATCGGGTTTGCTGAAGGTAATTATGAAGATCATGATCATGAAATAATAAAAAAAATTAATGATAAAAAATATAAAGCATATAGGAATATAAAAAAATAATTACACATATTTACACATTTTTCTTATATTACACTTTTTTCTAATATTTCACTTTGTAAGGCACACATAACACAGGTCATCAAAGTATCCCTTTTTAG
>Ga0255040_10000406_pt1 | contig 11214 bp, 7 predicted proteins | sample BC1_12_2_MG_FD_181711 | JGI IMG/M metagenome (GOLD analysis project Ga0255040, IMG submission 181711) | Seawater microbial communities from Strait of Georgia, British Columbia, Canada - BC1_12_2 | ecosystem: Environmental > Aquatic > Marine > Strait | place: Canada: British Columbia | collected... | reverse complement strand
CAATTTTCTTCAATCAGAGACACTCGCAATATTTCCCTATGACCATTCACTAGGTATGTTGCCCGAATACATTGGCCAACTGATCATGGAAAGCAATGGCAAACAGATTGATATTGACGATAACAGAATTGAATATAATACCGCTCCAATCGTATGGGGCGGTATTGGTTCAAATGCCCAACATGCATATTTTCAGTGTTTACATCAGGGAACACATATGATTCCTGTTGATTTTATTGTCAGTCTCAAAAGCTCTTTAGAAAACAAGAGGCATCATCAGGAGTTGGTTGCGAATTGTCTGGCTCAAAGCGAGGCGTTAATGAATGGCAATACTGCCAATACTGAATTCCCATACAAAAATATTCCTGGCAATCATCCAAGTACAACCATTCTTCTCGATGAACTATCTCCTACTACCTTAGGCTCACTATTATGTTTGTATGAACATAGATGCTTTGTGCAAGGCCAACTATGGAACATCAACCCATTTGATCAGTGGGGTGTTGAATTGGGAAAAAGCCATTCAAAACAAATTTCAGAAGAGCTTGATGGCAACACAAATAAATCTGATCACGACTCGTCGACAAACAGACTAATATCTCGTTATCTCAGTAAAAACAAGGATTCTAATTAAAAAACCTCAGGCAAACAGGCTAGTTTTTCTTTGAAATTTTTGCGGTTGTTAATGAAAGTCTTTTTACTAGCGTTCTTAAAAACACCTTGTTGAAATGCAGTTGGCAACCTACTGATAATTGATCTATTACTGTACTGTTTATTTTCAGAAGGCGGACAGAATCTTTTGCCTGAATTGTTGCTGTGCGTTCGATTTTAGATAAATAGCCCATTTCACCAAAGCAATCACCCGATTTGATGCTACCAATGTGTTTGGTTTCTCGATAAATATCAACATCTCCTTCAACGACCACATAAAACGCGTCATCTATATCCCCCTGCACAATAACTTCTTGTCCAGCTTCATATTCTTGCCATACACAAGATCGAATTATTTCCCAGATTTCGGCTTCTGAAAAGCCCTGGAAAAAATCCAGCTGCTGAACTTGCAAAAACCTTTCTTTTTCATAAAGATCTTCCTGTGGCTCATCAAGATAATCAAAAGCCAAACTCAGATCTGCGGCCATATTCAAACCCATCTTGTAACGCTTTTCCGGATTCTTTTGTAGAACGTGACGGATAATTTTCTCTAATATCTCTGGTACGTCTTTACGGTAATTTTTCAATGGAGGTGGTTTTTCATTGGTAATTTTGTAAATTAAACGTGAGAAACCATCTGCAGCAAAAGGGTGTTTCCCGGTTAGTAATTCGTACATAACGATACCCAATGAAAACAAATCCGTTTGGTTTGTAATCATATCTTCTTGTGCCTGCTCAGGAGACATATACCGAGGGGAACCAACAAAGCCAGTTGGCATGGTCGTCTCAGCTTCTTCGGTCATTAGATGTGCGATGCTGAAATCACAAAATTTAACATCCAAATCTTTTGTAAGAAGAATATTAGTAGGCTTCACATCCCGATGAATAACACCGATTCGGTGTGCATAATCCAGTGCCTTTGCACACTTAAATATGATTTCAACAACCTGCTCATAAGGCAAAAGATTTTCAGGTTTGCAATATGATTTCAGGGTATTTCCACTTTCGACCAATTCCATGACGATATAACAAACATCTTCTTCAGCACCAGCATCCAGAATCTCAATAATATTTGGATGTTTTAATTTCCCCGCGGTATGGGCCTCATTAAAGAACGTCTTTTTATAGTGTTCAGCAGATTTCTTGTTTTTGAATGAATGTTTATTGGCTACTTTAAGGGCAACGCGATGATCAGTAAAAGGGTCATGGCCTTCGTAAACCACTCCCATGCTACCCCGGCCCAATTCCTTGATTATTTGGTACTTTCCCAGCTTTTTCGGTATGTTAGTCGCCATGTTCAAATTATCTGAATAAAATGAAAATATCCTCGAATTATCTTCGTGAATAATACTGTAAAGGCAATGGACATGATAGCGCCTGCTGTACTTGAAGCAGCATCATCAAGTACCATTCGCTTCTTTTCGCAGTATAATAATATTGATAACTACCGTTAACATGAAAACGATTATCCTTGCAGCTGGAATAGGTCAACGTCTGGGAACCCATTCAGAAAACAAACCGAAATGCTTGCTGGAATTTAATGGCAAAAGCCTGTTACAAAGACATCTCGAAATTCTTCATTACTATGACGTAGATGACGTCATTATCGTGACAGGTTTTGAATCCGATATGATTAAGTCTGCGATTACTGATATTGGTGAGGATCAGGTTGATATTTGTTTTAACCCCGATTTCACCAAGGGCAGTATTTTAAGTCTGTTAGCAGGACTGAATATTTTAGGTATCGATCAGAATTTTATTTTGATGGACGCGGATGTACTCTATGATCACAAAATCATTGGTAGGCTGATCGACTCGGATAAAGAGAATATTTTTCTACTGGATCAGGATTTTGAGCCGGGTGAAGAACCCGTTAAATTATGTGTCTATAATAATCAACTGATCGAATTCAGGAAAAGAATTGATGAAAACCTTTCTTTTGATCTTCAGGGAGAATCAGTCGGCTTTTTTAAGTTCACTTCTCAAACCGGGAAATTACTTAACTTGAAGGCAAGTGAATATATTAATAGAGGGGAAGATGAAGCCCCCTATGAAGAAGTAATACGAGACTTGTTGCTGGCAGAGCCTGAACAATATTCATTCGAGGATATTACTGGTTTGCCCTGGTTGGAAATAGACTTCCCGGAAGATGTCGTCAAGGCAAAAAATGTAATACTGCCAAAACTTACAGACTTGCCCCAAAAACATAAGTGAAGGCAACTAACTAGAGTGTATAAATGACCAGTAATAATTCATTAACCAAAAGCGCAAAACTGCGTGTCTTACTTGAATCGAGTGAACTTGAATTTATCATGGAGGCACATAATGGTATTTCTGCTCAAATTGTCGAACAGACAGGATTCAAGGGTATTTGGGGCAGCGGATTATCTATGTCTGCACAGTACGGTGTGCGTGACAGTAATGAAGCAAGCTGGACTCAAGTCGTCGATATGCTGGAATTCATGTCAGATGCAACAGAAATCCCCATTCTACTTGATGGTGACACCGGTTATGGCAACTTCAATAACATGCGACGACTGGTCAAGAAACTTGAGCAACGCGAAATTGCCGGTGTTTGTATAGAAGATAAACAGTTCCCGAAGACGAACAGTTTTATTGATGGTGAACGCCAGGCACTGGCAGAAGTAGATGAATTTTGCGGAAAGATCAAAGCTGGTAAAGACAGTCAACATGATGAGGATTTTTGTATTGTCGCCAGGGTTGAAGCATTAATCGCTGGCTGGGGTATCAAGGAAGCACTTAGACGTGCTGAGGCTTATCACAAGGTAGGCGCGGATGGGATACTGATTCATAGTAAATTATCACAAGCGAATGAAATTCTGGAATTCTCCAATGAATGGGCAAATCGATCACCCTTGGTGATTGTCCCAACAACCTATTACAGCACACCGACAGATATCTTCAGGAATGCAAATATCAGCATGGTCATTTGGGCAAATCACATGATCCGTGCCTCGGTCGCTTCGATGGAAAAAATCTGTGCCGAAATTCATACCAATGAATCTGTGGCTGATGTTGAAGATAAGATTGCGCCTGTTAAAAAACTATTCTTCCTGCAGGGCGCGGCCGAACTCAGTGAGGCGCAGGAACGCTATTTACACCCTAAAGGCCTGGAAACCAAGGCTATCGTTTTGGCAGCGAGTCGTGGCTTTGCACTTGGCGAACTCACTGAAGATAAACCTAAAGTAATGCTATCAATTGGTGGTAAAACTGTTTTACGCCGCTTGCTCGACGAGTTTAAAAATCAAAATATCAACAAAGTGACTTTGGTTGCGGGTTACAAACCTGATGCTATAGACACTAGCGGCATAGAAATGCATATCAATGCAGATTATGAAACAACAGGTGAATTGGCTTCACTCTCCCAGGTGGTCAGTGAGTTTCATGAGGACATGATTATTACCTATGGAGATTTACTGTTTCGTAGTTATATCCTGAGAAATTTACTTGAAAATGAAGGTGAGATTATTGCCCTCATTGATTCCACCGTTGAGAATGAAAATTACAGTGGCTCACCAGATTATGCCTATTGCTCAGAAAAAGAAGATCGAACAATATTCAAACAAGACGTATATCTGAACCATGTTTCAGAAGAGAAGGAATCTTCATCAGAAATTCCGACTGGTAGATGGATTGGCATGTTGCGTGTACGTGGCCAAGGCAAACAATGGATAGAAGAGGCTATTGATAAATTAAAAGTTCACAAGAACTTTAACAAAATGTCTCTTGCAGATCTTCTAAACCAACTGGTTAAACTGAATCACCCTGTCAAAGTCCATTACATTAATGGTCACTGGGTAGATATCAATGCACTGGCAGATATAGATCGTGCCGGCGATTTTACAAAATTATAGGAAACAACAGGTGATACAGGCAGAAGATTTTGTTGAGGCAGCGCGTGAATTAGGCTTCCAACGTTATACAGGTGTCCCCTGCTCTTTCCTCACACCTTTTATTAACTATGTCATTAACGATGATTCATTAAGTTATGTGTCATCTTCAAATGAAGGTGATGCCATTGCCACAGCGGCAGGAGCTGCGATTGGTGGGGAACGTTCTATCGCCATGATGCAGAACTCAGGCCTGGGCAATGCTGTCAGTCCTATCACTTCTTTAAGTTATGTATTTCGCATTCCAATGTTAATAATCACCACGCATCGTGGTGCCCCTGATTTAGCAGACGAACCTCAACATGAGCTTATGGGGCAAATTACTGGTGAAATGTTTGATGCCATGCGCATCCCTTGGGAAACATTCCCATCGAAAAAAAAAGACATCGTACCTGCTTTAAAACGTGCCTGTGAGTTTATGGAAAAAGAACAACGGCCCTACGGTTTTATCATGCAAAAAGGCACTGTTTCTACACATCAGCTTAAAAATAATAGACTGGTTGCAACAAAAACAATTGCTACTGAAAAACAATTATTCAATCAAGACAATAAACCTCTGATTACCAGAAATGTAGCTCTGAAAAAAATTATAGAACATACGCCAGTTGAAAATGCTGTCGTCATCGCAACGACTGGATTTACAGGTCGAGAATTATTTGCGATTGATGACCGCAAAAACCAACTATACATGGTTGGCTCTATGGGCTGTGCTTCTTCACTTGGTCTGGGCCTGGCCCTTGCCCGTCCTGATTTACAGATAGTGGTCATTGAAGGTGATGGGGCCGCGCTGATGCGAATGGGCAACTTCGCTACTTTAGGCAGTTATGGCGGCAATAATCTCACGCATATTGTTTTAGACAATGAAGTACATGATTCAACCGGCGCTCAGGCCACGGTCGCAAACAATGTGAAATTCGCAGAGATAGCCGCAGCTTGTGGTTATTCGGTGACCTACGAAGGCAATGACATTGAGCTAATTGACCAGCTATTTAACGATAAAAATAATCAAGGAGCAAAATTCGGACACCTTAAAATTTCAGCAGGCTCAATTGAAAATCTGCCTCGTCCTGATGTCACTCCAGTTGAGGTCTTACAAAGACTAATGCAACATATCGGAACGAATTTCTAAATCATAAAATATTGATGCCACAGATATTATTAAACCCAGGTCCTGTTGTTCTCAGCGAACGTGTTCGCGATGCCATGCTACGTCCTGATCTATGCCACCGAGAAGCAGAATTTGCTGAACTACAAAACTCTATTCGCCATAATTTGTTAAACGTCTATCCACTGCCCGAGGATAAATGGGCTGCCATTCTGATGACCGGCTCAGGTACCGCCGCAATGGAAGCCATGATGTCCAGCCTGGTACCTGATCACGGTAAGGTATTAATTATTGAAAATGGTGTGTACGGAGAAAGGCTGACCAGAATTGCAGAAATTCATCAGATTAATCACATGACCTTGCACCACGAATGGGGTGATGCAATCGATCTTAAATTACTCGAGGATGAACTGCGATACCACGGAGAACTCAGTCATGTTGCAGTAGTACACCATGAAACCACGACCGGGCGGCTTAACGATCTGGCTGGAATTGCGGAAGTATGTTCGCAATATAATTTACCTGTGTTATTAGATGGTGTCAGTAGTTTCGGGGCAGAAGACATTGAGTTCGAAGCCTGGAACATCATCGCCTGTGCTGCCACAGCCAACAAATGTTTACATGCTGTACCCGGCGCCTCCTTTGTAATTTGCAATAGAAATGTATTCGATGAAATGCAAGCGACAGCACCAAGAACGCTGTATCTTGATCTCGCGAGCTACTTGAAAAATCAGGATGCGAATGGCACGCCTTTCACTCAATCAGTACAGACCTTCTATGCGCTTTCTGAGGCATTAATAGAGCTGCAAGATCAGGGAGGTCAGAAAAAACGCAAGCTGTTCTACTGGGATCGGATGAATATCGTAAGGGAGGGTTTAGCTGAGCTTGGCATCAATGCCTTGATGCAGGCAGAAGATTGCTCATGTGTTTTGAATGCCTTTCATCTGCCAACGGGCATTGACTATGAAACACTACATGATGAACTCAAGCAAAATGGATATGTTATCTATGCTGGCCAGGGCAACCTGTCGCAATCTATATTCAGAATTTCATGCATGGGTGAAATAGGAGAACAAGAGATGCTACGCTTTGTTTCCTTAATGGAGGATATTATTAGTAAGTAGTATTGCTGATAGAATTTGTTTCAGCTGGTAGAACAATTGTATTGACAGGTTCAATCAGACGCAGATTTTACTGATCAGACGCTTTTAATTTTAGCACTTTGCCCACTCTCACCCAGGTGATGCTGAATAAACTCCATCAAACCTTCCTTATTCATCCCAACATCGTTCAACATGTCATCTCTTGAGCCATGCTGGATCGGTCTGTCCGGTAGACCATAGTTAACGATTGCTTGCACAACACCATTCTCAAGCAAAACCTGATTCACTGCTTCACCTGCGCCACCTTGAACCACATTCTCTTCAACTGTGACTATCAAGTCATGAGTGGCAGCCATATTTAGAATCAGTGCTTCATCAATGGGTTTGACAAAACGCATGTTGACAACGGTTGCTCCAAGATCATCACCAGCAGCTTGTACAAAATCCAGCACTACACCAAAAGCGAGAATCGCAATTCGTTTCCCCGTGCGACTACCATGGCGATCACTCTGAGTCCTTATTTCTGCCTTGCCAATCGGCAGCGCTGTCATTTCTATGTCTACTTCAACACCTGGGCCACTGCCTCTTGGATATCTTACCGAGGCAGGACCATCAATTTGAATGCCGGTATAGAGCATCTGCCGACATTCATTTTCGTCTGCAGGCGTCATAATGACCATATTCGGTAGACAACGCATGAATGAAATATCATAACAACCGTTATGGGTTGGACCATCAGCGCCGACACAGCCGGCACGATCAATAGCGAATAACACCGGAAGATTCTGAATGACCACATCATGAATCAACTGATCATATGCTCGCTGCAGAAATGTGGAATAAATAGCAACAACTGGTTTCAGGCCATCACATGCCATACCGGCTGCAACAGTCACACTATGTTGCTCCGCGATACCAACATCAAAGTAACGATCAGGAAATCTATGTTCATATTCAACCAGGCCCGAACCTTCACGCATAGCTGGTGTTATTGCAACCACACGCTCATCTATTTCACTCATGTCGCAAATCCAGTCGCCGAAAATTTTACTATAGGTAGGTGCTGATGGTTTTCCTGATGGCACAATGCCTTTCACAGGATCAAACGCCGTGACACCATGATATTTTATCGGTTCGGCCTCCGCCGGTGCATAACCTTTGCCTTTTTTGGTAATAATATGCAGAAATTGCGGCCCTTTTAATTCACGAATATTTTTCAGGGTTGAAATCAGAGTTGGTAGGTCATGTCCATCAATCGGACCTATGTAGTTAAAGCCGAATTCCTCGAACAAAATACCTGGCGTCAATAATCCTTTGACATGTTCTTCCGCATAACGAGCTATATCCAGCGCATTTGGAACTTTTGACAGAACTTTTTTACTCCCGTACTTCACTGTTTTGTAGAGTTTTCCTGAAAGAATCTGGGCAAATCGATTCGACAATGCACCAACATTTGGCGAAATCGCCATGTTATTGTCATTCAGAATAACCAGCAAATCGGCACCCACATCTCCTGCATGGTTCAATGCTTCGAAGGCCATACCGGCAGTCAAACCTCCATCACCAATGATGGCCACTGATTTTCTCTTGCTGCCTGTTTGCCTGGCAGCAATAGCCATCCCCAATGCTGCACTAATCGATGTGCTTGAATGACCTACACCGAAGGCGTCATATTCACTTTCTGACCGTTTTGGGAAAGGAGACACACCATCCCATTGACGAATGGTGTGCATCTTATCTTTTCGACCCGTCAAAATTTTATGGGGATATGCCTGATGACCAACATCCCACACCAGATTATCATCAGGGGTATTGTAGAGGTAGTGGAGTGCGACCGTGAGCTCAATTGTGCCCAGACCTGCAGCAAAGTGGCCACCACTTTGGCTAACAGAGTGAAGCAGGAAATCCCTCAGCTCTTTCGCCAATGCTTCCAAATCTGATTCTGGCAATTTACGCAAATCAGCAGGGCTATTGATATTATCCAACAATGGTGTATTTATTGTCATACTTGATTCTTGGCCTGTTTCTTGGCCTATTTCTTGATTATTATTTGAGTCCACTACAGACTTATATTATCTAAAGGTTAGTATTATGGAGTCGCCCTATTTCCCTTGCAAGAACATTAAACTTCATTTCCTACCAAATTTAGGTGTAAGAACATTACATTTTGGCAAAAAACTGGACGTCCTAACTTTCAAAGCCTTCTTTTTACAGGCTATTTAAGGCAAAATGCCGCATTGCCGGAAAGAACAATAATCGGAGTTAAACATGGCCGTCCCACTCATTCAACAGTATCGAATTGCAAAATACATTTTTGCACAAAAATTTCGTCGTGTGGAACGCTATCCATTGGTATTGATGCTTGAGCCACTGTTCAGATGCAACCTGGCTTGTGCTGGATGTGGCAAAATTGATTACCCTGAAGAAATACTAGACAAGAGTCTAAGCTATGACGAATGTATGCAAGCCATCGATGAGTGCGGCGCTCCAATGGTTTCTATTGCGGGTGGCGAGCCACTGATTCACGAGGAAATGGCAAAAATTGTTCACGGTTATATAGACAGGAAAAAATTTGTGTATTTGTGTACAAATGCACTACTGCTTGAAAAACGTATGGAAGACTATTCTCCATCACCTTATCTAACGTTTTCAATCCATCTTGATGGCAATGAAATTAGACATGACAGCTCTGTCTGTCGTGAAGGTGTATTCAAAAAATGTATTGAGGTCATTAAACAAGCTCGCGCTAAAGGTTTTCGTGTGACGATTAATTGCACACTGTTTCAGGGAGAGACTGCGGGTGAAATAGCAGAATTTATGGACATGGCGATGGAACTCGGTGTTGAAGGTGTCACTATTTCGCCAGGGTACAGCTATCAACACGCACCAAACCAGGAAGCCTTTCTAAAAAATCAGGAAAGCAAACAACTGTTCCGTGATTTATTCAAGCTTGGCAAAGGGTTGAAATGGCGTTTTAACCAGTCCTCACTTTATCTTGATTTCCTTGCAGGTAATCAAAGTTATCAATGCACCCCTTGGGGTAATCCAACGCGGAATGTCTTTGGTTGGCAAAAGCCATGTTATCTCCTGGTTGATGAAGGCTATGCCACATCGTTTAAAAGCATGCTTGAAGAAACTGTCTGGGATAATTACGGTAAAGGGCGTAACCCTAAATGTGCCAACTGCATGGTGCATTGTGGTTTTGAAGCATCTGCGATTAACGATACATTCAAACATCCACTGAAGGCCCTGAAAGTTGCACTACATGGTCCCGGCACAGAAGGGCCAATGGTGCCAGAACTTCCCATCATGTACGAAGATCAACCTGCAGTTGTCGCTGAACATATCATTTATCAACAACCTACGACTTCTTGTAGCTCTGAAAAACAAGTCGCGTAGAGGTTTGTAAATGGTGGCCAAAAAATAATGGACTGGAGTCTGTTGGCTCTACCCGGCTTGGTGCTATGGACCTTGGTCTTATGTCTGCCGTGGAGGCCGTGGAGTACGCGCGAATTTCTCAATGTAACTACTTTCGATACTGAGTCAAACAGACCCCATAAGCCGGATCTCTCCCAGCTCACCGTATTGATCCCTGCCAGAAATGAAACAGAGATTATCGCTGAAACACTGCTGTCTTTGAAGACACAGGATGAATCACTGAAAATAATTCTGATCGATGATCAATCAAACGATGACACTTCGGGCATTGCACACCAGGCAGGACTTAAAAACCTCAATGTTATAAAAGGCAAACCACTACCTGAGGGGTGGAGCGGGAAATTATGGGCACTTGAACAAGGAAGAAAGCACGTCGATACGGACTATATTCTGTTGCTGGATGCTGATATCACACTTGCTCCAGGAACGATCGCAAGTCTGTTTCAGAAGTTAAACTCTGAACAACTGGATCTGGTTTCACTAATGGCTTTTTTGAGAATGAATAGCTTTTGGGAAATTTTTCTCATGCCAGCTTTTATTTATTTCTTCAAATTACTTTATCCATTCCAGTTATCCAATGCCTCATCAGACAAGCTATTATCAAGGTACGTTGCAGCGGCTGCGGGAGGCTGTATATTGCTTCGCAAGACAATGCTTGATCAAATTGGTGGGTTCCATAGTTTAAAAGATTGTTTAATCGACGACTGTATGTTGGCGCGGAAGATTAAAACCAACGGAGGACGGACCTGGGTTGGTTTAACACATTCAGCATTAAGTAATCGCAAATACGATTCATTACAGACGATATGGGACATGGTTTCGAGAACTGCATACACACAACTACATTATTCTCCAATATTATTACTGGTGTGCACCTTGACTATGTTAGTTGTCTTCGTATTTCCACTGATTGGACTGTTCCTTCCTGGTTTAACAATAAAGATGATTGCACTGCTGACAGTATTAATTATGGTCGCGACTTATCTACCAATATTGAAATTCTATG
>Ga0255040_10000400_pt1 | contig 11252 bp, 9 predicted proteins | sample BC1_12_2_MG_FD_181711 | JGI IMG/M metagenome (GOLD analysis project Ga0255040, IMG submission 181711) | Seawater microbial communities from Strait of Georgia, British Columbia, Canada - BC1_12_2 | ecosystem: Environmental > Aquatic > Marine > Strait | place: Canada: British Columbia | collected... | reverse complement strand
CATTAGATACCCTGTCTATTCCATATTTGCTGACAAGTGTCATACGTCAGTCATACTGGGCCAGTTAAGTGGTAATAACATCAGTTATACTGTGCCACCCCATCGTCAGTTAAAAAGCCACATTTGTAATTAGTATCAAATAGATTAAGTTAAGATAATATCAACTTAATCCAGTTTAAATTAAATGAGGAAGAAATATATGGCGATGATACGAGAAGTACTATATCAACATATCAGAGGAGTAAGTGAACGCAAGATTTCACGCACTCTAAATATATCGAGAACAACGGTAAACAAATATATAAAGCTAAGCTGCCGCTATAATCTAAGTCCTTCAGTTTCTGATTCTGAGCTGAATGACATAGCTATAAATATTCATACGGAATTATATAATGCGATTAGCAGCCGGCCATTTGCGATGAATTTACTAGAGAAACATAAGGCTGATATTGAAGTTTGGCTCAAGCATCCTAACATGACCAACACACAGATAAAGCGACTTTTGGAAGAATTGGGGACATCAGTAAGTGTTAGTAGTATTGATAGATTTATCAGCACGTCCTTTCCAAAATTACCGAAGCACACTGTGCGTTTGAAGACTGAAGCTGGTAAGGAGGGTCAGGTGGATTTTGGCTATGTTGGTATGATGAAAAATAGCGGTGGCAGTTTGAGAAAGACGTATGCGTTTGTGATGATTCTTTCGCATAGTCGCCACCGTTATGTAGAATTTGTAAATTCACAAGATCAACTAACTTGGGCACAGCTGCATATTAATGCCTTCAAGTTTTTTAACGGAGTACCATCCAGAATTATATTAGATAATTTGAAAGCGGGCGTTATCAAGTCTGATATTTACGATCCGATATTAAACGAAACTTATTCAGAATTATCAAGATTCTATGGTTTTATAATTGATCCAGCAAGGGCCTATAAACCTGAACATAAAGGCAAGGTTGAGCGTTCAATTAGAATTGTGAAAGAGCAATTAATTGCTGGCAGAGAGTATAAAGATATTGGTTCTGCTAATAGCCAGGCTTTAAAATGGTGCCAAGATGAAATATCTCACAGGGTTTGCAGTAGTACAGGCCGTAAGCCTATTGATGTGTTTGCTCAAGAAGAAAAATGCAGCTTGATGGACTTACCTTCTGGTATATTTGATATGCCGCTATGGACTATTTGCAAAGTTCACAAAGATCATCACTTTGTTGTTAAAGGTAATTTTTACTCAGTGCCGACAAAATATATTGGTGAGGATATTAGCGTTAGGGTTGGGTTAAAAACGGTGTCTGCCTATGTTGATCATAATATAATAAAAACTCATGCTAGGAGCTACGCAAGTAGCACTTGGGTAACTGACGATAAGGATTACTCAGAATCTGCGCTTCATTATTTAAACAATAATGCTGATAAATGCTTGGGTGTGGCGGAAGGTATAGGTGAAGCAACTCAGCAAGTAATATCAAGGCTTGTTACTGTTGGTAGTCGTATTGGCTTACGTAAAGCCCAGGCTATTTTAAGACTTAAAGATAAATATGACTCAGAGAGATTGGAGTTAGCTTGTGTGCGCGCCGTAGCCTATGATAACTACGCTTACAAAGCAATAGCAAAGATTTTAGAGGAGAATTTAGAACAGGAATCTATTACACCGAGTTGCGGCGCAAGAACAGTTAGCGATGTTGCTGACAGCGCCTATATCAGAAAACCAGAGGAGTATAGTTCTGATATGGAGGTGAATTATGTCTGATAGTTTACAACTTAATAATTTGGTGGGGCAGCTGAAACTATCTGGTATGGCTGATAGTTTAGCAAGCAGATTAAGGCAAGCTAAAGATGCGTCAATGGCATATGAGGAGCTACTTGCTATGTTGTTCCAAGATGAAGTTGATAGCAGAAGCCAAACGTCTTTGCAGAGGAGAATTACTCAATCCAAATTTGAAGAGACGAAGACCTTTGAGGGATTTGATCTAAAATGTTATTCACTGCAAATAAGGCATGCTATTAATGATCTTATGACAGGACAATTTATCAAAGAAAAAAATCATGTCATCATAATGGGCCCGGTGGGTACTGGTAAAACTCATCTATCTCAAGCATTGGGTATGCTGGCATGTCAGAAAAACAAGAAAGTGAAGTTTATAAGAAGCAGTGAGTTGTTGAATGAGTTTTATCGTTCTAGAGCAGATGCTACCTATGATGTAGTATTTAAGCGCTACAGCAAATTAGATGTTTTAATATTAGATGATTTTGGTTTAAAAACTCTGTCTGCTAATGAGTCGTCTGATTTATATGATTTGATAGCTTCTGTTAATATAAATGCCAGCTTAATTATTACCACAAACAGAAAAATCGAAAAATGGTCAGAAATATTCCATGATCCTGTTATGGCTAATGCTGCTTTAGACAGAGTAGTAAATAATGCATATAGGATTGTTTTAGAAGGAGAATCTTACCGTAAAAAATTTACACCCAAATTTACAAAGGGGGATGACAAAATGTAAAAAGTAAGTTAGCATGAAAGTGGTCCATTATGGCTGACGATGCGGTGGCCCACTATAGCTGAGGAATGACAAAAAGGTCTGCTTAAGAATAAACAAATATAATTATGAACTAGCTGTTCTAGAACAGCTTAAGGAATTTCTTGGTTTTAAAGCTATTTGGATTGATAAAAGTTACCGTTACAGAAATCCGAAGAAAGACTTACCAAAGGACTTTACCCAAAAGCGAGAAGCATATTATGAATTACTATGTTTACCACTGCTTGCTAAGGAGTTTGTAGTAAAATTAAAGACTTCAGTGGCAACCAACTTAGATGCATTAAATACTAATATCCCTAATAATAACCTTGTAGAAATCACAAAAAGTAAGGTTGGTAACAATATAAAAGTGACTCCTTCAGATCCACAAGGCGAACCTGATAACATTGTTAAGCTACAACAAGAAATAAACAATAAATACTCAAGCATACACTTAATTGATATTTTAAAAGAATGTGATTTAAGAATTAATTTTACCAAGACGCTTGAAACCATTGGAAAAGGCAGTAACCTCAATAGTTCTGATCTACAAAAAAGATTACTATTATGTATATTTGGTATTGGCAGCAACACTGGATTAAAAAGGATTAGTATCGCTAATGATGATGTTAATTATAGTGATTTACGCTACATAAAAAAACGCCATATTAATGCTGTAAACATTAGAAACGCCATTCGTATACTGGTGAATAACGTTCTAAAAATACGCGATCCTAACGTTTGGGGAGAAGCCACTACAACGGTGGCATGCGATTCGACTCACTTGTTTGCTTGGGATCAAAATCTAATGAGCGAATGGCATTTTCGCTATAGAAAAAAAGGAGTAATGATTTATTGGCATGTTGATAAGAAATCATTATGTATTTACTCACAGTTAAAAGATTGCAGCTCGTCAGAAGTAGGTAGCATGATAAAAGGCATTATTGATCATGACACAGACATGGATATGAATCGTGTATTTGTTGATACACATGGACAAAGTGTGATAGGTTTTGCTGTTAGTTATTTGCTACATTTTGCCTTATATCCAAGACTAAAGGCAATAAATAAGCAAAAATTATATTACGTTGATTCTGGAGACAAAAACAAATATAAAAATCTTGCAGAAATCCTAAAAGGAAGCATTAATTGGCAATTAATAGAAGATAATTACGATGAAATCGTAAAACATATGGTTGCCCTAAAACTAGGGATTGTTACACCATCCGTATTAATCAAAAGATTCAGTAATAATAACTATACTCATCCAGTGTATAAGGCATTGGTAGAACTGGGTAAAGCCAATAAAACTATATTCTTGTGTAAATATTTAGCTTCGGAAGAGTTGCGTATTGAGGTTAATGAAGGACTAAATGTTGTTGAACGCCTTAATAGTGTAATGGATTTTATTTTCTATGGTAAGCTTGGTCAAATTGCAACGAACAATATTGAAGATCAGGAATTATCGGTGTTGTGTTTACATCTGTTGCAAGTATGTATGGTTTATATCAACACCCTAATTATTCAACAAATATTATCACAGCCACATTGGCAAAATAGATTTACGCCTGAAGATTATAGAGCATTAACACCATTATTTTCAGGTCATATAAATCCTTATGGTCTTTTTCCGTTAGATTTTAGTAAACGTTTGTCAATTGGGATAATTATTTGATTACTTATTATGACATTAGAACGTACCCCGGTTAGAGAGAAAGCTAAATATTTTTGCAAACATCTCAAGAAAGAATCTCCTGACTATAATTACTTACGTGAGCTATTTAGGCATATACGCAAAAACTTAAATATTGAGGTAGCAACTGGCAAAGTAAAGAAATTGCCCTATGTTCCAACTGAAGAAGAAATAAATCTGTTTTATACGACAGTATGGAAATCTAGAAATATGAAGCACGTGGTGATGATTAAAACACTACTTTACACTGGAGTTAGAGTATCCGAGTTGGTAAATATCAAGTTGTCCGACATAGATTTGGATAATTGTCAGATAAAAGTGGTTCAAGGCAAGGGAAAAAAGGACAGAATAGTTCCGTTTCCTAATTCATTTAAAGAAATATTAGCTGTTCACGTAGAAAATAGTAAAAAAAATGCCGCAAAATACCTATTTGAGTCCAGCTGGAAGAAAAATTATTCTGACCGTGGCGTTAGGAAAATATTAATGAAATACACCAAAGAGGCAGGTATAGAACAATCAATTTCCCCCCACACACTAAGACATTTCCTTTTTACTTGGATGAAGAAAAAAGGCGTAGATGACGCATTAATCCAGCCTTATTCAGGTCACGATAGTCGCCAATCGTTGGAAATGTATTCCAAATTATCACTCGGCGATTGCCAACCAGAATATGAAAAAAAGATTAAAGATTTTCCAATTTAAGACTCCGATGTCCCAAACACCCTCGTTCTTAACACTGGGCCTAATAGTGGCGTTCTCAAATGTTTGTTGCAGAAAGCTTTGCTCTTTACTGATTAAGTCTTTTTTATTAGACGACAATTATCCTGGCACCTTAACGACAACTATCTTGGCCTGTTATTAAATGTTACAATTTAGGCATTAAACTCACTGAGAGAACAAAAAATGCCTGGAAGAAAAATAACTAAACAACAGGTTAATTTATATATGACATCAAGAATTAATGGTTACACTCAAGTAACATCTTCAGCGAAGGCTGGTATTTCAGAAAGATCAGGTAAGAGGATAGAATCCAATAATTGTGTAATTTTATCCCCTACCGCCCGTAATTGGAGAACTAGAAAAGACCCATTAGCGGAAATTTGGGATTGTGAATTAAGGTTGTTATTGGAAGAAAGTCCAGCACTAACCCCGATTACATTATTAGAATATTTGCAAGAAAAATATCCTGGTGAATACCCTGATTCTTTACTGCGTACACTACAGAGACGGACAAAGGAATGGAAAGTTCTAAGTGGCAAAGAAAAAGAATTGATTTTCCGTCAAATTCACCTTCCTGGTCGTTTAGGGTTGTCTGATTTCACCCAACTTAAGGGTATAATTATACTGATACAAAATGAACCACTATGTCATTTACTATATCATTTTCGGTTAGCTTATAGCGGTTGGAGCTATTTGAAAGTTATCTTAGGCGGCGAATCTTATACAGCTTTGACCGAAGGTCTACAAGAAGCACTTTTATGTTTAGGAGGCTCTCCATTAGAGCATCGTTCTGATAGTTTATCAGCAGCATTTAAAAATACTACTAGAGACACCCGCCAAGATCTAACTTCAAGTTATGAGCAATTTTGCCAACATTATAAGATGGAAGCTACGCGTAATAATTTAGGTAAAAGCCATGAGAATGGTAGTATAGAGAGTTCACATGGGCATTTAAAGCGTCGAATTAAGCAGGCTCTTTTAATACGCCAATCTAACAACTTTGAAAGTATCGAGGATTATCAGAATTGGCTTAATATTGTTGTGAGGAAACATAATCAGCGTAATGCTAAAAATATAATATTAGACAAAGCTGCTCTTCAATTATTGCCACCTTTTAAAACTATGGATTTTAAAGAACTTGTGGTACCTGTACACTCTACAGGTACGATTGAAGTAGCCCGTACAACTTATTCAGTACCATCTTGCTTTCAAGGTGCAAAATTACGAGTACATCTTTATGATAATCGTTTATGTTGCTATCTTGGCTCGAAGTTTATAATTGAACTTCCACGTATTCGTGCAGGTAAAGAGAAAACACGCGCAAGGCTAATTAATTACCGTCACTTAATAGATAGCTTAGTTAAAAAACCTCAGGCATTTCGTTTCTCAATACTTAGAGATGATATTATACCTAACCAAGCCTATAAGGATATATGGTCGTTTCTGGAACAAAAAGTCAAAGGTAGAGAAAGTTGTAAAATAATGGTTGGTATATTATCTATAGCAGCAAAGTTTGATTGCGAAAAGAAATTATCAGATTTAGTAACGAAGCAAGTAGCTAAAAATCAGATCCCAAACCTAGATAAGTTGAGGCAATATTTTTCTGGTAAAGTAATCAATGTCCCTACTATTGATGTAGAGCAACATGAACTTAAAAGCTACGATGATTTATTGTTAATACAGGAGGTGAAGGATGCGTGAATCAGCAACTTTACCTTTATTATTAAAAGAATTACGACTAACAACGATGCTACAATCTTGGGAGAAAATAGCAGAAGAAGTAGAAGAACAATCTGATTCTTGTATTAAATTTTTATCTAGATTATGTGAACTAGAAGTTTGCGCACGTTATTCAAAACGTATTAATAGATTTACAAAAGAATCGCGTTTGCCAACTGGAAAAACTTTAGCAACTTTTGATTTTAAGCATGCAAGATTAATTAATAAAGGTCAAATTGAGTCATTGTCTGAATGCTGTCAGTGGGTTGAGAAAGCTGAGAATATACTCATCTTTGGTCCAAGCGGAGTTGGCAAATCACATTTAGCTGCAGCAATTGGGCATTGTGCTATCGAGCAAGGTATTCGTACTTATTTTACTCAAACTAGTGTCATTGTTCAGCAATTACAACTTGCCAGAAAGAATTTTGAGTTACCACAGGCTTTAGCAAAATTATCTAAATACCATTTATTAATTTTAGATGATATTGGATATGCAAAAAAAGATGAGTCAGAAACTAGTGTATTATTTGATTTAATAGCTGATCGTTATGAATCAGGTAGTTTAATTATTACTGCTAATCAAGCGTTTAGCGAATGGGATCAAATATTTCCAGACAATATGATGGCAGTGGCTTCCATTGATAGATTAGTACATCATGCATCAATTATTAAAATTGACGCAGATAGTTATCGTAAGATGCATGCTAAAACTAAACAAGATGTAAAAAACCAGAATATTGTAAGCGCAAAAGAAGGGGTAAGCAAGTAATGGAAAAGAATAAATCGAAATTACAGTCCACTTTAAAAATGACGCCAAATGGGCTAAAATCTTCACATCCATGGAGCTTTAAAGTGTATTTTAGGACTGGGATCTATGGTTGGCGTGGCTCGCAGTTAGCAGCTAAACGCCTTAAAGAAGCATTACGAGAGATAAATAAAGTCAATAAACAAGAAGCTCTTTTGGCGGCTGAAGGCGCAATATTTTTAATGAGCCGACTCTGGCCAGCCCTTGAGCATATTGATACTTCATCTGGTAGCTTGGGAAATGCAGTTGGTAATATAATAGAAAAATTATTACCTATTCTTATTAATGCACCAGCAAGTCTGTTGGTAAGACAGTATTGGCTAGATATTTTATGGGAAATTTTGCAAGCTGATGGTGTTGGTTATGTTGCCGATATTGCACAATACTGGGGCGAACTTGCAGGTTATCCAGAAGAAGCTTCACGCCGCGCTGACGTATTTGCATCACTTGTAAAAGTAGCGTGGCAGCGCGATGAATCTATTGTACATTACGATGTTGCGTATTTATCTGCCTTATATTTTGCTGAGCGTTTTGATGAAGTTTTGGATGCTATTAAAAAAGATCCGCGCCCATCATGGCAAACTCGCGAATTTGGAGCAAGAGTACTTGTTTTAACTGATCCGGATAAAGCAATTGCTTATGCTGAGAATACCAGAGATATTATTAATACGAATCAAGTTAGTATTAGTTGTTTTTGTGAAGAAGCATTGATTAAAACTTGTCAAATTAACGAGGCTTATATTCGTTATGCAATACCTGCTAATAATGCAAATACCTATCTTAATTGGTTTAATAAAATAAAAAAGAAGTATAAAACTATTAAAACTGACCAAGAGATATTATCTGACTTAATTGCTGCTAATATTGTTGAACCTGGGAAATGGTTTGCAACAGCTAATAAGCTTAAATGCTTTGATTTAGCACTTGAATTGATAAAAGCTAATCCAGCTGATCCAAAAACATTGAATCGTGCTGCTAAAAATAGATTAGATAAGGAGCCAAACTATTCTCTTAATGTAGCAATGAGTTCGTTGTATTGGATGACTCAGGGCTTTGGTTATGAAATATCCAATTGTGATGTACATGATGCATTATCTGTAATAAAACAATCAGCTAAGGAGCTTGGCCTTTGGAGGGTAACGAAGCAACAACTTGAAAAGATGGTTGAAACGGATACTATGGCGTTTATCTCAAAAACCATTTCCGCCTCTTTGGGATAATTTGTTAGATTTTTAAATATTATATGTTATGCAGTTAAATAAAAATGGAGAACAAAAAAATGATATAATATAAATACTCAAACAGGCCAAGATAGTTGTCGTCAACAGGCCAGGATAATTGTCGTCTAATATATACATCAATATATAGAAAAAATAGCGCTTAATACTGCAAAATTATATGGTTATGAAGGCTTTACGACGCCATTACTAGAATATGTTAGTGTTTTTGATCGCACACTTGGGGATAGCTCCGATGTTGTATCAAAAGAAATGTATAGTTTTACTAGTAAAGGTGGTGACCTAATTGCTTTGAGACCAGAATTTACGGCTGGTATAATACGTGCTTTTATTTCCAATGGTCTTAAACAAAAATTACCTTTAAGGTTATTTTCTAGTGGAGCAGTTTTTCGTTATGACAGACCACAAAAAGGCCGTCAACGACAATTCCACCAATTAAATTTTGAGTATATAGGAGCAAGCGGTGCTTATTCAGATGCAGAAACCATCAGTTTAGCTGCGCATATTCTAGATAATTTAGGTATATTGCAAGACGTTACTTTAGAATTAAATTCACTTGGATGTAATGAGTCTAGACAGAATTACCAAGCCGCCCTTATAGAATATTTTAAAAATCATTTCGATGCCTTATCTGAAGATAGCAAACAACGCCTACAGAAAAATCCATTAAGAATACTGGATTCTAAAGATGAATCTGATAAAAAAATTGTACAAAATGCACCGGTTATAACGAATTATTATACAGAATCAGCAGCTCAATATTTTGAGGAAGTGAAATCGTATCTAGATAAAATGCAAGTTAAATACGTAGTGAACCCTAAACTTGCGCGCGGACTTGATTATTACTCACATACAGCCTTTGAATTTATTACTGACAAACTTGGCGCTCAAGGAACTGTACTTGCTGGCGGTCGATATGACGGATTAACCGCTTTAATGGGAGAGTCTGAAATACCATCTATTGGCTTTGCAGCTGGAATAGAGCGCTTAGCTTTAATGCATGATTTTCAACCTCCAAAAACTCGTTCTATAGCTATAATACCCATTGGTGCTGATTGTACAGATGATGCAATTAGCACTGCCAATATTATGCGTAGAAATAATCTCAATACTAATCTAGCATTGGATGGTAAAGTAAATAAACGTATGCAAAATGCTTTAGCTGCGAATGCAAGTCATATAATTTTTATTGGTTCAGATGAAATGACTAAAAAAACTTATATGCTAAAGGATCTTGACGCTGGCAGTGAAGATGAAGTTGAGCTTGATAAGTTGCTTGAACTATTAAAAAACTAGAACATATGCGAATATTTAATGTAATGATGTCAAGAGATTTAGGCGGTATCCAACAAGCCTATGTTGATTATCATAATGCATTAACGATGCAAAAACATGAAGTGATCAATATTACAAGTGTCTCTGCTCAAATCAATCAGCAACTTGCTAATAATTACTCGTTACTAAATCTAGCTCCTTGGTGTTTTTTATCAAAACTATATCTGTGGTTATTAGCACTTATACATAAACCAGATTTAATTATTTGTCATGGCAATCGCGCAGTTTCTTTTGCTAGTACTAGTAAACAAAAGAACATCCCTATCATTGGTGTATCGCATAATTATAGCTACAAACATTTGTACAAATGTGACTATATTCTAGTCTTGACCGATAAGCTAAAAGAGCACTTAATGCAGCATGGTATTGATAAAAAGCGCCTACTGAGCATATCTAACATGACTAACGTGGTACATGCATATAAAGCAGTTCCAGCATATAAAAACCCGGTAATCATTGGTAGCTTTGGAAGATTTGTACAAAAGAAAGGATTTATATATCTTATTGAAGCAATAAAGTTATTAAATCAAACTAATCACAATGTGCAGCTACTTTTAGGAGGTGATGGTCCAGATAAGGATGCTCTAATACAAAAAACCAAAGAATTACAACTAGAAGAATATATAAAATTTCATGGCTGGGTGCGTGACAAGGATGTTTTTTTTCAAGAAATAGACCTATTCTGCCTACCTTCAACCATCGAACCATTTGGTATTATTTTACTTGAAGCGATGGAACATTCTAAACCAATAATTGCCACGAAATCTGGTGGTCCCGAAGAAATTATTCATGATAATATAGATGGTTTGTTAACTAAAATTGAATCCAGCCAAGATCTAGCCGATAAATTATCCTATGCTATAAATAACCATGCAAAAGCCGAGCAATTAGCTAAATCTGCATATGCAAGGCTAAAAGAAAACTACGACATTAAAATAGTCTCAAAACAATTATCAGAAATATTAGGTGCAATAAAATAAAATGAGTTTCAATTCAAGTAAATTATCAAATGGCTTAAATGTAGTCACCTACTCTATGCCACATATTAATTCTGTTGCTATTAATGTAATAGTAAAAGTTGGCAGCCGTTGTGAAACCTTATCTGAGTCAGGAATGTCTCATTTTTTAGAACATATGGCTTTTAAAGGGACAAAAAATCGCAGCGCTGCAGATATAGCCAAAGAATTTGATGCTATTGGTGGGCATTTCAATGCTTATACTGGTCGTGA
>Ga0255040_10000399_pt1 | contig 11262 bp, 21 predicted proteins | sample BC1_12_2_MG_FD_181711 | JGI IMG/M metagenome (GOLD analysis project Ga0255040, IMG submission 181711) | Seawater microbial communities from Strait of Georgia, British Columbia, Canada - BC1_12_2 | ecosystem: Environmental > Aquatic > Marine > Strait | place: Canada: British Columbia | collected... | reverse complement strand
TTTCTCCTCGCTAGTTTTAAAACTGGGATGATCCATCCCATGAACATCTACATTATGTCTGATGTAATAGTCAGCCATCCTCTCTAATAAATAAGCTATATCTAAATGGCTGTTCACATCTACCGATGTATGCCACCTCTCAATACAATTAATTATCTTACCTTCGAGAGAATTACAGCCACTACATAACACATCCCTTATCTGACCATGCTTATGGGAATGATCAAGACAAGGAGTGTGTTTAGCTACAGCCTTTTTCTTTTTGTGATTGTAGTAAGCCTCACTAAAATCACAGCCACAAACAGCACACTGATTATCCTGTTGTTCCTGGAATACTTTTCGTAGTCCTGCTATTTCACTGTGTTTTACTTTCATTTCTTTACCAGTTCCTTGAATCCAAGTTCCTTAGCTATACGATTACACTCGTGATAATCATAAACATCACATCTAACACCAAGATACCTACGCCATGCAGCTCTCTTTTGTTTCTTAGTACCAGTGAGAGTGACAACATCTACTGTCTGAGACATTTCTTCATTAGCCTCATTGAGTGGTACGTAATATCTAGTCATCGTCTCTTACCATATTTACGATCCTTTTCTTTTTCTACTTGTGCTCTTCTCTCTCTATCTCTTTCATCTTTAGCATACATATCCCTTACATCAGATCTGGTAGGGGTATCTCTATCATCTTGTGGATCATAATGAGTAGGCATCATCTGTTCCTCATGAACTGTGCAAAGTCAGCATGTGCTTTCTCTCGTGTTGTATTTATTTCTTCTAGCTCCTGTATACGCATCTCTTGTTTAAGTACGAATGCGAATAGAGTTTCTAGATCATCTTTATATTGATTCATAACAATATCTAAATTTTTCATCTTACCCATGCCTTAGTTCCTCAAACCATTCTTCAACATCTTCATTAACTGTTCTTCTCATCCACAAGAGTCGTGCCTGTTCTAACATCATTTCATAGGGAGTACATTCCATACGGACATGCTCCCAGTTAAAGAAGATTGCTTTAGGTCGATACCAACTCTTATATGCATTCAATACATATTGGTAAGCACTCTTATCAGTCTTACAGGTCTGCAGATACCGAGTAGCTAATACTCCACCAATCTTTTTGGCATCTTGTTCCTGAAACATACGTTCATATTTAGTCTGAGCTGCTCGTTTCTGTGCTGCAGTTAGTACTTTGCCATTAGGCATCCTTCCAGTAGCAACACGCTTCTGGATATCTGCCATTGCTTTGTTGGGACAGTACTCAAGGACTAAAGATTTAGATAAGAAGGGTAAGCCAGGTATATTATCTGCTGAATCACCCATCAATAGTTGGTGCCAGAACCAACTGGTTCCCTTACCCACTACCTTTTTCTTACCATTACTATCTAAAACAGTACCTGTTTCTCCATAACCTAAAGGGAACTCCTCTATTTCAAATGTATCTTTGTTTAAGTGTTTACCCGGTACCATCCACAGATCTTTATCAGGACTGAACAACACATCATCCTGTCCAAACTGTATTGATCTATACATAGCCTGACACATGGAGTCATCAGCTTCTTGTTCATACTGAGGGTCAGAACGTACATTTATATTACTGAACTCAGCCATCCACATTCTGAGATCTAATACTCTCTGGGATTTATCTTCATTTGTTTTACTTCTATTCCCCTGATACTTTTTAACCTGAGCTATTTGTTCCCTACCTCCCTTTCTTCCCATAGTGAGGTGAAGAACAATAAACTCTGCTCCAGCAAGTACTCGCCATGCAGTAATCAGTTCCTTTAAATTACTGACATTCTCTGCATAGGTTTCCTCTAAATTACATGCCTTGTAGCTAAAGATATCTGCATCAGCATGAAGGACTCTTCCTGGCACCATCTTTGGTGCAGTACTAACGATAGGGGTATTCAATCCTTCATAAGCTAACTTCATGATGTCGTTTTCGTTCATGATCACCACCTACCCTTCTCATTACGCACATCAATATGAGTAAAGGTTTCATAGATACCTATGCCATATCTATCAGGATATTCACCAAGTAAATAACCCTGCACTTCAGCAGGAGTATAATTACGTGCTCTAATATCTGCAGCTTTACCTAATAGATGCTGACTATCAGGTGCTCCTCCAACAGCATCACTAGCATTATGAGCAGGACACCTATGACCTGAATCAATAATGATTGGCCCCATCTTTACTCGAAGATGAACAAGTACAATTAATAATTCTGCATCAACTGTATCGCAATCACACTTGCCACAAGAACAAGCAAACTCATACCTTTTAAAATATTGATGCATAATTAATCCTTCTTTTTAATTTTATTACATAGATCTTTATATAAGACTTGGACACCTTCCTTAAAGGTATACATTCTTGTATCTCTATCTTCAATCTTATCAATAGCTATACATAGAAGTACAAAGATAGTCATTACAGTAAGGCAGATAATTAAAAGAGTCATAATTTATTTAATTTCCTATTTAAAAGGACATCCTTGTCCTGTTATTGGTAATAAGTTTAATCTAGAGATGGATCACAAGAGATAATATCAATAGACATATCATTTAAAGCACCTCCTTCTACAAACAATTGCTCTGCCTTACTACCATGCAGAGCAATATTCTCATCACTCAGGATAAGATTCTGGATCCAGTTCTTACTGGTTCCATCTTCTTTTTCACCTTCAATGAATAAGCTTTCCCACATCTTGTGATAACCAGCATCAGGCATACCGGGAGCTTCCCACATGAATAGACGGGGCTTCACATTCATTTCTGGTACTGGGATGTCCTCATATTCTCCTGTTGGCATTCCGAGATTAGTAATGGGAGACCGAGGAGCACCGATACTATACACACCATCTTTATCGAGGTTCGCATAAGTCTTTTCCTTATAAACATTGTGATAAACCGTACCCAAGAATGCCTGACCTAAGAATCTACTCAGTGCTGGGATAGTATCTTTTTGATAATGAACTGATCCGTCATAGTTCAGTTTATTAAATAGAGCCATGTACTTACTCTTGGCATGTCCAGACTTGTTAACTCTGACCATGACCTTGTGATAGCCCTTAAACTCACCAGACTTATTGAGAATCTTGTGATCTGGATGAACTAATTCAAATTCAATTAGTACCTTTTTATTTTCTTTAGCCTTACCTTTCCATTCACCTGCATAGGTACCCAGTTCAATTACACTACACAGCCTTAATAGAGCCACACCTTCTCTAGGGGGCTTAAAATCACCACCACCAGCAGCAGTATCGACTACATCTTGCGTTTCGTTGGCAATATCCATCAAACTCATATTCTGTATCCTTTATAAAATTTTTTAGTCAAAAAAATGTCATGGAATCTAATTAAGGTTCTATATAGTGCTCCATGTCGTACCAATTGTTACCAATCTCTACACTCACTGGGAATGGGACATTTATTCCCATATCAAAATAATAATTAAATACGTTAGGCACCTTCTCCATTATATGACGAGTTATCTTTACCACTCTGTCTAATTCATCAATATGACTGTCGATTAAGACACAATCATGTACGGTATTTACTAAATAGGCTTTATTTAAGAAATTATTCTGTTTATTGAATTCCCTCCATATTTTACCAATTATAGTTTGTACTATCTCTCCACCTAGACCCTGTACTGGCCAGTTTTTTCTTTCAGTTGGAGAGAAACCTAAAGGCTTACCCTGCTCTTTCATGAAGTCAGGGGTCTCCTTTTCAGTCCATATATACCTAGTTCCTGTAGGAGAGAACCACTGACCTTGTTTAGGCCAGTAGGTAATACCATTTATTGTTTTTGGATTACCAAGTGACTCTCTGGATTTATGGATTGCTTCTTCAACTGAGGCATCAAAGGCTGAGATTCCTGGGTACATTGCTTCTTCAGCAATAATAAGTTGTTTAACTTGTTCCCTAGACATTCCTGTTGAGTCTGCAATAGCAGATACTCCAGCTCCATATGCGCGTTGAAAAGTGAATCCTTTAATTTGTGTTCTTTGTGCTGAAACGACAGGATCACCAGAAAGATGAAGATGTTTAAGATCCCTATAATCATCACCAGTCGCAGCGGATAGACGTTTAACATGAAAATCTATTCCTTCTCTAATGTCACTGCAGAGTTGTTTATCTTGACTGAGAACTCCTTGAACAATAACTTCCAATTGTGAGTAGTCGATCTCAATAATTCGTCCATGTCTTCCAAATCTGCTAATGAACATCCGCTTAACGAGGGATTTATCTCCTCTTGGAATATTTTGCATATTCGGGTCTGATGAACTAAGTCTGCTTGTAACTGTAGAAGTGTGGTTAAGCTTGTGATGTATTCTTCCATCAACGTCAACAAGAGTGAGCATTCCTTTTCTATTACCATTCTTATCTTCGCTCCAATAGTAGGTAGTTAAATCCTTAGATATCTTCTGTGTTTTAGCTAAATCAATAAGGAAGGGGATCCGTCTATTCCCCAATTCCTCAATAACTTCAGAGCTTGTTCTATAAATAGGATTACCTGCTCCATCATTAAGAGCAGTTTCCCATTCCTCTTTAGCCTGAGTTTTACCCTCAATGAAATGTAAAACATCTTGAATAGCACCTTTAGGTTTAGTCAGATCAGGCACTGTTTTATTCTTATATTTAATCTCCCCCATCCTCTTACCTGATTGGTATCGGTAGGGGATACTATGACCATCCACTGCTGATTCAACCATAACTACTTCTTTCTCTACCTTCTTTGCATAGAGCTGATTACCGTTACTATCTAAATACGGTTTCCATTCTTTATATTTGGCAACTCCTCCAAACAGGAGATATGAACGGTGATAGTTGGATTTCCAATTGAAGGTAAATCCTTCAGGGAATCCAGGTAATTCATCATTAAGTCGATCAATAAGGTTGTCATATTGAGACTGCAACTGAATTCTATCTCGCTCTCCAATCTGTTCATCTATCTTTAATCCTCTATATTCCATCTCTGTAGTGGCAAGTAATCCATCCATTCTATTCCATACCATTTGTAGGAAATTAGGATGGATATTCTGTGCGTGTTGATACTGCTCACTAAATATTTGATAGGTGTTATCTACATCCCCTTTTAAATATTTTATTAAAAGATCCTCTGGGATCTGAGGGGTATCAATCCCTTGTTCCCATAGAGCTTTAACCTCATCTATCTTTAAGGATCCTCCGTATTCCTCTGTAATTGAGTCCATTGAAACCATGTGTGAGGATTGTTGCATTCCTTGCAATAGATAATGAACATACTGGCAATCCCATATCCTTCCACCTCTACGGAAGTAGTCCTGCAACTCACTTTTGCTCCACATGTAGAGCAGGTCAAACTTGATGTTGAAGCCAATTAGTACCTCCGTTTCAGGTGTAATAGGTACATAATGATGAAGAAACCCTTGATGATCTGCAAAATAATTACAGAAGGTATCTTCATCATCATGCTTGTATCCTGATGCCACTACCCAATTTTCAAGACAGAAGGGGGAAGCTTTTCTCTTATTATAAGTTTGTACTGTTGTTTCCAGATCGAGAGTGAGAGTTCTCATTTTTTAATCTCTCTAATTTCATTTGATGAGCATATAAGCCTGTTTTAATGTCCTCTAATTTAATTAATAGCTGTTCCTGATCCCGGATATATGCAGGTTTGTAACAGTTCCTTGTATTGGGGTCAGCTAGATACTCCTCTCTATATGTATTAAGAGTTTCTCTAGCTGCTGTAATGGATTGTTTAACTAACTTAATCGACGCGAAGGATGAGATCTTTTCCATCTTCTTTGTTCCTTATGCAGATAATTTCATACTCATAACAAAAAATGATTTCCTTAGCTGTAGTAATAGTAGCTATGGGGTACAAATCTGGATCGCTGGGATAGCTATATATACCTTCTTCATTTACAGATCCCTTAGTACCAAACGGATCTAAGGGGTAACCATAATGCCACTCAATTATTTCTTTTATAGGGGCATTCTCTATAATTGAGTTTTGTGCCCAGGCATAGATAATCTTAGTCCTATAGATCAACATTGCCTGTGTATACACCGCATTAAACTTTTCAAAGGGGTCATAATTAATTGTAACGACTCTCATTATTTCAATTCCTCATGAAGTTCAGACATCATCTTCTCAATCTTTTTTAAACGCTTATTTATCTTAAGCAGCAGATCTAATTGCTCAACTACTGGAAGAAGTTCCTTAAACTCTTCTATTGCAGGTTCTACAACAGGGGGTGCTTTATGTACTTCTTTTTCTTTCTCACTCGCTACAAACTCTATCAAGTCTTGAGTAAGCAGGTTGTGAGTTTTACAGATACGCTCTATACCACTAAGGGTCACACAGATATTGGGTCTACCGGGAATCCCATTGATGGCACAACGAAAAGATTCGTTTGTATTGAGTTTCTTGGCTATTTCACTACTCTTAGCTGAAGTATTAACAAACCCCATTACATCCATCATCACATAGCCAGTTGTTCCCAAGTAATTACCTGACCGGATATAGCTTTGTCCACAAGCAAGCAATTCAACTTCCATCTTCATATGTTATCTCCAGAGAATAAAAAGCCCTCACTAGGAGGGCATAGGTATAAATAAAGGAATCATAAATATTTATAAGTTTGTATAGATAATAAAGCCTCTTTTAATACTGATATAGGGATACATAAACTTCTAGTATTATACGTTTCATTACTTACCTTTATTAGTTATAGCTCCCGTGTTAATAGGGAGCTAAAAATATGACACTTATTTTTCTAAATATTCCAGTAGTGCAATTGTACAAACAGCAGATATAGTCCTAAAGTCTGCATCTGCCCTTTGTTTAACTTGGTTATGTAAATCACTGGGAATATTAATTGGACATTTTGATTGATATTTATAGCCCCTTCTTTGTGTAGGTTCTGGAATATCGGTTGTTTCAACAACTACTCTAGTTGCAGTTGCCATATCAACTCAATTCCTCCACATCCATCGGTGCCTCAAGAGCAAGGAACTTACTTTCAAATTCCTTAATTCGCTGCTTACTCGCAGCCAGTTGTTCTACTACCTCTTCATTCATTTCATCGACTCTAGCCATGCCGATCTTAACCAGTTCTTCTGCTGCTGGAGGGATAAGATCCATTTCATGCATCAAGAAAGCATCTTCTCTAGCTATGTTATGTTTCAGTGCCCAAGTATCTGATTCTTGAACAGCATGGATACACCATCCTTGAGTGGAATAGGGATCAGCTATACAAAACAAGTACACTTTCATTTCTTATACTCCATCTGTTGCTTATTTTTTGGATCATTTTGAATATGGTGTTTACACTTCCCCTTATTTTCAGAGGAAGAGAAATCACTCATAGACTGCCGCTGACTCTTACTTTGATGTGTATACCGCCAACAACTGCTCTTAATAGAGCAGTCCCTGGCGAAACACAGACACATATCAACCATCTATTTGATAGTCTCCCAATGAATCTCTTGCCTTGATGTACTTCTGATCACGAACAAGAGCCACTCCAAGACCCTCAAGAAAATCGTTCTCAGTAATCTCATCTTCTGCAAGAAATGTCTGGGTATGTACCAGCATCAGATAAGTTTTACGGCAATACATTTCAATCTTCTTAAACTCTTTTCTCACTGGGTCTGAATAAAGCTCATCTTCAGAAAGCTGGTTCATTACATTCGCTTTAGTTATCAATTCTTTGAGTTCCATGCATAGATTCCCATTCATTTGGCAGAATGCCAGATATTAAAAACTCCCGTTCATCAGGAGTTAGGTGAGGCATGACATTCTGGATAAGTTCTCCATTACGCCATGCTGTTATTTGTTCAGGAGTTACATCTATTTCTTGTTTATGTTCCTTACCCGAATACAAAGATCTTCTAGTGATAATCATTAGTATCAGGTACCTGCCACTCAAGAATAAAAGTAATAAGATCTTTTCTTACCTTCTGTTCACAGCCGGGAGGGGCATTAAATAAAAGCGTACTTACAGATGAAGTAAACAAATCAGAAAAGATTCCAACAATATCTGTTGTATGTGCTTCTGTTCCCCCGAATTTCTCTAGAAGAATATTCCTCAAATGTTTTTCTAAATATTCTTGCTCGTTGATTAGTTTAATAGCGAATGTATCTACTTCTTCAGTCATTTATATCTCTTCCCATTAATTCCAATTAGGTAAGTGGTATCACCACATGTATAAAACTGGAGCAGTTTAGATGGTACTTGCTTACCAGTTTCCTTATCTTTAACCGTACCGTTATCTACCTTATGTTCTTTAAAACACTGAGGACATTTAATGGTCTCTCCTAATTCGTCTCCCAATTCCTCATTACCTATTGCAACAAAAGGAACTGCTTTTACATTTTCTTCTTCCATATCATCATCCTCATCATCATATGGACTCGCTGTTTTCCACTGGTCATAATCTTTAAAATCTTTACTCATATCGTGCCCTCTGAGCATCGAATTTAACTTCCATCTTTATATAACTTCTCTCTATAGCGAGTTTATTTTTAGGGGTACTAATGTATCTCGCAGAATCAGGTACATCAGGGGATAGGTTTCTACCGATCATAATGATTGCATCTGCAGCACCCTGTTTACCTGTCTTGGAATCCTTCAGCATATGCATAGCAGGCCACATTTGAGTATGTGTCTGTTGTTCTGCTTCTGCACTAATTTGGGAGGTAGCTATGACAGGGAAGTGGTACTTAACACCTAACAATCTAAACCACTGATACTGTTCCTCTAATACCTGATCAGTTCTTGCGTTGTTATACCTGGAGTTAGGGAAGATAATATTATCGATCATATCTATTATGATCAGACCGGGTTCAAACTTCTTAACAATCTTCTCTACATCTGCAATTGTCCAACCATGACAATCTATTATTTTAATTCTCTCGGGATTCGGTACACGTAACTTAAATCGTTTATTAAGATCTCCGTCATGTCTGAACCGCAAAAGATCTTGAGTTGTAGCCTGCAAAACAGATTGATAGATTCGTTTGATAATTCTGTTTCCTTCACCCTCATTGTTAAACCAAATGACAGATCTTCCTCCGTCAATTGAGTTGAGGAAAGAGCTAAATTGAGAAGCGAGAAAACTTGTCTTTCCACTATCGGGTCTGCCAGCGGCAATGATGAAGTCACCGTTTTGCAAAGGTCTGAGATTGTCTCGAAGTATGCCAAGGTCGAATTTAACTCCCGTTTTGTATTCGTCTCTATCTAATACCTGTTCGATATCAGCTATAGCTAATGAGGGGTCTATCTGTTCCTTTTTTAATTTTTCTAATGCATCTGTATGATGTATACCAACCTCTTGTATGACATCTATCTCAGCATCATCATGATATTGTTCAATTAGATTACCTATCTGTGTGGCAAAACTGTGAGAGATAAGCTTCTCAGTAATCAGTTCAGTCTGATGTTCATCAGCATCCACCTTACATTTATCAAATAGTCCGTTGTAATACCTCTTCTTCTCATCACTATCGTTAGGCTTAAGGAAATTAAAGAAGAACGCTTTAAAATCCTCCATATCAATAACTGCATCCTCAGTTTTTTCAAACCAACCTCCAAATGCATTTAATACAAATGCGGTTTTAGGATGAAGCATCTTGGAATCAATCTGAGGCATCAATGTTTCATAATGCACTCGATGTTTAAGTATCTTCAGGAGCAATGCATCCATGATAGATATAGTCCTTATTAGGGGGGAGTTTAAGCACCTCTCTAATCTCACGATCAGATAGATGCTTAGGGTCTACCTTGCTGGCCAATATCTCTGCATTAGTGGCCAATAACATCTTGTTACAGCCTTCTTTAGCTCCCTTGATACCGGCTTCATCTGGATCCAGCCAATAAGAAACTAAATCATATCTACTCAAAAGACCTGCCTGCTCATCACTGGTTTTGGTACCCAATAATGAACAGGCAGGGGTATGTTTACCGACTCTAATACAGGAGAGTATGTCTTCAGTAACAACTATTCTTTGAAAAGATCTTCCAATTCCTGCGGAGTATAATAATTTGCTTTTGCTAACTTGCGGGTTTTTATATTTCGGTAACTGTCCTTTATGAACTGCTCGGCACTGAAAATATAGAAGCACACCAGTATCAGAGTGCAGAGGAATAATGATGCGCTGAAGCTTATCACTCCAACCAATACCCGCTTCCATATAGGCATTTGTATCCAGCCCTGCTTTGAACAGCCAACAGGCATGTTGTATGGGTATAGATCTTGTAAAGTCTTGTGGTAATTCAAGTTCAAGTTCTTCTTGGTCATTTAATTCCTTTATATTTAATAAATGTTGTAGATTTCTTAGCTTAAAGTTCCTTACTTCCACTAACCCACATTTAAAACAATAGAATGTATAACCTTTATAGTCATGACTTATGACTGCATCTCTATTCTTACCGCAACACCGGACTCTCGCTTTACCATTAATAGGGAGATCAGCAGCGATATCTTCCCAATTCATACCTTGTTATAGACTTTAATTACTGCTTGGTGTTTTTGTAATACTTCCTTTGCTTTATTTAATATATGTTCTGATTCCCATACTGTATCAAAATAGGTTTGCATCTCTATTCTAGTCTCCGCATTTAGTTCTACATCATTTATTATTGCTCCCCTACCAAACATATTGAGGGCATAGATATTATATATATTCGCTGAGGTCTCTTCAGTCTTAAAAAATCCAATGTTCTTGTACTTAGAAGTACCGTTTATGAATTGTTTAATTGCCACTCTATAAGGGAATTCCTCACAAGTGGGTTTGTATTTATTTGTATAGACACCAAGATATCGAGACCTTTCCATACATATCCTTTATTAGTTCTAGTCCAGTAATTCCTTTGGTCTAGGTGTGTTGGGAACACCAGCAAATTCTGATGCATCCTGATAATAATCTCTTTCTGCTTCCAGTCTATTGATATATTCTTTTAGGCGGTTGATGTCTTCATACTCGTCTCCACCCCCCTCCAACGCCTCCCTCGCTACCTCTCTCTTCAATATCTCCTCATACCCTACAGGATATTTGTCTTCCTCCATCCTCTTCTTCTCTCCACCGTTCATGTTCGTTGGATTAAGGGTTGATCGTTTTCTTCACTACATACGCTATGAAGATGATTCCTTTTCCTAATATCTCTAGAGTAATCAAGATACGCCTAGAGTTTGCTCTGAGCCATTTCATGTCAGGGTGTTTCCTTTAGATTATGTTTAGTAGATTTAATAGTTTTTATT
>Ga0255040_10000396_pt1 | contig 11299 bp, 13 predicted proteins | sample BC1_12_2_MG_FD_181711 | JGI IMG/M metagenome (GOLD analysis project Ga0255040, IMG submission 181711) | Seawater microbial communities from Strait of Georgia, British Columbia, Canada - BC1_12_2 | ecosystem: Environmental > Aquatic > Marine > Strait | place: Canada: British Columbia | collected... | reverse complement strand
GTCTAAGTATATCAATGTCTTACATGTCACGAAGCATAGTGTCTTACATGTGATGTTTACTAAGCAGGTTAGTGACCACTAACATTAACTAGAAGTAATGAGACATTGTCCCAATATGTCCCAATTGTTGATACCCGAGGCTAGGGCACCCCAACGGCGTGCGGTCAGGGGAGTGCATAGTAACAAATAAAATACTAATAGAAAATGCAACACACACCAAGTCCCTACTCTAAGTCCCTATAGTCCCTAATGATACAATTAACTGATAAGTAATGTATTACAAACCTGTAACCTATACTGAAAGTACTTGACTTTAAAGCGGTTCCATGTTATAATAGAGTATAACTTAAAGAGATAAGAAGTTACTTATTATATATAAAGAAGTAACTATAGTAACTTAACCTATTATATAGGTTGTATCACCTACTACTTAACTCTTACTAACTCTCCTCAGCTACAAAAGACTAATATGAATAATCCTCTACAGCTATCAAGACCAGATGTTAGCAGTTTGGATATTGTTACTCACAATGACCAGAATGTGAAACTCACTAAAGGCCTCTTCTATGAGACCTCAAGAACACAAGAAAAATATGTCCCAGTCTTAACCTTGCGAGAGCAAGACTATAAAGGCTATACCTCTATACACAGGCTATACGTACAGTTTGCCGACCCTTCAGAATATATCTTCGCCACGGCTGTGTTGGGCAGCTACGAACACTGGCAGATACTTAAGTCTAGAGACTGGTTCATTCCTTATTACAAGAAGATGCAAGAGGCTATGGTAGCCCGCCTACGGGGTGTAGGTCAAGTTAAGATGATGGATCTTGCTTTTGAAGATGGAGACAAGCAGGCTATTAAGTGGCTTGCTCAGGGTGAGTTCATGCAGAACCCCGATGACATTTCAGCTAGATCAGCTAAGCGTAGCTCTAAAGGTCGCCCTTCCAAAGAGGAAGTGCAAGGGGAGTTAGCAGCAGCAGCTAAAGAAGAACAAGAGGCTCAAGATGCCCTAGCAGCAGCTAAGGAGGCATCTACAGATGGTAATTCATGAGCTTAGGCGGGATGGTAGCGTGATTAAGCGAGACTTCCCCGTAACTGCCAAGCTACACGGTATCCACATCATAGCCATTGAGTTCGACTGGGATGACTTCCATACTGTGACTGTGGAGCATATGAGTTACCTAAAAAGCTTGATCATCCCTCGGGGGCGTCTATGAGCATCCATAAGCCTCTAGTTAACAAGATTAATCAAGAGACCCGCGAGTTCGCTGAGTCCTCCTTAGAGAACTTCATTAGGGTTATGGCCCCACACAGGGCACTAGGCCACTGCCACTTAGATCTTCTACAGTGGTGGGAACGTAGTGATGCAGGGGATAGACAGTTATGTTTGATCCCTCGTGACCACCAGAAGTCAGCTATGATAGCTTACAGGGTACTATACCATTTAACTCGTGAGCCTTGGCTTACATTCTTATATGTATCAGCAACCGCTACACTAGCGGAGAAGCAGTTACAATTTATTAAGGATATTATGGAGTCCCCGCTGTATCGCAGACTATGGCCTGATATGATAAAAGAGAAAGAGAGCCAGAGGAAGAAGTGGACTAATACCGAGATCATCATAGACCACCCTGAACGCTTGAAGCGTGGGGTACGAGATAGCTCAGTATTCACCGCAGGTGTCGGTAAGACGATCACGGGGCTCCACTTTACTCACGGTATCTTGGATGACGTTGTTGTACCTGACAACGCATACACAGAAGAATCAAGGCACAAGGTTGAGGCCTACTATTCGCAGTTAGCGAGTATATGTACTACGGGCTCACGGATATGGGCTGTAGGGACTAGGTATCATCCTAAAGATCTATACGCAGCAATACTCTCAAGAAAGACACTCATCTATGATGAGCAGACTAGAGATGTCATAGGAGAACGCCCACTTTACGAATCATGGATAAAGGAAGTTGAAGACAGGGGCGATGGAACAGGGAACTTCCTATGGCCTCGCCAAACCAATTCACAGGGACATGATTACGGTTTTGACATTAACATACTTGCTGCTAAGCATGCAGAGTACTTGGACTCTTCTCAGTTTAGGGCTCAGTATTATAATAATCCAAACGATCCGGATAACCAAGCTATCTCACCTGAGATGTTTCAGTACTTCAAGATTGAGCAGGTTATCAAGCGTGACGGTAGGTGGCATTACAGGAACCGACCGCTTAACGTATTTGCAGCTATTGACTTTGCTACTACAGTAAGCAAGACTGCTGACTACACAGCTATTACAGTTATAGGCATAGACTCAGATCGTAACGTATATGTCTTGGCCGTTGACAGATTTAAGACAGACCGCATCAAGGATTACTACGAGAGACTAGTGAGATTATTTCATCACTGGGAATTCCGAAGAATTCGCGCAGAAGTCACAGGGCAGCAGAAAGCTATAGTCGAGGAGCTTAAGCATCAGTACTTGATACCTAATGGTATCCTTATTAGTATTGATGAGTTCAAACCCACTCGGCATATGGGTTCCAAAGAAGAACGTATGGATGCTCAGTTACGCCCTCTGTATGAGAACATGAAGGTCTACCACCAACGGGGAGGTAACTGGCAGGTTCTGGAAGAGGAGGTTATGCTAGCGCATCCTCCACACGATGATGTCAAGGAGACACTTGCTAATGCAATAGCAATAGCTACACCTCCAGCTCATCGTAGGGAACACGGAGATACAAGCAAAGGTAGACGCTTAACAGCTAAGCCTAGAAATAAACTAACTAGCCGCTTCGGGGGCCGTTAACTACCAATTACAGAGGATAGACAATGCCAGCATCACGAAGAGGTAAGCCCGGAGCAGCTGCAGCAGCACGCCGTAAACGCGCTCAGAAGAAGACAGAAGCCCCTAAGCCTAAGGCCACTGCTAAGAAGCCTACACCTAAGAAGCCTGCAGCTAAGAAGCCTGCAGCTAAGAAGCCTACGGCCGCCAAGAAGAAGCCAACCGCTAAGGCTGTCACTGGAGCTATCAAGAAAGCAACTGGCATTGACACCTCAGTAGCTGGCTCAGTTAAACAAGCCTCTGCAGCAGCGGCTAAGCGTAAGCCAAAAGCTAAAGCTAAGAAGAAGCAGGTCACTACTGCCTCCCTAAACGCAGACAAAAAAGCCATACGGGACAAGAAGGCAGCCAAGAAGAAACCTGCCATGTCAGCTAAAGCAAAGGGTATAGCAGCCGCTGAGCAGAGACGTGCTAATAGCAAGCCTGTTACAACAAACAGCATAAATGCTTCTAAGAAGAAGAAGCCCGCGAAGAAGCCTGCGAGTGGCGCTAAGAGCGTCAGACAGATTAGAAAACGAAACCGATAGGAGAAGTTAATGCCAAGTGGACACGCTAAGGTATCTGAAGTCGAAGCAATGGTTGGAGCTGAACCCTTAGCTAAGCATATAGCTAATGAATGGCACCGTCTAAAGCAAGCACGGGCACCGTGGGAAGCTGACCGCTTGGAGCAACGTAACTTCGTTTACGCAACAGATACAACGACAACAACGAACAGTACACTCGAATGGTCTAATACTACAACAGTCCCTAAGCTATGCGCGATGCGTGATCTACTTCACGCTCACTACATGGCTGCTCTGTTCCCCGGAGATGACTTCCTTATATGGCAGCCTGACAAACCAACTCCGAAGCTTAGAGAGATCACAAAGTCCATACGGGCTTATATGACAACTAAGTTCACAGACAGTGGCTTTAAGCTTACTGTAAGCCAACTGATCTATGATTGGATTGACTACGGTAACTGCTTTGGTGATGTAGAGTACGTCCGCACAGCAGACTACTCAGGGCCACAGCTTCGTAGGATTGCCCCACTATCTATTGTATTTGATCTAAGTGCTAGCTCCTTTGCTCAGACCCCTAAGATTGTACGTGATGTGTACACGATGGGTGACCTAGTTAAGAAGGCACTCTCTGAGCCTGAGAACACCAAGTTCCTTGAGGTGATTGAGAAAGCTAAGGGTACTCGTGAGGGGTACATGGCTATGTACGGAGAAGACGATGTAGACTACCACTCATCTCTTATAGCTGATGGTTTCGGTAGCCTCATTGACTATTACAGATCAGGTTACGTAGAAGTACTCCAGTTCCAAGGTGATATATACGCTGAAGGCAAGCTGATGGTTAACCGTAGAATCTACGTGATTGACAGAGCTTACGTCCTTGTCGATGAGGAGATACCGTCTTGGTATGGTAGCTCAACTATCACACACAATGGTTGGAGAATGCGGCCGGGCAACATTATGTCAATGGGCCCACTTGATAACGTAGTAGGCATGCAGTACCGAATGGATCACCTACAGAACGCTAAGAGTGACATCTATGACCTACATGCCTTCCCACCTTTGAAGATTAAAGGTTACGTGGAAGACTTTGAGTATGCTCCTATGGAGCGGATCTACGTAGGTGATGAGGGTGATGTGACACCAGTGCCCCCAGACTCCTCAGTCCTCAATACTAATCTTGATATAGATTGGATAGAGGCTAAGATGGAAGAGATGGTAGGAGCTCCTAAGCAGTTAGCAGGAGAAGCTCACTCATCTAGGCAAACAGCTTTTGAGGTTCGTACCTTAGATGACAATGCTGCAACGTTGTTCACAGACAAGCTACTACAATTTGAGACTGAGTTTATTGAGAGAGTCGCTAACCTTATGTTGGCTACTGCCCGTAACAACTTAGACACAGATGATATAGCTAGATCAACAAACAGAGAATTAGGCATTCAGGAGTTCCTCACTATTACTCCTGAGTTAATTAACACTTCAGGTAAGATCAAACCCATTGCAGCTCGGCACTACGCAGAGCGTCAGCAGCGGATACAGAACTTGAATGGCTTTATGAATAGTTCAATGGGACAAGATCCCGGAATTAGACAGCATTGGTCAAACAAGAAGCTATCCCGATTAGTTGAGGAATGGTTAGGGTTTAAAGACTTCGAAGTCTATGGTGAATATGCAGGTCTGGAAGAATCTGTAGAAGCTCAGCAATATGCTAGTGAGCTACAAGAACAAGCGGTACAAGAGGAAGAGGATGCCTTGGACGCTAAAGAACTTGAACTTGACGGAGATACCCCAGATGTCACAACCCCACCAGTCTAGACCACAGGCTATATGGTTCGCTGATTGCAAAACACCAGAAGAGAAAGAAACACGGAGACGGGAGCTTGTAGCTGCCCGCCCTGTACTGAACATGCTCTCTAAGCTATTAGAGGCTGATTTACAACCGTTGACTGCCGTAAGACGTTCAGATTACGATAGCCCTTCGTGGGCTGCTAAGCAGGCACATTACAACGGAGAGGTTGCTCAGATCAAGAAGCAATTATCTCTTATTACTTACAATCCATAACGGAGAACAAACTACATGTCTCAAGACCAAACAGACATATTTAATACACCAGAAGGCGCAGGCACTCCGGACGACAATCCAGTACTTGACGATCTTGTTGGTGAAGGCAAGAAGTTCAAAGATATTAACGCTCTAGCAGCTAGTAAAGTAGCAGCTGATCAGCACATTGAACGTATCCAACGAGAGAATCAGGATATGAGAAGTGAGCTTGATAAGATCGCAACTATCGAGGAACGCCTTAATGCTATAGCCCAGACACCAGATGACGGAGCAAACCATGACCCCGATACAGAAGGTAACACTGAGGTTGATGTAAATAAACTAGTACAAGACGCTGTAACTGCTCATCGAGCTCAGGAGCGAGTGGAAGGCAACAAGGACACAGCTATCAATGCCATTATAGAGGCTACCGGTAGTGAAGCAGCAGCAATCAAGCTAGTCGCAGATAAAGCTAAAGAATTGGGAGTGAGTGCCGAAGTTCTCCGGTCACAAGCTGAACAATCACCCCAGCTACTTTTAGCTACTCTTGGAATCAAAGCCGGTGAGACAAAGCCAGCTGACAGCTCTACGGATGCCCCTCTAACCGGAGGTACGCATAACCATATGGGCTCAGGGTTTACAGACCCCAAGACAGATCCTAGTAAGTATTCGTACTATCAGGAACTGCGTAAGAAGGATTCTAGGAAGTACTTCAGTATCGAAACACAAAACGCTATCTCAGCTCATGTAGCTAAGAATGGTGTTGAGTGGATGGATACTTAACCTCAATATACAATATGAACACGGAGTTCAAAACACATGTCTAATACAACTGCACAATTAACGCGCTTAGAACGTGCTGAGATTTGGGATCGCCAGTTGAAAGAAATCTTACGTGATGAAGTGGATTTTGCCACTGGTTACGTCAAATGGCTTTCACATCCAGATGGTGACATCTTAACGATTCCTTCTATCGGTGGCTTACCTAGCCGTGATTACCAAGAGAACCAAGACGTTCAGTTCGATCCAATCGACACTGGCGAGTTCCAATTCCAGATCACTGAGTACAAGTCTAGTGCTACGTACATCACTGATAAAGCTAAGCAAGACATTTACTACATGAATGAGCTTGTTGCTGCTTTCCCACGTGAGATGGTTCGTTCCATCATGGAAGACTTGGAAGAGAAGATCTTGGCTCTTGAAGCTAACTTGGTTGGTAACTCAACCTTCAATGGTGTTAATCACTTGTTTGATGCCCAAGGCACAGGCAACGCAATTGACATTCTTGACTTTGCTAAAGCTAAGTACATCTTGAAGAAGTCTCATGTACCGGATCGTAGCTTGATTGCTATCGTACCACCTGAAGCTGAATTCATTCTCAGTACTCTTACCACTCTTACGGATGTTTCAAACAACCCTAAGTGGGAAGGTATCATCGAGACTGGTATTGGTTCAGGTATGCGCTTCATCCGTAACATCCACGGTTTTGACGTTTATACTTCAAACTACTTGAATAGCCGCGATGCTGGTTTTGACCAGTCTTTGTTCTTCTCAGCAGATCCTTCTGCTCAGCCGTTCATTGGTGCATGGCGTCAACAAGTACGTGTAGAGTCAGATCGAAACATTAACAAGCAGCGTGATGAATATGTCACTACTACTCGTTATGGCCTTGATCTTTACCGTCCAGAAGCATTGGTTTCTGTTAAAACTAAGAACACTATTTAATTAGGAGATAACTAATGTCTTATACTGAAGTAACGAACGGTAATAACGTTCACTTGATCTACGAGTCTTCTGCTGATACGCAGACCACTGGTGGCGATGGCGCAGGATTCAATAAGCACTACTTAGGTGAAATTGATGCAACTGCACTGCCTACTGCTGATGTGGCCGTAGGTCTAATCCACGCAGTCCGCGTTGAAGTCACAGAAGATCTAACTGGTACAGCTACCTTGAATGGTACTGCAGTTAGTGGCGCTGGTGACACCGCAGGCACTGTAACCGATACAGACGCTATCACTATCGTTGATGGCACTACTCTGGCTTGGACAGCAGTAACTGCCGGTAAGATGAAAGTCACACTTTATACTCGTGACTAATAGAGAGGGGGCTTAGTGCCCCCTTTTTTGTCTCTACCTCAAGTTAGGAATGCACAATGGCAAATAGCAAGAACATAACACTGAATACATTAAACAGTCTCACTAATGAGACATCGTTTCTTAATCAGTTAAATAACAACTTCGCCGTACTCCTAGATGCACTTGGAGATTCGGTATATAAGAATGGTACAGATTCAACGTTAACTGCTAACAAAGATGTAGGCAATAACGATATAATTAATTTAAAAGACTTGTACATGTCAGGTGCTTTAGTTGTTGGTGGTGACATCATTGACTTAGGTAACTTGGAGCTACAAGCTACAGCAGACACAGGTGATACCCTGCCTGCAGGTAACCCAGATAACCTTACATACTTTCTTCTGTGTGAGTCCACGGGCATACGTGCTTTCTACTGGCTTGTGGGCGTAACGTCTACAGCATGGGTGGAGATGTCCTTTGCTGAAGTTAACACCCCAGAATCCGTGTCTAATCCGGTAACTGAGGTATCAACAAACACAACAGTTAATGCAGGAACACAGACACTATCTGTAGATGCCTCAGCTAGTGATGTAACAATAACCCTAGTAGCATTAGCTGACGGTTACAACTACAACGTACGAAAAGCAAACACTACAGGAGGCAATGTGATCATTGTTGCTGACGGTAGTGATACAATTAATGGCGACGCCTCACTAACTTTAGTAGGCTCCAATAATCCATCAGCCTATCTGGTTGGTGGTGTGACTGAGTGGGGAATCTACTAATGAGTTTCATACCAAGTTCCGATCAAGATAAAACAGCATTTGGTGAGCTAGCTGTAGCTGAACGCACACCCATAGTACAGGCTGCTGCTCAGTATGGTGTAGGCAGTAAGATGCGTACTATCACATCTGGCACAGGAGCCACAGCAGGTGCTAACACAGAGTCTGAATTCTACTGCTCCTCAGGTACCACTACGTCAGGTCTAGGTACGATCTTCTCTAAAGATGCGTGTCACTACAAACCCGGGCAAGGTCTCTTAGGCGAGATGACAGCACGGTTCCCAGTGACTCCAGTGGCTGATTGCCGCTTATCCGTTGGTCTCTTGAATGCTACAGACTCCTTGGGATTTGGCTACATCGGCACTGACTTCGGTATCATACGCACAGCATATGGACAACAAGAGATCTATGATCTTACAATCACTACGTTTGCGTCAGGTGCTGAAGCAGCCTCTGTTACAATTGAGAGTGTAGTGTACACAGTTAACTTAACAGGCGTGGGCACCCTAGTTGGTGATGCCCGTGAGATAGCTGATAGCTTGAGCCTAGAAGCCGGCCTAGCCTTATGGTCATTCCAGCAGATTGGAGACGGTGTTGTTATACGATCGCTCTTAGGCCAACCAGCGTCTGGGGCGTTCTCATACTCAAGCAGCTCTTCCGTTGGTAACATGGTACAGCGTGTGGCTGGTGTGACACCCACTGTAGAACTTATTGCACAAGCTGATTGGAACACTAGTGTAGCTGCTTGGTTAGACCCATCAAAAGGTAATGTCTACCGAGTCCAGATGCAGTACCTTGGGTTTGGAGATATTGACTTTGAGATTGAAGACCCTGAAACAGGTAAGTTCACTCTCGTGCATAAGATTAAGTACGCAAACACGGCAGTACGGCCGTCAATGTCGCAGCCCTCATATCGTATAGGGTACGTAGCAGCTAACTCGGGCAGTACTACAGACTCAGCAGTCTATGGTGGCTCTGTTGCTACTTTCATTGAAGGTAAGAACGAGCACTCAGAGGCCGTACATGCTGAGCTTAACTTCAAGACAGGTGTGGGGCTGACGGCTACCAATATACTAACCCTACAGAACAGACAGACATTTGGTACTAAGGTCAACTTAGGCGACATCCTACCATGGGCACTCTCCGTGAGTACCGATCAAGGATCTAAGAGCGTCATCATTGAGGTGCGGATGAATGCTGTTGTAGCTGGTGTCCCTGACTTTGATTACCATGATCAACTTGTATCTATCGCAGTTCAGGACACTGCTGGCACAACAGTCACTGGTGGTGAGTTAATCACAGCGATCATATTAGCTGACAAGTCCTCTGAGGTCATTGACCTACATCAATGGGACGTACATGTACTGCCGGGGGATTCAATCACCATATCAGGCAGAACAACGACAGGTACGGCTGACGTACTAGCAGCAGTTATGTGGAAGGAGGATCTCTAATGGCTTGCATTGACTTTCCTCTTAACCCAAGTGAGGGTGAATATTATCCTACGCCGGGTGACGTAGTATCTGCAACCCATCAGTACACAGCTGGTGGCTGGAAGATAGTAAAGCACAACTTCTCACTTGTATCAGACAGTCCCGGTGTCATTGACATCGTAGACGATGGTAACAATGGCTACACTATTGCATTTACACCTCTAGGGGGCGGAGACGCCTTCCTAGCAGGTACCCAGACGTTCACGGGCGTTAACACATTTAGCAACAATGCCAATACCTATGCGTATGACCCGTCTACGAGTGGCCTCACAGCTACTGAGTTAGGTGCTGCTGTTGATGAGGTAGACGGTAACGTAGACGCACTGACTGTTGTGGTGGGAACAGCCAACTCAGACATCACTGCATTAGAGACAACAGTTGCTGATATAGTTGCGGGCACGTGGTCGCCTACGGTTACAGGCATAACTGACTATCTGGACAGCACTGTTGATAAGGCCTTCTACCAGCGTATAGGTAATATCGTATCCTTCACAATTAAGATGCAGGCGCGACCTAGTTCTGGCCCTACCACCTTTACCTTTCTGTTGTCCTTACCAGTTGCTAGCGATTTTGATGATACAGATGACGTAGCAGGTCTAGGGTTTGATTACACTGATAATCTTCCAGTCGCAAGTATGTCGGCCAGTACATCGAGCGATGAGATCGTAGTGCAGGTCACTGCTGACGACATTGAGCACTATGAGCTCCGGCTTGTGGGCTCCTATGAGATCAAGTAGTGCTTAAGGTTAGAGAGATCCATTGTGATCGTTGGTTCTTACCAAGAACCATATGGGGTATCACCGTATACCCCTTCATATTCTACAACAAGGCTTTCTATCAGGAGACCTTACGCAGACACGAGTGGACTCACGTAGAGCAAATACGAAGGGATGGGTACATTAAGTTCCATCTCCGGTACTTTAAACAATACATACAAAAAGGCTATATGGGCATTGATTATGAAATTGAGGCCTACAAAAAACAACACGAAAATACCAAACCGTGGCAGAGGAATACTAAATGAACAACATTGAAGCAGTACTACCAGAAGACGCTACAGAGGCTATATTAGCGACATCAGAGACCCAAACATGGTCACACCCAAGTTTACCTTACTGTGACTTACACCGCGTGCAGGTGAAGGGCTCAGGTACAGTGACCGTAGTGGCTATCAACGAGGCAGGTACAGAGCAAGAACTAGTGTCTGCTATGGCAGCTGGGTATGATACTTACGTGTACCGAGGCGCAGTCTCCCTCAAGTTCACTGAGACAGGCACAGACGCAGCCACTATGTCAGTGTCTAGCTATAAGTAAGGAGCACTTATGCGTAATATACATAAGATGCAGAGTGGAACACAACTACCTAAAGTTTTAGGTGGGAGCTTGTCCCCTACGTTTGCTTTCCAGAGTAGTGGTGCAGGCTTCTCCTTCACACGAAGCGAGTTCTCAACAGGCGTATTTGCACTAAAGTTCTTTGATGACGCAGGTACTGAAGCGCACATAGTACACCACGGTGTAGACGCCAGTGGTGCCGGTGCGCAAACTATAACTTTAGAATCTACACCAAATGGG
>Ga0255040_10000393_pt1 | contig 11340 bp, 7 predicted proteins | sample BC1_12_2_MG_FD_181711 | JGI IMG/M metagenome (GOLD analysis project Ga0255040, IMG submission 181711) | Seawater microbial communities from Strait of Georgia, British Columbia, Canada - BC1_12_2 | ecosystem: Environmental > Aquatic > Marine > Strait | place: Canada: British Columbia | collected... | reverse complement strand
AGTTATCTGGCCGACTGGCTGGATCTGAATATCGTCGCAACCTTGGAACCGAAGCCTGGCATTCCTGCCAGTGGCGCCCAGCTTGCGACTTTACTCGAGCAATTATCGTCCAACCCGCCGGCTGCCGTTATTCGAACACCATACGAGAACGAAAGACCGTCAAAGTGGTTGTCTGAACGTCTGGAAATTCCGGTGCTGACGTTGCCGTACACTATCGAAGGAACGGCTGAGGTGGTTGACCTGTTTGCACTGATTGATGTGACTATTCAAATTCTGCAGGAGCACAGTCAATGAACTCACTCGAGTTCGGCATCATAGCCCCGGCTTTTGTCGCAAGCTTGCTGGTCCTGGCTACGCACGTGCCGCTGGGCACCGAAGTCCTGCGTCGCGGCATCATTTTCATCGACCTTGCGATTGCGCAGGTAGCCGGACTCGGCGTAATTGCTGCGGACACCATGGGCTGGGAAGCAGAAGGGTGGATGGTGCAGATCGCCGCAGTGACAGCAGCATTGCTTGCCGCATTTATTCTGCATTGGACGGACAAACGTTATCCCGACATTCAAGAAGCCCTGATCGGTGTGGCATTCATCCTCGCAGCCACGATCGGCATTCTGCTGTTGGCCGGTAATCCGCACGGCGGTGAGCACCTGAAAGAGCTGTTGGTCGGCCAGATATTATGGGTGAATTTCGAGCAGCTGTTTCCCGCTGCAATAGTCAGTGCCCTGATTCTGGTCGCGTGGTTCTGGATCCGTGACCGGTTGCAGGGTTTCGGCTTTTACGCCGTATTCGCCTTCGCGGTAACCGTGTCCGTGCAACTGGTCGGCATTTACATGGTATTTGCTTGTCTTATTATCCCGGCACTGGCGACGCGTCGAATCGTACGCCGTCGTCCGAGATTGATTAGTGGTTATGCGGTTGGTGTTGTCGGATGCCTGCTGGGTCTGATCATGACGATTAATGCTGATTTGCCGGCGGGTGCCGTGATCGTGTTGTCTCTGGCCGCCGTTGCTTTACTTTTCGCGCTGCTGGTGAAACCGATAATTGGGCGCACGCGCTAGTCTGCTTTAGGCAGTAAAGGCTATGAAGCTGGATCCGAAGTCGCTTCTGTTGACAACGATGTCCGTGCTATGCGGTTGTGCCAGTACGCTTAACCTGGATGATGCACTCGCGGTCGCCCCCTACCACATCATCGGGGGCGGCCGCATCCTGGTTGATGCGCGAGTAAATGATCAAGGACCGTTTCGCTTTGTGTTGGATACGGGCTCCAGCATCTCCGTCATCTTCGAAGAGCTTCGTAACAAACTTGAACTTGAATCTACTCCGGGAAGACTGATAATCGCGCATGGCCTGGTAGCCTCCGGGCAATTTCCACTACTCAATGTCAGCCGCTTGCAGGTTGGACGCGAAATATGGGCCGACCCCAGGATTGCCTCACTGCCTGGCGATACGGCGGCAGCCGAAGGAGTTGATGGCATTCTTGGCATTGATTTCTTGCGACGGTACGCGGTCGGGTTCTCTACCGGAGATCCGGTCGTGCGCCTGTACTCGCCGCAACTGGTAAGCAACAAATCCTATCGCGGTTGGGCCTTGGTCCCGCTGGAGCGTGTGAGTATCGGTGAAAGTGATGCAGCACTGTACTTTTTCGAGGTAGAACTTGGCGGTCAAAAAGTACGCGCGTTATTTGACCTGGGCGCCGGACTGAATATGATCAATTGGCCCGCCGCGCGCTCCCTCCGTGTCACACCGGTGAGTCGGAAAGGAGATCGACGCATGTCGGGCGCGCTTGAAAGTGCGCCTGTCGTGGCCAGGTTTAAGGCTGACGAAGTTACGACTGCCGGCGTCCGTTGGCGCAACGAAATGTTCGTGGTCGCCGATCTTGAGATTTTTGAAACGTTGCAGCAAGGCGACAGCCCGCTTGTGATTTTGGGTTCCGGTTTATTCAATCAGCGCGACTTTGTGATCGACTTTGTTCGTAATCGCTTATTGGTCAAAGTAGCAATGGATGAGGTGGATGAGTCGCGTCAGGCAAGTGGCCATCTCGATTGAAATAACGCCGCTGTAATTGTCTGGCGACTTGTATTCATTCATGCAAGAATCCGCATCGTTCAGCGTGATTCCCCGATATAGATACTGGTTCAACATTCACAGGACTTCCGATGACAAAGAAATACGACGCCGTCATTATCGGCGCTGGCATTATCGGTACGAGTATCGCTTTCGAACTCGCGAAGAAAGGTTACAAGACGCTCAATGTTGATAAGTTGAGTGCGGCAGGTGCTGGTTCGACGATCAATACTTGCGCCATCATCCGGACTCACTATTCCACGCTGGAAGGCACCGCGATGGCCTACGAGAGCTACCTGCATTGGAAAAACTGGGCGGAATACCTGGGTATCGAAGACGAACGCGGCTACGCGATATTTCATGAGACGGGTTTCCTTATCCTGGTGGGCAAGAATAGTGATATGTCTGGAATCCTTGAGCGTCACCGCGAGTTAGGCATTCCGTTCGAAGAGTGGGGTTTACAGACCTTGCAGGAACGTGCGCCGTATCTCGACGTCAAGTCCTATTACCCACCGCGCCGTCCGAGCGATGAACATTTCGGCGAGTCAAGCGGAGAGATGCTGACCGGAGCGGCGTTCTTTCCGTGCGGCGGTTATATCAACGATCCGCAGCTTTCGGTTCACAATGTTCAGCGTGCCGCAGAAGCTAATGGTGCGACGTTCCGCTTCAAGGCAGAGGTCACGGAAATTCGACAGACAGACGGCCATGTCAAGGGCGTCACTTTGCTCGGTGGTGAAGAGATTGATGTTCCGATCTTAGTGAATGCAGCCGGTCCGCATTCATCTGTGATCAATCGTATGGCCGGCATCGAAGAGTCGATGAAGATCAAGACGCGCGCCTTGCGTCACGAAGTACATTTTGTGCCCCCACCCGACAGCTATGACACTGAAGAACATGGGCATGTAATCTTGGATGCCGATATCGCAGGCTATGCCAGGCCGGAAACAGGCAATCTTTTGCTGGTCGGTAGCCAGGACCCGGAATGTGACCCCCAGGAATGGGTCGATGATCCGGATAACTACAATCGTGAGGTGAGCAATGAGCAATGGCAGGCACAGGTGCTTCGAATGGCGCAGCGAATTCCAGACCTGCCCATTCCTGGTCAGACCAAGGGAATTGTGGATCTTTATGACGTGGCTGACGATTGGATTCCGGTCTATGACAAATCGGATCTCGATGGTTTCTACATGGCGGTTGGTACCAGTGGTAATCAGTACAAGAACGGCTCAATGGCAGGTCTGTTGATGGCCGAATTGATCGATGCCTGCGAACACGGACACGATCACGATGCCGACCCGATAAAAGTCGAATTCCCGAAAACCAAAATCTTATTGGACGCTGGCTTCTACTCTCGTAATCGGGAGATCAACGAAAACAGCAGTCTCTCCGTGTTGGGATAAGAGTCAGGACAAACCAATCATGTCCAGCCAACTTGAAAGACTTTGGGGCCCATCACCGACTGAAAGACCCCAGCGCTGGAGAAATGATTACGGATCTCGAAAAAGCACTGTCCTTTTAGAGTAAGGACATAAGGTAATTGAAGTAATTACAAATACTTATGGTTAAGAAAGCCACGCGACGGCACGATAAAAGATAATGCTAGCAGCCTGGCTTTCCAGGATTCACCATCGGGAGATGAAGGCAAATGCCGCCTGATGCCAATAATGGCCAACTAGAGGGACCTGACCCGGCTGCAGCCGATCCCACCGGCGCGGCCCTGGTTATCGGTGGCGGTATTGCAGGGATGCAGGCCTCGCTGGACCTGGCCAATACCGGTTTCAAGGTATACATGGTCGAAAAGAACTCGGCCATTGGCGGCAACATGGCCCGCCTGGACAAGACCTTCCCATCCAATGATTGTGCCATGTGCACGATCTCGCCTCGCCTGGTCGATTGCGGTCAACACCTGGATGTGGAAGTCCTGACCAATTCCGAAGTCCTGACGGTGGCAGGCGAGGCCGGGAATTTTACTGCGACTGTGTGTACCAGGCCCCGGTTCGTGGACATCGACAAGTGCACGGCTTGCGGCAAGTGCGCGGAAGTCTGCCCGGTCTCGACGGACAATGACTTCGATGACTCACTGGTTGGCCGCCGGGCCGCTTACCAGCTTTACCCGCAGGGCACACCCAAGGCATTTGCCATCGACAAACGTGGCGTGGCGCCGTGCCGCGATGCCTGCCCCGCGGGTCAGCGTGCCCAGGGTTATATTGCCCTGATCGCGGAAGGGCGCATCGAAGACGCTTACCGCTCGATCAAGCGCGACAACCCGTTCCCGGCGATATGCGGGCGCATCTGCAATGCCCGTTGCGAGACCGCCTGCAGCCGCGGCATGGTTGATGAACCTGTCGACATCCGCAGCCTGAAACGTTTCGTTACCGATACCGTGATGGCAGGACCACGAGTTCCTCCGCAAAAGGCCGAACGCCTGCACGAGGAAAAGGTGGCGATCATCGGCGCCGGGCCTTGTGGGCTGACCGCCGCTCAGGATCTTTGTCAGGAGGGCTACGCAGTCACGGTTTTCGAAGCGCTGCCGGTGGCAGGCGGCATGCTGCGGGTCGGCGTTCCCGAGTATCGTCTGCCAACGGATGTCATCGAGCGCGAAGTCGCCGACATTGTCGACCTGGGCGTGGATCTCCGTCTGTCCACTCCGGTCGAGAATCTCGATGACCTTTTTGATGACGGGTTCAGCGCCGTGCTGGTTTCGGTCGGCGCACATGTTGGCAGCAGGCCGCCTATCCCGGGTAAGGACCTGAACGGCATACTGATGAACACGGAGTTCCTGCGCGATGTCCGTCTACACCAGTTGGACACAAGCCACCGTGACCCACGCCCGGACGTGGAGGGCAAACGAGTCGTCGTGATTGGCGGCGGTGACGTCGCCATGGACGTGGCCCGGACCGCACGCCGCCTGGGCGCTGCCGATGTGCAGGTAGCCATGCGTGAAGACGAGGACAACATTCCCGCCAGCAGGGAAGAAGTCACCGGGGCTCGCGAAGAAGACATCACGATACACACATCCCTGAACTTTCTTGCCATCAGCGATGATGGTGCGGGTAACGTGGCCGGCGTTGAATGCCAGCGCGTCAACAGCTTCGACATTCAAAGTGACGGGCGCTGGATTCCGGACGTCATCGAGGGCTCCGACTTTGTCATCGATGCCGACGTCGTGGTTTTCTCTATCGGCCAGAAGTCCGGCCTGTCCTTTATCCCGGAAGCCAGTGGCATATCGGTCAACCCGAATCAAACTCTCAATGCCGATCCGAACACATTTGCCACGGACCGCGACGGCGTATTCGCGGCCGGCGATACAGTCAGTGGCACCGCCTTTGTTATCGAAGCCGTCGCGAGCGGTCACAAGACTGCTACGGCTATTGGCCGGTTCCTTCGCGGCGAAAACCTGGACGTAAGTGAACCGGAGCAGCCGGTCGCGAGCTTTACGCAGGCACAACTCGACGAACGGGTCCGCAGGGGGGAATTGGTCCCGACACCGCGCGTTCCTCACGCCCGGGAGAGCGGGGGACGAAGGACGGACAGCTTTGCAGAGGTTGACCACGGTTACACAGAGGAACAGGCTCGTGCAGAAGCGGCCCGCTGCCTCTCTTGCGGCGTCTGCTCGGAATGCCTGAGCTGCGTGGATGCCTGCGATATTCAGGCGATCGACATGCAGCAAACCGCGTTAACCCGTGACGTGTCGGTGGGTGCGGTTGTTATGGCCCCTGGGTACGTGCCCTACAATGCCAGGCAATCGGAGGAACTCGGGCTCGGCCGCTATCCGAATGTGCTGTCTGGCATTCAGTACGAACGCCAGCTATCGGCATCCGGCCCGACCCGCGGCAAGATCATGCGCCCGTCAGACAACGAGCCGCCGCGGCGCGTTGCCTGGCTGCAATGTGTCGGCTCGCGGGATGCCGATCATGACTACTGCTCGTCCGTGTGCTGCATGTATGCCACCAAGCAGGCCACGATCACCAAGGGACACTGGCCAGACGTCGATACCGAAATCTTCATCATGGACGTGCGCTCTTTTGGCAAGGGCTATGACGCCTATTACAACAATGCGCGTGAAAAACTGGGAATTCGTTACACGCGGTGCCGTGTGTCCCGGCTCGTCGAAGATCCGAAGACCCACAACCTCGTCGTGCGCTTCATGGATCGCAAATCCAACGGCAGCGGCAAGAACGGCGGGACCATTCGCGAAGAAGTCTTCGACATGGTCGTGTTGTCCTCCGGCATGGAGATGGCTGCCAGCACCCGGGAATTGGCGGACCGACTGGGCGTTGAAGTGGACGGGTACGGCTTCTGCAATACCGTTCAGAACAACCCCCTTCAGACCAGCCGCGACGGGATTTACGCGGTCGGCCCGTTCCGGGAACCGAAAGACATTCCGGAATCCCTGCTCGAGGCCAGCGGCGCGGCGGCCCAGGTCGGCGCCATGCTGCGCAGCGCACGCGGCAGCCAGACTCGCGAAGCCGAATTTCCGCCCGAGCGGGATATAGCCACCGAAAACCCGAAGATTGCCGTTTTCGTTTGCCATTGCGGTTCCAATATCGGCGGTTACCTGGATGTGCCACAAGTTGCGGAATACGCGAAGGACCTGCCTGACGTCGTTCATGCCGAAGACACGCTCTATGCCTGTTCCCAGGACAGCGTGGCGCAGATAACCGAGAAGGTTAAAAAACTGGGTGCCAATCGCGTGGTCATTGCCAGCTGCACGCCGCTGACCCACGAGCCTGTGTTCCGCAACAGCTTGCGCTCGGCCGGCCTGAATCCTTACCTGCTCGATATGGCCAACATCCGCAATCAATGCTCGTGGGTGCATTCTCATGACTGGGATGCGGCGACCAGCAAGGCCAAAGATCTTGTTCGTATGTCGGCTGCGCGAGCTTCCGTGTTGCATTCGCTTACTAACAGTGAAATCTCCGTGCAACGCGGTGCGCTGGTCATTGGTGGCGGTGCCGCTGGAATGGAAGCGGCCCTGTCGCTGGTCGACCAGGGATTCCCGGTGGATCTCGTGGAACGCGACAGCGAGCTGGGCGGCGCCTTGCGCCAAATGCAATTTGGCCTCGATGATTTCGGCGTCCAGGCCGCGATACCGCCGAACGGGCAGGATCACTTCGACCAGCCACAGGACTACCTGGAGCAACTCGTCAAGCGGATTGAAATTCATCCCGCCGTTTCCGTGCACCTCAATGCGGAGTTGGCCGGCACGCAGGGTTTCATGGGAAATTTCACATCGACTATCGCCTACAGCGATCGCAAAGAAGTCGTCGAAGTCTGCCATGGTGCAACCGTGGTTTGCGTCGGCGGCGTTGAATACCGCGGTGACGAATACGCCTATGGCACCGATCCGAGGATTACCACTCAGCAGCAATTCGAGGGCGTTCTGTCTGGCGGATCCGAATTACCCAATAACGTTGTGATGATCCAGTGTGTCGGGCCGGCTGACCGCTATTGCGGTCGCATCTGCTGCACCTCGGCCTTGAAAAACGCGCTGAATCTGAAACGGCTGAATCCGGCAGCAAGCATCACGATTATCTACAAAGACATTCGCACCTATGGGTTTAAGGAGCGCATGTACACGCAGGCGCGTGAGGCCGGTGTTCTGTTCATGCGATACGAAGATGATTGGGCGCCGGAAGTCACGGTTGGTCCCGACGGTATTCTGAATGTCAGCATGTGGGAGGAGATCCTCGGCCGGCAGATGAATCTGAATCCCGACATGGTGGTTCTCAGCACGCCCATCGTTCCTGCACCCGGGGCAGAAGATCTGGCCAAGCGGCTGAAGGTCGCCCAGGACGCCGAAGGATTCTTCCTCGAGGCGCACATCAAGCTGCGCCCGGTCGATTTCCTTGCCGACGGTATCTTCATGGCGGGCCTCGCCCACTATCCGAAGTTATTGCAGGAATCCATCGTTCAGGCCAGGGCCGCCGCTGTACGGGCCGCAAACATTCTGTCGCGCGAAACCCTGATCGCCGGCGGCCTGGTAGCTGAGGTCGACCAGCAAAAGTGTGTCGCTTGCCTGACCTGCGTCAGGGTCTGTGCATTCGGCGCGCCGCACATCGCCGATGAGAAAGAAGGCGCCGGCGGAATTCTCGGCGCGGCCGAGATTGAATCCTCCCAGTGCCAGGGTTGCGGTTTGTGCATGGCCGAGTGCCCGGCGGGCGCCATTCAATTACATCACTACACGGACAAGCAGATGGGCGCCAAGCTCGATGCGCTGCTTGAAGAGGCGCAAGTTTAAGTGAACAAAGAGACGTCCAATTTGCGAGTCGTGGCACTTTGTTGCCGCCACTGTGCCTATTCAGCCGCTGACCTTGCGGGCGGCAGTCGCATGAGCTATCCGCCGGCCGTCAAGATCGTCGAGATGCCGTGCACCGGGCGTGCCAGTGTGCTGGAAATTCTGCACGCGCTGGAAAAGGGTGCGGATGGCGTGGCTGTGGCCGGCTGTCTGCCTGGCACCTGCCATTACATCCAGGGCAACCTCCATGCCGCACAGCGCGTTGAACATGCCGGCAAACTTCTCGAGGAGATCGGCCTGGAACCCCAGCGTTTACGCATGATCAATATATCCGCGGCCATGGGTGAGCAGTTCGTCATTGAAATCTCGAATTTTGTCGAAGCCGTTGAAGCGCTCGGCCCGTCTCCGTTGTCCGGAAAGGCCGGTAGCCGCCACGTAGTGAAGGACTTTGATTCAAAGGAAGCCAGCCATGATTGTTGCTGAACAGAAAACCCTCGATGAAATCAAGGCCATGCTCAAGGGTTGCAAAAAGGTCCTGGCTGTCGGCTGTGGTACCTGCGTCACGGTGTGTTTCTCTGGCGGCCGCCAGGAAGTCGGCACGCTTGCAGCGTCGCTGCGCATGTCCACCGAACTGGACGGCGACGCGATCGCAGTGGATGAATCCATGGTGCAGCGGCAGTGCGAAGAAGAATTCATCGCGCCGCTGCAGGAAGAACTCGAAAGTTACGACGCCATCTTGTCCCTGGGCTGCGGTGTCGGCGTGCAAAGCCTGGCGCAGCAGTTTCCGGGCAAACAAATTATTCCGGCTCTCAACACAAAATTCATGGGATATCCGTCCGAGCAGGGTGTTTGGGAGGAGCGCTGCCAGGGCTGTGGTAACTGTGTTTTGCATATCACCGGAGGCATCTGCCCGGTAAGCCGCTGTGCCAAGCAGTTGTTCAATGGCCCGTGTGGTGGTTCCCAAAATGGAATGTGCGAGGTTGAACCGGACACGGAATGCGCCTGGCATGCGATCTGTGAAAAACAACTGGAGCTGGGCCTGTTCGAGGAAATGATGGAAGTCCAGCCGGCCAAGGACTGGTCAACCTCCCGGGACGGCGGACATCGACGTATCGTCCGGGAAGACATCCGCCTCCCTGATGCAGACAAAGTCGCCGGAAAGGGGAAGAAGTCATGACTATGCACTATCCCGCTTTCAACATGCCTGAAACCATGGAACCCGTATCGCTTGCGGGGCAATGCGACAGCAACCTGGCCCGGGTGCTGGCGGCCGGTGAATTCGCGGTCACCGGCGAAGTGGGTCCGCCAAAGGGGCATGATGCCGAGCACGTTCGCAGCAAGGCCAACCTGCTCAAAGGATGCGTTGACGCTGTCAACATCACAGACAACCAGACCGCGGTGGTGCGTATGAGCTCCATCGCTGCGGGCATGATCCTGCTGGAGGAGGGTATCGAACCGGTCATCCAGATGACCTGCCGCGACCGCAACCGGCTGGCCATGCAGTCTGACCTTCTAGGAGCCTACGCGCTGGGTATCAAAAACCTGTTGTGCTTGTCCGGCGACCATCAGTCGGGCGGCAACCATCCCGGCGCCAAGAACGTGCATGACATCGATTCCCTGCAGTTCATTCAGATGATGAGGGACATGCGCGACCGGGACGTCTTCCAGTGCGGCGAAGTCATCAAGGGTGGCGGCGCGAAATTCCTGATCGGCGGCGCCGCCAACCCGTTTGCTGATCCGGCGGAATGGCGTCCGTACCGCCTGGCCAAAAAGGCCATGGCCGGTGCCGACTTTGTGCAGACCCAGATGATCCATGACTTGCCCCGGTTTCGCGAATACATGAAGCGTGTCGTGGACATGGGTGTTGCCGAGCGGCTCAAGGTCATTGCCGGGGTCGGCCCGCTGAAAAGCACGGGTATGGCTCGTTATATCCGCGACCAGGTTCCCGGCATGAGCGTGCCGGACGAACTTTTCGAACGCATGGAAGGCGCGGTTGCCGGCATCGACACGGAGAAGAAAGCCGAGCGGAGCGAAGCCTGGAAGGAGGAAGGCATCAGGATTTGCATCGAGCAAGTCCAGGAAATTAGTGAGATCGAGGGTGTGAGCGGTGTCCATGTCATGGGCATTTACTGGGAGGAGTCTGTCCGTCCCATCACCGAGGGTGCGGGCTTGCTGCCCCGTCCGGTCATCGAGGATTAATTTTCGATATGGCGACAGCACTGACACAGACCGCTGAGGTACCCTGTCCCGGGATGGGACGGGTCGGTCCTACACCTTTGCCGGAGCTGGTTCTCGGGGCCACCGGGTCAAATTCCTACAAGTGCTACCAGTGCATCAAGTGTACGAGCGGTTGCCCGTTGGCGGACCAATTCGACCTAACGCCCCACCAGGTGATGCGCAACGTGCAGTTTGATGACGCGACTGTCCTGAAGAGTCGTGCGATCTGGTTGTGCGCCTCCTGCCAGACCTGCACTACGCGCTGCCCTCAACAGATCGACGTCGCGGGTGTGATGGACACGCTGAGAATCGAGTCCCGCAGGCGCGGTATCGAGCCCGCAATACCGGAAATTGCCAGGTTCAATGAACTGTTCATGCGCTGCATCAGGATATTCGGCCGCGTCTGGGAACTTGGACTGGCCACTGCGTTTAACATGGCTCTGCGCCAGCCTTTCCGGGACTTGAAACTGGGCAGGAGGATGTTTGCCAGGGGCAAGATGAAGTTTCTGCCGCATTTCGCCAGGGGCAGGGCAAGTCAAGGTGAGCTGGCAGAAAATCCGAATGCAGTCGGGTATTTTCCTGGCTGCTCGTTGAACGCGACATCGATCGAGTATGGCAAGTCGGTCAAGAGTATCGCGCGCGCCCTGGACATCGAACTGGTCGAACCTTCGGACTGGGTCTGCTGCGGCTCCAGCCCTGCGCATGCGACCGATGCGAAACTGGCCAGGCTGATGCCGATGAAGACCATTGCCGCAGTCGAGCAAATGGGCCTTGGGACCCTGACCTCTCCGTGTAGCGCCTGCTTCTCACGCTTCAAACAA
>Ga0255040_10000391_pt1 | contig 11361 bp, 12 predicted proteins | sample BC1_12_2_MG_FD_181711 | JGI IMG/M metagenome (GOLD analysis project Ga0255040, IMG submission 181711) | Seawater microbial communities from Strait of Georgia, British Columbia, Canada - BC1_12_2 | ecosystem: Environmental > Aquatic > Marine > Strait | place: Canada: British Columbia | collected... | reverse complement strand
CCTACAAAGCGGTGCGCTCCTACAAAGATCGCGCTCCTACAGGACTTTCCCTTGCATCGCACGCACGACGGCCGACGGCGACACGCCCTCGATCAATCGATCATCCGATTGCAATGTCGTGAATCGTGACTCCAGTGGCAACACGCCGGCCCAGATCGGAATCGCGTAGTCGTCGTCTTCGTCGTCGGGCATTCCCGTCGAGACCTTCGCTGACGCCGATTCGATGTCGAGCGCAATGATACCGGTCATCTTGACTTCGTTTTGCAGTGGCTCACGGAGCTCATCCCAACGGCCCGGCATCGTGCATTCTGAAATGACCCGTAACGCGTGCAATTTTTCGTCATTACCTTCAATCAGGCGGGCCGGTCCAAATACGGTAGCCGAGCGGTAGTTCATCGACGAATTGAATGCCGATCGTGCGAAAACAAGTGCGTCGACGTGTGTGACGTTCAGGCAGGCTGTCCCGGTGCTCTCGAGCAAGCGAATCACACGCGCCTTTCTTGCGCCGTGCAGGAAAATGGTTTCGCCGTCCCGCCCGTATAGCATCGGCACTACGACGGGTTGGCCGTCCTGGACGAAGGCGACGTGCGCGAGCATCGCGGAGTCGAGGATGCCGTGCACGGTCTCCCGGTCATATGAGGCTTTTTCGCGAAGCTGGCGAACCTTGTTCTGTTTGCTAACTGCATATTCGGAGGTCAAAACGCATGCTCCCTAGAGAAATTTCGGGGCAAGAAATAGTGCGACCAGTGACACCAGGAAAATGCCGACGATGTTGAGCAGCATGCCTGCCCGAGCCATCTTCGGAATCGTCAGCATGCCGGAGCCGAAGACGATGGCATTGGGTGGCGTTGCAACCGGCAGCATGAATGCACAGCTCGCTGCGAAGGTAACCGGCACGGTCAATACGATCGGATCGAACCCGGACTCAATGGCGATTGCGCCGACGACAGGAAGAAACGTCGCGGTCGTCGCGATATTGCTCGTCAGTTCAGTCAGGAAGATGATCATCGCCGATGCGATAATAACGATCACCGCGAGTGGTAGCATGCCGACGGCCTGCAAGCTACCGCCAAGCCATTCGGCGAGGCCCGAACGGGTAACGGCGCTGGCGAGCGTCAGGCCACCGCCAAAGAGGATCAATACGCTCCATGGCAGCTGTTCGGCGTACGTCCATCGCAACAAGAGTGGATCACTTTTTTCGCCGCTGGGAATCAAGAACAAAAGGATTGCGCCGGCCATCGCGATACCGGAATCGTCGAGTGCCGACAGCCCGGGTAATTTGACCAGCATGGGTCGCAGCACCCACGTAAGCGCCATCAGTGTAAAGACGATCGCGACGCGGACTTCAGGCACGGTTATCCGGCCCATGTCGTCCTTCATTTTCTTGAGCGCGGCGCGCCCTTCGTTGGACGTCTCAAAATCAACTTTAAACACCCAGCGAGTCAGGGTTATCCAGGCGAGCGGCAGCATCATCGCGCTCAGCGGCAGACCGACGAGCATCCAGCTTGAAAAATCGATTTCGGTACCGTAGCTCTCTTGCATGAACGCGGCGAGCAATGCGTTCGGCGCCGTGCCCACCAGTGTTGCCATGCCACCGATGGTGGCGCCATAAGCGACGCCGAGCAACAGCGAGTACTGAAAATTCTGCTTGGCTGTTTCGTCGAGCCCGTCAACGGTATTGTGAATAACCGTGATAATCGACACGGCGATAGGCAGCAGCATCATGGTCGTCGACGTATTCATGACCCACATGCTGATGACTGCGCTTGCGAGCATGAACCCGCCAACCAGCGAGCGGCCGTTGCCACCGACGTGTTGCAGCACGGCCAGGGCGATGCGTCGATGCAGATTCCATCGCTGCATCGCAAAGGCGACGATAAACCCGCCAAGGAAAAGGTAGATGACTTTGTTGGCGTAGGGAGCGGCCGTATCCTGAATGCTGGCCACGCCGAGCAGTGGAAAGGCGACCAGCGGCAACAGCGCGGTCACCGCAATGGGAACGGCTTCGGTTGCCCACCACACGGCCATCAATACGCCAATTGCAGCGGTACTCCATGCAGCGTCAGACAAGTCGGCGGGTGCGCCGCTGAGCAACATCAACAGGGCGAGCGATGGCCCGATAAAGAGACCAGCCGTTTGATGTGTCGAACGGCCGTCGATCATGGTGTCGGTCAAGGCAGAGGTTCCCCACAAAAGAATTGCTGCGGGCAAGCCTACCTTTTTCGACGCCTGTCGTCGTCGCTTTTGCGATCAAAGTCTAGATATAGTGCTTTATTCGCCTTCCCATACAAGATGTAGTAGCATTCCGTGCGTACCAATCCGGTACGCACGGAGATGGAATGTAGTAAGGCGAAGTGGGCGAACTGCCATGCTGGATGCATGACTCAACGGCGGGTGTTGCGTGAACCCTCTCATCACGCCGCCTTAATGACTGACTGCCTGCAAACAGTCATTGCCGACGACGAAGCGGATTGCCAACCGGGAGATGGCGCGCCGATAATCATTGCGACATCGATGTCTCGATCATTCGAATGCGATCCTCGCCCAGCTGAATACATCTTCCGATTATTGTGCCGCCCAGTTTCTGGGCGGCTTTTTTCTTGGGCCAAAGGCTTTCGAATGGCAACACAGAGAATCGCGTGCACCGTGCTGGTCGTTCTACTTGCGGCGTGTGCAAGCGGGCCGCCGCAATTGCCGTACCCCGCTTTTGTGCAGGTTGACGAACTCGCCGATATATTTATGGCGAGCTTGCCCGGGATTCGGGCGAAGCAGCTGTCCGGCGATCCGCAGACGCGGCGCACGAGCAACCGAATCGATTTACCGCCCGATTGGAATGGAACCAGCGGCGGCGCGCCAGGACGGTCGCTCGAGCTCTTCGTGATCGCCGGCAAAATGACGATCGCGGATATCGAACTCGGCACTGGTGGATACGCGTATCTGCCGGCGGGATCTCTTGGTTTCAACCTTCGATCCATCGACGGCGCTCGCATCCTTTATTTTCTCAACGATGTTGATCCTGAGGCCGTTATCCGGTCGCCGATCATTATTGATGCCGCACTTCTTCCGTGGCAGGCGTCCGCCACGTTAGGCGTGTTTACCAAGGAACTGAGAATGGACCCGGGCAACGGATCGAAAACCTGGCTGCGCAAAGTAGAGCCCGGCGCTTCGCTTTCGTGGCAAAAATCTTCAGCTACGCGCGAAGGCTATCTTGTAACCGGTATCTACCAGCACAGCGAGTGCGTCGCCGGGCGAGTGCACACCTGGCAGTATGCGCCTGGAGGCTATTTTTATCGGCCGGCCGATACGATCAATGGAGGACCTGAGGCCGCGGCCTCGAGCGAGTCCGTCTGGTTGTTGCGGGAAGTTCAAAAGGGAATTCAGGAAACCGTTCCGGCCTGTGTAGCGCAAGCGAATCCGATGTAGCGGACGCGTAAGACGACCATTCTCCGTTACAAGAAGCGGTCTCAAGAATACCCGTAAGCCGCGTTTCTGCGACGATTGGTTCGATCTGCGAGGCGCGTGCCGCGCCCAATGCAGGCGGTCATTGGCAAGGCACGCAACAAAGCAGACGGGCCAATGGCGCGAAACCCATGCGGGAAACACCTTTGCAGGCGCGCTCCCTTGTCGCTCGTCGCTCGAGTGGAATGACCACACCACGCTCCTCGCTTCGCAAAGCGCACCCGCAAAACGCGCTTCGCGGCCACGGGTATTTTTGAGACCGCTTCTAGGTAACCAGTTTGGTGATGCGCTTACCCAGCGCCATGAGCTTGGTCAGCGTGCTGGTCGGCACCGCGCTGATTTCTTCGTACCAATGGCTGGTCGACTCCACAAACGTCAGCATGTTCCGAATGCGCTCTTTCGTAATCGGGTCGGTTTCCTTCTCACCATCCACTTCCTCCGCGCAGCCCCTGAGCATAGTCAGGGTCGGGTTCAGTTCGCGCGTCTTGCGTTGTTCGATAATGACGCGAAAAAGCTCCCAGACGTCGTGCAGCGATTCGAAATAATCGCGTCGGTCTCCAAGCACATGAGTCATGCGTACCAATTGATAACTCTGTAGCTCACGGATGCTTGTGCTGACATTGGAACGCGCGACCGATAGCAACTCGACAATCTCGTCGGCGCGCAAGGGTTTCGGTGACAAATAGAGCAGGGCCTGAATCTGGGCGACGGTGCGGTTGGTGCCCCAGCGCGTGCCCATTTCGCCCCAATGCAAAACGTACTTTTCCACCGCCGGAGTCATCTTCATTAGATATTTCCGTTATTTCTGTCTGGACTGAAATTACAGTTGAGCCTCGCGATAGTCAATTTTCCTACCCTCGTCGTGCGCGAGGCGCGAGCCTTCCTGGCACGAAGACTAAAGCGTGGGTTACGGGCTGATTGCCGTGACGACAACCCGGCGTGGCGCGGGCCAGCCCTCGACGGTTTTGGATCGGTCGTCGGGATCCAGCGCCTCGCGCAACGACTCGAACGTCATCCATTCCGTGCTGCGCTGCTCTTCGGTTGTCGTGATCGACCGGTCGACGATCTCCAAACCCCGATACCCGCTACGCTCCATCCAGGTCGTCAGCTCTGCAATGGTTGGCAACAGCCACACGTTACGCATGCGCGCATAGCGATCTTCAGGTGTGCATGCGCAGGACTCCTCACCAGGGATATAGATCGTTTCGAGCACCAGCTGTCCGCCCTGGCGAAGGGTCGTGCGGAGTTGGCGCAGATGCTCGATCGGCGAACGCTGGTGGTACAACACGCCCATTGAGAACGTTGTGTCGAAGGCATTCGCTGCATTCGGCAATTCTTCGAGGCGCAGCGGCAGCACGAACGTGTGGGGATCTTGTTTGAAGCTGTTGACCGCAGAAAACTGCATGACATATAAAAGTGTTGGGTCGATACCTATGACAACAGTCGCGCCGGCCTTGCGCATCTGCAGCGCGTAGTAGCCATTGCCGCAGCCGACATCGAGCACCTTGCGACCCTCAAGCGGCACGATGGCGTTCGAGATTCGGGCCCACTTCTGGTCGCTGCGCCATTCGGCGTCGACAGTGACGCCGCCGATGTTGAACGGACCTTTGCGCCAGGGTGAGAGGCCAAGCAGAAGCGCCCGCAGTTCTTGAGGATCGGACGTCGCGTCCGGCAACGCCGCGATGATTTTCCGCCAGCGTGCAAAGTCGCCGTGCGCTTTGGCGGACAGTCGGCTCTGCAATAGCGGTTGCAAGGCGCCCGGCCAGTCCGATAGCCCGATGGAGCACAAACAGTCGGCTAGTGCGTCGGTGTCGAGCAGCTCAGTCATCGATTACCGCAGCGCAATTATGGATACGAAGTTGAAGTATCGGAGCCACACGGCAGAGTGTGCGAATCCCGCCTTTTTCAGGCGTGCGCGATGCGCTGAGACGGTCTCGGGTACGAGCACGTTCTCGAGCGCAGCTCGTTTACGGCTGATCTCGAGCGCGCTGTAATTATTGCGACGTTTGTGTTCATGGTGAAGGCCAACGAGCAGTTCTTCCATGTGCGAATTCTCATCGACGACTTTTTCCGATAACACCAATATGCCGCCTTCGTTCATGCCTGCGCAGATTCCGCGCAGCAACGCGTCGCGATCGGCGAGATCCACAAACTGCAGCGTGTAATTCAAGATCACCATCGATGCATTGACGATCTCGATCTCCCGGATATCCCCAAGAACGAAGTCGACGTCTGTCATCAGGTCGGGCGGGCGTGAGTCTTCGGCAACGACTTCCCTGCAGCGCTCGATCATGGCTGGGGCAGTGTCCACTGCGACAATTCGACAGCCGGCCTCGTCGATTGCCTGTCGCATGGCGATCGTCGAGGCCCCCAGCGAGCAGCCCAGGTCGTAGCAGTTGGTACCCGCGCGGACGTAGCGGGCGGCCAGCGAGCCTATGGCCTCAATCGACGCCGCATATCCGGGTATCGATCGCCTGAGCATGTCGGGAAACACGCGGGCGACCTTGTCGTCGAAGCGAAACGGCTCGGAGCTGCTATCGGACTTGTAAAGCGTGTCTTCAGACATACGTCGTCAATTCATCTTGTGGAACCGTCTTGTGGGACTCATCCTCACCACGTGAGACAATCACCTTATGCTACGCGAACTTCACCAGGAACTCGGCATTCCCGACGACTACGGCCTCGATGGTCGCAGACCCCTGTTCGAGGAAGCGGTCGATCTCGTCGAGGTGGGCCCCAACCTCGTTGGTCGAATGCAAAGCCTTGCGCCCGAATCGGCGAGCAAATGGGTGGAAATGGTGGACGCGGCGGCCGCCGATGGGGTCACCCTGCTCATCGTGTCCGGGTTTCGTGGGATCGACTATCAGGCGCGACTTATCCGGAAAAAAATCAATGCAGGTCAGGAAGTTAGCGATATTCTGACGGTGAATGCGGCGCCCGGCTTCAGCGAGCACCATACCGGCAGGGCCGTGGATATCGCGACACCCGGGTCGCGGCCGCTCACCGAGGAGTTTGAGGGTTCGGAGGCGTTTCGCTGGCTTGTCGATAACGCCGCTCGCTACGGTTTTTCGATGACGTATCCCCGCGATAATGCCTCCGGCTTCATCTACGAGCCCTGGCATTGGGCGCAGAAAGGCTGAGTCGCCCGCAAAGGCCCGCCCAGCATGGGATTCAGGCGTTTTCTCGCCGTCGGCAGAAATATGAAGAATCAGTCGTTTAGCTGTTGACAGTAAGGCGGGGGAATTAGACAATGCCCGGCTTGCGTACGCGGAGGGGTACTCAAGCGGTCAACGAGGGCAGACTGTAAATCTGCTGGCTATGCCTACGTAGGTTCGAATCCTACCCCCTCCACCAGATGATGGTTCGGCTGAGGGAGGATTTCAGACCGACGCCAGCCGCGCGAGACACAGACAGGAATAAATGACATCCGGACGGTTTAAAAACTAAAGACTGTCAGGATTTTTGCACGCCTGAATAACGTAATACGGCACGAGGCGCGCGGCGAAAGATCAAGGCTCGTTACCTGATTAATAAAGAGGGTTCGGGTGAGTAAAGGCGGGTGTAGTTCAACGGTAGAACCTCAGCCTTCCAAGCTGATGATGTGGGTTCGATTCCCATCACCCGCTCCAAATTGGAAGCTTGTGTAACGACTTAAGAACGGCCCACAAAGCGAATTGCCCACATAGCTCAGGGGCAGAGCACTTCCTTGGTAAGGAAGAGGTCCCCGGTTCAAATCCGGGTGTGGGCTCCAGAAAAACGGATGTATTTTTTTAGATCACTTTTAGATCAGCAGGATAAGGCTCATGTCTAAAGAGAAATTTCAGAGAACGAAGCCCCACGTAAACGTAGGCACGATAGGTCACGTGGACCATGGCAAGACGACGCTGACGGCGGCGCTGACGAAGGTCATGGCGGAGAAGCATGGTGGTGAGGTCAAGGGTTACGACCAGATTGACAACGCTCCGGAAGAGCGCGAGCGCGGTATAACGATTGCGACGGCGCACGTTGAGTACGAGAGTGACAACCGTCACTACGCGCACGTTGACTGTCCGGGACACGCGGATTACGTGAAGAACATGATTACGGGTGCGGCACAGATGGACGGTGCGATCCTGGTGGTATCGGCGGCAGATGGCCCGATGCCGCAGACGCGCGAGCACATCCTGCTGGCCCGCCAGGTGGGTGTTCCGTACATCGTGGTGTACATGAACAAGGCCGACCAGGTAGACGACGAAGAGCTGCTGGAGCTGGTGGAGATGGAAGTACGCGATCTTCTGTCGATGTACGAGTTCCCGGGTGATGACACGCCGATCATAACGGGATCGGCGCTGAAGGCCTTCGAAGGTGACGAGTCGGACATCGGTGTACCGTCGATCCACAAGCTGATCGACGAGATGGACAGCTACATACCGCAGCCGGAGCGCGCCATTGATGGTGACTTTTTGATGCCGGTTGAGGACGTGTTCTCGATATCGGGTCGTGGCACAGTGGTAACGGGTCGTATCGAGCGCGGCGTGGTCAACGTGGGTGACGAGATCGAGATCGTGGGCATCAAGGATACCGAGAAGACGACCTGCACGGGCGTTGAGATGTTCCGGAAGCTTCTTGACCAGGGCATGGCGGGCGACAACGTCGGCGTGCTGCTGCGTGGTACCAAGCGTGAAGAGGTTGAGCGTGGCCAGGTACTGGCGAAGCCGGGCTCGATCACGCCACACACCAAGTTCGAGGCGGAGGTGTACATTCTGACCAAGGACGAGGGTGGCCGACATACGCCGTTTTTCAAGGGCTATCGTCCGCAGTTTTACTTCCGTACGACGGACGTAACGGGTGCGGTGGAGCTGCCGGAGGGCACCGAGATGGTGATGCCGGGGGATAACGTGCAGATGGTGGTTGAACTGATTGCACCGATCGCGATGGAAGACGGACTGCGCTTCGCGATTCGCGAGGGTGGTCGCACCGTCGGTGCCGGCGTCGTCGCAAAGGTTATTGAATAAACTACTGTAGGAGCGGGCCTTGCCCGCGATCGCGCCCAAGGGGCGCTCCTACAGACACAATCTTGAGCTAAGGAAATAAAGTGTCGGCGCGGTTACGACAGAAACGACAGTGAAAGCGAACGGAAATTTTTGCGTTTATTAAAACTAGGCCAGTAGCTCAATTGGCAGAGCGGCGGTCTCCAAAACCGCAGGTTGGGGGTTCGATTCCCTCCTGGCCTGCCATTTGAGCCACATGGCGTTTGAACGATCATGATTGCACAAACAGAAAAGAGCGAAAGCGGTGTGCTCGACATCATCAAGCTGTCGGTTTCGGCAGCGGCACTGATCGGCGGGCTTTACGCATACTATTACTATGAGCCCCAAATTGCTCAGGCACTGCGGGTTCTCATGGTGCTGGCGGGTACGGCTGCCGGTATTGGAATCGCGATGACGAGTACCCAGGGCCAGAGACTCTGGCACTTTATACAGGGCTCGCGCGTTGAGATTCGCAAAGTCGTCTGGCCGACAAAGCAGGAAACCACGCAAACGGCGATTGCCGTCTTCGTTTTCACGCTGGTCATGTCGCTGTTCTTCTGGGCGCTGGACTCGGGTCTTCTCTGGTTGACCCGTACGTTGGTGGGTTGATCCTTCTTTCTGAAAGCGAACGAGATTTAAAGGAATAACAGCAGTGGCTTTACGCTGGTACATCGTGCATGCCTATTCGAACTTCGAGCACCGCGTCAAGAGTGCGCTCGAGGAGCGCATTGAGCGCATGGGCCTGCAGGACAAGTTTGGCGAGATCCTGGTCCCGACCGAAGAAGTGGTCGAAATGCGGGAGGGCCAGAAGCGCCGTAGCGAACGTAAATTTTTTCCGGGCTATGTCCTCGTGCAAATGGAAATGGACGACGAGACCTGGCATCTCGTGAAAGAAGTACCGAAGGTGTTGGGCTTCATCGGCGGGTCGAGCGATCGGCCGGCGCCGATTACGGAAAAGGAAGCAGACCATATCCTGCAGCGTGTCCAGGAAGGTGTCGACAAGCCGCGTCCGAAGGTTTTGTTCGAGCCAGGTGAGGTCGTTCGCGTCACTGACGGACCATTCAACGACTTTTCGGGAGTGGTTGAGCAGGTTAATTACGATAAGAGCAGGCTTCAGGTCGCTGTACAGATTCTGGGCAGGTCCACGCCGGTTGAGCTGGACTTTGGCCAGGTAGAAAAAGGTTAGGCACGGTTTTTCGGCAATACACACGCATCGAGGTGCGGGTGAATGCCAACAATGTACGAGGAGCTCTTAAAGAGCGTTTGAACTCGAGAGGATAATACAATGGCAAAGAAAGTCGCCAGCTACATAAAGCTGCAGGTACCTGCAGGCCAGGCAAACCCGTCTCCACCGGTTGGTCCGGCATTGGGTCAGCACGGCGTGAATATCATGGAGTTTTGCAAGGCGTTTAACGCCCAGACTCAGGGTACGGAGCCCGGCTTGCCCATTCCTGTCGTGATTACGGTCTACAGTGATCGTAGCTTCACCTTTATTTCCAAGACTCCTCCTGCCGCGGTTCTGCTGCGAAAAGCCGCCGGAGTCCCGAAAGGCTCCGGTGAGCCGAACACGACCAAGGTCGGCAAGGTCAATCGTGCGCAGCTCGAAGAGATCGCGACGACGAAGATGCCTGACCTGACTGCAGCTGACATGGACGCCGCCGTCCGTACGGTTGCCGGTACAGCCAGGAGCATGGGCATCGAAGTAGAAGGGGTGGTTTGATGGCAACGCTCAGCAAAAGAAAAAAGACCGCGCGCGAGAAGGTTGATTCGCAAACCGTGTATGAGATCGATGTTGCACTTGGTCTTGTAAAAGAGCTGGCGACAGCGAAGTTCCCCGAAAGCATTGACGTTTCAGTCAATCTCGGCGTGGATCCCCGCAAGTCGGACCAGGTTGTTCGCGGTTCGACGGTGCTCCCGAACGGCACTGGCAAGACGGTGCGAGTGGCTGTGTTTGCACAGGGCGAGAACGCCGAGAAGGCAAGCGCTGCCGGAGCAGACATCGTTGGCTTTGAGGACCTTGCCGAGACCATTAAGGGCGGACAGCTTGACTTTGATGTGGCTATCGCGACGCCTGATGCCATGCGTGTCGTAGGGCAGCTTGGCCAGATTCTTGGTCCGCGCGGCCTGATGCCCAACCCGAAGGTTGGCACCGTAACCGCGGATGTTGAGACCGCTGTCAGGAATGCGAAGGCAGGTCAGGTTCGTTATCGCACGGACAAGGCCGGCATTATCCATTGTCCGATCGGGCGCGCTGACTTCGAGGTCAGTGCGCTCAAAGAGAACCTCGATGCACTGCTGGCCGACCTGAAGAAAGCCAAACCCGCATCGGCCAAGGGTTCGTACGTTATGAAACTGACCGTATCCAGCACGATGGGGCCAGGTGTATCGGTAGACAGAGGCACAGTTAACGCCTGATTCGGTCTGTGTGACCGTGTCAGTTGATCGGGCAACAGTCGCTTGAGTCGACTTTTTGCCCAACAAAATTTGCTTAAGCGCTTTGTTGCGCCGGAGCAGTCAGCCACACGGAAGTGGCGATCGTCGAAGACCGCAGGCGATCAGTTTTACCACTGATCTTAATAGTCGCCTACGTAGATGGTGTTACCCGAGTCAGTAAACCAGGCTTTGGTTACCCGTCCGACAAGGGGAGGAATTTCCCTGAATGGGGGGCGAAGTTTTTTTCGCCCGTTTTGTGTAACCGTAAGCCAGGAGAAATTCATGGCACTGAGACTCGAAGACAAGAAAGCTCTTGTCAAAGAGGTGAACGCGGTTGCAGGAGACTCTGTAACAGCCGTCGCGGCTGAGTACAGGGGTCTTTCTGTTGCAGAGATGACGGAGTTGCGGAAAGTTGCGCGACAAGCCGGTGTATACCTGCGTGTCGTAAAAAACACGCTGG
>Ga0255040_10000390_pt1 | contig 11367 bp, 6 predicted proteins | sample BC1_12_2_MG_FD_181711 | JGI IMG/M metagenome (GOLD analysis project Ga0255040, IMG submission 181711) | Seawater microbial communities from Strait of Georgia, British Columbia, Canada - BC1_12_2 | ecosystem: Environmental > Aquatic > Marine > Strait | place: Canada: British Columbia | collected... | reverse complement strand
ATTGAATATATTTCCGTTGACCCAGAATTTATAGATTTTTTAACCGTTGTGTTAAGTGATGGGACAGTTGGGTCACCCCATAAAATAGTATTATCAGAATTAACTGATAAAATTGTTTCCGCAGAAACATTATTAACGGCAAATAATTCACCAGTTAAACTATCTGTTATACTGAATAACTCACCAGAAGAACCTTCTACTCTAAATAAAGGCGAGGTTGACCCAGACCCATATATTTGGACAACATCTGTACTATTGCCGCTAAACACTGATTGACCATTAACTGTAAGTGTTGTTCCTGTTGATTCCCCATTAATGGTTAATCCTGTCATTGTATTAATTAAGGCAGAATAGTTTGAACCATCATTATTACTTATTGTGAATGTATTTGCGTCATTATAAGTATAACCTGTTACGAATGTATTTGAGTCTGATGTAAACCCAGTTATAGTAACTGAACCGTTTTGTCTATTTAATGTTAATGTATTTGTGCTAAATGTACCCCCCGTCACATAATTATCATCAGTAGATATTCCTGTTAAATTACTTCCATCACCGAAATAAGTTGTTGCTGATAACGTACCATTTACAGTTAAACCACTTACTTGATTAATTGTTGCTGGGAATGAGCCCCCATCGTTATCAAATATAGTAAAGGTATTGTTATCGTTGTATGTAAACCCTGTAACAAACGTATTTGTATCATCTTTTAATGCTGATACATCAACACTAAAAGGTAAAAACCCAGTGTTACCACTAAAATCTAAATTAATAGTGGAGGGGTTATATGTTCCACCTGTGACAAATGTGTTATTATCAGTAATACCAGTTAACCCACTACCATCACCAACAAAAGTACCATTAAACGTCCCACCATTAAATGTTGTTGCTGAAATAGTACCTGATGTCGCAATATTAAATGTAACAGCACTTAATATATTAGCTAATTCTATTGTGTCTACCGATGCACCAAAAGTAGAACCATCATTTTGTGATATTGTAAATGTGTTAGAACTAAAACTAAAATCATTTACAAATGTGTCCGTTAGTCCTGTGATATTATAAGGTGTGAAACCATTATTACCTGTAATTTGTATCGTAATATCTGTACTACCGCTTGTTGCTGATTGTGTTACAGTACCACCAGTACTAAACGTATCGATGTCGTTGGTAAAGCCTGTGATAGTTACTATGCCGTTTTGTCTTTCTAAAGTAAGGGTCCCACTATTTATAGTACCCCCCGTGACAAATGTATCTGTAGTTGTAATACCACTTAAGTTAGAACCATCACCAAAATAAGTTGTCGCCGATACAGAACCATTAACGGTTAGTCCCGTCATTTCATTTACAGATGCTGAAAATGTGTCACCTACATTGTCAAAAATTGTAAAAGTATTAGCGTTATTATATGTGAACCCAGTTACAAAAGTATTGGTATCTGTTGGAATAGTAACATCTACTTTAACCACATCACCAACTGTAGAAACTGTTGTATTTGAACCACCTGAAAGAGTTCTAAAGTTTAATGTTGTACCACTTTTATCTTTAAAGAATTCATTCGCACCACCCACATTATTTGCAGAATCTATTTTACCATCTAATATTGTTTGGGTATTAGCCGTGTATGTATTGAATGTTGTGTTATCTGTTTTACCACTCAGTAAAGGATTTAAATCAACATTATAATAGTTAGCCCCTTGGATATTATTATCAAACCTTATTTCTGACCCACTTATATAAGCGTCAGTTGTATAAGAATCTGTCATGCCTGTGGTGAACCCACTAACTTGGAATGTACCACCACTTGAATTAGTGTATGTTACAATACCTGTTGAAGGGTTATATATACCACTAACAACATAAACATCTGAAGCTAAAACAGCTAAATTAGAAACTAAATCTGATTCTCCGTTATTTTGGCTTATTGTTAAATCGTAGGTTGAGTCGTTAAATGTAAACCCTGTAACAAATGTGTTTGTGTTAGGGGTAATTCCACTAACTGGTCTATATTCCACTTCACCTGTACTACTATTCCTAATTAATATATCGGTACCACTATTGTTTAATGTTGGTGTTTGTGAAAGTGTTAAACCACTTAAAATATCTAATTCACCTTTTATTATGGTATCATCCATAATTCTATTTGTATACCCTTGATTACCTATTAATATTTCATCATTTGAGTATACGCCTATTAATTGTACATTTGTACCACCAGTACTTGTTCCTTGTAAGAAATAATCATTTGTCCTTAAACCTATTGTTCCATTGTAAACATCTAGTGAACTGTTTATTGATGTTATCCCACTTATGTTTGTTGTACCTGTAACTAATAAACCCCCATTTATTGTTAAGCCAGACATTGTATCCATGTTGACACTAAGGTCTACACCATCATTTCTAGATATAGTAAACGTGTTTGCGTCATTGTAAGTAAATCCTGTAACAAAAGTGTCTTGTGTTGTCGCACCAGTGATAATAGAATTAACGTCCACATACTTAATCAAACCATCAGTATTTCTAGCTAATATTTGTGTTAAAGAATTATCGTTTGTTGGTGTATTATAAATTACTAAATCACCGACATTTGTTGTTCCCGTATAGTTAAACAACCCAGTTGTTGTAATATTGGAACCTAAAGGATTGTTTATACTTAGGGAATGTAAAATTTCTACTGTTTGTGGTGATGAAGAAGTAATTGTTTCATTATCAGCTACAACATCTAAATTTTCAACAATAATAGAAACCCCACCTGTTGAAATACCGTCTAAGGTTGTACCACCATCAGTGTTTTTAATACTACCATTTAAATTAATACTACCAGAACCAGTCCCTAAATCTAAAATAGGGTTAGTACTACCCGAAAGGGATTCAATATTACCGTTTAAATACCAACTACTATTAACAGTACCAACACCCAAAAATGCACGATTACTATCTGTGGTAATATTACCGTTTATAGTAAAATTTGCTTTAGTACCAAAATCTAATCCCGTAACAACACCACTACCGTTTGCTGTTGTCGCTACTATATTACCATTTAAAATAAATTCACCACCTGAATTTTGTGCCGCATTTAAAGTAAAAGTTTCACTTTCCACAATAGGTGAGTTAATTACAACTCTACCACCTGGACCCATTCTTTGTAATCCAATTGTTTGTGAAGAATTTGTTGACTTTATAACATTAGCTGTTACAACACAACTACCATTAAATGTAGGATTTGAACTATATCTAACGTAAAAGGTGTAACTTCCATTACCTGATATTCTATCAAAATTAAATGTTGTATCACTAGAGTCCCTAACGGTTGTAACGTAACCACTTCCACCATATAACTCTAAATTAGAACCATTAAATGTCATTTTAGAATCGTCATAAGACCCCATAATAACACCTTTTTCCATCCTCCAGTTCACGGCTTCTCCGTAAAATTCTGAAATACCGAAAGAGGTTACAATACCTTTTGACCAATCATCATCTAATGATTTAACGATATCTATATCACCCTCACCATATAAATCAAAATTATTAGAAGTAGAACCAGATGGTGCGTTAAGAGGTGTAGCACCTAATAAAAAAATAGTTTCATTAGTTCTTAATGAACCACCAACAGAAGGTGAAGGTATAACTTCTGAAACTACAATCTCCGTAGTTCCCCCAACATCTGTAGCTGAAACAATTGTATAAGTACCAGAATTAGACCCACCAAAAGCTTCAAACTTTTTACCTATTGTTAGATAACTAGACCAATTGCCATTAAATGTGAAAGTTTTAGTACCTTGATTAACTGCTGTCATAACAGCACCGACCCCATTAATTTTAGCGGAAGGTTTAATTAAAGAACCTGGTGACAGGTACATTTTACCATTAGGGTATTGTAATTCGGTTTCATCATACGTTCCTGGAAATACGTATATTAAAGTTTGTCCAGATAAAGAATCAACTAATAATTGATTTCTAGCACCAGTAATTGTTTTAAAAGGTTTTGATATATTTCCGTATTCACCTGTTAAATCATTACCTTCTGGTGCAACAAAATATGTTGTTCCGAATTGAGCTCCTGATGAGAACCCACTTATTACAATATTAAAAGAATCATTTCTTTTTAATGTTAATTCATTTAAAGTGTCATTAAATGTCCCACCTGTTACAAAAGTGTCTTGTGATGTCGCACCTGTTATAATGGATTCAACAGACCTATATTTAACCTCACCCGTACTACTGTCTCTACCTAGTATTTGGGTTAAAGTATCGTCTTGTGTTACAGCACTTAACGTTAATTTATTTAATAATATTAACTCATCGTGTACTGTTATTGGTGAACAACCATATATGTTTGATGTGTGTATTCCAGTACAAGCAGTTATAACACCATTAAAAAATACATCACTATTATTATAAAATGTATTTCCATTAAAATCTACACTATCCGTGCAACCTGATATTGTTTTTAAAAATGTTGTGCCTGAACAAACAAAGAAATTACCTGTAGCGCCCGTTACCACATCGTTAGCGGGCTCTACCACAAAATACTTTACTATATCTGGACCACAGTGACTATTATTACTCATTATAATACTATTAAACCTCTAAGTGTTATTTCCCCAATTTTTGTAGAATCGGTTTTTACTATATTGATAACTATCTCATCACCTTGGTCAACGTTAAATGGGACAGAAACTAACCCACCATTTTTACGTATAGTGTATGTTGTGATATTTTTAGTGTCTACTGAAGTAAAGTTAGTTTTATTGTCTGTATAGAACCTTATACTTGTTGGTGCACTAGGCAAAAATTGTATCACACATTTTAATGTTCTATCTGTCCCATCACCCTCAGTCATAAATTTAGCCTTAGGCCTAAGGTCTTTAGACTCTAACTCAAAACTAACAAAAGCTCTACTAACAGCTGGTTTAACATCAAACTCCTCCTCGTCAACCAGATAACCTTGTAACCTCATCTCATATGTTTGTACGTAAAATCTTTTACCATCTAAATTATCAACTTGACTCTCATCCCCAATACTCTCTAATAAGATTGGGAAATAGTGACCTTTAATATTTACATATGCTTGAGCTGAAGCAAAGGTCTGTAGTACTTTTTGGTGTAACACATTCAGTTCTCTCATCCTATAAGAAAAGAATCTAACAGTGTAAATCATATCAACACCAACTGGGTTAGGTATACCATAAATATCAGCCCCCTTACGGTTACCGTCCCACACAGGAATCTGCATGTAAGGGAAATTTTTTCTAACCGGTATCTTAAAATCAGCCGGATTAGTTCCCGTGTCTGGATTAGGTCTTCTAACAATAGACACAAACGGTATTTTCATATTTTTATATTTATCTGTATTTGGCCATATTTTAGCGAATTCATTCCATCTTTGTAGTGTTAAAAAATGTGTTGGCACTTTTTCGCCTTTAAGCACGAATCCCAAGTCATTGTTAACAAATTCAACAAAACCACCATCTAAATCAGCAAAATCAACCGACCTAGGTAAAAATTGTTTATTTTGTTCCAAAAATTGTTCATTCCAATCTTTAGGGCCACCTTGTGGGTCTACTACATTTATATCTATATCTTTCTTTCTTTTCTTTGGTAAAGCCATAATTAATTTATCCGTTAAATTCATCTGGGTCAGCAGTAACACAAGTTATGGTTCTATAGTAAGCCTTATAACCTAACCTAGTTTTTGCATTATCAGAATTTATTTTCCCATCATTAGAAACAGTAAAATACTTTATATTATCTTCCCTATCCGAATAACCAATATAATCACCATAACCTATATCTACGCCTAACTCATTTAAATGGTCTACAAATACAGTAAAAGTGAAATTACCATAGTCTTCGTACCTACCATAACCCTCAGAATATGTGTTATTTTCAGAAGGCTCTAAGTTTGGTCTAACTTTAAGTTCTATTGGTGGGTGAAATTTTATTTCCTCAACATCGGATTCCCCATAAGTCTCATCAGTTTGACTTTTAATTCTATCAACCCTAAATAACACAACAGTAAAGTTTAAATCCCCTTCCATATATTCTCTAGCCATACCATTTTCTAAACCGAAATCTACATAGTCATAAAATTTATTTACACGGGTTATAGGCCTTCTTTTATTGTCAGACATAATTTTCTTTTAATATAAATATTTAGAAGTTGCCTATTTAGTTTATTTTATTTAAAATGTTTTTATATTTAACCATATATGTTAGATATTAGTAAATTAAAAAATAAAAAGACATTAATTAAATTAACTGAATATAATGGTAATAATGAGTATATTATATCACTAAAAGAAAGGTTAAATAAAGAAGGTAGCTTCCCTATATCACCAAGTTTAGCTGAATACATAGAAAGGAATTTTAATAAAGAACCTTTTAATTTAAATGAGGTGGTTGGTATAACCGAGTTTTTAGGTAAACAATTAAAGAAAAATTTTGACCTAAATCATGTGCCAGAAAAAATATTTGTGGAGACTGTTTTGGGTGACACCACTAAAAGTTATCATGTTAAGGGTAAGGTGTTTAAAAACCAAAAGTATTCGCCATTATTCTATATACCAAAAACACAAGTATATCAAAACCTATACGAAAAAGACGTTATCGTAGATGTAGACTTCGATAAGTACCAGCAAAAAGACAAAAGGGGTTGGAAGGCTTTTAAACATCAAGAAAAGGGTATTAAATTTTTATTAAGTAAAAACCAATGTATTTTAGGTGATGATATGGGATTAGGGAAAACTTATATGTCCATTGTTGCTGCATTAGAAAGTGGTGTTGAAAAGATATTAGTTATATGTCCCGCTAATGCTAAAATTAATTGGTTTAGGGAAATATCTAACTTTGTTTCTGAAGATGACATATCAATAATTAAAACTGGTCATTGGAACCCTAAGAAATTTACGATAATAAACTATGACATATTAAAAAATTTCCACACCATAAAAGACGGTAGAAAAAAATATGAAGAATGGGAGGTACATAGACATTTAGCTAATGAAGGGTTTGACCTAATGATAATAGACGAGTGTCATATGGCTAAAAATCCAAAAGCAGCAAGAACAAAAATAATAAATCAAATAGGTGAAGGAATACAAAAAAAATGGTTATTAACCGGAACACCAATAGCCAATAGACCAATGGACTTCTTCAATCTTTTAAGTTTATGTGAGTCACCAATAACAGCTAGTTGGCAATATTATGCCTTTAGATATTGTGATGCCATAAAATTTAAAAAGAAAACTAAAAACGGTATGAGGGATATTTGGATTACTGATGGTGCCTCAAATTTAGAAGAACTTTATGATAGGACAAACTCGTTAATTTTAAGAAGGAAAAAAGAAGATATTTTAGACTTACCACCAAAAATAGTTGCCCCATACTATGTTGAAATAGATAATATGAAAGAATATGATAATGTTTTTGATGAGTATTTAGCTTGGGCAAAAGCTGAGGGTAAAAATTTAGGAGCAGGTAGACATATGGTTGAGTTGGTCGTATTAAGAAAATATCTAGCCCTTGAAAAGGTAAAACAAAGTATTGAACTTGCTGAACAAGCCATAGAGAATGGTAAAAAAGTTATTATATTCACAAATTTTACACATTCTTTTGACGCTTTGATGAATCATTTTGGTGATGTTGCGGTAGGCCATAACGGTAAAATGAATGGCACAAAAAAACAGAGGTCTATAGACCAGTTTCAAGAAAACGACAAGATAAAAATTTTTGTTGGTAATTTAATATCTGCCGGCACCGCGATAACATTAACAAAAGCTGAAATAGTTATAATGAATGATTTAGATTTTGTACCATCTAATCATGCTCAAGCAGAAGATAGAGCATATAGAATTGGGCAATCAAACACTGTTAATGTTTATTACCCAATAGCTATTGGTACTATTGATGAAATGATTTATAAAGTATTAGAAAAAAAGAAAAAAATTATTGATACAGTAATAGGTGATGAACATAAAAGTATCGATATATCGGATGACTTTATTTCACAAATAATAAAATAAAATGGAAGATAAAAGTAAAGAACAAGTAGAACACCCAAACCATTACAATAAAGGTGTTGAGATGTGGGATTATGCTCACTCACATAATTTAGATTTTTTTGAGGGTAACATAGTTAAGTATATAACAAGGTGGAAACATAAGAATGGGGTACAAGATTTAAAAAAGGCTAAAATGTATTTAGATAAGTTAATTATTTTAAATGAAAAATAAAAAACAGTTAACCGAAAATGATTCACATAATAGAAAGATATCTAGGATAATAGAAATAGAGTTATTATTAACATCTTTGGTGATTGAAAATAGGGTTAAAAAAAGTTTCCAACCTAACACGGGAGACAAATATCAATTACTTAGAGATGAAGTTAAAAAACTTAGGATTGAATTAGGTATTTTAAAAAAATAAGATATTTATCTAAAAAGTAAAATAATGAACATATTGTTAAAAGAAAATCTATTAAAAGAAAGTGGTATACGTAATATAGGCCAACTATCTAAAAGATACGATAAAGCAAAAATATACTTTCACCAAGACCTAGATGGTGTCACAACAGCTTTAGCGATGAAAAACTATTTAGAAAACAACGGAATAAAAGTTGTTGATTCTGAAATAATACAATATGGTGACAAAGAGTTCGCTATTAAAAAACCATCAGCTAAAGGTGATATCATGCCGGTTTTAGTGGATTTTGCTCATGGGAAACCGATGTTTGTTATTCATACTGACCATCATGATAAGCAGGTGGGAGCCGAAAAAGACGCTTCAACATCCTTTAGGCCTTCTCGTTCTAATGTTGAAACTATCTCACAAGTGGTTTCTCCTTCAGATATTTTTCCTGATACCGATATAAAGATGATTTCTACCGTTGATTCAGCAGATTTTGTTAAAATGGGCATCAAACCTGAAGATGTGATGACATACGTTTTTCAATTAGATAAAGAAAAAGAACTTTCTAGAAATAAAAAAATTATGGCTCTAGTAACTAACAAGTTATTATTAGCTTACAAAAATAAACCAAAGTTTTTAGAGAACTTGGTTATGAACTCTACCCCATCTCTTTTAAACATTTATTTAAACATAGTTAAACAAGCTAAAGAGGAAGGTTATGTTTCACCTGATGTAATGAAATCTAATCTAAAAGATTATGTTGAAAAACAAAAAGAAAATAAGAATGTAGAATATCTAAAAGACTATGGTATTATATCACAATATGGGGGCGGAGCTTTGTTTAAACCTGGAGCTTATGATAGATACGTTCCTTTTAAAAATTATCCTAATGCTAACTTTTTAGTTATAGGTTGGCCTTTGGGTCTATTACAAGCCTCATGTAACCCTTTTAAAGCTAGTAGAGAATTAAAAGGTGTTAATTTAGGTGAAATAGCTCAAGAAGTTTTAAGTGAACATGAGTCAGAATTAAAATCTAAAAAAATAACGGTAGACACTATTAAATATTTTGCTGAAAAACATAAATCATTTGACTCCGAATCTGTTGGTTTTACTTTTAAAGATATGATGGCCATGTTTGAAGAGTCTAGTGGTGTTGATGGGGTTGATAGAACACCAAAAGGTTCACCAAAGGGGTATACGGTTGATAGATGGCAAAACGCGATTAAAAAGGTTATGGATAAACCTTATAGTAAATTAAGTGATAGAGAAAGAAAGGCACTTAAATTATTATCTGTTAGTGGTTGGGACATGGTCCAAGCTAATAGTGGTGGTCATAAATGTATAACCAATATATCAGGGTTAATGTATTTTGGTAAGGATGGAAAACCATTCTTATTAAAACTAAAAGATGGTCTAATAAATAAATTAAAAGAAAAAATAGATTCTAGTAAAATAGATGAAAACATATTAAAAGAAGAGACAGAAATAAATTTCGATAAACTATACACTGACCTATGGGGTAAAATGGTTAATGTGGTGTGTAAAAAATACACAAAAGACCAATCCAAAGCAGAAGATTATTGTCAAAATGGGTTTATTAAAGTTCACAAAAATTTACATAAATACAAGAACACGGGCTCAATAGAAGCTTGGGTTAGTCGTGTAATAACTAATAGTGTGCTGGATGATATTAGAAAAGAAAAAATGAAGTTTGTTGATGACGGTGAGGATGATTTTGACTTTTCTAGACTTGATACTAGTACCGAAGATGATGTTATAGTTGATAGCTTGTCCATATCGGATGTGGTTAAAGTTTTACCCCAATTATCCCCAGCATATAAGAGAGCTTTTGAAATGTATTATTTAGATGGTTTACAACATAGTGAAATAGCTAAAAAATTAGGAATAACCCCAAGTACGTCTAAAACAAACCTAATGAAAGCTAGAAAAGCTATTAAAAATATATTAGCAAAAAAATAAGACGCATATCTGTTTATAATATGTTTTTTAATTCATAATATTAAGATATTGTTAATTTGTGGGTAAAGATTGGCCCGTACCAAAAATCTAAATTTATGAGTGAAGTAAAAAAGGCTACGCCTGAAGATATTAAAAAATTCTTAGAAGGACATGACGATGAAAAGTACATCGTATCGATAGAGTTAGACCAAACAAGAGATTGGTCAATAGACGAAACAAACAAAGTATATATCATAATTGATGACCCTAAAAAAGGGAAAAAAATTAAAGTTCAAAAGTTCACACCTTTTTGTTGGACGAAATCATTAAGAGGTAGTGGTTTTTATGATGATGATGTAGAAAAAATAAAAAGAAAGGCCAGAGAGTTTGGTATTTACACTGAAAAACTAAACACAGGTAATAATGAAAGATTAGATGGTGGGTATAAGTATATTGTTAAAACAAGTGGTACTTATCGTGATTTAGTTAACTTTTTTAAAAGAGGTGGTATAAACCCTTGGGATAGAGATAAAAAGTTAGTACAAATATTACCACCTGTAGAACAGTTCATGGTACAGACAGGTAAAAGGTTATTTAAAGGTTATGAAGATTATACTGACGTACATAAATTAACGTTTGATATTGAAACCACTAGTTTAACACCCGAAACAGGACATTCTTTTATGGTTGGGGTTAAGGATAATCGTGGTTATAAAAAATTGTTAACAGCTTACGGTGAAGATGGTGAATATAGTAGAGAAGGTGAAAAGAAGATGTATGAAGACCTATTCCAAATTATACATGAACTAGAACCATCTATTATTGTTGGTTATAACTCTGAAAACTTTGACTGGAACTACATTTTTGGTAGGATGGATAGGTTGGGTATGTCAGACACAAATATTAGAAGAAATAAAAAAGATAATAGAGTAACATCTATTGATGTATCGTGTGACGCAATAAAAACTAAACACCCAATGGTCGGGTTGACTAGA
>Ga0255040_10000388_pt1 | contig 11382 bp, 6 predicted proteins | sample BC1_12_2_MG_FD_181711 | JGI IMG/M metagenome (GOLD analysis project Ga0255040, IMG submission 181711) | Seawater microbial communities from Strait of Georgia, British Columbia, Canada - BC1_12_2 | ecosystem: Environmental > Aquatic > Marine > Strait | place: Canada: British Columbia | collected... | reverse complement strand
TTGTTGAAACGTGTGTGACTCACCTGTTTCATCGTTTTTTATGGTTACTAAAGAAACAGATCTACCACTTCTATTTTCGTTTGTTTTTTCTATAGTATAACCTTGTACCGCGGCTTGCTTACCTTCTCTTATTTTTTGTAAAATAGTAGCATATGTTTTTGACTTCTGTCTATCTTCCGCTGTTTCACCATTATTAATCAATGTAGACGTGATAGTGTAGTCAACACCCATTGAACTTTCACCCCATTGCGTTTTGTCGTTGTCTATTATAGCTGCCTCGGTAGCGGCATAGTGTTTAGAGCTGCCTAAGTAAGAATCAAACTCGCCTATTTGATAGTTATAAAGATCCTTGTCTTGTCTACTTAAGTTTGTGTTCGTATTTAATTCAAATTGAGCCTGCTTGGCTCTTTCACCTAATTCCTTAGCGTTTTTTCTAAAAGAAACAACATCTCCGCCTTTATCATATAATTTATCAGAAGCATTGTTTATTAATGTTCTGTACTCGTTGTCGATTTGATTTTGAAGCTTTAAGTTTTCTTGATCTCTTTTTCTTTTTTCCTCTCTATTCTTAGCAACTTGAGCCGCATAACTTGTCATGCCAGCAGATATGCCTTGAGCAAAGCCTTGAACACCTGCTGCTATATTTTCAGTCTTCTTGCTTGCGAGAGTTATTAAATCAGCTTGATACGCCATTTTATTTATTTTTAATTAATTTGTTATTGTAAATCAGCCTTCTCCTTCTCCTAAACCACCTAAGGCAGACATATAAGATCCAGCTATATTACCAAGACCACCTAGCATACCACCAATGGCAGCACCAACTCCAGTATCGGCAGCAGCAGCGGCTTCTTGTGCTTGTTGCATTTCGGTCTGTGCCATTTGAATTTCTTGATCTGTTCTTTTTTCTTGAGCTGAAAACTGAAATTCCTTACCAGCGGCTTCAGCCGACTGCACTCTTTGACCTTCTGAAATAGCAATAGCTTGAAGTCTTTGTGCCTCTGCCATTTTTTGTTGCTGTAATTGTTGTTCTCCTTGTGCTTTGAGTTTTTCGTTTTGAGCCTCTTGTTGCTCTATATTCGCGGCAACACCTTTTTTGCTTTGCAACGCAGCTTGAGCGAGAGCAGTTGCTCCACCAGCACTAGCGCCAGTAGCTCTTAAAGTGTCTAGGGTATTGGCTAAAGCCATGTCACTTTGCTCCATTTGTATTTCGGCTGCTTGAGTTGCAACACCTAAACTAGCATATGGATTTGAAAGCATTTTACTAGTATCAGTAGCTAAGCTGCTAAGATTTGTAACGCTTTCGTATGGATTAATTATTTCTTGTCTATTTTTTAAAATAGAATTTAATTTTGCTTTAGCTGCTCTGGCTTGTTTTTCTGCTTGTTTTTTAGCTTTATTACCAGATATAATACTAGTAACACCGCCTATAACAGTGCCAGCAATACCAAGACCACCAGCTAGATTAAGCACGTTCATTGGGTCATCAAAAAAACCTCCACCTTCATTTGGATCTTTTCTGGGGATCATTCTTCTTGATCTCATAATTTTTTATTTTAATTATCTGATGTAATTTATTTTTGTTCCAACTGACCACAGTTCTTTTATACCACCTGGGTCGGTTGTCGCGTCTGTTGAAAACTTAACTGTAGCAAATCTACCTTTTATACCTGAAACACTCTCACCAAAAACAACTTCACCAGGTTTAGCTGTCGATGTATTAATTAAGTTTGCGTAATATTTATTTTCTTTTCTATTAAAACCAGAGTAGTACGTAATGCCTTGACTGCTATACACGCCTTCATAATAGCTTTTTATGTCTTGTATTTTATCTTCAAATTGCTCCCAACCATTTGTTGTAGAATCATAACCAGTTGCTCCTGACATAAAATAATCAACTTGCCAGCCGCTATCTCCTTCATAGTTAACAGTTTGGAACACTTTGTTTACTCCAGAGTTTTCATTAAACACAAACGTTATATTAGCACCACCTTCAACCCCATAAAAACTAGTCGCGCTTACTTGGTTTGAGTAATGTTTCCAAATGCTTGGTCCTTTTATAGAATAAAAATCATTTTTTAAACTAAACATTTGTGTTGGGTAATAACTCATAAAGCTACTCCAGCCATTTATAAGCTCGTCAAATACAATTGTATCGTACTTGTCGGCTTCAATATATGTGTCATATGGTTCAAAAGAATATTCAGGACCATACTGCAAAGACAAAACATAGTTTTTATTATGAATGTCATAAGCACCTAAACTTTTTGATGGTGCGACCGACGATAAAGTCACCGTGTCAGATATATTAATAGTGCTAACATCTCTATCAACTGTTAACTCATGTGACGTTTCATCTGTGTTTATATCGATAACATATGCAGAAAAAACACCGTTAACGTTTAACGACATACCTAGTAAAGCTTTTTCTAATGATGTAGCACCAGCGTTAATAGTTCTAGCATCAACGCTTGAAGATCCTGGTCCTATTTGATAGTTCCAACCATAATTTTCATTTATGTTTGCTAGATTATCTCTAAAATAATCTAACATACCATAATTAGATATTTCAGTTATACCATCTCTAGAAAGCCTTAAAACAACACCTCTGTCTTTGTCTGTAAAGTATTTTTGAAAACCGTAAACGGCAAAAGACTCAGGGTTTTTAGATATTCCGTACTCGCCAAGATATGGTTGGATTTGACCTATTACTAAACTTGAAGAAGTAACAGTACCACCACCTTCTGCAGAATAAATAGCATCTTTATCTATAAGGGCGTTGCTTACTTTTGACTCTTGAAATATAGTCATGTTAGTATTCTCTGCATATAACTTTTGTATTGATCCATTAGCAGGATCAAGGCTTTTAGTTATATCTTGACCAACAGAAAATTGATTTGTGTTATTTGTCCCAGTTCTAGAATTGTAAATACCAGAATATATTAGTGAGTTAAATCTATTTTGTTGAGTGGTATCGTCTTCTACGATGTAAGCTTTAACGCCTAAATCTATTTGTGTATTATTATAACCACCTCGTATTCTAGCTTCTTCTACAAACCAGTTTATTTGATACTCACCAATTAATGGATCTATTTCATTTACAGCTTGATTAACAGGGCTTGTTCCTGGGAATTCATCTAAATTAACGCCATTAGACCCCACTATTGGATTAGCAAGGTTATATGGATATCCACTTGGCCAAACCGGTTGTGCATCAACGTTATTTACTGTTTTTATCCAAAACGAATTAAAGTATGATATTTCTATAGTAGTGGCCATAATTTATAATCACTTATTTGTTTTATTTATTACTAAGTAGCACATGTGACTAAATTACAAGTATCAACACTTGTTCCTTGTAGTGGCACTACTAGCGACCAAAACGGTACTGTTCCAGACTCTACTGAACCAATAACAGGAATTCCATCGCTACTTGTAATGTTTATCTCTAGTCTAATATAAGCATCGGGATTAGATTGAAACCAACGTACATTAAAATAATAAGTTTCATCTAGTAGTCCAGGTCCAGGGTTGTTTATTGTTGAAGGAATTCTACAAGCAAGAGGTGTGATATCTGTTATTAACTCTGCCGATTGAGACTCTATTACCGTTAAAGATATATCACTGTAAGTAACACCTGGTAATAATTCTGTAAAATTAATCGCGTATCTTAATGTTCCGGTGCTACCATTCCAAGGGTTAGCTTCTGGTGGACTAGGTGGGACACAAATAGGTGCTTGTAATATTTCTACTTCTGGTATTCCTATATCTAGTATTTCATATTGTAAAGGCAAATCAGCAGATAAACTATTCGCAGCAAGACCTGCATCATGTAATCTTATGTTTACATTTGTTGGTATTGCAATTGTTTCTTCTGGATTAGCTCTTAACCACAATTGACATTCACCAGGTTCAAAACCTCCACCTTCAGATACAATATAAAATCTTCCATCACCGTCTTCTGTTAATTCCCACACTAATTCATTTGCTACTAAACCACTTGTTTCGTAACATCCATTTTGACCATAAACCGTTAAAACAAGTTTGTCTGCTAGCGAAGGTAATGTAGCGGCTGTTTCAGGACCTGGTTGAGTATATATAGGACTTAAAGGATTTGAGGTTGTGTGGAATGTTGGGGTAGAATTACGTAATTCTTGATTTAATATTTCTACAAAACTCTCATAAACATCACTTGTCAATGGGTCTGTATAAGTACATTTAATTGTGAAATTAAACACTGTATTGTTAGTCTCTTGCCCATAGTAAAAAGACTGTAAATTTTGTATATTAAAACCTTTTGGATTTGCTATAGTTCCAGCGCCGAGTTCCACTAACTCGAATGTGTTAGTTATAATAGAACCTCTTTGGTTTGTAACAGATTCTAACTCAAAAGTTATATCATTATATATTACATTACCAAACCCATTTATTACGCTTACCTTATCATTAAAACAATCAGTGCCAGGAGCGTCAGATTCATCAAACAACCAATCATATCCATTTGTTCTAATAGCACCTAAATAACCTCCTTCTTGGATAGCTATGTTTAAATCACTAATTAAACCAGACGAAGTTGTTTCCCAATATATATCTAATAACGACTCAGTGGGATCGGTTTCGTATACTGCTAGTTTAAACTCATAGTCATTACTAGCTGGATCAGCAACAACACCAACGTTTGATTTACCTATTTGACTAACAGTGTTTATCCTAGCTATTAATGGATTAGTGCTACTTTGGTAAAACTCAGGATAGTCAATTAAAAAATTAACTGGATCAGCGCCATCTGCTGTAGTGTTGTTGTAATTAGTATCTGCTAAAGTAGAAATAGATGTAACAGTATCACCAACAATTGTAGGGTAATACTGTTTATTGTAATTGTAATTGTTGTCGTTAACTGGAGACACTCTTCCAAATAATTTCACAGCACTTCTATACTGTCGTTGATCTGGACCAACCTCATTTAAATCTCTAGGTATTTTATTAATATTGTCGTTTATTAAAACTACGTTTGAAGTTTCTCCTCTTTCAAACAAAGCGTTTGCATTACCTTGGTCATCTATGTAACTAGCAGGATAACCATTTAGTATACCAGGTAAGTAAGCATTATAATAGTCTTGCTCTGTTTGTCTTACAACTATTTTATATGAGTACCAACCAAGCGGGTTAGCATCAGAAACACTGATTTCAATAGTTGCATCGTTATTACCACCTAATATAGTTAAAACATCACCGTCGGTATAACCAGTTCCGTTTACATATATATTAACTAAACCAGCTTCACCTGTTGGTGTTGGGTTAACTGTTACCCTTAGTCCAGTACCAGTTCCACCAGTTGTATCAAAAACCCCTTTAGCTAAAGGATTGAAACCGCTGCCACTATTTGTTATCAATAACGAGTCAACAATACCACTACCGTCATTGTATAAACCAACGTAGTCTCTGTTTCTTGATTGATTTTTATCTGGTATAGGTGAGTTTACTAGTGTTCTTAACGCATACCCTGGCCAAAGCAGTGTAGATGAACCAGTGTTAGGTTTGTAAGGAACATATACGGTTGATCCACCGTAGTAATCGCCACCTAGCTCTGTTGTTTCGTCGTTTGACGATAAAATAACACTAGACTGTCTACCATATCTATCTGCTAAAACAAAGCCAACTTGATAATTTCTATTTTGTTTTACAGTATGATTTGGGTATTCTATTTGACTAACGCTAAGAACATCTAACTTGTTTCCGTAAGTGGTATAATAGTCAATTGTTCTTGGTGGAGAGTTAGTGGTTGTAAAATTTCCATATATAACTCTATTGCTAGAGATCTCTTGCGCTAAAGCTCTTGTAGGTACTTGATCATATACCCTAGTTATTTGATCCTCTGGTAGGCCTTTGTAAGGTTTTGTTGATATATATTTATACTCGTAAATGTATGGATTAACATTTAACTGCATATTTTCTATAACTTCTTTTATAGAAATGCTTTCAATAACCTTAACCTGAAGAGCATCTGATTCTTTATAAAGTATTTCTACTTCTTTTATTTTTAAATCAACGTCTGGGCTTAGCGTTTCAAACTCAATAGCGGCTATAATTTGTGCCACGTTGTTTTCAAAAAAGTTAACAACAGTACTTCTATAAGCATCTTCTTGATCTCCAGCTAGAAAATAACCATATTGCTTAGGTATAAAACAAGGCTGTGTAAAAGGCGCCATTAACGAGTATTCGTTGTCATCAAATTTAAATCTATAACTAAGTCTTATAAATCTATCATTTAAAAAATCTGGATCACCAGCCCATTCTGAATCATAATCTGGTTTTTTTTGAAATACAATAGTTTCTCCAGCACTTATGCTAACTGTATTGTCAACCGTTATGCTTATGTTACCACCACCTGTTGTTGTCGATGATGTAACCGTGTAAGTATTACCACCAAAACTAACAGTATAGTCTACTAGCTGTTCAAATCCATAGTAATAGCTTGATTTAGTTGGATAAAAACCAGTATCAGGATCACCTGTTGAATCAAGTTTTAAAATAATAACATTGCTAGAAACAACATCGGCATTAACTATAGCCGTGCCACCATTTGGAAATGTTCTTTCTGTTGGGTTGGTCATTGTCGATGCTGTTGGTAAGTCTCCAACGGCTTGTTGCGCTATGTTAGTCAAGCTAATTGGCTTCCAAGGATAATATCTAGCAACAGATATGTGATCTTCTTTAGTGTAATATGGATTAGCATATGGAGCTGAGCTAGACCTAGTGGACTGGGGTCTAAAAGCTGGAGCAGACAAAGCTGTTTCTATATTTATTTTTCTAGGTTGATTTCTATTATCTGTCCAAAACAATAAATCTTCTAATAAATTAATACCAGTTATAGGGCTTCTAGCTGAAAAATTTAAAAAAGAACCAGCAACTAAAATAGTGTTTTGAGCTTTTAATTTATCAAAAACAACAATAGCACAGTAAGCGGTAACTGGCGCTAAGTTTGATAATCCATCTGGAGAGGAATCAATATAGTTGGTTAAAAAATAAAAAGTTCTTTCATTTTGCTTATCACTAAAAACACCAATACACGTACTATATGTTTGGTTTTCAAAAATAATATTGTTTCCAAGTATATTTTCTAAAGCACCAACGTCATCACCTTCTGATCTGCTTATTGCAATATTCAAAGCATCTCGATATTCTCCAGTTGGAACAAGTCTATCATCAAGATCCTTGTTCATTTTGGATTTTATGAAAGTATTTTTAATTTCAGCCATTTAATTTTAGTGTTTAAGCCACTTGGACTGTCCTCTCATTACTTGAACAATCTCGTTTAGTTTAATGTTTGATAAACGTATTTTGGCATTTCGTAATTTAGAACTTCTTTCTCTTCTTAATCTTTGTACGACATACTCTGGTTGATTAATTCTTGAAGCTATAATAGCGTGTAGTATATGTGCGTATAAAGCTTCTTCTGCCATCTTAGGTACTCTAGTGTCTAAATCATATGATAAACCATCAGAGATGTACTCTAGTACAATTAAAGCACCGTTTAAATCACTTGAAAAAGACATTTTACCCTCTCTATGATCAATAGTGAACCAACCGTTAACCTGAGAGTTCTTACCGTCGAGTCCGTATTGTTGACCATAAAAGTTCATGTAACCATTATCTCCATAGCCCCAAAAGTCTGGACTTTGATTATAGTTAATTAAACTCCACGCTCCATTGATAAAAATAACATTAGCAGCGTCCCATCTTTCGTTTGTTTGTGATGTACCTTCTAAGTTATCCCCTATTTCATCTTGCGTTGGCATACCGTTATCATCTTGAATCGGTACTTCATATGGATTAACAGTGAGATTGTTTGCTGGATATATTGGGCGCTTTACACCTAACTGATCAATCCAAGAAACAGCAGTGTAGTTAACGTAGTCTTGCGGTATAATAACGCTTAGGCTAGGTGGCACAGTTAGCTCTTGTGACTTAATACTTTTTAAAGTATCATAGCTAAATTCTTGCAAACCACGCTTAGCGTGAAATATAACGTCAGTTCGTTTTACATTTGGTATTAATTTATCTTGACCAACATATGCAATTAAAAAGTTATTTATGATATCATTTAACTTTATATAAGAATAACTGTCATAGTTTTCATTTACAGCAGTGCCGTACGCGTCTTGATCGCCATAGTTGCCACCATCTAAAGACTTTAATTGAATAATTATATATTCTCCGTCAGCTGGAATAATACCAACAAACGTTATTGTATTTCCAGAAACAGTATATTCTGTAGTCCATTCAACATATGAATTAGGATCACCAGTGGCACTGTAGTATACCTTAAAGTTGTTATAAATATAATTATCTTCAGAAGGATTGTAACTGCCAAAAACTAAATTGGTATCAAATGTTGTTGTTACACTTATTTGTCCAAGTTCAAATTGAAATCCCTGAGCTCCCTCGTAATATTGTTGATTAGTTTCGGTGATAAGTCCACCATTTGGAATAGGCATATATTGTTAGCTTTTAGCGTTAACTTCTATTTTTTGTGATTCAGCAGCGGCAGCTTGTATAATAAGTGGATCATTTACAATAATCCCCATATACATTAATATTTTTAATATAAAATTAACTTGTTCTGTTGAGTCTAATTCTGGCCAAACAGAATTCGCAGCATTATAAATATAAGCATTACCACTTTGTGTATAACCCCAAAAAACATCTACAGGTCTTCTAATGTATGATAAAGTTACATCATTAACATTGTTTATAGTCTGAGGATATATTGTAATTCTTTCATTTTCCCACAAATAATGTGGAAATGATTCTGTGGGTCTAGTTAAAGGTGATTTATTTAACTGAAGAAAATCGTTTTTTTGTACTCTTTGACATTCTACTTCGTACTCTGTCATTTCTTTATATATAACAGTGCCTAGTTTATAAATAGATGTTTGTGGAGATTGCCCAGGTGGCATCGCAGAGCTAGTAAATGTAGGGCCTTGAAAATAACTAGGTGAGCCAGCTGTGTAAGTTAATTGACCTCCTGTTGCGGTTGTTTTAAATATAGATATCTTATTATCTAATTCTTTTAATCTTTCAGAGTATTCACTCGTGTTTTGAGGCACGCGTAGTTGCTGCGTATAATCTTCAAAATAATTTTCAAAGATTTGTAACTGAACCTGTGTTGCTATTTTATTGAATTCATCAGGGGTTACATAACCTCTCTGCTCTTTATTCATTATTAGCAATACTGTTTTATATACCGTATCTACGTTTAATGCCATCTTATTTTTTTATTATAATACAAGGCAGCCGCTTGCGCGGCCACCCTATATTAGTATTACATGTTATTTTAAGTTTTTCTCTATAGTTCTATAGACTTCAACTCCTTCATCTGTTTTAAACCATGCAGCCATAGCCGAATATGGATTTTCATCAAAAGGTATATTCATTAGTTTTCTATTATTAGAACCCCAATGGAATGATCGTTGATCTTGAGATAATTTTAAAATTCCAAACTCAGTTGCTTTAATAGCAAAATTTCTAAGTTGTACATTTTCATCATTTGCTAACTCAATAAAAACTTCTGGTTTGTGTTTTGCAAATAACAATATATCTCTTTTCAATTCTTTTGAGCTCATTTCAGAAACTCTTGATCCAAGCTCTACTCTTAATATAGCTTCAGCATCGTCAACATCCATTGTTCTCGCAATGTTCATTGCATCAAGTTGAATTTCTAAATCATCTAATTCATCTTCAGCAATTTCTATCGCGTTAAATTCATAGTATTTTTTATTCAAATGTGGATGATACAACGACAAAAGCTTTTGTAGACTTTGTTTTTCTTTTGGTACTGTTAAAACACCTTTATTGAAAACAATGTGACCTAAAGTTGCCTCACCTTTTTGTTCGTCTCTAAACGGAGAAGATTGGTTTGTTGCATATCTTAGCTCTCGCTGCTCTCTTTTTTCTTCGTCAAAATACAATAAACCATATTTTTTACCGTGACGAGCTTGAAGTGTATATGTTAATGGTTCTTTACCACCAACTAACAAGTACGTTCTATCTTTTATTTCCCAAGTACTAACTGGTTCTTCCTGTTTTACTTGTTTTTCAACTTTAACTACAGTTTCTACTGGAATTTCATCAATTGTTTCTACTACAACCTTTTTAGGCTTAGCAGTTGTTTTTTTTGTTGCCATAATATAATAAAATTAAATAATTAAATAAAGGTAATAATTACCCCTGTCAATACAACAGGGGTAACATTACCAGGTAATTTATGCAGATGCAGTAAACAATACGAAATTGTTAGCACCTTGAACTACAAGACATCTTTCTGATAAGAAATGTACTTGCATTGCATCTAGATCAGAAGTGAAAGCTCCACCAGCAGAACCAGTCAACCAAGTCTTCATACGACGATCTTCAGACTGTGAAGAGCGATAACGAGTATGCAAGAATGGACGACGGATGTTTGTTCCAAGAACTTGATCGTATACAGTTGAAGTACCAGCGGGTACAAGTACACCATCAATACCTGATACAGCAACACCACCACGAGTAGAAGCATCATTCAAATATTTCCAATCAGTCTTATAGAAATCATAAGAACCACGACGGAAACCAGTGAATCCAAGATTCAACGCCATTTCAGCAGAGTTGTCAAACAATCCATAAGCAGTACCACCATTAGTACCAGATGAAAGAGCAGCTAGCATATCATCAAAATCTAGAGCTGTAGAACGATTCAAGAAAAGCATGTTTTCTTCAATAGCTCCTTGAGTGTCTAGGTTTTTCAAAATACTATCAAATTCATCAAGACCAGCAGCAGCGCTAAAGTTATTCAATACGTTTCCACGCTCATCAATAGCAGCGAACAAACCTTGAGTACCTTTAATGTTTCCACCAATTGCAGAAGTACCTTCTACTTTTTCGCCTTCAACAACAGCCATTTCCAAGTAATCCTCGAAACGTAGACGTGTTTCAGACTCAGCTTTCAAATACCAAAGGTATCCAGAAGTACCATCTTCAGTAGCAACTTCTACCCAACCAATCTGAGCCATATCAGAACCGTTGATTTGGTAACGATCACGAATAATAACTGGAGTGTTAGAGTATTGCGTAAATTGAGGGTTTACAGATACTGGGTTGTATCCACTTGCAGTAGAAGTTCCTTTAGCATATTCAGAACCATATACGAAGATTTTCAAACCTGCTTTACCAGATAGATCTACTTCAGTAGGTCCACCAGCTGTTAGATCAGCTTGAGTATATGGAGAAACAGCTAACACACCAGCAGCAAGTAAAGAACCAGCAACGGCACCTGAATCAGTAACAAGACACTTTAGTTCTGTTCCTGTAGCAGGATCCATAACCACAATAGTATCATTAATTGAA
>Ga0255040_10000387_pt1 | contig 11389 bp, 14 predicted proteins | sample BC1_12_2_MG_FD_181711 | JGI IMG/M metagenome (GOLD analysis project Ga0255040, IMG submission 181711) | Seawater microbial communities from Strait of Georgia, British Columbia, Canada - BC1_12_2 | ecosystem: Environmental > Aquatic > Marine > Strait | place: Canada: British Columbia | collected... | reverse complement strand
GACAGGTCGACTCTCTTCTTCCGATCCAAACCTGCAAAACATCCCGGTAAGAACTGTAGAAGGCCGGCGTATCAGGCAAGCTTTTATCGCGCCGCCCAATTGTGTGTTACTGGCAGCAGATTATTCCCAGATAGAATTACGCATCATGGCACATCTTTCCCAGGATCAGGGCTTACTGGAAGCCTTCAGCCAGAATGAAGATGTGCATAAGAAAACAGCTGCCGAAGTCTTTGCGACAAAACTAGATAAAGTGAGCAACGATCAACGTCGTGCTGCAAAGGCGATAAATTTTGGGCTGATTTATGGCATGTCTCCCTTTGGTCTCGCCAAACAACTCGGCATTGCACGGAGCGAAGCCAAAGAATATGTCGAACGCTATTTTGAACATTATCCCGATGTTAAAAACTACATGGAAATAACCCGAGAACAAGCCAGGGAAAAGGGTTATGTTGAGACAGTCTTTGGTCGACGGTTATACCTGCCCGAAATCAATGCACGTAATGCAGCACGTCGACAGTATGCAGAACGCACAGCGATTAATGCGCCGATGCAAGGCACAGCCGCTGATATCATTAAACGTGCGATGATTGATATTCAGGCCTGCTTGAATAAAGATCATCCTGACATCAAACTCATCATGCAGGTACATGATGAACTGGTCTTTGAAATACCAGAAAACAAGGTGAGTTTACTTGAACCTGAAATCAGAAATATCATGACGCGAGCTGCGGAATTGTCTGTACCGTTACTGGTCGATATAGGAACTGGCAATAATTGGGACTCAGCGCACTAAAAAAAGGGTATTATTCACTAAACCAATTTTACAATAACACCAAATCATAGAATTACTTTACAGGATATAACAATGCTTCTAATTCCCGCCATTGATATTAAAGACGGCAAATGTGTGCGTCTGCGCCAGGGTCGAATGGACGACGAAACTGTTTATGCAGAAAATCCGCTGGATATGGCCAAACGTTGGGTTGATGCCGGCGCAAGACGATTGCACCTGGTGGATCTGGATGGCGCACTGGCAGGCAATCCTGTCAACGCAAATGTTGTACATGATATCGCCGAAGCCTTTCCGGATATTCCCATTCAGATTGGCGGCGGAATACGTGACGCAGATACGATTCAAGCCTATCTGGATGCCGGGGTAAACTATGTCATTATCGGCACCAAGGCCGTGACCGCGCCGCACTTTGTGTCGGATGTTTGCCTGGAGTTTCCCGGCCACATTATCGTTGGTCTCGACGCAAGAGATGGCAAGGTTGCCACTGATGGTTGGTCAAAACTATCACATCATGACGTCAATGATATGGCCAAACATTTCGAAGATGATGGTGTGGTGTCTATTATATTTACCGACATTGGTCGTGACGGAATGATGAATAGTGTCAATACGGAAGCCACAGTCGAATTATGCAAACACATCACTATCCCCGTGATCGCCTCCGGCGGCATTACCAACCTTGATGATATCCGTTCACTTTCCGAGGTAGCAGAAGAAGGTATCGAAGGTGCCATCACGGGCAGGGCGATCTACGAAGGCACGCTTGATTTTGCAGAGGCACAAAAACTTGCCGACGAAATTTGTACTTACACCGAACAATCAGAATGATCCTGGCAAAATGACATTAGCCAAACGTATTATTCCTTGCCTCGATGTTGATGTGGGTCGTGTTGTAAAAGGCGTCAAGTTTGTTGATATAAGAGACGCGGGTGATCCTGTTGAGGTCGCCAGACGATATGATGAGCAAGGTGCTGACGAAATAACATTCCTGGATATTACCGCAAGTAGTGATGAACGAGACACCATGATTCACGTGGTTGAACAGGTTGCGAGTCAGGTGTTTATCCCATTAACAGTAGGCGGTGGTATCCGCACATTGGACGATATACGCCGTATGTTAATCGCAGGAGCGGACAAGATCAGCATTAATACCGCCGCAATCAATAACCCTGATTTTGTTGGAGAAGCTTCAGATCGTTTTGGCTCACAATGTATAGTGGTTGCCATTGATGCGAAATGCACGTCGGAAGAAAACCAACCCAAGCGCTGGGAAATTTTTACCCATGGCGGCAGAAACGCCACAGGGCTCGATGCAATTGAATGGGCCGTGCAAATGGAGCAGCAGGGTGCCGGGGAAATATTACTTACCAGCATGGATAGAGACGGCACACGAGAGGGCTTTGATCTGGAATTAACCAGAGCAATTAGTGAGGCCGTGAATATTCCAGTCATTGCGTCCGGTGGTGTAGGCACTCTCGAACATCTGGTTGATGGCGTGGTTGAAGGCAAGGCCGATGCCGTTTTGGCGGCCAGCATCTTTCATTTCGGAGAACATACTGTACAAGAAGCTAAGGCCGTCATGAGCAGTCGCGGAATTGAGGTACGTAGTTAAATGTCTTCCCCCAGCACCGAGGCATGGCTAGACGCGGTAAAGTGGAACACGGATGGTCTAATTGCGGTTGTTGCCCAGGATTTTCAATCAGGCGATGTCTTGACCCAGGCCTGGATGAGCCGCGAAGCACTGGCCTTGACAGAGGCAGAGGGTCGGGCAGTCTATTGGTCTCGCTCAAGAAAGAAAATCTGGCGCAAGGGTGAAGACTCCGGACACCAGCAAATCATCAAGGAAATCCTTCTCGATTGTGATAATGATGCACTGCTATTAAAGGTAGAACAGGTGGGCGGCATTGCTTGCCACACAGGTCGGGCACGTTGCTTTTATCAGCGACTTGAAAATAATAAATGGGTAATCACTGATCCCGTCATTAAAGATCCTGAAGAAATTTATAAAAAATGATTTCTGTAAATAGATCTACCTCAGCGATACAATCGTTCGAATATTCTTTAAAACATTTTATTAATATAGCGACTTTCAAACATGACGGATGATGTGCTTACCGAACTAGCCCAGACCCTGGAAAGCAGAAAAAATGCAGATCCGGATTCATCCTATGTTGCCTCGCTTTATGATCAAGGTCTGGATGAAATCCTGAAAAAGATTGGCGAAGAAGCAACGGAAGTCGTGATTGCTGCAAAATCAGGTGAAAAAGCCGCTATAATTCATGAGACAGCAGACTTATGGTTTCACACACTTGTCATGTTGGCACAACAAGGTTTGGGTCCTGATGACATATTATCAGAACTGGACCGAAGGTTTGGCTTGTCAGGCCTTGAAGAAAAAGCCAATCGCAAAAAATAAACAGCTTTCGGCGTTTTAACTAGCAAACGAACGTGGAGATAAAACATGGGTTTCGGTATCACAGAATTAGTTATTGTCCTGGTCATTGTCATTTTACTTTTCGGCACAAAAAAACTACGTAACCTGGGTGGTGATTTAGGTGGCGCCCTTAAAAGTTTTCGCGGCGCGATGAAAGACGTGGACGAATTGGAAAAGTCTGAGAACATGAATAACAGCCAGGACAACGAAAACAAAGGATCAATCATTGAAGGAGAGGTCGATAAGACGCCAGATGAAGGGCCTGACAAGAAAGCTGAATGATAAAATTATTTTCCTGATAATTTAACCCTAACGCTGGCGCTAAAAAATCTTCACTTCATCAGGAAGGAGCCAAAAATTTTTATTCCATCCAATACAGTGCATATAATCTTCGAAGTAAGCTTCTATGTTTGACATCGGTTTTTGGGAACTCGTCATGATCGCGACCGTCACACTGCTGGTTGTGGGTCCGGACAGACTTCCCGCTTTTGCTCAACAGGCAGGGAAATGGCTTGGCAAATTTCGTCGCTTGATAAACAACCTGCAAAGAGAATTAAAACAGGAATTATTAGTAGACGAAGGCAAGACCTTTAAGCGACAGCTTAATGAGCTTGACGATCTGATGAAAAATGCACCGGATCAAGATTCTGATTTTTCTACCAAATCGAATCGCGCTGACAAAGAGTCAGGCCACTGAAACTTATTTTGTCAACGAAAAACCAGAACATTACCAATAAGAGCAACTCTCTTGATGATGATCCCAATGAGGATGACCAGCGCGAGGCACAACCTTTCGTAACGCATCTCATTGAATTACGCTCAAGACTTCTAAAAGGGCTGTGCGCTATCCTGATTGTTTTTTCATGTTTGTTTTATTTTGCTAATGATATTTACAGTCTGATTGCGGCACCTCTGGTTGAAAAGCTTTCATCCGGAAGCACTATGATTGCGACGGAAGTGGCGTCACCTTTTATGGCACCCTTTAAGCTTACCTTGTTTTCTGCCGTCTTTATTGCCATGCCATATCTGCTCGCTCAGATTTGGGGTTTTATCGCGCCGGGCCTTTATCAACAAGAACAACGTTTTGCCAGACCTTTGCTTATCAGCAGCATTCTATTGTTCTATGTGGGGACCGCATTTGCCTATTTTGTGGTTTTCCCATTAATCTTTGGTTTTTTTACTGCTGTCACGCCCGAGGGTGTCGCAGTAATGACGGACATTAGTAGTTATCTGGATTTTGTCCTGAAAATATTTTTTGCCTTTGGTCTGGCCTTTGAAGTACCCGTGGCAACTGTGCTTTTAATCTGGAGTGGTTTTACCTCGGTTGAAGAATTAAAAAGAAACAGGCCTTATGTAATTGTTACCGCCTTTGTTCTGGGGATGTTGTTGACGCCACCAGATATCATTTCCCAGGTATTATTGGCGCTTCCAATTTGGCTATTGTTTGAAGTAGGTCTTTTTTTCAGCCTGAGATTACCAACACGTACAGAAACATTCACTCAAGACGATCAGTAAACAACAACAATTGTTTTTCAATATTCCTGCCGATCCTGATTTGTGGCATGGAGGACTCCAGTGATTCCTCTGTTTCCCGTGCTTCAATGTCCTTTCTTGCACCGTAAAATGCAGTTGAAAAATCACGTTCGGCTTTCATATATTTGCCAAACAGGGCTTCCCCAAAATAAGTGTAATCACCGTCATGCCCGCAGCCGAAAGAATTCTTGTCTTTGTCTGAAGCTGTCATAATTAGTGTATTTTCATCTATTATCGGCCCTATAAAACCACCGGAATAGCAGGCGGAAACGACTATTACTCGCCATTTAATTCCAGCGTTATCCAGAATCTTTTTGATCTTGCCGGGATCAATATCATTCAACTCCAACGGGTAATAATCAATTGATAGTTTGTGATCATCGGAGCCATGCGAAGACAGCATAAGAAAGAAAATGTCTTCTTCCGGATTCATGGTCTCAGCGATTGCCATCACCGCCGATTCCAGGTTATGAGCATTTGCCAAAGGTAGTTTTTCTACCGTCTTCGAATTATTAATTAACAACATCGACCTGCCTTTGGTGTCGAATTGAGCGTCAAACACTTGTTTCGCAAGCTTCGCTTCATTCATAAATACATCTTCATCAGCGTAACCTGCGAACCCCAGAAAATATAAATCTGTTAGCCCGGCCCTTTCCGGCAACAGGCCGTCTGTAGCCTTTTTGATTAAGTCATTTTGACGGTAGAAGGTATTTTCAATATTTATTTTCTCATTTGCGTCTGTAGGTTTAATTTCAACAAAATAATCTTCATACCAAAGCGACTGCTGTGGCAGTTGAAACAAGGGAACATAATTGATAGCGCCATATAAAGTAACCAACAAAAAGGATCTAAAAACGGCCGTGTGATAATACTTACGGATGCATCTATATATGATTGCCAGATACCATGCTAGATAAAGAATAAAGATTGTCCAGCTTGTCTCGACAGGGTCAAACCATGTTTGTTTTTCTGCAAGCCAGTCAACACACAGATAGGTGCCCCAAACAGCTGGAACAAAGGCAAGAAAAATAATCATGACATTAACAACGCTTGCCATATCTTTTTCTATTTGTGCAATTATCGCGACACTGACAAAAAACAACAGATACAGTGTCGCCTGATACGTCAGGCCATAAATATTGAAAATATTATTTGGAGAAGTATCTAAAAAGTCATAAGCAAATGACAGAAAAAAAGAAAGTATTAATAATAAACAAAGCTGTGTGAAACCAAATCTGAATTGCCAGAGACCGGTAGGGACGAATAAAGCAAACCGGGTTCCAGACCAAATATTTCGCGCAAGGTTAACACACGGCTCAATTAAATATTTATACACGTTTTAGACGACGCTGCCTGAAAAAAAATATTTATACATCAAAATCGCCTCAAGATTGCTCCCAGGGTAAACTTGCAACCCGCCACCCGTTAACTGTATTTCTTTGTCTATTGTTATCCAGATCGCCTTCAAATCCGTCTTCGATGTTAGAAAGATTATTGAAACCCTGCCGAACAAGCTCTTCCGCTGCCGCCTGTGAGCGTTTGCCGCTTCTACATATTGTTAATATGGCGATGGATTCGGGATTCTGATCTGATCCTGTTCTCTTCATCAACGCTTCACGGACTTTATTGACAAATTCTGCATCGACATTCCAATCAGGTGCTTCCATCCAGGGGATGTGCAGGGCGTTGAGGGGGTGTCCGACATATTCATATTCCACGGTGGTTCGAACATCTAATAAAACTGCCTGTGGATCACCTTCAAGAATTCCCCACGCTTGCTGCGAAGATATCTCTTTTATTTTTGAGTCCGACATAATGATTTAAACCTGATGATTATCCTGTCTCATACCCAAACTACTTGGAAATGCAGGTTTCAGCAAGACGAGAAGCAACCATATTCAAGGCATGAAGCCGAAGAACTAGTCATTCTAGTCCAAGGTTTTATAACGAAGAAGATGATTGCTTCTCGTCTTGCCCTGTGGGAGCTCAGGTAGAAAGCCAGTGCCGCGTTACAACTCTTATGAAGGACTAGTCATTCACTGCGAGTTGCGCCTTGCCCTGACTTTCTACCTGAGCTCTGAAGCCTGCATTTCCAAGTAGTTTGGGTATAAGCTTATCCTACTCTGGCAGGGAGAACCAAAAAACACAAGCCCTGTTACTTGTAATGGATTTATGATGGAATACGTTGTTTACATAAAACAATAATGATTAAAATACAGAGCAATTTACGAGGAGATATCCATGACAATGGATGATAACGATGGCTTGATCTGGATGGACGGAGAGTTTGTTCCCTGGAGAGAGGCAAAAATTCACGTCCTTACACATACCCTGCACTATGGTATGGGCGCATTTGAAGGCGTGCGTGCCTATCATGCTGAAAAGGGCACCGCCATATTTCGCCTTCAGGCACACACTGATCGACTATTTGGCTCAATGCATATTCTTGGTATGCCGATGCCTTTTGATAAAGCGACCATCAATAAAGCGTGCCTTGAAGCAGTGGGGAAAAATAATCTTGATTCGGCTTATATCCGGCCTATGTGTTTTTATGGATCAGAGGGTATGGGTCTGCGTGCTGATAATCTGAAGGTTCACGTGATGGTTGCCGCCTGGTCCTGGGGATCTTATCTTGGCAGTGAAGGCCTGGAAAAAGGTATTCGCATCAGAACCTCTTCTTATACCCGCCACCACGTTAATATAACAATGTGCAAGGCCAAGGCAAACGGCAATTACCTTAACTCTATGCTGGCGTTGCAAGAGGCCCTGGACTGTGGCTATGATGAAGCCTTGTTGCTTGATGATGAAGGGTATGTTTCAGAAGGCAGTGGTGAAAATATTTTCATTGCGCGAAACGGCGTTCTATTTACACCAGATCTGGCATCCGCACTAGAAGGTATTACAAGGGATACGATTTTTGCGCTTGCGAAAGAAAAAGGCCTGGAAATTAGAGAAAAAAGAATCACCCGAGACGAGGTCTATATTGCCGATGAAGCATTTTTTACAGGTACAGCAGCAGAGGTAACGCCGATTCGTGAACTGGATGGGCGTATGATTGGTGAAGGGTGTCGTGGCCCAATCACAGAAATGCTTCAAAAAAACTATTTTGATCTAGTGCATGGACGTTATGAACATAAACCGGAATGGTTGAGCTACGTATAAAGGAGGCTCCATGAGCGAACATCAAGCATCAAGAACACCTGACGACAGTAAAACATTCGAGATTGGACGCGCGCAGTTGCCATTGCATTGTCCGACACCCGAGATGAGCCTGTGGAATTCACATCCACGCGTTTTTTTATCTATAGAAGAAAGCGGTCATGCAACCTGCCCCTATTGCGGCACCGTGTTTTCACTAAAAGATGAATGATCAACTGGCTCAACGTAGAGGGTGATAACAGAAAATTCACTGACTAGTGTGCTCTGGCGCATTAGTGATGGTAAAACGGGTCATGACTCGCAAAGTAAGGGGCTGGTTAGAGCATTAAATCAGATTAAGCCGTGTGATTGTCATGATATTGAACTCTCCGGCAGAAAATACGGAATACTGGATCTCCTTTTAAAAAAATTTCCCCTTGCAGAACAATTACCCGATCCAGATATAATTATTGGCGCAGGCCACGACACACATTTACCTCTGCTCTGTGCAAAACGTGCACACGGTGGTAAAACCATTGTTATTATGAAACCAGGCCTTCCAGCAAGCTGCTTCGATTATTGTTTTATTCCTGAACATGACAATCCGAAGATGACTGATAATATTCTCGCTACAAAAGGTGCGATAAATTGCATCACATCCTCAACCGAACAAACAAGTGATCGTGGGTTAATTTTAATTGGTGGGCCTTCAAGACATTATTACTGGGATAATGAATATCTTCTGCAACAAATAAAGGAAATTCTTAAAACGCATGCTGACATCAATTGGGAAATATCTGATTCTGCCCGCACGCCTGAAGTAACAAGAAGATCGCTGTCAATGATACATGAGGCAAATGCAGAATATAAAGATCATTCAAATACTGGTGCAGCATGGGTTGCAAGGCAATTTAATCTTGCAGCAAATGTATGGGTTAGTGCGGACAGTGTCTCCATGATCTATGAATCTCTTACATCAGGCGCAGCAGTAGGTTTGCTTGATGTGCCAACTCAAGGCACAAGTAAATTAAGCGACAACATCGCCGGTCTTGTCGAAGACAATATGGTCACACCCTACAGTAAGTGGCTGACTGAACGAAAGCTTGATAAACCACCTGTGTTATTAAATGAGGCCAACCGTTGTGCTGAACAGCTCTATGAGATTGGCTTACTACACTAAAACTGAAAGGGCTCCATGGGCTTGTCCCCCAGCATTATGAATTCCAGGCACTTGAGTGTGGTTCAGCTTCTTCCTGCGCTTAATGTCGGCGGCGTCGAACGCGGCACACTGGAGATCGCGAAAGAACTTGTTAAGCGCGGTCATCGCTCGATTGTTATCTCCGCCGGGGGTCGACTGGTAGATGAGCTCGTCAGTTCTGGCAGTGAGCATATCCAGTTAAATGTTGGCAGAAAATCGCCTTTGTCCTTGAGATTTATTCCTTATCTTCGTAGATACTTTAAGGAAGAAAACATTGATGTTGTCCATGCGCGATCTCGTTTTCCTGCATGGCTTGCTTATCTCGCCTGGAAAAAGATAGACGAGCCCTGCCGGCCAAGATTTATAACAACAGTACATGGTCCTTATAGTGTTAATCAATACAGCAAAATAATGACCAAAGGCCAAAACGTGATCGCTACGTCAGGATTTATTTTAAAATATATTACCGAGAATTATCCCGATGTCGATCGAAATAAAATCACCCTGATTCATAGAGGCGTCTCTAAAAAAGAATTTCCCTTTGCTTACCGGCCTGATGAAAAATGGCTAAAAACATGGCACGACCAACATCCTGCTACCTCTGATAAATTTATCTTGACCATGCCTGCGCGAGTAACTCGCTGGAAAGGACACGAAGATTTTCTGACTATATTAACCCGCCTTAAACAACTAAGTATTCCTGTCCATGGCCTGATCGCTGGCGGGCCACACCGACGGAAAACAGCTTATCTTGAAGCGCTGAAAGAAGAAGCACGATCGCTTGGGCTGGAAAATGAAATTACTTTTCTAGGTCACAGAAATGATATCAAGGAGATAATGTCCATCTCAGATGTTGTTTTGTCCTTGGCCAAAACACCAGAAGCCTTTGGCCGAACCGCCCTAGAGGCATTGTCTCTAGGGATACCCGTTATTGCCTACAATCATGGTGGCGCAGCCGAAATTCTGTCAAATATGTATCCCTCTGGTTGCGTTGAGCCAAATAACACTACTGCTGTCTGTGATAAAATAATCTCTTTTTATAAACAGCCTGTGCCAGTCCCCGACAAAAATTTCTTTACACTCGAGAAAATGCTTAATGACACGCTGTCCCTTTATTCTGAAGTGTCATAATAAATAATTTTATCAGCCGAATATTCCTGGCATATATAATGAATTACAAATATAAATACCACGCTCTGACTCGTGACTGTTTTAATTTTTCCCTACTAGCTCATCGAGACTTTGATGTGATGCTGATCACCATGCATCAGTCAGGTACACATTGGCTAAAATATATGCTGACATTAGCATTGGTTAATAAACTAGGGATACAAAGACCGGGGTATATACAAGATGATTTATTTTTTGGAAACCCTTCCTCTTATCAGTGTGATTATAAAATAGCTAGAATTGCCAGCGCTCATTCTATTCCTCACGTATTGGTTGGCTCAAAATTATTAAATCATATGTTGCGCTTTCCAAAATATCTTGTTTTGGTTCGAGATATGCGCGCCTCTCTGGTTTCTAATTTTGAAAAATGGAAAGATAATGTTGAATATACAGATTTTTCAACCTTCCTTCGAGGCGACGTAAAAGGCAAAAGATTCAACAGTGATATCTGGTGGTGCCTGCGTTTTTATAATGCATGGGGAAGGGTTCTCACTAACGTGCCCGACCACACCATAACAATCAAATACGAAGACCTTATTTCAAACACACATGGTGTATTAAAAAATATTTCAAGTTTCCTTGAGTTAGAATTAAGTGACGAGCAACTTGAATATGGCATTAACGAAGCGTCAAAAAGCAACATGCAGAAGAAACAAGACCCCTCGGCTTTAACTGTTGTCAGAGAAGACCGCCGAAATCCAATTGACTGGTTTTCTGAAAAAGATAAACAATTTTTTATTGACACTTGCAAGGATCATCTTAAATACGATTTCGGTTATAATTTTTATGACATGACCTAGGCATTGTTTCCCTGCCAGAATGGTTACAAATTATTTAGTATGAAAAAATCTAACTCAATCAACGTTCATAATTGATGGCAAATGTTCTCATCATTAAGCTCGGTGCTCTTGGAGATGTTATTATGGCAACTCCTATCATCAAACAATTACAACACCACCATGCTAACGATAAGTTATGGTTGCTTACAACAACATCTTATTTAAATCTGTTCAAAAACTGGGAAAACTTGCAGGTTGCCGCTTTCTCACGCAAGGGTTTTTTCTCTATATATAGTGCAGTTTGCTGGATACGCCAACACAAATTTGAGATCGTATATGATCTT
>Ga0255040_10000384_pt1 | contig 11413 bp, 6 predicted proteins | sample BC1_12_2_MG_FD_181711 | JGI IMG/M metagenome (GOLD analysis project Ga0255040, IMG submission 181711) | Seawater microbial communities from Strait of Georgia, British Columbia, Canada - BC1_12_2 | ecosystem: Environmental > Aquatic > Marine > Strait | place: Canada: British Columbia | collected... | reverse complement strand
CGCAAGTCAAAAGCAAGCTGCAAAGAACGAGCGACGAGATGCTTCCTATGATTTTGGAACTAATCCATGTAGCGAAATCATCTTACGGCCTAACCAATTCTGCAATCTATCAGAAGTTGTTGTCAGGTCAACAGATACGCTCTCAGACCTTAAACGAAAAGTACGTACTGCGGCTATCCTTGGAACTTTACAAGCTACCCTGACAGACTTCCGTTACCTGCGTAAGATATGGCAGAAGAACACTGAGGAAGAAGCACTGCTGGGTGTGTCGTTAACAGGTATCATGGATCATCCAACCCTATCAGGAAGGAGAGATAAAGGTGTTCTTAAAACATGGCTTACTGAGTTACGTGAAGAAGCTATCGCTACGAATAAATCATGGGCTGACAGATTGGCTATTAATATTTCTACTGCTATTACCGCCGTTAAGCCTAGCGGTACTGTGTCTCAACTGGTTGATTCTGCTAGCGGAATACACCCTCGATATGCGGATCAGTACATTAGAAGAGTACGAGCAGACGCGAGAGACCCTTTGTGCTCCGTCCTCGAAGAAGCAGGAATCCCCGTAGAAGACGATGTAATGTCACCCTCTACCAAGGTATTCTCCTTCCCTATAAAATCTCCTGACGGGGCTGTGGTAGCCTCTGAGATGGGTGCTATGGAACAGTTAGAACTATGGGAGATTTATCAGGACTACTGGTGTGAACACAAACCGTCAATGACTTGTTATTATAGGGACGATGAGTTTCTTGAAGTGGGTCAGTGGTTGTATAACAAGTTCGATAAGATCAGTGGTGTTAGTTTCCTACCCTACTCAGAGCATACCTATCAGCAAGCACCTTATGAGCCTATTGACTTAGAGACTTATGAGAAGCTGAAGGAAGAGTTTCCAGAGACTATTGAGTGGAACATCTCTGAAAACTCTGACATGACTGAAGGGTCACAGACGTTAGCCTGTACTGGTAACAACTGCGAGATTTAATCAGTAAATAAACGGCCCCTGCCTATCTGATCTTGAATAGCGGGGGTCATTCTTACTATACGATCTATTGCTGCAATTCCGGGTGTGTAAGTCTGAGCCGCTTTTAACAAACCTTCAGGATCTTGTTCAGTAATTAAATCAGTAGCCCCTCCTATAAACTTACCGGCAGCTGTAAAGGGTGCTGGTACAATACCGAAAGGTGAGCCACCATACTCTTCTGCTCGCATGTTATATGAGCCGCTAGAGATGTTAGAAGATAGTTGATTAAATGCCGCACTAGCCACACCTTCAGGAGTCAAAACATCCTCAATATATTTATCATTAGTGAAGTCTAATGTTTTTCTACCGTCATCCCATATACCGGCAACTACACCAAACAATGCAGTGTATTTAGCACTGTTTAGCATTGCCGACTTTGCAGCTTCTACGCCTTCCTTGCTGTTTAAACCTTTGTCTTGAACCTTAAGGATATTTAAACCAACTTCTGTACGTAGGTTATTCATCTGCCTATTCATATAAGACAACATGCTATACATAATACGGAAGTTTGGGTTTTCGTTATATGATCTAGGCATTGCACTTGAGCTAACAGGTTGCCACTTGTTTAACGAAGCACCGGCAAAGTTAACTACCCAAGGATTGGATACTTTGCCTTCCTTTAGAGCCTCAACAGTTTTGTTAAACTCAGAGTCTGATAAGCCGCGCATGCCGGGATGCTCTCGAAGTTTTTGTAAAGACTTTTCGTCACCCTTATTAGACAGGTTCATACCACGCTTAATAGAAGAGTTAGTTAAAATCTCTTGGCCCATCCTGTTAACATCACGAACACCTGACAATGTATAAGCAGCCTCTCCTACTTTATCTACAACATTTGCTACTGCTGTAGGCAGTTTTGCGTACCGTGCTGTTTCTGCGCTATCCTCAAATGTTTTTTTAGCGGCGTTTTGTACTTCACCCATGTAGTTATCTAAACCTAGTTGCCTGTTTGATAACCATTTCCTACCTTCGACCGCGCCAAACTCCCTGTTAAACGTAGCGAGTACAGCTTTAGGAACTGTCTGCAACCAAGCTTTAAAACCGTTTTGATAAACAGGCGAGTTAAAACCTTCGACAAAGTTAAGAACAGCGTTCATAGGATTAGCTAATAAACCAGCAGAGACGGCTCGACGCGCTACCGCACCTACTGCATCACCGCCTGTCTTGGATGCTATAAGTACGCTACGTAAACCGTCTCTCAAGTTATCAGCAACAGCAGATGGATCAGATATGTTACCTTGTCTTGCTGCCTGTTCACGAGCCTCATCTCTGACCTTTTTAATAACAAACTCTAAACGAGACATTGGCTTACCGCCTTGTAGCTTCGCTTTCTCAACAATAAGCTTTCTGGCTTCGTCTTCGTACTTAGACATATCTAAATTAAAACGACTAGCAACAACACGAGCTGCTGAAATATCTTTAGCCATGTTTTTCAAAGCTTGAACCGGGCTATCGTAATCAGCTGCCTTTGTTGTGCCGGACTTACCTGCAATGTTTATCGTAGGAAAGTAATCATCAAAGTCTTTGTAAGGAACAAAGTCTAACTCTCTTAAAACCTTTGACTCTAGTTCTAAAAGATCTACAGCCCTTTGTTGTTCATCTGTTTTTGCATAACGCTTCGCAAATTCAAACGTAGTTCTGTTAGGCTCATCAATAGTTTTGTTCATCCGTAGAAACAAACCTTTAAAGTTTGAATCATCTTCAAACAGTTTGTTCATAAACGAAAAATCGTCTTCAAATACCACATCAATATCATGTAATTCTGATCGAACCATTGTCTCAGAATCTTCCACAAGCCGTGCAGCTCTGACACCTACGTTCTTTTCAATCCACTCTTTTTCACCTAACAGTAAAGAACCTGCTAGTCTACTGCCTTTTTTAGGGTCGTCATGAATGCTCTCAGGAATATCAACATCGTCATCAACTACTGATGTAGACTTTCGTGTATGCGTGTTAGTGTCTAAGTCTCCTGTACCAGAAGCAGCACGTCCACGATTAACAAAACCTTCAGCACCGCCTATGTCTACTGGAGCGTCTTCCTTTTCAACAACCCTACGTAAAGGCTCTTCTGTTATTTCGTCCCCGCCTTTGGTTAAAAAACGCCCAGCAACGCCGCCTAAAGCGCCACCCGCACCAGCACCAATAGCAGCACCAGTTAAACGCTCTTCGCCTTCACCGCTTAAGAAACCGTATGCAGCACCTTCAGCAGCACCTAGACCAGCAGCTTGAGCAGTCCGTGCAGCTTTACTAGCACCTTGGCTGATCTTTGCAAGACCCGCTCCGGGTATGAACAAAGACCCAATCAAACCAGCACCAGTAATAGCACCAGACATTAAAGGGTTTTCTTCTTCAAATGCAGACAGCTCTGATCTAGATTGACCAATAGCTTCTCCCCAGTTTTCTGCTTCTCCTACAAGTAAGCGTATAGTGGCGTCTAACTCATCACCGACACCTATAGCAGACTCTACAAATCCTACAGCACCGGATCTAACAGCACTATAATCATCAACCTCTTTGTCTTCTGCTTCACGCTCATACCAAGGAACGTATGCAGAATCAGAAATAGCTTCATCACCACTGTATTCGTACCATTCTTTAGCCATGATCTACCTCAATCAAAAAGTAACTCAATAATTTTAGCGTTACTAACACCCATATTTTGGAAAGTACGTCTAATTTGAGCATCGCTTTGTCCGTTAGCTCTAGCCGCCTCTACAGCTTCTTTAGATATAGGCTCTAAAAACTTAGGTTTTGGAGGTTCTGTTACCTCTTCTATAACTTCTCCAGTTATACTGGCTCTACGTCTTTCTAAAACAGTGATGTCTCGATCGTACATAGATAGATTTCTATCTTTTAATTCTTTCCTAGCTTGCTCGTAAAACTTTGCTTTCTGAGCAACAGGGAGTCTGCTGTAATCTTTGTTTTTTTGAAGTGCCATAGCCTCTGCTGTGTCTTCTATTTCTGATTCTTTAGGAATAACAGGTCCACGACGAGCCAACTCTTCTAGATCGTTATCAATACCACGTATTGTTCTACTGTCTTCTTGTACGTTATTTAACGCATAACGATCAACTAAACTCTCAGCCTTTTTAATAGCAGCTTCAGCTCTATTCTTAGCTGGCTCATTAACCCAACCAGTATCGTTTCTGTATTGATTTTGCAACTGTTCTGCTATTGCTAATTCACTTTCTACCATTGTTTTTAATCTTTCTGGTAACGTTTGTATATTTTTACGAAGATCATTAACATCTCCTGTTATGTCAAATTGTCTTTCAACTCTAGCTCTTTCTCGTGCTTGAGTATTTTCAATAGACCTTTGCATTACTTGAGAAAGTCTTTTAATATCTTCGGCATACTCAGGATTAGCTTTTAGTAAACTTTCAGTAGTAGTTTCTAAAGAATCAAAATCTTTTACTTGAAACAACTGATTAGAAAACGTTTGAACAGCTTCGTCATCAGCGGCTTCTTGATTAATTCTGTCAAGTTGAGCAGCTTCTACTACAACGTTTTCAAACATACCTTCAAAAGAAGAAAGATCTATGGTAGGATTAGTTTCTTTAATTTTGTTAAACTCTGTTTTCATCTTAGCTAAAGTTTGTCGCTTTTGTTCAGGATCTAACTGCTTGTTAGACTGCACAGCTAACGCAGCCTGACGCAGATTAGCTACTTCTGATCGAACCCTATTTTGATCGGTTACTTTTTGTTTAGAACCCATAGCAGCGCCTACTCTAGACAAAGAAGATCTAATTTCTTTAGCAAGAGCGGGATTTGATTGAGCTGCTTTGTTTAAATTAGATACAGCTTTTTGATAGTCTTCTTGACTAAGCGTACCGGCCATTGCTTTTTGCTCTAAATCTAACAAATTAGATTGCAAAGCACCTTGTACTTTTTGCTGTTGTAACTGCCCCGGAAGTTCTGCTGCTTTTTGTGCGGCAGTAAACAGTCCTTGCTGATACGAAGGTTGGAGCAGACTCTGTAAAAATGTTTGTGAAAACTTAGCCATGATTTACCCCTTTCCTAATAAACCTAACAGGTCACTCATACCAAACGCTGGTTTAGGAGTCACAGCGCCAGACAACAAGTTAGCACCAACACCACCCAGCAAGTTAGCTCTTGCCATTTCTGAACTAAGCATTGCTTCAAGACCAGACATAGTAGCTTCACCAAACATACCTGAACCAAACTGACGAGACTGCTGCTCAAGCTGTTGTTGTGTAAGACCCGGCTGCAAACCAGCAACTAATTGTTGTTGTGGCATATATCCTGCACCAAGGAATTGCTGACCTAAAGCAGCTTGTTGCATTTGTTCTTGTCGTGCTTGTTGCATAGCACCTAACATAGCTGAATTACGTGCTTCTTCTTGTGCCTTAGCTAATGCTAACTGCTCAGGTGTGCCACCAAACTGCGCTGTACGTACTCCTAAACGCCCTTGAGCAGCCATTCTTTGTTCCTGCTCCTGACGTTGACGTTGCTCTTCAGGAGACATAGCAGTACGCATACGTTGGAATATTTCTTGTTCACGTTCTGCTGTAGGTTGAGTGGCCTGACCAAAGAAAGCACCAGCGCCACCAAACAGCTGTTGCTGTAACGCTTGTTCTTCAGGAGATAATGTCATTGTAGTCTGAAGACCACCATCAGCACCCATCATAGAACCAAAGCCAGAACCGGTAGCAGTAGTAACAGTAAAGGGTTTAAACTGTGACATCTCTAACTGACGTTGTGCTAACTCATCAGCACCCATCCTAGCTTCTTTTCCTACGTCACTAAGGCGACCGTAAGCCTCACCCGTAAGTAGACCGCCAAGAACACCGGGCAGAACGGATGTATTATTCCCTAAAAAGTCTGTAAGACCTCCTAAAAAATCAAAAAAGCCGCTTTTAGATCCTCCAGCCATATCCATTATGTCATCTGTGTCGTAAACAGTACCTGTTGAAACGTCGTCTGTAGCTACAGCCATGTCTTACTCCTGATTAAAGTAGCTTACCTATTAAAGCCATTACGTTAATTTCTTGTAGTGATAATTGAGAGCCTTTTATATCTGCCTCTAGACCTACAACAACACTTGTTCCATATCCTGTAGCATTTAAGCTACGTTGATTAGTTAATGCACCACCAGTAAACTCTACAGTGGTGTATTCACTCTCGCCATAGTATCCAGTAATTTGATCGCCTACTGTAAACTCTGATGTTGCATAAGTACCTTTAAAGTCGTATGCCCACTTTATAAATACTGCTGCATTGTTCGCACCAACTAACGTAGGCTTTAGCTTCTTTAAAATTTTAATTCTAGAAGCATCACCAAAAGTTAAACTAGGACTGTAGTATTTAAATCTGTAAGTGTTACCGTTGTCTTCATAGCCAGCATATTGACTAATGCCATTAATAGTTCCTATTAACAAGTCTCCGTTTTCTTTTCTTGCATAAGACGAAAAACCAGTAGACAACCAACGAGTAACACGGTAAGATCCATTTTCTAATGTGCCTCGAACATCAAAGCAGTAGGTTATGTTTTGTCCTACAAAAGTTAATAAGTAAAAACTTTCTTCAGGACTGTAAACAGATCTAAAGAATGTATTCTCTGATTGTAATGCACTAATAATATCTTTAGTAATGTTTCCTGACAAACTACTAATAGGAAGTGACTTTTCTTGTACTGTTCGGCCAAAGCTTTTAAGACCTGTATGTGCTAAAAACAATACATCAGTACCGGTGTACTGTACAGTATCTCTGTTCACACAACCCACACCAGCTACTGTGTCAGCTAAAGCCATTGTTGCAGGAGCTTCTGCACCAGAATACGTAACAATACTATGCTTACCAAATATAATTAATAAACCGTTGTGTGCCGCTAGTGCAACAATCTCGTCATAACCATCGGGCCATACTTTAGATATGTCAATAGAACCACTAGTACCGCCTGAGTAGTCGTGACCTATAAGAAGGTCTGACCAGTAAACAATAGAAGGATTACTACTTACTCCTGTTACCCAAAGACGACCAAAAGCTGACAGCACTTCGTTACCTTGTACAACACCAGCTGCACCAGCAACTGAGTCTAGACGTACTACAGACGAACCGTCGTACACCAAAGGTGCTTGAGAAGCTTGAAATAAATAAGCTTTGTCGTTAAAGTTAACAATCTTCCAGTTGTCAGCAGTGATTGTATAACCGCCGGGTGTAGCGTCTGTAAGTGTAGTAGTGCCTGTAAATATCTTGTTGTTACCTACAGATAAAATTACATTACTACCTACACTTCTATCAAATTCTTTTATAGCTCTAATTGTCCCAGAGCCTAGTTCTGTTTTATCAGTTGTAATAACGCTATGACCTTTACGTGCCGCAATACGACCACGTTTATCAATCACGGCGTTGTCTGCAATTTCTGCAAACGACGGGTCTTGAGCCAGCGGAGAGTCTTCGGTATTGATTCCCTTAAACGCCGGTGCTACAAGATTAATACTCTTTAGTTCTTGAGCCATATCAGATAGTCCTAAAGATCATCTCTTCTGGGTGTTTTGCCGCGTCTATTGCAATAGCATCAGACAAATACTTATCAGCAATACTAAAGTATTCACCAGTAGAAGTACCACCTGTTTCACCACGTTCACGAGTTAACAAAGCTACTGAATAGTGAATAACAGGCTGTGAAGGTATAAGTAATACATCAGTATTAGCACTTAAGTCTGGTTGTCGTTTAACTACATTAAAACGTAAACTGTACGAACCATCAGGAGTTGGACCTACTAATACTTGCGTATCGCCGTTAGCATCAAGGCCATCATACGTGTAATATCTTGGTGTACTTTCTGGTGTATTAACAATATATATCTGTTCGTTAAACCAGTCTTTAGTCTGATAATGCATAAAGAAATTACTAGTATCATTAATAACAGACATAACTTTTACATCGTCACTACAGTCAGTCAGTGCATAAGTATTCTTAGATACAGTAGCAGGAACAACAATAGTCTTACGTAAAGCAGACCAATCAGTTGCCTCTTCTACTAATTTTTTAGCGTCATTAATAAAGTCGCCTACCATCTTGTTGTAAGTATTACTAATGACTGACGTAGTTTCTTCTTCACGTAACCTACGTAGCACACTGTTCATTAAATTAAGATACGTCATGCTAACATTCCCTTTTTACGTGTAGGTGCTTTACCTAATGCAAGTCTTAAAGCTTCTTGGTTGTAATCTATTTGAGGTACTGGCGTTGCTTGTGGTGTTGTAACTTGAAGAGGTTTTACTGTAGGTGCATAAGTAAATGTTTCTAAGTAATCTTTAAATGGTACTTGTTTAGCAGCAGCAGGAGCCGCAAGCATACCACCAGCAGATAAAGCAGATATTATATTACCGGCTTGAATCTGCTCTTGTAGCTCTTCTGTTTGTTCGCCATAAAATGCTTCAAACTCATCAAAGCGTCCCTGTACATCGTCTCTAAAAGTATCTAAGTTAAAACCTAAAGCACCTAACTCATCTCTTAAACCACCTTCTGATGCAGCAAGTTGTTGTAGTACTGAAGTTTCTAAGCCAGTTAAGTTAGAAAGAAACGATGCTTCTTGATCGGTAAACCGCGTAGCAATGCCGTTTAAAGCGTCGTTTAACCTGTCGTTTAAATTACCAAACTCAGTTCTTACTTCACTTTGAAAGCCTGTAAAAATACCTTCAAACTCATCAAAACGACCAGACACATCTGTTCTAAAGTCATCTAAATTAAGCCCTAGACTAGTAAGCTCGTCACTTAAAGCACCTTCTGTAGTAGCTAACTGCTGAAGTATTGATGCTTCTATTCCTGTAACACTTTCTAAAAAGGCTGCTTCTTGATCGGTAAACTGCGTAGCAATGCCGTTTAACGCATCGTCTAATCTATTGTTAAGGTCATCAAACCCAGTCTGTACTTCAGTAGAAGTAGCAAAACCAAAGCTGTCTACAATACCCCTAACGTCATCATCAGATAACCCTTCAGGAAACTCTATATTGCCTATGGCTTCGTTTACAACAGTACTAACATCCGCTATAGAAATACCTTCAGGTAAGCCATCAATAGCGTCTTGTATTAGTTGTCGTACTTGTTCTGGCGTAGCTCCTTCAGGAAACTCTATGTTTGATATAGCGTTGTTAACAATCTCGTCTATTTGTTCTGGTGTGGCATATCCAGCTTCTGACAGTGCCAGCAATAAACGATCTTCTGTAACAAACCCTGAGTCAGCTAAAGCAGTAGTAATATCATCTGGAGTTGCGTAACCTGCTTCTGACAAATACTGTAGCACCTGCTCTGGTGTAGCAAACCCAGCACCTTGTATTGCCTCATTAATCTGCTCTGTTGTAGCAACACCAGACAAAGCGTCTGTTAACTGTTCTTGTGTTAAATAACCAGCATTAGCTAACTCTTCTTGAATACGGTCAAAGTTGTCTTGTGACAGCGTGACCCCATTAGTTTCAAAGTATTCAGCAATGTCTTCCATTGTAGGCATTGCATTAAAATCAGGAAGCGTATTAACGAAGTTTTGTATAATTTCATTAATCTGATCTTGCTGGCCTGTAAACTCTGTGTCAAGCTGGTCTAAGTAATCAGAAAACAATCCTTGAATAATAGATTCTATGTCATCGTCAGCATTAGCATCATCGTCAGCATCAGCATCAGCATCAGCGTCGGCATCGGCATCGGGGTCTACAGGGTCTACAGGATCTACAGGGTCTACAGGATCTACAGGGTCTACAGGGTCTACAGGATCTACTTCCCGCAAGTCTTCTTTATCAGGGTCTTCAATCATTGGTGGAATTTCAAAGTAGTCGTCTAGTAAAAAGTCGTACTTTGACTCGTCGTCCATTAACTTCCAGTCACCGGGAATTATACCGCCTTCTTCTTCATAGCGGGTTCTTAAGTCCTCAAGAGAATACTGATAGATGTCTTCTTCTAGTGCATGAAACGAAAGGTCGTCTAACAGCGACTGATACGTACCAGAGTCTATGGTCTCTAAGCCAGTATTCTCTAGTTGATCTCTGGTGTATTCCCCGTTTAACTCAAAGTCAAGGTCTTCACTCTCAGCTAACTGGAAATACTCGTCTGTTTCGCTGTTAACAAAGTAGTTGTCACCTCTATTGGTGAACATAGTATTAGGGTCAACTTCTGTGTCTACTACTTGCGTAAGAGGAAGTTGGTCTTCTGTTGCTGTACCTGAGTCTACTAAAACATTACGTACTGAACCGTATACAGCACTGCTTACGTTTTCTATTAAAATACTACCAAGCCAGTCAGGAATACCTGAAGGGAAACTACTAGATAAAACACCACCAATAATAGTTCCTGCTTTCGTTGGATCTGCAATGGCTCCGGTAACTTGACCAATAACTTCTAGAGCTTTTACTTTAATTTCATCAACTAAATCGCCACCAGCACCAACAATAACCTGACCAATACCGCTTAAGATTTCTCCTAATGTCTCTCCGTCTTCTATTTCATCGCCAATACTGCCAGCAATTTCATTAACTTTGTTTATTGCTTCTCCTACTGTCGGCAAAAAGATAACGCCAGCAGAAGGCATCCAGTCAGGAAGAGATATGCCGGGAATGTAAGGAATTAAATCCCTAAGAATACCTTCAACATTCTGTAAAATATTTCCTGTTGTTATAGTTACCCCAGCGCCGCCAGTAATTACAACTGTTTCTGGAGAACCGGGGGGTGTTGCTGTAGAAATAGGACCACTAGCAAATTGAATAGCGCCTTGCTCAAGAACCATAAGAGTTAATGGATCAGGAGTTCCTATTTCTTCTAAAGATTCAATATCCCCCGAAGATAAAACATCTGCTATTTCTTGTGCATTAGTAACAGATTCTTGATATATAACAGGAAGCTCTTCTAAAAGATAACTACGAAGTCTAGAGTCATCTCCTAAAATTTCTGGAGGAATATCATTAGCACGACCAAGGATGCTGTCCAAAATCATCTGGAAAACATCTTCGTCAATATTAACTTCTGGTACTGGTCCTCTGGGATCTTCTTCGGTTTCGTCAGACCTTAAAAAATTATCCCTAATAAATTTTTGAAACTCCTCTTCTTGTAAGGTTCTATTGACAAAGTCAATAAACTCAGGGTCTGTTATAATAGGTCTATCATTAGGTCCTGTCAGTAATGCCATTTACTTTTCCCTCGATACGCCCTTAGTCTTTTCATAAGAACGCATTGCACCAAGACCAAGCATACCCATAAGTACAGGCATCATAGTCTCTAGATCAATAAGCGGTATAGTTACTTCAATAGTCAACAACGCCAGTACAAAGTTAGTAAACGGTATAACCATAAAGTTACCTGTCATACCTAGCACACAACACCAACCAACAGCAGGTCTCCATCCAGAGACAAACAAGGACTTGTGTGCTGCCTCTACCTTGTTA
>Ga0255040_10000381_pt1 | contig 11439 bp, 8 predicted proteins | sample BC1_12_2_MG_FD_181711 | JGI IMG/M metagenome (GOLD analysis project Ga0255040, IMG submission 181711) | Seawater microbial communities from Strait of Georgia, British Columbia, Canada - BC1_12_2 | ecosystem: Environmental > Aquatic > Marine > Strait | place: Canada: British Columbia | collected... | reverse complement strand
TCTGGGACCGATACCTGTCACGGGAAGACTATTGCCAGGCAATCATCGACGCGCTCGATGCCGGCGAGATCCCGGTCTGGGAAGGCGAGCCGGAAAGTCCCTAGCGGATATCGGGCACGGTTGCTGCGAAAATGTTGCGTCGATCGATTGAAACCGCAACCCATTGCAGATATTCAGCTACATACCCTTGCATTTTCGCTTATCTCGGATATGCGGCCCCTGGTGGTAGCGTCAGAATGAACGAACTGGATACCCTAAAATCATTAGGTTACGCTTGTACCAAGAGGTAAAGGTCATGAGTAAGCCGGAAGACGTCGCCCACATTCAATCGTTGCTGCTCGTAATATTTCTCTTGACGGCGCACGGACTAGCTCAGGCGCAGGATGATCGGCCCAACTTTCTCCTCATCGTTGCCGACGACATGGGTTACTCGGACCTCGGAAGTTACGGCGGCGAAATCAAAACTCCGGTGCTGGACGACCTTGCACAGCAAGGCATGCGTTACACCAACTTCTACGTAAGCCCTACCTGCTCGGTTACCCGATCTATGCTGCTTAGCGGAACGGATAACCATGTCGCCGGCCTGGGTAACATGGGTGAGTTGTTAGCGCCGAACCAGGTAGGACAGCCGGGCTATGAGGGTGTGCTGAACTCGCGCGTTGCGACAGTCGCATCGCTATTGCGAGATGGCGGCTATCACACCTACATGGTTGGGAAATGGCACCTGGGACTTCAACCTGACCAGATACCACACGCCCGTGGCTTCGAGCGGGATTTCTCATTGCTTGTTGGGGGTGGGAGCCACTTTGACGACCAGTGGAACGTTGAATGGCAGATACCAACAGGCCCGTACACGGAAGATGGTCGCCCGGTCGCAAAACTGCCGAAGGATTTCTATTCGACGAAAAATTACACCGACAAAACCATTCAGTTTATCGAAGAAGGCCGCGGCGATGGCAAGCCCTTCTTCGCCTACATGGCATTTACGGCTCCTCACGGGCCGCTGCAAGTGCCAGATGACTGGTTGCGGCGCTACAAGAACCAATACGACGAAGGATGGGACGTGATTCGCATGCGCCGTCTCGCGCGCATGCAGGAACTGGGTATTGTGGAAGAAGGCGTCAGTACCGCCGAACGCCTGTGGTTCCTGCCGCGAGCCTCGATGCTCGCACCAGGAGTGCGCGTCATGCTTGGGCGCAAAATGGAACTGTATGCGTCGATGGTTGAATACATGGACGACCAGATCGGGCGGGTCTTCGACTATCTGAAACAGATTGGAGAGTATGACAACACGGTCGTTATATTTTTCTCCGACAACGGGGCCGAAGGAAACGACCTGGTAGGAATGGTGGCGGGACGACCTGGCACCATGGGTTATCTGCATGCAGCAAATAATTTCGCCGAATCGGGCCACAATTTCATTGGGCGCAAGGGCTCGTTTGCAGAGTACGGGCCGGCATGGGCACAAGTGTCGATGGCACCCTTTCGGCTTTACAAAGGATTTGTCACGGAAGGTGGTACACGTTCTCCACTGATCGTGAGCGGTCCCGGCGTGCAAGGTGCCGGTGGATTGAACACAAACGCCATTCTCCATGTCATGGATCTTACGCCGACGCTGCTGGAGTTGGCTGGCGTAGAGCACCCCGCTACGTTTAAAGGTCGTGACATCGAACCTACGCAAGGCAAGTCCTGGTCACAGATGTTATCTGGTGAAGTGCAATCTCCCCGGGGTCCGGTTGATTGGCTTGGCTTCGAGTTGTTCGGCAATCGCGCAATTCGCCAGGGAGATTGGAAAATCAGCTGGCACTATCGGCCCTTCGGTATCTGGGACTGGCAATTGTTCAACCTCGACGCAGATCCCGGCGAACAGTATGACCTGTCAGAAAAATTCCCGGAGAAAAGAGCACAGCTCATCGCACTCTGGGATGAATACGTAGAGATGAATGGGGTGATCCTCGGCAATCGGTCGCCTTACGAAGGAGCCAGGAAAGGGCTTCCGGACGCCGTTGAGGAGTTCGATAGCTATCCACCGGTCCGCGGCTTGGAGGCAATTCCTCACAAGAAGCTGATCGAACTTCTCAGTCAATAAGAAGGTACTAGTTTTGAAAAAAGTACATGGTCCTACCCGATTCTTGACTCTTGTTGCATTCCCGGTTGCCGTATTACTGGTTTGCGGACTGGCGAATGCCCAAGACGATGGCGCACGCGCTTATTGGAAAGGCAGGGCCGGCACCAACGTAGTGTCATTTCAATACCTGAACATGCATCTGGACGCGTCCGATGCCCTGCAATTCGATCCGGCCCATTACATTTACCCTTCGGCAGATGCTGACGCGGATATCTTTATTGCGAACTATGCGCGCCACATGACACTGTTCAATCGACCGGCATCACTTATGGTTAACGTCGTCGGAGGCAGTGTCGAGGCGGATTTCGACACCAATCTCACGCCACCAGAATTCCTGCCACCCGGTGTCGTTCCAGGCGTCTCCTTCAGCCAGTCTGCCTCCGGATATGCTGACCCATCAGTGCAGCTTGACGTTAACCTACTGGGCACGCCGCCACTCAAAGCTGGCTTCGATTTACTCAACTACGAACCGACGTGGACCCTGGACGCTGCCGTAATGCTGGGAGTTCCACTGGGTGAGTACGACAGCAGCAAAGTAGTGAACCTGGGTCTGAACCGGATTTTTGGGCGGATCGCCTTCCCTTTCAAATACCACTTCCGTGTTTTTTCCCCCGGCTACATGTCGAGTCTTGAAGTGGTTCCGTCCGTCTGGCTGTTTGCCGAGAACGACAATTTTGTCGGACAGAAATTGCAGAACGATGCTCTCTGGCAACTCGAAGCACACTGGACCCATGATTTTACCCGACATTTTTTCGGCTCCATCGACCTGCTTTACCGCAATGGTTTCCAGTCAGAAATCAGCGGCGTTGATGTCGGAAGCGATATCGAAATCGGAGATATTGGCGTTACCTTGAATTTCCAGGTGACGGACAACCTCACCCTGCGTACCAGCTTCAGCTCAAATGTTTTTGGCGACAGCGATATCGATAACAGCATGATCCGACTTCAGTTCGTTTACATGTGGCACCAGGCGATGCAGAACATGAGAAAGCTAGGTAGTGAGTAGCAGCGGAGCCCTGGGCTGGCTGCCCAATGTTGGCGATTTCCGAACATTGAATTTGGACCACAGATCAGTAGGACTGGATCAATACTAGACTCGAGCATTGTGGCAGAATGCCAATATCGCCCGATCGCACCGTGATTCGAACAATCAAGAATAACTGACGGAGATCTGTCCGATGTCACCAAACACCGATCGTTCTCTTAGTACGGGTTTTGGCGCCTTGGTGCCAGTCTTCGCGTACCTAAACAGTAATAAGCGTTTCCTATTCTTCAACCGGGAAAAGATGGATTTCACAGGACGTCGGAAAATACTGATATCCGCTAGATCCAAAATTGACGTATTCTGGATATCTGATGTCCACATCGGAAGTAACATAAGAAAACAACATCCGCATCGGAACGCGCTCTGAACATCGATCCGGGTTTGGATTCGGCATCATTAGGAGTGCATTTATGTCGTTTCGGGCTTCTCTATCGATCATGATTGGTTTGGCGATCGCCACAGGCGCCAATGCTCAGGTCAGCTTGGAATACGAGCAAAAGGTATTGCCGTCGGTGTTCTTGCGGATGGATCCGGCGAACTATTTGCCGGTTCCGCGCGAATGGGAATCTTTGAGTGGCGAAATCGCGAGTTACGACTACCTCGATTTGAACGAAAGAGCTCCTGAGCACTCCGATGTCGGTGAATTCTTACCGCAAGAAATCGGACTGACTACACAGGCCCATGCTTACCCAAGCGCCTTTGACACGTTCAGCTCGACCTTGCTGGCAGTGCAGCAGGATGTTGGTTCGGGCGGCAAGACGCCCGAGCAAACAGCGGCAGAACAGGAGGCGATGATTGCGGAGGCACTGGCCAACCCGCTGTCGTACCTGTGGCTGGGGTTCATTCAGAATGACGTCATCAACTATTCAGGCAATATCATCGATGCGCTCGGCGAGAAAGACGTCGTCAACAACATGACGATAATCATGCCCGTTTTGTCGATTCAGCTTACCGAGACCTGGAAGACTGTCATTCGGCCGGTGATCCCGATCAACAATTTCAGGACGATCGACAACGTCAATCTGACGACCGGTGGAGGTCCGTCTGGCCCATCCATTGGCGTCGACTTCGAGCGCGAATCGGGCCTTGGCGATATCGTGCTCTGGATGGCGTTGTCGAAGCAATACAAACCACCGAACATTTTTGGTTTTGGTTTGACCACAATGTTTGACACGGCGAGCGAGGACCAGTTGGGCACCGGCAAGAACTCGGCCGGGCCGATGGCGCTGCAATTTAAGATCACCGAAAAGTGGATTTTCGGCTACGTCGCACAACACTGGTGGTCATTCTCAGGGCAAGAAACATTTACGATCGATACGAACCTTGGGCCCGTGGCTATCGATCGGGCGGACGTCAACCTGACGGATGTTCAGCCTGTCGTACGTTATCGAGTGAGCCAGAAAACAAACCTAGGCTTTGCCCCTAACTGGCGTTACAACCATGAGACGAATCAGCTGGATTTGCCGATCGGCTTCGGCATGGACACGTTAATCAATATCGGGCCGTTGCCGCTCAAAATCGGTATGGAAGCGTACTACTTCGTTGAGAGTAGCAGCGATTTCGGGCCTGAATGGCAGTTCCGTCTGTTCTTCGTACCAGTGTTCCCGGCACCCAAGTGGGCAGGCCGGGCGTTGTTCTAGTACGACAATCGGCTGTTTCGACGAGCCAGGGACAATATGATGATGAACGATGGACTGGTCGGTCCGCTCGCACTGTTTGCCGCACTGATATGCGGGATTGCCATCGTGCAGAAGGGCCTATGACGCCGTGCTCTTCAACGTTACTATGCCGGAGGAAGTCGCGATGACCGTGCAGGACCGCGCCTATACATCGCCGATCTGGTACACGCCGTGAGGAACTTCGTGCCACGATTAGTAGCGACCGATCGGAGGTAATGACAGCCGAATTCGACGAATCGAAATCACGCCCGCCGATCGGTTGCGCAACATCTCGAGCGCCCTTTTTTCCTGTTCGTCTTTTTGCCGGGAATCAAGGGCCTCGGGAAGGGTTTCAGCCTCCTCGGCGGCGACCTGCCGGACAACATCTTTCGAGCGACGGAGAACCCGTTTCTCGGTCTGATCGTCGGCGTCTATGTTGCCCGGGAATGAGATCATATGAATGCTCAATGTTTACGCACGTATACTATTCCCAAACAAGAAGCACCGACAATCCAAATACGGGAGCCCGCCTCAATGAACGAGACGCCCTCGCTCGACCGCAGGACGGCATCCTGCGGAATCCTGGCTGCGGCCGTGCTGATCTCCGGCTGTGCGGTCGGACCGGATTTTCAGAAACCCGACGCGCCGACACCCGAAGGCTGGCTTGAGACAGCCGAAGCGAGCATCAGCACCGATGCGAGCGAACATCGTGAATGGTGGAAGAGCTTCGGCGACCCGGTGCTCGAGGCGCTCATACAAAGGGCGTATGAAGAGAACCAGGCGCTCGAGATTGCCGGCCTCAGGGTCTACGAAGGACGCGCACAATTGGGGTTCGCTGTCGGTACCTTATACCCGCAGATTGCGGCGGCCCGGTTGTCGGTAGATCGCATCGAACTCAGCGAAAACGCGGAACCGGTCTCTTACCTGCCGCCGCTGACTCAACAGGGTGTGGACACTGAATACTCCACTTATCGCCTCGGCTTTGACGCTGCCTGGGAACTCGATTTCTGGGGTCGCTTCCGGCGTATCGTCGAGGCAGCCGATTCCAACCTGGCGGCGCGCGTGGCGGCGTACGATGCCGCGCTTGTATCACTCACTGGAGAGGTGGCGTCGGCATACATTCTGTTGCGGACCCTGGAGGAACGACTGGCAGTGGCGCGCAGCAACCTGCAGGTTCAACAACGCAGCCAGGAAATATCGGGCGTTAGATTCCGCAACGAACTCACCTCCGAACTGGATGTGGTGCAGGCGACAGTGCAGGTGAAAAATACCGAGGCGCTAATGCCGCGGCTCGAAGCGGCTCTGCGTGAAGTCGAGAACGGGCTTAGCCTGCTGATCGGCGCCACTCCCGGTGAGGTGCGGGACATAATTGGCGAAGCAGGCAACATTCCCGTAACGCCTTCGTCCGTGGCTGTAGGCATGCCCGCAGACCTGCTGCGGCGCCGCCCGGACATCCGCCAAGCCGAGTACGTCGCGGCCACGCAGAGCGCATTAATTGGCGTTACGAAAGCCGAGCTTTATCCCGCATTCAGCTTGGTTGGAACAATTGGCTTTGCCGCCGACGACTTCGGCGACCTGACCGATTCCGATAGCAAAGCCAGCATAATCGGCGCGGGATTCCGCTGGAACATCTTCAACTTCGGTCGAATCAAGAACCGGGTTCGCGCAAACGATGCCCGCCTGCAGCAGCTGTTGACCGGTTATGAGTTGACCGTGCTCAACGCGCTGCGCGAAGTAGAAAATGCCCAGTCGGCATTCGTGCACGGCCAGGAGGAAGTTGCATCTCTCGCAGAGGCGGCTGAAAGCGCGCGCAGAGCCGTCGACCTGGCCAATATCCAGTATCGCGATGGCATCGCCGACTTCGAGCGCGTGCTGCTCGCCCAGCAAGCGCAGCTATTCCAGGAAGGACTACTGACTGACGCCCGAGGCAGGGTCGCCAGGAACCTCGTTGCAGTTTACCGCTCACTCGGCGGTGGCTGGCAGATCAGGGAAGGGCAGGACCTCATTTCCACCGAATCCAAAGATGCCATGCGTGAACGAACCAACTGGGGTGATCTGCTCGAAGTAGAAGAAACCCGCCCGGTTGCGGAAGACGAACGTGGTAAATGGCGCACACCCGACAGATAAAGAAACAGGCAATCGTTATGAATCGTAACTACTCCTCAATCCTCGTCGCAGGTATCGCTGCACTGCTAATTCCGCTTTTAATCATCACAGGCTGCACCGAGGAAGCACCGCCACCGCCGCCGAAACCGGTCAAGGCATTGCTGATCAGCGATCCGGGTGGACTCTCCGAGGGCAGTTTCCCGGGTCTTGCCGCGGCCTCACAGGAGGCCAACATGTCATTCCGGGTTTCCGGACCGCTGATCGAACTTCCCGTAAAGGTCGGGGACAATGTCGATTCCGGCGCCGTAGTCGCTCGCATCGACCCCAACGATTTCCAGGTCACACTGAAGAACGTGGAATCCGTGCTCGCGGCGGCACAGGCGACGTTTCGTGGAGCCGATGCCGACTACAACCGCCTGAAAAGCGCACAGGATGAAGACCCCGGAGCCACCAGCCAGCGTGCGGTCGATCTCGCGCTGGCGGCGCGCGACGCGGCCCGAGCCGGCGTTTCTTCGGCAGAGGCCACCACACAAACGGCCAGGGACCGACTAGGATACACGAGCCTCACCGCGCCGTTCGATGGCGAAGTGGTCGAGACCTACGTAGAAAATTTCGAAACGGTCGTAGCGCTGCAGCCTATCTTGAGGCTGTTGGATTCGAGCAGTATCGAGATGACGCTGGCGATTCCGGAGAACCTCATCGGCTATGCGGACTTCGTAACGAACATCAGCGTCACCTTCGACGCCTTGCCGGGTGTCGAGGTCCCTGCGACGATCTCCGAAATCGGTAGTGAAGCCAGCCAGGCAACACGCAGCTACCCGATGACGATCGCCATGGAGCAACCCGATGCCGGCGAAATCCTGCCGGGTATGGCGGGCCAGGCCAAGATCCAGGGACAACTGCCCGAGTCAGTCGAGACGGGCGTCCATGTGCCGCCGACGGCACTGTTTGCCGGTACCGATACCGAGCACAGTTACGTCTGGATCATCGACAATGATGTCGTTACACGACGCGAGGTGGAGACGGGCGCGCTGACGACCACCGGCGTGTTGGTTACCAGCGGGCTAAATCCGGGTGAATTGATCGTTGCCGCCGGGGTCAGCGCATTGACCGAGGGACAAAGCGTGCGTGTCATTGATGTGGGGGACACGCAATGAATCTGACCCGCTTTGCCCTCGAAAAGGACGTCCTGGTCAAATTCATTGTTGCAGTGCTCGTCGTGGGCGGTCTGTATAGCTATTCCACTATGGGTCGCCTGGAGGATCCGGACTTTACGATCAAGACAGCCGTTGTCGTGACGGCCTACCCGGGGGCCAGCCCGCGGGAAGTCGAGCTCGAAGTCACCGACCCACTCGAACGGGCGATACAGGAATTGCCCGAGCTGTATCACCTCTATTCGTTTTCCCGTGCCGGTCTTTCCATCATCAAGCTGGACATCAGGGAAACAGTGACTGCCGATCAGATCCCGCAGGTTTGGGATAAGCTGCGTGCCAAGATCAACGACGCGCGGCCGCGTTTGCCGCCCGGCGTCCTCGACCCGGATATCGGCGACGACTTCAGTTTCGTATTCGGGTTCGTGCTGGCCATCACCGGCGAAGGCTACAGTTATGCCGAGCTGGAGGACTACACCAAGGCTCTGAGAAAAGAACTGAACGGCGTGCGCGGCGTTGCGCGTGCCGAACTATGGGGCGTACAGCCCAAGGTGGTCTACCTCGATGTCTCCGAGGCCCAGGCGGCCGCCCTCAAGATCAGCAAGGAAGATATTCTCGCAACGCTCGCGCTGCAGAACATGGTCGTGCGGGCCGGCGACCTGAAAGTTGGCGGTTTGCGTCTCAGGATCGAGATGGCCGGCGAGTTCGCAACGCCCGAGGATATCGGCGAACTGACGATTCGGCGCTCATTAGCCGATATCATCGTTAGCGGTGTCGAATCGGCGGAGTTCTTTTCACGCGACCTCTCGGAAACGAGGCCAACGGGCACGGCACGGGGCGGCAGCATCGGCGACGTCCGGGGCTCCGAACTCGTTCGCATCAAGGACATTGCCACCGTAAGAGCAGGTTACCTCGAACCTGCATTCCAGACGATGCGCTTCCAGGGCAAGGACGCGCTCGCCATACAGCTGGCCAACGTGGCGGGCGGCAACGTACTGGAGACGGGCAAAGCCATCGACAAGCGCCTGGAGGAACTGCTGCCACAGCTGCCCGCTGGTGTCGAGGTCGAGCGGTTTGTCTGGCAATCCGAACTCGTGGACGAGGCCATCGGCGGGTTCGTCATCAACCTGGCCGAGGCTGTGCTGATTGTGTTCGGGGTTCTGGCACTGTCCATGGGCCTGCGCATGGGGCTGGTCATCGGCTGGGCGTTGATCCTCACGATTCTCGGCACCTTCATGGTCATGAAATCCATGGACATCGCGTTGCAGCGCGTATCCCTGGGTGCCCTGGTTGTTGCGCTTGGCATGATGGTCGACAACGCTATCGTGGTCGCCGACAACTACGTGGTGCGCCTCAAGAGGGGCATGTCGCCGAAGGAAGCGGCCATCGAAAGCGCTGCGACACCCGGGACCGCGCTGCTCGGCGCTACTATCGTCGCCGCAATGGCGTTCTACCCTGTGTTCGTGGCGCCTCACAGCTCGGGCGAATACGCCTCGACGCTGTTCATCGTTGTGTTCATCTCGCTGCTTTGGAGCTGGCTCATTGCGTTGACCGTGACGCCGATGAACTGCATCGCTTTCCTCAAGCCGCCTGAGGATGAGGATGAGAACAGTGATCCCTACGACAGTTCGTTCTTCCGCCGCTATCGGAAGCTGCTGGAATTCGCGATACGCAGGCGTGCCCTGACGGTAGCGTCGCTGGTCGGCCTCCTGATTCTCGCCGGTTACGGCTTTACCGGGGTACCGCAGCAATTCTTCCCGGATTCGACGCGCGCGCAGTTCATGATCGACATCTGGGCGCCCCAGGGCACGCCGTTGAAGAAGGTGTCGGAGGACCTCAGGGCCATCGAAGAGCGGCTCATGGACGACCCGCGTGTGAAGAACGTCGGCGCCTTCATCGGCATGGGCGGGCCCCGCTTCTACCTCCCGGTCGACCCGGAATTTCCGTATTCCTCGTTCGCGCAGTTGATCGTCAACACGCCTTCGTTTGACGAGGTCGGGCCGCTGGTTGCCGCCTACGAACCCTGGCTCAAGGAGAACTACCCGGACATCCTGACGCGCGTCCGCAAGTACGTCGTGGGTTCGGGCGATACCTGGCCGTTCGAGCTACGAATCAGCGGACCCGCAGAAGCGGATCTGGATACCCTACGCCGGCTTGGCGATGAAGTCATCGACGTCCTGCGCGCGAGTCCGTACGCGAAGCAGATTCGAACTGACATGCGTCAGCGGACGCAGAAGGTCGTGGTGGAATATGACCAGGACCGGGCGCGCTGGGCCGCCGTGTCTCGTCGCGACGTCGCGCAGTCCCTCGCCCGCGCGACCGATGGAAGGCTCGTCGGCCTGTACCGGGAAGGCGACAGCCTGTTGCCCATCATCGCCCGGGATGCCGAGGCGGATCGTCAACGTGTGGCCGGGCAGCTGGATCTCGTGCAGGTTCGGCCATCGCTCGCGGTCAACAGTGCCCCACTGGGCCAGGTGACCGAAGGCATCGCTTTGGAATGGGAAGACCCGATCATCACACGCTGGGACAGGCGCCGACAGATCGCCGTGCAAGCATCGCCCAACGGCGTAATGTATCCAACTCTGCGGGCCGATGTTATAGACGAGATCAACGCAATCGAACTGCCCCCCGGCTACGACTTCTTCTGGGATGGCGAGTACTACAGCACCACCGAGGCGCAGCTTGCGCTTATACCCGGCATGGTGCCGGCGTTCCTGATCATGACCTTGATCATCGTGGCACTGTTCAATTCAGTTAAGCCGTCACTGGTAATAGGCTGCACGGTGCCGTTCGCCTTTATCGGAATAACCGCGATCCTGTTGCCGACGCAGACGCCGTTCGGATTTATGTCGCTGCTTGGCGCAATGAGCCTTGTCGGGCTCATGATCAAGAATTCCATCGTGTTACTGGACGAGATCGAGGCTAACAAGGCCAATGGACTGGCACCCTATGATGCGACGGTTGCGGCGGGTATGTCGCGTGTTCGACCCGTTGCGCTGGGCGCTGCTACGACGATCCTTGGCGTTGCGCCGCTGATCCAGGACGCATTCTGGATAGGAATGGCGCTCGTCATGATGTTCGGGCTGCTGTTCGGCACCGTTTTGACCGTCATTCTGATTCCGACGTTCTATGCGACGTTTTATAAGATAGCGTCGCCTGCAACAGGTGCCTAAGCGACGACAAGTTACTGTGTCAAACTGGCTGGCCGGCTGGACGGCCCGGATACTGTTGTTACTGGTCGCATTCCCGGTTCACGCTGCGGAAGGCCCCAGGCTGGTGCTGCAAATCACTGTCGACCAGATGCGCGCGGATTTGCCGATGCGCTACTACGACCGTCTCGGTGACGGCGGC
>Ga0255040_10000377_pt1 | contig 11481 bp, 17 predicted proteins | sample BC1_12_2_MG_FD_181711 | JGI IMG/M metagenome (GOLD analysis project Ga0255040, IMG submission 181711) | Seawater microbial communities from Strait of Georgia, British Columbia, Canada - BC1_12_2 | ecosystem: Environmental > Aquatic > Marine > Strait | place: Canada: British Columbia | collected... | reverse complement strand
TCATAAGCTCCTGAATTTCTATTAAAAACAAAGTTACCATTTGTTATAACAGATCCTGTTGCACCTATTGAGGTTATTGTAAAGTCTATTTCACACTCCCAAGCTTGATTTGTACTTGTGGATAATGGTATCAAACCTGATGTTGTTAAAACAGTACCGTCTGATTTTATAATAATTGTTAATTCATGATTATTTCCTGCAGAAACAATTCCTCCTAATTTAGCATGATAGCTATCTCCTACTTGAAAGTTATTTGGTGGCACAGTTAACTCTCCTACTCCAGAACCAATAATACTTGTTGCAACTATAGTATTGGTTACTACAGGCCCAGGAGATGTCTGAGCATATAATCCAGGATTATATCTAGGAGTTAGTTTTATGGATGTGCCCATAAATCATTAAGTTAAAGTTGCGATAAGAAAAGTAGTTCCTGTTCCTGGTGTTGTAGGATCATATGTAACAGCAGCCAATGTGTTGTTTAAAGATCCTGCATCAAAGTTTACAGTTTCACCTGCACCTAATTCTGTTCCTAAAACAGTTCCACTTTCATCTCCTACATTCGCAATTGATACTGATCTTGAGCCCGCTGCAACAGTTCCAGATGCAGTTACTCTAGATAATGCTGGAGTTACTCCAGTTACTGAATTTGTATTATCTCTAATAGTTTCATTAAAACCTTTTATCTCATCAGTATTAGCTACAACTAAAGTTGTCTTAGCTTCAATATCTGTATTCATTGCTAAGATAGCTTGTAATGTAGCTTCTGTAGCATCACCTGACTGTAGATAAGTAACTGTACAGCCTGTAAAATCTGCAGCTGGATAAGCAGTATCACTTCCTGGAAGATAATAGCTTATGTTAGTAAAGCCACCACTTACTGTATCCCAAGTTCTAACTTCTAAATAAAGTTTAACTCCTGCATGAGGTGCTGGTGCTACAATTGGATCTGGACAATCAATGTTTACTAACTGAGCTTCATATTCTGAGCCATTTGCTGTACTATTGATGACATCAATAATACCTTGTAAGCCCTTAAGCATTTTATATTGCCAAGGCCAATTAGTACCTTTGCCTCCATCTGTTTTTAAATTTCCTATTGACATTTTATTTTATTTTTCTAATTATGAAATCTATATTTAGTTGCATTATACAATGCTCCATGTTCTCCTGCATCTAAGGCTTTATCATAAAATCCTGCAATGTTTATTCCACCTCTAAATTGACCTAATGCAGTTGATCCTGATGTAAAACTTCCAAATTGTATACCTGATCCACTACCATCTACACCTATATTTGTATATCCTGGAGTAGGCGTATAAACATCAGAGCTAACAAGTTGACCATCCATATAAAAATTTACTGTATTTGCAAGATAGTCATAATCTGCAGCAATCAAATGCCAAGTATTAGCTATAGTTGGAAATGAGGTAGATTCAAATGTATTAAGAATAGCTACTGTTGTTAAATCAGGTTTTTCATACCTAGCTCTAACTTTATATCTTATTGTAGTACCTCCAGGTCCTACACCAAATACACCATTGTTAGATTTACCACCTATTCTACCAAATACAGTATATATTTTAGGACTGCCATCTGGAGTTGTTGATGTATCTACTTTAACCCAAGCAAATGCTGTATGATTTTTTAAACTTTGATTACTTGTACCTGTAGATCTAAATGGAAGTCTTGTAGCAGCTCCACTTGCAAAACCACTATTAAAACCATCAAATCTAAAATTCGTACCTTCAAAACTAGTTGTGTAAGGTAAAGGATTAGTGACTAAACTAAGTCTTCCAATTTTTCTATTTTGAAAACCACCTGCAAATTCGCCTCCATCCTCTACTTTAACATAATTAGATAAAACACCTTCTTCCCATTGAGGACCATATGCATATACTCCTGATGTACCATCACCAGCATAGTCTATATTACCAGAACCATCTAGCAAATAGATGAAAGTTCTCGCAGTTATCTGAGAACCCGCAGAAGTAAATTTTGTAGTATACCATATTCTAACCCAGCCACCACTAGCAGGTATTACACCGTAATCCTCTATTCCAGATACATTAAGTGGCGTAAGCGTACTTGTTGCAAAGTCATAAACAAGTCCTCCAGTACTTGGAGCTGTATTTGTATGAGATATTCTTATTTGTCTAGCAGCACTTGTTAAATCTTCTCTAACATACATTGAATATGTAACTCTTTCAGAAGGTCCTAAATTTATTCCTTCAATAGGCATATCTTGTCTAAAGAAATGTTCTCCTGTTTCTGCAGTTTCTCTTAAAAGTCTAGTCTGATTACCTCCATCAGGATCTAGAATCATACCATCTAATATTGGTTCTAAACGTCTTCTACCATATGGAGTTGCTGAATCTTGAGTCCAAGCAGCTTTTGCTAAATTTAAATTAAAAGTATTAGTAAAAGCTTCAGTACCTGCAAATAGATTTTTACCTCTTCCTGCAATACTATTGGCTGCTTCTGACTTAATATATGACAAAGGGCTAGAAGGATCTAACCACAAAATCAAATCATCTGTGTCTATATTTCTTCTAACTGGAATCATATTAAAGTATATTCATGTTTTCTAATGAAGTAATAAAGATTTTTGTACCGTCAGAAGTACCCTTCATTAATGTAATTCCTGTAATTACAGGTTGTAAACTATTATTAGTGTACATATTTGCACCAGTTTGTAAAGTTACAATTTCTGCTGCTGTATTATCAATTATAAAGATATAATCTCCTACACCTAAATTAGACATTGATATTGTAGTACTTCCTGTAATATCTATAGTAAATGTATTACCTGTAGAAAGATCAATTGTATCTGCAGCTCCTGCAAATGTTAAAGGTACTATAGGTGTCCATAAACTAGCTCCTGCTGGACCAATTGGACCAATAGGACCTTGTGGGCCATCTAAACCCTGTAGTGCTAAAAAAGTCCAGTTAGCTGTATCTACTGAAGGATCTGTAGCACTTGGTCCTACTGGATTCGTACATACATAACTAGATCCATCAAAGAATGCTACGTCATCAACTACATATGAAGAAGCTGCGCTCCATGTACCTGTAAAGTTTAAACCTGCTGCACCAACTGGTCCTGGAGGGCCTATAGGTCCTGTTGCACCTGTAGAACCTGTAGAGCCATCTGCTCCTGGAGGTCCTGCTGGTCCTTGAGGTCCTTGTGAACCTGCACCACCTAACTGTGATTTAAGATCTTTAAATGTAATTGCAGTATCTTGATAATCAGATTTATTAATAACATCTCTTGTACCAACAGGAATCATATCATTATCTACAAGAGTCTTCTTAAGTCGTTTAGCTTTAATGATATTAAAAAAGTTATTTATATTTCTTAACATAGTTTATTATTTATATATTATAAAATGTCTCCGTTAGTACAATACCAATTAGTTCCATCACTTATACAGGTAGTTGTAGAATAAAGTGCTGTTGGTAATGCTTTTGTACCAGACCCGTTAATTTGTGCACCAACACTACCTGCTAAAGTTACAGTATTAGTATCAGCTGTTCTGATTAAAACAATCTTTTTTCCTGCTACGTTTAAAGCACTATTTAAATAAATTGTTCCACCAGGACTAGATGCAGAATAAAATACTACATCTACATTTACATTAGGATCTGCAGCAGCGTCTACTATAGCAGTAGTATCATCAAGTAAAGGAGATAGATCAACTACTAACGTAGGTAAACCAAATCTAGTTAACTCTAAATCACTACCATTCAGAACTGCTGTTGTTACATAATTATTTGTACCATTTACTAATGAAGATAAGTCTACTGTAATTTGAGGCTCCCCATTGTTTCTGTTAATCTCTAAGTCAGTACCAGTTAAAGCAGCAGATATTACAAATGTATCTGTACTTGCACTCGCTGCTTGCCAAGTACCATTACCTTGAGCATCAGTAGTTAATACGTGACCAGGTGTTGGAGATGTAGATTCTGCAATCTGTATAGTTTCAGTTTTTGTATTACCAAACACTTCAACTTGATTTGCTGCTGCAAATAATAGATTACTTCTGCTAGAATTATCTGACCCATTACCTATAATAAAAGCTGATTCTGTAGCATCACTAATATTATATTTCCCGCTAACATGAGAATAATTACCATTAGCTATAGTATGCTGCCCTTCAGCATGAGCACCAGTACCACTTGCTACTGTAAATAAACCTTCAGAGTGAGAAGTAATTCCACTAGCTATAGTATCTGTACCTTCAGAGTGTGCACCTTGTGCTGATGCTGTTGTTCTAATACCTTCAGCATGAGCAGCTGCTTCATTAGCTTCTGTTTCAAAACCTTCAGCATGAGCAGCATAAGTATTAGCTGCATCAGGTCCGCCAGCAATTGTACGCCAACCTTCAGCATGTGAAAACTGACTACGAGCTGTAGTTTCTCTACCTTCTGCGTGAGAATATGGAGCATTAGCTTCAGTTAGCCATCCTTCAGTATGAGTATAAATATCATTAGCAGTTGTATTAAGACCTTCTGCGTGAGAAGCATAACCATTAGCTGTTGAATTATATCCTTCTACATGAGAATTACCTGCATTAGCAGTATTATTACCACCATGTACTAGTGTACCAGTACCACCTGCGGCTGCTGAAATTGTATTATTAAAAGGGCTACCTATAAGTAAAGGCCCGTGTAATTTTACCTCGTCTCCAACAGTATTAGCGTATATATTATCTACAAATATATCTGACATAGTTTATTATTAATTAGTTATTTTTAAAGTTGTGCCTTGTGGTATTCTTATTGTAGTATTATCTTTAACTTTAAGAGTACCAGAAAATTCATAATTATCACAAGCTAAACATACTATATTGTCTACATCTTTATCAGCAATGATATCAATGTCTTGTTGTTTAAGTTGTACTGTTTTTTCCATTCATTAAGGTTTTACTACGTGTACTGCACCTGAAGGTCTACTATAAAGTTCACCAACTGTTAATCCAGCTTTTTTAGCTGCAGTATCGTCTACAAATTCTCTTTGGGTCATTCTTAATATTTCATTAAGATGACCAAACTTAGCTGGAGCCATATCCTCATCCTTTTTAAGGTAAGGATCTGGCGACTGTGGGACAAATCTTGCTGGCATAGTTTATTATTTAGGTTCTTCTACACCTCTAGGTCTTTTTCCAAGGGCAGCTTTTTCAGCTAGTGATTTTATCTCATTTCTTCTCTCAGCTATATCGTCTTTACTACGAGGTATTTCAGTAAGAGGTATACTAACTGATTGAGGAAGACCTTCTATACTATAAACAATTTCTACGTCACCTTTTGGTTCAGCAACCTTAGTTTGTACTAATTTAAGCTTAAATGTTAATATTGTTCTGTCATAAAAACTTACATCGGCAGGTAAATCTGCTTCTACTTCTAAACTTGTTAACACGCCCAGTGGTGGTAATAAATCGGTAGCTTTTTCTATAGAAGGCCACTCTGGTATCTCATATATACCGTCATTAAATGATGCTTTTGACACAACATCAAAACTTATTGTTTTCTCAGGATCCCCAGTTACATAACCTGCGTATCTAACCTTTAATGCTGCTGGTATTTTTGTAAGGGTTGTTCCTCCTCTACTTGTTATTCTAAATTTTGGCATAATAATTTTTTTTATTTTTATGATGTAACTAATTGAACTGTAGCACCTTGTTCTACAATAAATTTAAAATCTACATATAAACTTGATTCAAACTCAAAGTCTGCTATTGTAGATACATAAATTTCATTTTCTTCAATAGGCGCTTGATCATTAAATACTGACAAATACACTACACTTGCAAATGCAGTTTCTTCAGACCCTGTATCAGTAACAAGTGTTTCTTCACCAGCTAGTGGTGTATAGTCTACAGTATCCGTTACACTATCTGCTGCTCCCATTAAACTAGAATCACTGATAATAGCCATATTTCCTTTTGAAACATTGATTATTCCAAAGAAAGATACATTACCCCAAACTGCTGGTGCAATTTCTGAAACTGGATTGTCTGGCAATCCTATGGCTGCACTTCCTTTATGTTGCCAAACGTCATATGTAACTCCGTCTCTAACATAAGTTTCATTTTCACATTTTGAAATTGAACATGGAGAATCAAAACCTCCATCTGATATTGTTCCTGCCAATGTAGTAGTTGTTCTAAGACCTGCTGCTCTAAGAAAGAAATCTACGCTAGTATTTAAATATTGCCAAAGTTGTGTTCTTTTTGTAATAAATTCTGTAAGGATTCCAGAACTTCTTTTATTGCCTGTTGATGCCATTTTACTTTTTTTTTAATAAATATACAATTATAATATAGTAAAAATAAATGATATAAAAAAGCCCCTAGTAGAAAAACTAGAGGCTTTAAACTAACTTGCCATGAGGATTGGATGAGTGGGTAGCAAGTTAGCCAAAAAGATATTTGTATAACATATATAATATAATAGCACATAAAGCATACCCAACCATTCCCAATCTTCTTGCTTCTTTATCTCTAACAGTCCTTCCTGTTATAGGATCTGTTATATCTTGCATTAATGCATGAGATAAAGTTCCTAATATAATAAATGCGATAATTCCCATTAATGTTACTAGTGATTCCATAATCATAACGAATGTATTTCTTTTAATAACTTTTCTATGTATAAAGTAGCATCCATAAGCTCCTCCTGTAAATGATTTAACCACTCTTTCATAGTTAAATCTTTCCTGTCTAAGGTTTTACCATACTTTAACTTACCTACATCAGATCTTTCTTGATACTTATCTCTAACAGATTTTACAATACTATCTTCATCAGGTGAGTTTGTAGGTACAATACCTCTTGACATATTTGCATAAACACCCTCATGCATATCTTTATACCAATCTTTAGCTGATTCTTTTATTGCCATACCATTACTATATCATGTACAAGAACCATCATCTTAATGGAACCATTTAAATCAATAATTTCAGCATTGTGTAAAGCGCCTGTTCTGACATAAACCTTATCTCCGACTTTTACATCTGTCACATCTGTACCTACGGCACAAACATTTAGATGAGTCCATTCTTTCATCATGTCTTGCTCCATGGCTTTCTCATCATCTGCAGATAAAATAAGATCTAGCTTTTTCTCCTCGTCTTTCTTCTCAGGCTTATCAATTAATACTCGATTGCCTCTTAAAATAAATTCACTCATAATTTGTTGGTTTTAGACAAATATATAAATAATTTTAAGAACCGCAACCTACACAATCAATTCTTGTGTCCATTGGCTTGTTTCCATCTATCTTCATTTGTAAGTTATGTATCTCATCTTTGATATCCATATCTACAAACATATCACCCGAAAGCTGTTCTTTTAAAAATTCAACTTTTGCCATCATCTCCTCTTTAGTCATTGTATTTGATTCTTCCATCTTCATCTATTATTAAACCTTTGTAAAATTGATTAACTTCTTGTCCCATTAAGTTATACTTTTTAGGATCCGTAAATACATTACGGTATACATACACGGGACCGTATGTATCTTCTTTACCATCTATATCAACCTGAATTAACTTATAGTAGCTGTATCCAGATTCTATACGTGTATCAAAGTATTTATATGTAAGCTCACTATTACTAAACCCCCCTGCAGGGATCTCATCGAGTAACCCCCAGGTAGTTCCATCTAAGGATTTATATAAATCAAACTTCTGAGAGTTGTTTTCTGATGCTGTCACCCATTTAAGCATTGTTCCTTTATCTTGCAAGCTTGCAGTAAACTCTAACATCTCTACTGGTAAAGGTGTCGGATCATATATAGATAAAAAACTTACATGAGAATATTTACCATTTATATTACCTGATCCAGATGTAGTATTAAGTACAAATGCTAATGCAATTGTTGTATTAGGTAATGTGACACCATAAAAACCACTAAGGTTAGAAATATTAAAATAGAACCAACCATTGTCATAATAATACAAACTAAATATATCACCTTGTCTGATATCACTTTCCTGATACCATAGTAACTCAACTTGAGTGTATGTTGACAGATCATATATAGGAGATTGAAATACGTAAAACTCCCCTGCCAAATAATTACCACTAATGTTAAAACATAGCTCGCCACTATGTGAACCTGTGTTACCCCCAGGACTTGTCCAATTACCAGGACCGTCAAAGCTGTCAAAAGATTCATCAATCTGTCCATATGATACAATAGTAAAGAATAATAATATAAAAGTCAATAGTCTCATACTATTAAGATAACAATTACTGAGGACATTCCCAAGGGTAACGGTGGTAGAAATGCTTTGTGGTAGACATAGAGGTGGGTCCTATGTAACAGCACCCCCACCCACCACCACCCTGGTGCTACCCCCCTGCAAATTCTATAGAGGATTGTGTTTTGTCTAGAAATAAAAAACAAAAAGAATTACTGTAGGAAAGATTTATACCTTGTGTGTATCTAACTATGTATGATGTATGATATCAATGATGTGTTGTATGTGTTGTTAATAATGTATCATGTCATCTGATCTCTCATCTATTATATATATAAGTGATGTGTGAGTTTTGTAACTATATATACCTATACTGCAGCACAATCAAAGATTGTGGGCTTTAGGATTGCCATAGTTTGTTAACAGCCTTATCCTAATAGTAAATAAATATATGAAAGATTCAACTAAAATTAGATTAGCAATTTATATTGCTGTAACAGGTTTATTCATTTACACTATGTGCTCTTGCAAGTCATCTTGTAGTGCAGGATATTGTGATGCATATGGTTCAACTAATACTAACCAAGAAATAGATAAGGTTTAATTACCTTATCTTTTCTTTAAACTATTTATTATGCCAAAACCTAAACAATGTAGAGTATGTGGTTATAGGTCTAACACAAAAAGTTGTCCTCAATGTAATTGTGATGTGATGATAGACCCTGATGATTATGATTGGGAGAAAACATCTAATGCAATAGATTGGAGTAAAGTTAAACCTAAAGGAGATTAAGTTCTCCTTTTTTTACCACTATAAACCATAGTGATACAGCCTTTACCATATATTATGAGAACATTTATATTTTATTTATCATTCTGTTGCTTTATATTTTTCATCATCTCTGTATGGAGTTTGTTGTTACAATATAATGCTTGGAATGATATTAAGCAATTTATATGGGCTTTTGTCATTTTATTCACAGGTGTTATTTCCCTTGCAGGATTTAAGACTTGGGAAAAGTGGCAATAAGTTACAGGAGAGTTTAATTACTCTCCTTTTTTTTTGTTTTATGCCCATAGTGAAACAGCCTTTTCCCCATCTTGATATATATAATTACTTATTTAAATATTTAAAAATGAAAAAGAATTTAGAAAAATTTATTGATGTGAATGGTTTCCAAGTTATGGACTTAACTCCTGATATGAGCAGAGCATTGGCTCTTGTTGATTTAGATGTGTTAATTAAATTAACATCTTACTTGGGTAAAGCAAGCTTCCGTACAATTAAACACGACTTAGTTGAAGAACTGCGTAGTGTTAGCCTAAGTACAGGTGATGTAGGTGCGTTGCAAAAGTTGGTTCATATCTGTGATGAATTTAGTGCATTTCACAAGACTGTTAATATCATTCAAGAGATTAACCATCCTATGAATGTAACAAAGCATCAATTAGATGATGAACCTATTACAGGAACAAATCTTAGTGATTTGGATTAGTGAGTGTTTGGTTTTAAGAGAGTGTGTAAAAGCACTCTCTTTTTTTTTATGAGTAGTAAAGAGTAAAGAAAAGTGAGTGGGTAACTGATAATCTGTAAACGGTACTTGGGTAATCGCAAGACCTTATAGGCAAGGTTAATTTTTTTTAACTAAATAACCCACTGTGTGGCAGAATCAAAGATTCTGGGCTTTGGAAAAGCCAAGTGTAAACCCACTCTTGAAACCCATTGTGTGGCAAAGTGCTTCGCACTTTGGGCTTGTTCCTACAGCTTTTTCCTAATGTGGATATGATTTTATTAATTAAAAATATTTACAAAAATGTCAAAAGCAGAAAACATTAAAAAAGTGAAAGCCATTCTTACAAAGTTTGAATCTTTAGGTTGTACTGAACACAGTAGCCCTAATGGAGATACAATAATGCGTAGGTCTTGTGATTTCACTATTGAAGAATTTGCAGGTGCTAATGGGAAAGAATCTCCAACTTGGGTAACAAGAGAGGGTTCTGATTCAGAGTTCACTTATGTTCGTGGAAAATTCAATTGCTCTGAACCAATGCTCAACGAGTTATTGGGAGGAATGCAGTTAGCAAGAATTCCAAAAAAGTCATATGATGAAAATCCTATGGAGTTAGGGTCTTGTTATAGTGCTCAATGTAATTGGAGAGTTTCCAATGATGAAGATGAACTATATCCTGATTATGCTGATAGAACTCTTATCAGTGTCTTTAGTAATCTTGCAAGTGTGTCTTCTATTAAATCCATCTTTGAGATGTAATAGAAACCATTGTTTTGATATAACCCTACTCACGTAGGGTTTTTTTTGCTACTATGTTGAATAGGTTGCACAGTAGTAGTAACAGTACCATTGTAGTGATTACAGTACCATAGTGTTGCAGAGTTTTATTGTGACTTATAACTTATAACTTGTAAATGTTAGCGGTGGTTACTATAATAACGGTGGCTACTATTGTTACCAAGACATAAATTATAATTTTAATTGTAAATAAACATCATATTAAAAATTTTTGTGGGAATACTTGTGTGTTTTAATCTTTATATGATACTTACACTTACCTATATTCTATTAGTTGTATATCTATATTATTTATTATGTATTATATATAGTAATATATATAATTTATATAGCTAACTTTTCGTATTTAGAAGTTTTATAAGGTTTATATATCTATAGTGTAATTGTTACTAGTATACTATATAAGATAAGACACATAGTATCCCGCATTTAGAAAATTAAGTCAGAGGGCAAGAGGCAGTCTACGGTGTTTAACACTTTATGGGTTGAGACATATGAATGATTATCCATTCCTTGATGAATAGTATAATGTATCTGCAGTATGTTATGTTTGATTCAAGTTACCCGAATACAATTCTGTTGACTCTGACTTTCTAATTTAACTGCCAACTCGGTTTTCACTAGCAGTATAATAGTAGGTGGAAAAGTCCTATGCTGTAAGCTACAGCCTTGAGAGAGAACTCATATGTGTACAAACTCATTCGTAATGTATCCTAACCGTAATGTAGATTGTTTAGTAGACCGTCTATAGATAAGGTTAGGGTATGTTATATTAATCCGTAATCACTTAAATTATATATTAAAAATTTCACTTATGAAAAACTTAGGAAAAAATGGCTTGTCAATGAGCCAAGCACAATCAATTAGCAATCTTTGTAATCAAAGAGCAGTTGAAATTGACAACACTGTAGATAACTTTAATGTTATCGCAAAGACTTTAACTATTGATGGAGAAGTCTATGAAAA
>Ga0255040_10000375_pt1 | contig 11511 bp, 8 predicted proteins | sample BC1_12_2_MG_FD_181711 | JGI IMG/M metagenome (GOLD analysis project Ga0255040, IMG submission 181711) | Seawater microbial communities from Strait of Georgia, British Columbia, Canada - BC1_12_2 | ecosystem: Environmental > Aquatic > Marine > Strait | place: Canada: British Columbia | collected... | reverse complement strand
CTCTGGTTCGGGTGACAGTCTTGTTACTTTCCAAAGCGTTGACAGCTTCATCTTGCAAACGGCATTGCAAAATGCAATCGCCGCTTCTGATTAACTTCATTAGACCGCTATTAATTTTATAACTATCTGAATTTAAAGGTTTTACTCGTGGTTGCACGATCTTTGCTACTGGTTACGCAGGACTAAATTCTTTTAGAGGTTAAATATGAAAACCGAGTTAATTATTACCGATTGTGGAGATCTGGTTATCGAGCTGCATGGCGAATTCGATGCGTTGGGAAGCAATGAAATAAGACCGACGTTCGACAAAGTGTTGCACGAAAAGGATCCCGAGCATGTATTCCTCGATATCCACAACGTTAGTTTTATCGATTCCTCGGGAGTTGGAGCTATCGTTTACCTGTATAAGCGCCTTAAAGAGAATTCGCGCAAACTCAGGATTAGTGGTGCCCATGGACAGCCGCGGGAATTGCTCGAATTGCTTCGCATCCACAAGGCGATTCCGCTAGTGCTCGCAAAGGGTAACACCGCAGCCAGTGAGGAAAAGTCATGTGTCGCCTGATGCCGCTGATGGTTGTTGCTGGCGTTGCGTTGCTTAGTGGTTGTGTGAACTGGGCAGATGCGGGTAAAGGTGGGGCTGGAGAAGACAGTCCTTCCGTTGATGACCAAACAGCCCTTGTAGCCGTCGGCTATGATTCGCGTGAATTGCTTCAGGATTTTGACAACGATCGGCGTCATCTTGATGTCCTGGTTCTGCAAGGAGCTAGCAATTGTTTTCCCGCCTCTGTGCATCTGGCTGAACTTAGAGAAAACAGACTTGCCAGGGAAATGGCCGGTGAACTGTATCAGGACGCCGAGACTACCCAGGTAGCGCATCGTCGAGACTTGCAGAGAATAGAGCGAAAACTCAAAGCGATTGACCGCGATACCAATTGCTGGGATGCAACTGGTTCACAAACGGCAGACGTCGTAGCGTTGAGTCCGTCATCTATCTCGGCCAATGCGGTCGGTGAAACCGATGATTCGACCGTTAAAATGTCGGAGAAACTGTTTCGACTGTTAAATTCTGATAATCAGTTCGCCCTCAACTCAGATCAGATTAATCCCAAATACGCTGACAATTTGACCAGCGCCTGTGCGATTCTGGAAACGATTCCGGATATAAAAATCAATGTGATTGGTCATGCCGATGCTTCTGGTAAAGCCGAAGAGAATGACAGTCTTTCATTCAGACGTGCTCGGGCCGTCGTTGAATTTTTCATTTCCTGCGATATCGATCAGAGCCGAATCGGTCAGTCTTTCGAGGGGGACAAGGCTCCCCTGTTCCAGGGCAGATCTCCTGCTATCGACCTGGTCAATCGTCGAGTTTCGATCGAACTGCTCTCAGCCTATGACTGGAGACTGCAATGATTCGCCGATACCTGTCAGCTATCACCATGGTTTGCCTGGCACTGATATCTACATCAGTGACTGCGGCAGATTACCTCATTCAACCAGGCGACGAGATCTCGATTGTTCTGCCGGGAGAATCCTCTTTGAGTGAACCCTTTAAGGTGGATCGCGATGGAAACATTCTGTTACCGGAGTTGGGTGCCTTCAGCGTTGCAGGGCTTGAGGAGACTGAACTGAAAAGGCAGTTAACCAAGGCGCTTGAAACGGTTTTTCTGGAACTTCGAATGCTGCGTGTTTATGTACAAAGGCGCCAGATCCTGGTTACGGTTTATGGATACGTCGAGAATCCGGGCGAGGTAACTCTCCCCGCAAATTCAACTATTCAAATGGCTATCCACGCGGCAGGTGGCCTGCGGGCGGGTGCTCAGCTTGATAAAATGCAGTTGCGTCAGAACGGTGAGGTCGCGGTGTTTGACTACAAGCGTTTTCTTGACGAGGGCGACGCAGCTTTATTGCCCAAAATGAATTCACTGGCCACCTTGTTTGTACCTGCTTCGCCGATGATCGGTAATGTGCAGGTCGATTTCGATCCATCAAAAATAGCTGATGGTGGTGATGCGGCTTCTGACAGTAAGGCCATCAAGGTGTTCGGCGAAGTTAATAGTCCAGGTAGCTTCTCTTTCAGAGAAACGCTTGACCTTGTCGATATGCTGATGCGCGCTGGTGGCGTTACCCGATACGCAGGCGTCGAACAGATTCGTGTTATCAGTAATGGCGAACCCGTACTGTTTAACATGAATGCCTACCTCGACTCGGGGGACGACAGCCTGCTTCCCAATATTGTTCCTGGCAGCACGATATTTGTGCCTATGAAAGAAGAGCAGATCAAGGCTGGAATCAATACGGTTTACGTCATGGGAGAAGTGTTTAAACCAGGTGCCTATGAAGGTAAATCGGAAGCCAGTTTTATGGATATACTGGCCAATACCGGCGGTCCGACTCGATTCGCTGATTCGCGAAATATCCGAATTCTGAAGGCCGATGGCACGGTAAATAATTTTGATCTGGCGCAATTCTCTGAAGGCAACGGGCAGGACGAGTTGCCGTTGGTAGCTGGAGGTGATGCCATCTTTGTGCCAGAAAAAGCGGATATGAACCAAGCGTCATGGCTCAAGGTCCCGCCGAACGAGGCAATAATAATTATCGGTGAAGTACTGCGCCCGGGGCGTTATGAATGGTCTGATGAAATGTCACTGATGGACCTTCTGGCCCACGCTGGCGGGCCTACGCCGAAAGGCGACACGGCCGCTATTGAAATCGTGATACCTCTTGAAAACGGGGAAACTGTCAGCAGCAGCTTTGACCTCGACAGTTTTATCAAGAACGGTGGAAGAGAATCCGAGCTACCCGATGTGGGCGCAGGATCAACCATCCGTGTGCGAGACTTGCCGCAGGATCCGTCTGGGAATAAATCACAATGGGTTCAACAATCTGCCGAAGTGTCTATCTATGTTTTCGGCCAGGTCGGCTCACCCGGTCGTTACAAGATCAATAACGAAATGAGTTTTCTCGATATCCTTTCTGCGGCCGATGGTCCTACGCAGAATGCTGACATTCATAACATACGGGTGAACCACCGAAATGAAACAGAGATTCAAGTCAGCAAGCTCGATCTGGGTCTTTATTTTGAAACCGGTGACGAGGAACTGCTGCCGACTATCAAGGCTGGAGATACTATATACTTACCCGAAAAAAATCGTCTGTGGCTGAACGAAAGCAAAGAAACTACTATTCGTGTTTTGGGTGCGATCAATAAGCCTGGTCGCTACCGGTTTAACGACAGCATGACTATTCTGGATCTGCTGGCCGAAGCCGGTGGCACGACCAGTGCCGCTTACGTGGAGCGAATTAGCGTCATCAACAACTCATGCTGTGGGTCCCAGGCCAGGACATTTGATCTCCTTTCGTTTAGCCAGACAGCCGATTTTTCCAAGCTACCGGTGATTCGCTCGGGTGATACTGTTTTTGTGCCAGAAAACGAAGCCAGTGATGGAAGCAGGTTCCGCACTGGACTGGACCAGGTGTTCAAGATGATTTCCATGTCCGCCTTGCTCGGTTTTTTATAATGATCCCATTGCAGAATGACGAACTGGAAAGAATTTATGCGCGAACTCTCGGTTCTGGTATGCGTTCAATTGCGATCACTTCGAGTAATCCGGGCGAGGGTGTTACCAGCCTCGCGGTCACCCTGGCGCAGCGGCACCTGTTGGCAAACAAATCGACCCTCTTTATCGATTTGAACAGCAGTAAGTCGGATCATCTGACTATCCTTGCACCAGACGGGAAGATAGATCCTGTAGCTTCGCTTGAACCACAGATTTTGACGGATAAAAATGAGTCTTACGCTTTGCTGGGGATTCCTGCACCAATGGACCGCAAAGTTAACCTTGCGTGGCGAAATCCGGGTACACTTGAGCGCTATCTGGCAATCTGGCTGGAACAGTTTGACGCACTAGTCGTTGACGCAGGGAGCATTAATCGAAGCGCGCAAACTCTGATCCCGGCAGAAAGAATTGTTGCTGCCTGCGAAGAAACCCTACTGGTAGTAATGGCAGGCGTTACCAATGAGCCGACAGTTCGCTACACTTGCGACAAAATCGTTTCTGCGGGAGCCCGGTTAGCTGGTTGTGTTCTAAACGAATGTCACAACCCGTCGCTTAAGCAGGAATTGCTGCGCGAGACGTCTCGTATTCCGGCTGTTTTTGGTAGATACAAAGACAAACTAAATCGCTGGATACAAGGTAACCGGTTACTGTCACTTGAAATTTGAGCGAGAAGTGCATTTAAAATCATTCATCCTGGGACTGTTGGTTTTAGTTAGTTCCACCCTCTCTGCGCAGTCGGAAGAAATGACCTTCGGCATCGTTCCCCAGCAGGCAGCGAGTAAGCTGGCCAGGCTGTGGTCGCCTGTGCTTGATTATGTGAGTCGCCAGTCAGGCATCAAGATTCAGTTCGCAACCGCCAAAGACATCCCGACATTTGAACAGCATCTTGATGCCGGTGAATATGATTTTGCCTACATGAATCCGTATCACTTTACGGTTTTCAATCGGCACCCGGGTTATCAAGCAGTGGTCAGGGCTCGAGATAAAGAAATAAAAGGTATAATCGTCGTCAGAAAAGACAGCCCGATTCAATCGATAGAGGAGTTCGACCAGATGACTCTTGCCTTTCCGGCCCCGGCGGCCTTTGCTGCCAGCATTTTGCCGCGCAGCGAATTGTTGTCTCGTGGACTCGACTTTCAATCCCGCTATGTATCCTCACATGATTCGGTGTACCTGGCGGTTGCAAAAGGAATCTATCCGGCCGGTGGTGGCGTTATAAGAACCTTCAAGAACATTGCGCCAGAAATCCGCGATCAATTGAGAGTGCTATGGACTTCGCGGGGTTTTACGCCGCATGCGATTGCAGCGCATCCTGATGTCTCTGCCGAAGCTTTGTCGGCAGTGCAATCGGCACTTGTTGCGATGGAAAAATCGGATGAGGGTAAGGCGTTGTTAAAGCGTCTTAATATCAGGGGTTTCGAGAGGGCAGAGAATAAAGACTGGGATGATGTAAGATCTTTGCAGATTGACCTGCCGACGAGCATCACCGGGCAATAACGTTGACCTTTCGACTTAAAACCATTGTTGGGATTGCGCTGATTGAGTCAGTTTTATTGTTGATTCTGGTGTTTAGTGGACTCAATTACCTGGCCAAATCAAACGAACTGCAACTCCAGCAAAGAGCGGTCTCGACGGCCAACTTGTTTGCCTCTGCTACTCAGGAAGCTGTTCTCACCCGCGATTTGGCCACTATACAAAGTGCAACCGATGAAATCTTGACTGATCCTGATGTGGTTTATGTTCGAGTCACCAGTGACAATTTTGTGCTGGCTGAAAACGGCAGCAATCCAGCCCTGATGTCAGACAGGGAGCAGGATTTCTCTCTCGCCGATGTCAATGATGGAATTTATGACGTTAAAGCCGAGATCGTAATTGAAGGACAGGTCTACGGTCTAGTCGAGTTAGGCTTATCAACCGCCTACATAGACACCCTGCTGGCGGAGGCAAGATGGTCCGCTTTTGGCCTGGCTGGAACTGAGATTATCCTGGTCGCTATTTTTTCGTTGATTCTCGGTACTTATCTGACCCGCCAGCTGCGTCTTCTGGAAACTGCGGCTAAGGTGATTGGCAGTGATGGTCCGGGACACACTGTAGAAATTAACAGTAATGATGAGATAGGAGCGGTAGCGAACGCGTTTAACACCATGTCGGCCTCGCTGAGCAGGATGAATGCCAAGGCTGATGATGACGCGCGAATCCGCGCAGAATTAATGGAATCTGCAAATCGTAGTGAAGCGATAAGCAAGGCGATTTTATCCTCATCGCTCGATGCCATTATCTGTATCGACAGGAATGGAGAAATAATCGAGTTTAACAAGGTCGCTACGCAGATGTTCGGTTGGGAAAAAGATGAGGCAAGCGGTATGAATATTTGCGACACGATCATTCCCGAGAAGTACGTCGATGCTCACAATAAGGGAATGGAGCATTATCACGCTACCGGGGAGGGGCCGGTTCTCGGCCAGCGACTGGAGATGGAAGCCAAAAACAGGATGGGTAGAGTCTTTCCCATCGAAATCAGTATTTCACCTATTACTACTTCTGAGGGATCGCTGTTCGCGGCCTATATTCGTGATCTCACCGAAACCAAGGCAGCACAGTCAGCGCAGGACCTTGCCCGGAAGCAGGCAGAACAGGCGAACGAGGCAAAGAGCCGGTTCCTGGCGACCATGAGTCATGAAATTCGCTCACCGCTTACTGCCATCATGGGGATGAATGGGATGCTGCTGGAGTCAGGCCTTACTGCCCCGCAGATGGAGATTGCCAGTACTCTCAATGATGGCAGCGAAGTCCTGTTGTCGCTCATCAATGACATCCTGGATTTTAGCAAAATCGAGTCAGGCCAGATGATTTTGAATAGCGACTGGTTTGACCTGAAAACGTCAGTGCAGAGGATTGTTAACCTGTTTGCCAGGCAATCCGGCCTGGGTCAGGCTGAAGTTGAAACTGTCTTTTCCGTAGACCTGTGTAAGCGTTATTTTGGCGACCAGCCACGTATAAACCAGATTCTGATAAACCTGTTGGGCAATGCAATGAAGTTTACCCCAAGCGGGAAGGTCACAATCGATCTGCAACCGGATAAGGATAATGAGGGTATATTACTTAAGGTGACTGATACCGGAATTGGTATGGACCAGGACCAGTTACAACACATTTTTAAAGAGTTTACTCAGGCCGAAGATAGTGCGAACCGCCGGTTCGGTGGCACTGGCCTGGGCCTTGCCATTTCGCGTCACCTGGTTAAGTTGATGCACGGCGAGATCTCGGTGACCAGTGAGAAGGATGTTGGCAGTTGTTTCGTCGTCAAAATACCGCTCGAAGGTAGCAACAGTAGCGAAGATTCGACTCAGATTGATTTACTGGATAACCCGGTGTCTGAGTTCGAGAGTGTACATTTACTTCTTGCCGAAGATAGTGCCACCAATAGAAGGGTCATAAAGGCGTCATTAAGCAAAATGGGCCTTCAGGTTGATACGGCTGAAAATGGTCTGGAAGCGGTCAATCTGGCGATGGAGAAAGAATATGATCTGATCCTTATGGATTTGGCGATGCCTGAAATGGATGGTCTCGAAGCCACCCGAAAGATTCGGTCCGGTGACGGTAAAAACGCCAATAGCAGAATTATTGCGATTACCGCAAACGCATTTGAAGAAGATCGGGAGCGCTGTTTTGCGGCCGGCATGAATGAGTTTGTCAGCAAGCCGATAAACATTCAGTCCTTTCGACGTAAAATCCAGCGCTGGTTGCAAGAGGATCGGGGAGCTGAAATGCAACCCGAGATATCCAACTTGCTCGACATCGGGACCTTTAATCAGTTGTTCAGGGATACCGGTGCCGAAGTCTTACCCGGTATTTTCAGTTTATTCGTCGATGAATGTCGACAACGCCTGATTACCATGAGCGAAGCTCACGGCGAGCGGGATGCAAAGATACTTGAGGACCAGGCGCACGCACTAAAAAGTAGTTCGGGTAGTTTTGGGGCCATCAAGCTGGCGGCTGTCGCTCGAGAAATAGAGAAAGCGGCAAGCGACGGCGATATTGCCGCTCTCGACAAAAATATATCCCAGCTTGAAGCGCTTGTGGAACGGTCCCTGGAAGCATTGCAGGCCTTAATCCAGCGCACCGAACATGAATAGACTTTTACTGGAGTACCGCTGCGCGGCGGATCTCGGGGCGGTCGCGCGCTTGAGAGATCTCGTCAAACAGGTTTTATCATCGACGGTAGACGAAATAAGCATGCACCATAAAATGCTGCTGTGTCTGTCTGAAGAGGTGACAAACATTGTCCGGCATGCCCGACCCGAAGCCTCGGAGATCTCGGTTCGCTTCCAGCAATCAGCGCAGAGCTGGGAGCTAAATGTCTCGCATAATGGGGGTTACTACAAACCGGATCTAGATAATTTTGAGATACTCGAGGAGATTGATCCGGAAGCCGAAAGTGGTCGTGGACTTGCGCTTATGCATGCGAGCTGCGATCACATCGAGTATCTTAAACACGATGAATCTGAAGATAACGGCGTTATTTTTTCATGGCCGATCAACCGGCTAACCGATCGTATAAGGATATTGCTGGTGGAGGATGAAGCATCGGTTCGACGTCTGTATATGCATTATCTGAGCGAATCCTTCGAGGTACTGGAGGCCGGTAATGGCAAGGAAGCAATACAACTATTGAACAGCGCCCGTGTTGACCTGGTGCTTTCTGATATAAACATGCCGGATATGGATGGATTAACCCTGCGTTCGGAAATTATCCGCAATCCCGATTATGAACTTGTTCCGTTCATATTTCTTACCGCCAGTGAGGCCGATGAGATGCAGGCGCGGGCCGCTTCTCTGGGCATAGATGGTTACCTGCTGAAGCCGGTAGCTAAGGCCCATTTACTTGCGCATGTTGAGCGAGTTTTGCGGCGCAGTAATCAAATTACTAACAGTGTCGCTTCCAGGATTAACAGAAAAATCAGCCAATCATTAGCAATGAGAGCTCCGCAGGAAATGCCTCACTGGAGCATGATTTTGAAAACTCGTGATACCGGTGCAGGTGGTGGCGACCTGCTGGTTTCCCATCCGGTCGGGGAGAGTTACATTGTCGCCCTGATGGACACCATGGGGCACGATGAGACCGCAAAGTTCTTTTCCTACGCTTATGGTGGATTCGTTAGTGGAATGATGAGAGCCGCAAGTAATACAGGGATCAAGAGCCATGAGCTGCTACAAAACATTTCCGAGATGGCCTATGATGACGAGCTGCTATCCAGTGTCACATTGACAGGGGTAGTCTTGCAACTGGGTCCCGAGGGCAGAGTAAACCTCGCCTGCGCGGCACATCCGCCCCCCTTGTTGGTTTCGGCTCAATCGATGAATGCGCTTCCGGCTGAGGGTATTTTGCCGGGGTTATTGCCGGGTATTGAATACACATCGGTGCAAGTCGATGTCAAAAAGGGGGAGCGAATAGCCCTTTACACTGACGGTCTGGTAGAATCGGCAGCGGATAATCAGGCAAGAGAATATCTGGAAAATCAAATGATGTCTGTCATCAAGGATACGATCGACCTGCCCATAGACCGAGCTGCGAGGCTTGTTATGCAGCGATTTGATGAAATTAGCGGTACGCCTCCAGCAGATGATGTCACATTCATTTTGCTGGAGCCCAAGTTTATCTCTTTAGAGGCCGATAATGCGCGATAAGCCCTTAGTATTGCTGGTTGAAGATACACTATCTCTGGCGGCAATTTACCGCGAGTATCTGAAAGAAGAATCCGTTGATGTCAGGGCGGTCGCTACTGGCGAGGATGCCAGGACATCCATTGCCGCTTCGGCGCCCGATCTGGTTTTGCTTGATCTCAAGTTACCGGATATGAATGGCGAGGAGATTTTGAGCTGGATCGTCAGCGAGGGGTTCCCTACCTCTGTCATCATCATTACGGCGCATGGTTCGGTTGATATCGCAGTAGACATGATCCGCCAGGGCGCGGCTGATTTTCTTGAGAAACCATTTGATGCCAACCGCCTGTGTACTACCGTTCGTAATACCTTGAAGCATACCCGGTTAAAACATCTGGTCGATGATTTGCAGCTTGGTCTTGATAGAACTAATTTCCATAAATTTATTGGCAATAGCCTGCCGATGCAAGCCGTGTACCGTATTATCGATGCGGCCTCGCCGAGTAAAGCGACGGTTTTCATTACCGGCGAGAGCGGTACCGGAAAGGAAGTTTGTGCGGAAGCTATTCACGCGTCGGGCCCCCGCGCAGCTAAGGCCTTTGTCGCCATTAACTGCGGGGCCATTCCGAATGATTTGATGGAAAGCGAAATTTTCGGGCACACCAAAGGGGCGTTTACTGGCGCGTCTTCTGATCGCAAGGGTGCTGCAAGCATGGCTGATAATGGCACTTTGTTCCTCGATGAGATCGGCGAGATGGACTATGATTTACAGACCAAATTGCTGCGCTTTATCCAGACAGGGACATTTCAGAAAGTGGGCTCCAGCAAAACAGAGTCTGTAGACATACGTTTTATTTGCGCCACCAATAAAGACCCACTGGCTGAGGTCGCTGCGGGCAAGTTCCGGGAGGATCTTTACTATCGGCTGCATGTGATACCCGTGCATTTGCCGCCACTACGTGATCGCGATCAGGATATTCTTGAACTTGCGAATCATTTTTTGAAAAAGTTTTCCGCGGAAGAGAAAAAAGATTTTCAGAACTTCTCGCCTGAAGTTGAAGTCATCCTCGCCAGTTACCAATGGCCGGGTAATGTTCGGCAGTTGCAGAATGTCATTCGCAATATAGTCGTGCTGCATAATCACCAGGAGGTAACCAAAGAGCAGCTTCCGCCACCGATTGATACCGCGTTGAGTGATATCGAAGTGGCATCAAGAACCCAGGAAATAAAGCGTTTGGCAAAGCCTGGTGAAGATCGCCACTCTGTCACTATTAAACCGCTTGCTGACATAGAAAGGGAAACCATTGAGCGTGCGATTGAACTTTGTGATGGAAATGTCCCACAAGCCGCTGCGCTTCTCGAGGTGAGCCCTTCAACCATTTATCGTAAGAAGCAGGGCTGGGAGTCCACATTCCCGGAATAGCTGCGGGATTCAGGTGTTTTCGTGTTGCCCCGGATCCATTACCGAACTGCCTTGAGTAATATCGATCATTCATTTATTCGCCTCTCGCACCTGTTGATTTAACTTCACCGGTGGAAATTTTGAAAAACAAATTCGCGATCGCCACCAAGTTAATTTTTATAGCGGTCCAGTTACTCATAATTGCACTGATGTTAATGCCGGCATTCATGTCATCGATCGATTTATGGTGGCTGGACAACCTGGCAAATTTTCAGCTGCAATGGACGATCCTGGCGATTGTTTCGGTTCTGCTGAATGTGTTTTTTTTCAGGATTCTAACGATCCCGCTTGCGCTTATCTTTTTATCGATCTTTCTGTATAACTTTACAGCTTTTTTCTCAGCCGGGGTTTCGAGCAATCAATCAGGGGCGCAGTTTAAAATTGCGCAGTTGAATATCAGCTATGGAAATCCGAACGTCGATAGCATTATTCTGGGATTGATCGACTCGGATTACGACGCTGTGCTGATACAGGAGATTGCCGACAGAGAAGTGGACAAGTTTGCTCAACTACTGGTGGGCTTTCCCTATTCAATCGGTTCAAATTCGCTCGGTACTTTTTCTTCGAGACTGGCCCTGTTTTCGCGCTGGCCCATGCTCAACAGACGTATTCATGATTTAGGTTATGTGGAAGGAAAAGTTATTGAGGTTACGCTTGCACCTGCGGATGGCAATATACCAGTTAGAATTCTGGCGCTGCACCCGGGTGCCCCGCGGAGCCCTGATTTGTGGGGTTTGAGAAACGCGACACTGGAATTCATTGCAGCGGAGGTATCATCTTCATCGCTGCCGCATCAGATTGTTATTGGTGATGTTAACGTTTCGCCCT
>Ga0255040_10000372_pt1 | contig 11572 bp, 10 predicted proteins | sample BC1_12_2_MG_FD_181711 | JGI IMG/M metagenome (GOLD analysis project Ga0255040, IMG submission 181711) | Seawater microbial communities from Strait of Georgia, British Columbia, Canada - BC1_12_2 | ecosystem: Environmental > Aquatic > Marine > Strait | place: Canada: British Columbia | collected... | reverse complement strand
GTAGAAAAATGGTAGAAAATCGACAGTACGTAACAGGTTTCTGACCATCGAGGTGCCAAACGAAACCGGGGTTAAATCATCGTGAACCACTGAAATGCCAAGAGCTTTTTTGCCGGGCGTCTGGCCTTGCCTGAAAACTTCGAATAAAACCGGGTAAAACCACTCGACTAAAAACAGGGTGATCATCCAGAAACCAAAACCCATCTGTCCGAAAGGGATAGAAACGAGGGAAACCACGAACATGAGTATGCCGCGGATGATAAGGTCGATAGTAAATGCGAGAAAGCGGGGTATTGGCCCAACTACCTGCGCTTCAAGCTCGATACCGCCTGGAATCTCTACCCGGTAACTAGTATCCAGCAAAAATATGATCTCCTGATCCAGGTATAAGACGAAGGCGACAGGTTTCAGACATAAGTTGCAAAAAAGCAGGACATGTCAGTGACCTGTCATCTCAGTTCCCGAATCGGGAACCATCTTCTGTATCCTCGAACACGACCCCATGTTTTCTGGGGACTAGTCGGCGAGGGTGCCCGGCTCGGCGCCAAACAGTTTAGTGTAGACCATCGACATTGTCAGCACGGACCAGGGTATGGTCCATATCCAGGCAATACCGAGCGTAAATATAGCCAGCGTATTCACGAATCCTATCAGAATCAACAGGCCGAACATCGGGAACCACTTACGGGTCAGCGCCTTGCGGGATACTTCCAGCGCCTGCCACGCCGACATGTTTTTTTCCACCACCAGTGGCAGGGCAAACATATAGGCAATCATTAAATAAATACCGGGTAGTATCAACAGCATCGTACCCAGTAACACCATGATCGTCATCATGATATAACAGAGGAAAAGCGACGGAATCTTGTCAAAATAACCAAAAATAGAGCCTGCTGAAACCGATTTACTTTCAGCGTGTCGCATACCCATGATATGAATTCCGATAAACATCGGCATAACCGCGATGCTGGCGAATAGCTGAATCACGGCTCCAATCAGGCCTGCGGTATTCTGGTCTGCACCGGCGGACATGAGGCCGGATACTATTGGATAGGCAACCAGGGATGCAATGATGGCGACAATAAAATAAAGAAAAAATGCAACATGGCAGGGAAATTTAAAACCCTTCATATTTTTCCAGGCTTCACCCATGGTTGCTGTCATACTGATGTCAATGTTGCCGGCGATCGCATCTTCGATGGTGCCGCCTGAATGGTCTGATGGGGTCTCGAATCTTAGTTCAGATTCGGGTGCGGCGTAGACATTGTTCATACCTAACTCCTTGTTTTATCTCACACTTAATAATAGTTGAATTACAATTAAAAACTGCCTCAATCAAAAATCAGATAGATGATAGAACGGAAAGTTGTTTTAATCACCGGGCAGTCAGGAATGCGCTGCCCGCTGAAACTCAATTGTACAAGCGGGTATGTGGACCGGGGAATGCGTGCTTACTATTGTGGCGTCATGCCCACCAGTGCAGGGATAGTGATAGCTGCGCCCATACCAACAATGAATATTACGGGTAGAATCCAGGCGAGAATTTTTACCCCCAGCGTGTTAGCTACCGGGGCGGCGCCAAAGTCATTTGAGCTCTCTGCGCCAGGGAAAAAGATAAGGTAAATCACCATGAATAAGTTGGCTATGGGCACGATGAATAATAAAAACCACCAGCCGCTTCGGTTTAAATCATTGAGTCGGCGTTTGCCGAACATTACAGAGAGTACCAGGGTGGCAACGTAGAAAAAAATCATCGCTATCAGGGCCAGGCCGCCCATCGCTGCTTCACCGCCAACCATTCCGCCAGCAAACATTGTACCGCCCAGGATCGGCATCATGACTGCCATCAGGATAAAAGAAGTGCCGATTCCATAGGCGAGGTAGCGTAAACGCCCAATACGGCCCTTAAATGAAAATATACTCGGTTGATAAAGCTCATCTTGCTCGTTGTCAAGTGAGGCATCTGGTGTTAAATACGGATTCGCTTCGTTCATAGGAATTCCCATGTTGTTATGGACTAAATGCCGATAAACAAGCTGCTTATCGACTTCTAAACAGTAGTCATATAGCACAAGACAGGGAAATTGGACATTTTCCGAGCCGGCTCCGTTTGAAAAGGGTAAGGAATTTCCCCCGCCTTTTCCGATCCCGGGCAGTGAGTCAGACTTTAGTTTTCCCACGGTGGCAGATTATCGGCAAAGATTCGAATCCTCGCCTGCCTCGGTTAACCTCGCTTTACTCGCTGCTCATAGTTCAATGCGTGTCAGCGTAATGGGGAGTGGTTGTAGCAGGCTGCAAACACGCATCAGCTCGAAATCATGCGGGATATGTTGCGAACAGCCTTACCGGATGGCTGTATTGGCCTGTTCATTCTCCTGACCACGGGTTCGCCATGGTGTCGATTTGGAACTGTCGTACAACACTGATAGGATATGTTTCTAATCTCTCCGCACAAGCCTTCGGAGGTGGATATGAAAATTAGATCAGTAGTAGTCGCCACTCAGCTGACGATGCTAATAACGCTGTTTTCCCCAACGATCATTAATGCTGATCAGACCGACACACGGCTCGATGCGCTGTTCGATATATTGCAAAACAGTGACAATGAACTGGAACTGCAGGCAGCCGAAACAGATATATGGCAAATATGGTATGAAAGTGGTCAGCAGGATATAGACGTGTTAATGGAGGAAGCCGGCCAGGTGATGCAGACCGGTGATTTAGATCGCGCGGAATTACTTTATTCAGAAGTTATTGCGATGGCACCCGAGTTTTCCGAGGGCTGGAATCGCCGGGCAACCATACGTTTCTACCGTAAAAACTACGACGGCTCGCTTGAAGACATACACAGGACACTGGTACTCGAACCCAGGCATTTTGGTGCTGTCTGGGGGCTTGGCATGATTTTAGGAAATCAGCGTAATTTTGACGACGCGATAACTGCTTTTGAACGCTTGCTTGAAATAAAGCCACACGCTCGCGATGCCAGACCCCGTATTGAGCTGTTGAAACAGGAATTGGCAAAAAGCGCCGTTTGAGATGGGGAGCCTCTGATTAATTCTGAGTCATACAGATGTGCGGCTAAAATGAGTCAGATCGAGGCGCGAATCGCAGCGAATAGTCAATCTATTCGTAAGATTTGCAACGATGAGCTGGCCGGTCCGACGTCTCGGCATTTTAACCAGCAGCTGTTGATTCATGAATTGATCAGCGGCTCCCTAGTGATTCAAAGCGATAACCCTGCGCCTGTTTTGGACCGGGCTATCGAATATCGAGCCTTACCTTAATTGACTATCCTTACTGCCTCGCCGGTTAAAGTTGTCGGCCCCGGCCAGGCGTTCGTCGTGTTCAGACTGGCAACCCACACAAAGTCGTACGCCGGGCACAGCCTGGCGGCGGGCTTCTGGAATCTCGACCTCGCATTCTTCGCAGTGTGGCAGGCTCTCACCCCTGGGTAATTGGCTCCGCGCACGCTCGACCGCGTCTTCGACGCTGGCGTCAATTTGGTCCTGTACCGCCCCATCTCGGGACCAGCCACCGGCCATGAACACTTCCTCACTTACTATCAGTTGGTTATTATTATACTTAAGAAGCCGGCTATTAGTCACCTGAAGGTTTATCACCCAGCAAATATCGGGGACCGGATCCCAGGCGTGACGCCTCATCATCAGCGTTATAAAGTGAGCATTTTTTTAACGAGAGGCATCCGCAACCGATACATCCACTCAACTTGTCACGAAGATTTTGCAGTCTTGCAATGCGTAAATCGAGTTGCTTTCCCCAACTGGTCGATAGCCTCGCCCAGTCCTTTTTATTCGGGGTACGCTGATCGGGCAGGGTTTCGAGGGCACCGGCGATTTCTCTCAGGCTTAACCCCATGGTTTGCGCGATTCGGATAATCGATATGCGCCGCAACATGGAGCGGTGATAACGTCGATGATTGCTAGAAACACGAAGTGAATGAATCAGGCCGCGGCTTTCGTAAAAGCGCAGGGTCGATGTTGCGACGCCGCTACGTCGGGCTGCCTCGCCGATGCTAAGATAAATTTCTGTATTTTTCATGCTAGCCAGTCCACTCAAAAATGCTATTGACTTAAAGTTAACTTTAAGTCGTATACTCCTGTCAATGACAATAGCCGGGAGAGTTGTTATGGACGAGATCTTGAGCCACCCCACAATGGTTGAGAAAAACTGGCACTTAGCCATGCCGTGTTCTGATCTTGAGCAGAATTCTGCGAAGATGGTACGAATAGACGGCAGGCAAATAGCTTTCTTTAAAACCGCTAAAGGCATTATGGCCTGTGATAATCGCTGTCCCCATGAAGGCTATCCCTTGTCTGAAGGTAGCCTGTCGCAATCCTGTACGCTGACCTGTAACTGGCATAACTGGAAATTTAACCTGGATACTGGTGAAAACCTGCTCGGTGGAGATCGTCTGCGTACCTATCCGGTCGAGGTACGCGAGATGGATATATGGGTCGATACCACCGAATTGCCTTACGCCGAAAGATATCAAAAAATTGTTTGCAGCCTCAAGGATGGATTCGAAGATGAGCGCTACGATCATATTGCGCGTGAGATTGCGCGCCTGATTAAACTGGGTGCGGATCCGCTCGAGTCCCTGCGCCTGGCGATTGAATGGTCCTGGCGGAGAATGGAGTTTGGCTGGACCCATGCCTATGCGGGCATGGCTGACTGGTTGAAACTTTACCAGGAACACCCGGATAGTGATGAACTGCAATTGGTTTGCCTGGTAGAAAGTGTCGCTCACGTGGCATTTGATGTACTACGGGAAAAGGACTATGAATTCAGTTCTGGCGAGGCAGTTTTTGAAGAGCAACTTTTTTTACAGGACATAGAGGCCGAAAATGAAGCCGGTGCCACCGCCGCTATACGAGGGGGCATTCGCGATGGTTTGCAGTTTGCTGATTTCGAACCCGCTTTATCGGCAGCGGCATTGGCGCATTACAACGATTTCGGTCACTCGCTAATTTATGTGACCAAGGCCAAGATCTTAATCGAGGTGCTGGGCGTGCAGGTGATGGAGCCATTATTGCTCTCCCTCGTGCGCAGCATAATTTATGCACCAAGAGAAGATAAAATTCCCGAGTTTCGAGCTTACGCAGAATACCTTGATAAATGGGGTCAGCATCAAGACAAACATCCGGAGGCCAGGCTCTGGCGCAAAAAGAGCATTGATAAGTCACTTCAGGCTACACTTGATTGTAGCGGGCAAGCGCCAGAACAAATTTACCATGCCCTGCTGTTGGCGAATGCAATCAACTTACTGAGTTTCGATATAAGTCAGGAAAACAAAACCCAGGTGCCAGTGTCCGGTAATGTCGGCTGGCTCGACTTTACCCATGGAATTACCTTTGCCAGTTCGGTGCGCTTGCAATGCTCAAAATATCCACAGCTGTGGCCCCAGGGTTTGTTGCAAATGGCGTGCTTTAATGGGCGCAATGCTGGTTTTACGACTTCAGAAATCGACCTCGCAAGTTGGAAACAAGACGACATCGATGGAAAGCTGGCTCACTTGCTCGAGCGAGTCCTGGATCATGGACAGGGAGAATATATAGTATCGGTGCACCTGTTAAAAACAGCCCTGGCAGTACGTGAAGAAATATCTAATTTGAACGATGCTGACGTTGAAATACTGGTTGCTGGACTCACTCGCTTATTTGATTCACCACTCAGGCGTCGACAATCGCGGCGCACAGCTCATCAGTCATTACAGTTTGTATCGAAAGAGTGATTTTTTACGAACCTGTATTCTGAGTTGATATACCGCATGCTCAGCCTGCGTGTTTCTGGATAGGAACCCACTTGTGTCCGGATAATTGTTGAAAAGTACCAAAAAGTGGCGATGTAGCTGGATTACCAGGTTGAAGGTCTTCAGGTTGACTTAACTTTAGCACGAGCTCACAAACGACTCTTACTTCATACCGGCCCCCGAGCCCCACTAGTGTCCGGAATAAATATTTCTCAACCTAATTTACTAATTAGGATGAACGACTTAACGGGAAATACAAGAGGTAGGACTTAATTTAACATATAAAATCGAAGTTAAAGTCGTCATACCGTATATGGACTTGACCGAAGCGTCGGACCGCCTGTATCCATTATAAATAATTGCGGAAGGTTGTTTTTACCCCGTAATAAGCCTATCAATCAACAACTTATTTAATTTCATAATTTGGTTTCAATGGATACCGGATCAAGTCCGGTATGACGAGTGGGATTTTTATCGAGTTTCATAATTAGCTTGATTTATTCCGGACACTAGTGGGGCTCGGGGGCCGGGATGACAAAGATCCGGTACCGGGACGACGTGTAGTTTTATTTCGAGATTTATATCAAAGTTGAATTTATTCCGGACAGCAGTGGGATAGGAATCAGAATTCAGGGTCATCCAGGCGTCCACTACCGGCCGCATTTTTCGGTGATGGTATTATGGCCTAAAGCCATGGATTCGCTCATCGTTAGTTAGCTGATTAGATTTTTCGATTCAACTCGCCGTGTAGCCACCATCGACCGTGTAAATGCCCCCGCTACAGTAAGCCGCGGCATCGGAGGCGAGGAATGCTGCGAGGCCAGCGACATCGTCTGCAACACCGGCCCGTCCGAGCGGGATCTGATTCAAAAACCGGTCGAATATTTCGTCATTGCTCCACAACGCCTCACTGAATTTTGTTTTGATCAAGCCGGGACAAATTGCATTTACGCGGATATTGTCAGCACCCCAGTCTTGCGCCATGGCCTGGGTTAAATTAATGATTGCTGCCTTGCTGACGCTGTAAATACCGATACCAGGCTCCGGTTTCAGGCCGCCGATTGAACTGATGTGAATAATCGATCCTCCACCTCTTTGTTTGAGAATCGGATAGGCCTTTTTACAAAGCTCGAACGGCCCTTTCAGATTTACATCGATGATCTTGTCAAAAGCGCCCTCGTCGGTATTTTGAACAGGTCCAAACACCGGATTAGTAGCGGCGTTGTTAATGATTATGTCTATGCCGCCATAAATTTCTACAGTCTTCTCGACCAGCGCATGAATATCTTCGATCTTACTCATATTGGCAGCAATTCCGGTGGCTTGCAGACCATCGCTATTAAAAGCGGCGGCCACGGCATCGACTGCGTCCTGCTTGCGACTGCTGACCACGACCCTGGCCCCAAATTCAGCCAGTCCTCGAGCCATGGCCTCGCCGATACCCTTACTGGCGCCGGTAACCAGGGCGACTTTGCCATCGAGGTTAAACAAGGGTTGAATACGATTTTGATTTGACATTTGGTTTACCGCCCCGTTGTGCAAGAGCACATGGTTTACAATTTAGGTGACCCGGACCGATTCATCATTCGGTCCAAAGTTACAATCCGAGAAGAACTGAACTGCAGCTATGCTTCTACGCACTTGTTTTCGCATTGGGCGCATTCGGGTCTTCACTATTATGCAACTCTATATCAACTAGCGTGGTATGCGCACTGCTGCCCTGGCCGAGCCTGGAGGTACCCTTGTCACGGGTGAGCAAATTGGGATTGCCCTGGGTATCAGTACCGTCACTTGCGGGGTCGTACCAGGCGCCGGTTGGCAGAGCGACTACACCCGTCCGTATATCGGTACTAAGGTGGGCCCTGGCCCGGCAAGCGCCACGCGTATTAAACACTCGCACCAGGTCGCCGTCTTTTATTCCCCGATCACTGGCATCTTCGCTATTTATCTCGACTGCGGCTGGTCTGGCGCCAGCTATATCTGCAATGGCACACTCCATTTGGCTATGCAGCTTATCGCCAGGTTGTGGCGATACCAGGTGCAGTGGGAACTGTTCGCCAGGCTCCGAACCAAGCCATTCCTCGGGTGGCAACCAACTGGGGTGACCCGGGCAGTCGTCGTAACCGAAGCCGTCGACAGTTTCAGAAAAGATCTCTATAAGGCCTGAGGGTGTGCCGAGGGGGCTCGTAACAGGGGTGTCTCTGAACGCCGCAAATGGGACCTCGGCGTACTCGCTACCGGAAATTGGCAATTCAACCCAGTTTTTAGCGCAGAGCTCTTCGAAATCCGGCACCTCGGTTCCACCGGCAAGGGTTTTCTGCCGGAATTGATCATAAAGATGGTGCAGCCATTGCCTGCTATCCCTTCCCTCGGTAAAGGTCTCAGCGACACCTATTCGCTGCGCCAGGTCGCTGAATATGTCGTAGTCATTTCGGGCCTCGCCCTGCGGTGAAATTAACTTCTCCATATGAAAAAGAAATGAGTCCCCCTGGGCCCGACCGATATCCTCACGCTCGTATGGGGTGGTAGCGGGAAGCACGATGTCGGCGCGCTTGGCGGTCGCCGTCCACCAGGGCTCGTGCACGATAATTGTCTCTGGCCGTTGCCAGGCCTTATTGAGTCGATTGATATCCTGATGGTGATGAAAAGGGTTACCGCCGCACCAGTAAACCAGACGTATGTCAGCATATCGGCGCTGCTGGCCGTTAAATTCGTAGCCTGACCCTGGATTTAGCAGCATATCGGCGATGCGCGCTACCGGGATGAAATCGGTAATGGGATTGGTACCTTGCGGAAGGGTCAGGCCCTCCAGGCGTTTCACCGCAACCCCGACACCACCGATGGCGCCGTAGCCAAAGCCAATGCCGCCACCGGGTAGTCCGATCTGGCCCAGCATTGCGGCCAGGGTTGTCGCCATCCAGAAAGGTTGTTCACCATGTTGAGCGCGTTGCAGGGACCAGGCGACCGTGATTAAGGTCCTCGTACTGGCCATGGCCCGGGCAAGATCGCGGATGCTATCGGCGTCTACTCCACATAACTTCGCTGCCCAGTCAGCGGTTTTGGGCTGAGCATCGGACTTACCGAGTAAATAAGTCTTAAACCGTGGATAGCCAGTAGTACAACGGTTGAGAAAATCGCGATCGAGCAAACCTTCGGTTTCGAGTGTGTATGCCAGTCCCAGCATCATCGCGGTATCGCTCCCGGGTATTATGGGCAGCCATTGAGAGCCTTCGAAAGCGTCGGTTTTTTGTGGGCTGATATTAACCAGGCGCATGCCCTGATCGGAGAACCTCCTTAACCAGCCGCCAGTTTCATGCCGTGTTACGCCACCCATACTGACCTGGGAGTTTTTAGGGTTAATGCCACCAAACATTACCAGGGTTTCAGTGTGTTCGGCGATCAGTGGCCAGGCATTTTGTGCACCCCAGCTGAGCTTGAGAAAATGCATGCCGAGTACATGCGGCATGATGGCCTGGGCACCCGCCGTGCTATAACTGGCGAGTGAAGAAACATAACCACCCATACAATTTAAAAATCGATGCAACTGGCCAAGTGCGTGGTGGAATCGACCAGCACTGGCCCAGCCATAAGAGCCACCGAAGATCGCCTGGTTGCCATGCTCGTTACGCACCCGATTGAGTTCGGTTGCGGTAATATCGAGGGCTTCATCCCAGGGTAGTTCGATGAATTCATCGTTACCGCGCAGCTCGCGCGCGCGATTGCTGGATTCGAGCCAGCCTCGCCGGACCGAGGGTCGGGTTACACGAGACTTATGGTGTATAGCGGCCGGTAGAGCGTTCGGAATGCTGGATGGGTTGGTGTCGCCCTCGAAGGGTTCCACCGCGATAATACGGTCATATTCAGTAATGACACGAAAGGCACCCCAATGACTCGATGTTACCCTCGACCGTCGCTCAGACACTGGTTTCCTCGTTTAATTTATCAGGCGGTAGCAGTATCGGTTATTTCGGGAATGTCGACCAGTATTCAGTGTGATATTTCACGTATTTCATCGTATGCGATTTTATTGTGAAGACTATGCGATCAAATCTACCGCTGCCTGAGTCGGGAAAGCAACTGTTGGTCCAGGTACATCGCAAACCGCTGTTCAGCCTTCGGCTGGGTGCCTGCGAATCTATCGATTAAAGCCTTGCGCCAGGCGGCATCAAACGCTTCCCAGAATAATTGCCTGGCTTTCGGAAAACGCTTGCCTTCACCAATGACCAGGGCGTAGAGGCCAACGGTATCTTCGTTAAGCCATTGATCGTTGATCGATCTTTCGATTGAGGTCGGATCTTTTACCCCGCTCAAGTGCGGCTGATGTGTTAACACCCACTGCTCGACCACTGCCAACATTAGAGCAGCTTTGTCCGGAAAGTGATTGTAGACGGTTGGTTTGGATACTTCGCTCACTCTTACTACCAGGTCAATCGATGTACCTTTAAACCCATTCAGTAAGAACAGGGGCAGTGTGGATTTAACGATGTGATCTTTTTTTGACCTTTGTGCCATAGGAAGCTTGATATTCGTTAATATTTATGCAAACTATACTAAACCGTTTAGTATAAGTCTTGTTTTAATATAACTGATTTAGCACCACGGTTACAGTTTTAAGAAAAGCCATTGATGGAGACGCTGAACAGATCAGGGTTTCATCCTGGCATTAACCCCGAGTGAAGGAGTTTAAAATGATTCGCAGTGATAATGGTTATTTTGGTGAATTTGGGGGTCGGTTTGTACCCGAAATCCTGTTACCAGCCTTGACCGAGTTGGAAGATCTTTTCTTTAAACTACGCGAAGATGACTCGTTCTGGCAGGAGTACCTGACCCTGACACAGGAATTTAGCGGTCGACCGACTCCATTAACCCCTTTACGCCGTTTGTCGGAACAACTCGGTGGTGCACAGATCTGGTTGAAAAGAGAAGATCTGAATCACTCGGGTGCTCACAAGATTAACAATGTGCTGGGACAGGGATTACTGGTTCAGCGTATGGGTAAAAAACGTGTCATCGCCGAAACAGGGGCAGGCCAACACGGCCTCGCGACCGCGATTATGGCAGCTCGATTAGGACTCGATGCGACCATTTACATGGGTGATGACGACATTGAACGTCAGTATTCGAATGTATTCTGGATGCGCCAGCTCGGTGCCAACGTCGTTGGGGTTACGACCGGATCAAGAACTTTAAAAGAGGCTCTCGATGAAGCATTACGTGACTGGGCAGCATCGGTAGAATCGACCCATTATGTGCTTGGAACTGCTTGCGGGCCGGCTCCCTTCCCGGAACTGGTATCTTACTTTCAAAGTGTTATCAGCGAGGAAATTAAACAACAGTCGGCCCAACAAATGGGTGGTTTGCCGGACGAGATAGTCGCCTGTGTTGGTGGTGGTTCTAATGCAATGGGCGCCTTTGCTGCTTTTCTCGAGGATCCTGAGGTTAAGCTGGTCGGTGTCGAAGCCGGTGGAATTAGCTTTGATGAAGGCCAGCATTCTGTGAGGTTGCTCGAGGGTACTGGCGAAACCGGAATTGCACAGGGTTATAAAACCCTGTTCCTGCAAAACGATGATGGGCAACTCGGCGATACGCATAGCATTGCAGCCGGCCTCGATTATGTCGGTGTCTCGCCGATTCTCGCGCACTTGTCTCAAACCGGGCGCGTGATACCTGAATCAGCCACGGATGCTGAAGTGACAGATGCATTTAGCCTGTTGATGAAAGTCGAGGGCATCATCCCGGCGCTCGAATCGGCGCATGGTCTCGCAGGTGGATTTAAGCGCGCCAAAAACATGCGCCCGG
>Ga0255040_10000369_pt1 | contig 11587 bp, 8 predicted proteins | sample BC1_12_2_MG_FD_181711 | JGI IMG/M metagenome (GOLD analysis project Ga0255040, IMG submission 181711) | Seawater microbial communities from Strait of Georgia, British Columbia, Canada - BC1_12_2 | ecosystem: Environmental > Aquatic > Marine > Strait | place: Canada: British Columbia | collected... | reverse complement strand
GATAAATCAATTCTTAATTGGAAAGTGACGACTTGCGTCTACTCGTTCACGCAGGTCTTTACCGGGCTTGAAATGTGGCACGTATTTGCCGGACAACGCTACAGCCTCACCCGTCTTCGGATTGCGACCAATACGAGGCGGACGGAAATGCAATGAAAAGCTTCCAAAGCCCCTGATCTCAATGCGCTGCCCCATAGCCAGAGAATCGCTCATGAGATCAAGTAGATGCTTAACTGCAAGTTCGACATCTTTGGCAGGCAGGTGTTTTTGCTTGCGAGAGATTGCTTCAATAAGTTCTGATTTTGTCATTTTACCTTTCGCCGGACCGGTTGCTTAGCGTAACCCTCGGATACTAAAGGTAATAATAGCCCGGACAGAGGTGTCCGGGCTACCTTTTTTACGTATTATTTGCTTCCGCCGGACATTTTTTCTTTGAGAAGCTCACCAAGCGTGGTCCCCACAGGTGCCGCAGACGAGTCAGACTTGTAGCTGCTGACCGCTTCCTGCTCCTCGTGCACCTCTTTGGCCTTGATCGAAAGCGCGACCATACGGCTCTTGCGATCAACGTTCGTGAACTTGGCTTCGATCTCTTCGCCGACCTTGATCATGGTCCGTGCGTCCTCGACCCGGCCTCGGGCCAGCTCAGATGCGCGCAAGGAACCAAATACGCCGTCGCCAAGATCAACCATCGCGCCACGCACATCAACTTCGGTAACTGTGCCGGTAACGATGGAGTTCTTCGGGTGTGCAGCGAGCCAACCTGAGAACGGATCTTTCTCAAGCTGCTTGATGCCCAGAGAAATACGCTCACGCTCGGCATCGATCGCCAATACCGCTGCTTCAATCTCCTGGCCTTTCTTGTAATTACGCACGGCCTCTTCGCCAGGGTAATCCCATGAAATATCGGATAGATGGACGAGACCGTCGATGCCACCGTCAAGACCGATGAAGATACCGAAGTCTGTAATCGACTTGATCTGGCCAGATACCTTGTCGGAACGGTTGAAGGTCGCTGCGAATTCGGCCCATGGATTCGATTTGCACTGTTTGACGCCCAGCGAAATTCGACGACGTTCTTCGTCGATCTCGATAACCATGACTTCGACTTCTTCGCCAATCTGCACAACGCGTGCCGGATTGACGTTCTTGTTGGTCCAATCCATTTCAGAAACGTGAACCAAACCTTCAACGCCATCTTCGATTTCAACAAAACAACCGTAGTCTGCGATGTTCGTTACTTTGCCGTACATACGAGTCAGCGGCGGGTAACGACGTGCCAGATCCCGCCACGGATCTTCTCCAAGCTGCTTCATGCCAAGCGATACACGCTGGCGTTCGCGATCAAACTTGAGGATCTTGACGTCAATTTCCTGACCTACGTCCACAACCTCGGAAGGATGCTTAACGCGCTTCCAGGCCATATCCGTAATGTGCAGCAAACCGTCGATGCCACCGAGATCGACAAATGCGCCGTAATCGGTGAGGTTCTTGATAATGCCCTTAACCGTGTTGCCTTCCTGAAGTTCTTTCAGAAGTGCTTCGCGCTCTGCGGAGTATTCTTTCTCTACAACCGCACGGCGGGACACAACCACGTTGTTGCGTTGTTGGTCGAGCTTGATAACTTTAAATTCAAGCTCCTTGCCTTCCAGGTAAGCGGGGTCGCGAACTGGTCGAACATCAACCAATGATCCCGGCAGGAACGCCCGAACATTGTCGATTTCGACAGTAAAGCCACCCTTGACGCGACCATTGATGATGCCTTCAACAACGGCACCTTCTTCAAAGGCTTTCTCAAGATCGATCCACGTACGAGCACGAATCGCTTTTTCGCGGGAGAGCTTGGTCTCACCGAAACCGTCTTCAACGGCATCCAGTGCAACTTCAACTTCATCACCGACGGCGAGTTCAGTGTCGCGCTTATCGTTCTTGAACTGTTCTTTGGGGATAACGGCCTCAGATTTGAGACCTGCGCTGACGATTACGACATCGTCATTTATTGCCACCACGATACCGGTGATGATGGAACCCGGTTTTATTTGTTTACTGGCAAAACTTTCTTCAAATAATTCAGCAAAACTTTCAGACATGTTAGTTAATCCAAGGGAACACTATGCTCCCACCCAAAGCGTCGACATGCATCCTGCTACGACGGTCATTACAAAAAAGGAACGAACATCCTGCTCGATCCCATCCATTTACCTATCTAAGAATTTAGAGTTCTGCGACCCAATCCAATACTGTTTGCGCAACAGCCTTTATGGACCTGCCTGAAGAATCCAGAATTCTGGCATCCTTCGCTGGCTTCAACGGGGCAACCGATCTCTCGGAATCCCGGCGGTCACGGTCCTCTATGTCCCGTGAAAGGGCGGCGAGGGTAACATCCACACCCTTGTCTTTCAACTGCTTATGGCGCCTTCTCGCGCGTTCTTCGGCACTGGCCGTGAGGAAGATTTTGAGCAAAGCGGACGGAAATACGTTTGTTCCCATATCGCGGCCATCAGCCACCAGCCCGGGTAAGCGCTCGAACCCCTGCTGACACTCCAAAAGTGCCTCCCGAACCGCCGGTATCGCGGCGACGGTTGAGGCCCCTGCTCCGGTGGTTTCCTTGCGTACTTCCCGCGTCACATCCTCGTCATCAAGCCAAATGCGCTCGGATCCGTCGTCGTGGCTGTCAAATCGAACATTGAGCCTTCGGGCCAGTTTGGCAACCGCTACTGCGTCGTCAAGCTCGACACCGCACTTTTTGGCTGAAATCGCCGTCAGGCGGTAAAGCGCCCCGCTGTCCAATAGATGAAAGCCCAGTGCGTCCGCAACGAGCCGAGCGATGGTCCCCTTACCGGAGCCGCTTGGCCCATCGATTGCGATTACCGGGATGGCCAAACTATTGCCCGCCTTGCGGCGATATGTCTGCGCCCAAGCCGCTCATGCATTCACAAAAACCAGGAAATGAGGTATCAACTGCCTCGACATCTTCCACAACCACCGGTCCGGAAGCTACGCTAGCGGCCAAAGCCAGCGACATAGCAACCCGGTGGTCCCCATGGCTCTGGACTGTGCCACCACCGAAACGACCACCGTGCACAACTGCGCCGTCGTCTGATTCATCGACCTGAATCCCGAGAATTCGCATGCCCTCGGCCATGGCAGCAATGCGATCACTCTCTTTTACCCGAAGCTCACCGATGCCCGAAAACTCTGTCCGGCCCTTCGCCGCTGCTGCTGCGACAAACAAGACCGGAAATTCATCAATCGCAAGTGAGACGAGCTCCGGGCCAACAGCACCACCGTGCAGTTCAGATGACCGCACCCGAATATCCGCCACCGGCTCCTCGCCCAGCAGTCTTGGGTTTTCAAGACGAATATCGGCACCCATAGTCTTCAGGATATGGATGACGCCGGTACGTGTTGGATTAACGCCAACGTTCAATATCTGGATATCGGCATTCTTAGCCAGTAATGCTGACAGCATGACAAATGACGCGGAAGACAGATCAGCCGGTACCTGAACATCACAGGCCTCGAGGTGCTTACCACCGCCGAGGCTAATGGTCCCGTCAGCCGTGGTCACGCTCACACCCATCGATCTGAGCATGCGTTCCGTGTGGTCCCGGGTCACCGCTGGTTCTCGCACGCTGGTCGTGCCATTGGCATACAGCCCGGCCAGCAGGACAGCAGACTTCACCTGGGCACTCGCCATCGGCAAATCGTAATGTATGCCCTGCAAACGCAAACCACCCGAAATCTGCAACGGCGGCGTCCCGTCGCAACTACTTTCTATTGCCGCCCCCATCATGCCGAGCGGCTTGATAATTCGGCCCATCGGTCGCCCATTGAGGGATGCGTCGCCGGTCAGTTCGCTACTAAACGACTGGCCGCTTAACAGTCCGGCCATCAGACGCATCCCGGTACCCGAGTTGCCCATGTCCAATGACTTGCCAGGCGCTCTCAGGCCATGAAGCCCAACACCCTCGATGGTCATTTGGGTCGCGCTCGGCTGCTGAATCTCAACTCCGAGCTCCCTCATAGCCGCAAGGGTCGCGAGACAATCCTCGCCGGCGAGAAAACCGCTTACCTCCGTCCGGCCATCCGCAATGCTCCCGAGCATCAGTGCCCGATGAGACACCGACTTGTCGCCGGGAACGGTGACTGAGGCATCTCGAACTTCTGACGGATTAACGTGAAAGCGCATGATTTCGGTCGATCAGCCAATTGCCTTGGGATAGGCGCCCAGGACACGGAACAAGGAGCTGTTCTTCTCGAGGTTCGACAGTGCTTCGCAGACTGGCGACTCTTGTGCATGACCTTCCAGATCAATGAAGAACACGTAGTCCCATTTCTTCCGGCGGGACGGCCGCGACTCAATACGGGTCATGCTCACGCCCTGCGCTGCCAAAGGTTGCAACAAATTGTGCAGAACCCCTGCACCGCCCGCGGTGTCGCTGGTTGAAACCAGAATAGTGGTCTTATCCTCCCCGCTGGCCGCAAGCAATTTACGACCAATAACCAGAAATCGCGTCGCATTGTCCGGACGGTCCTCAATATTGTTGACCAGGATGTCGAGCTCATAAACGTCCGCCGCGACGGCAGGACCGATGGACGCGGTCCCGTCTTCGTCGCGTGCTCGCCGGGCACCGGCCGCATTGCTCGACATACCGACAAGTTCGACCTGCGGCAGATACTCGCGAATCCAGCCGCGACACTGAGCCAGCGACTGCTCGTGCGCACAAATCCGCTCAATATTCTCGAGCCCCTTTATTCGACTCATCAGGTGTTGTTCGATTTTGAGTTCAATCTCACCTGAAATTTTGAGCGGGGACGTCAGGAACATATCGAGCGTGTTGTTCACCGAGCCTTCCGTTGAGTTTTCAATGGGAACGACACCGAAATCGGCCGCAGCACATTCTACTTCCTGGAATACCTCATCGATTGTGTGAAATGGCAAAGCACGAACAGAGTGACCAAAATGCTTGAATACGGCCGATTGAGTAAACGTCCCTTCGGGTCCGAGAAAACCGATCTTCAGGGGTTCCTGCTGAGCCAGGCAAGCGGACATGATTTCCCGGAACAAACGCAACATTTCGTCGTCGCGCATTGGGCCTTGATTACGCTCCAACACACTTCTGAGAACTTCCGCCTCACGTTCCGGCCGATAATAATCGACCGCGGATCTGAGATTGCCCTTGGCGACACCGACTTTTTTCGCGATCGTCGCGCGCTCGCTGATGAGCGACTGTAGGCGCTCATCTATGTCGTTGATGCGTTTGCGAATCTCCGAGAGATCCGGGGACTCTGTGTTTTTGCCCGAGCCAGCCATGCCTTACCTGTTCTGAAAACCCAATGGAATCCTGAGGTTATACAGGCTTGTCGAGATTTCGCAACGTCAGCACGCCGTCAATGGAACGGATTGCTCCGAGCAGTTCCTTTGAGGGTTCGCCGTTAACGTCAATAATAGAGTAAGCAAACTCGCCGACCGACTTATTCAGGAGGTCCTCGATGTTGAGTCCCGCGTTCGCAATGCACGTTGAAACCTGCCCCACCATGTTCGGCACGTTCGCATTCGCCAGTGTGATTCGCCACGCGTCCAGTCGCGGCAATCGTGCTTCCGGGAAATTGACGGAGAAGCGAATATTGCCATTCTCCAGGTAATCCTTGACGTTTTCGGCCACCATGATTGCGCAATTTTCTTCCGCCTCCCCCGTAGACGCGCCCAGATGAGGCAGCGCAATTGCTTTTGGATGTGCGATCAATTCGGGTATCGGAAAGTCCGTGACGTACGCATGCAATTTGCCGCTGTCGAGCGCTGCGATCGCAGCTTCGTCATCGACGATGCCGCCACGGGCAAAATTCACGAGGACGCCGCCGTCATTCAATAAGGCAAGCCGCTCGGCATTGACTATCTTGCGTGTGGCATCAATCAGGGGAACGTGTATCGAGACGAAGTCCGAGCGTTGAAATATCTGATCAAGTGTCTCTGCCTGTTCGACTCCCGATGAAAGCTGCCAGGCGTTTTTTACGGTTATGGCCGGGTCAAATCCGATCACCTTCATTCCGAGAGCGAATGCCGCATTCGCGACTTCCACTCCGACAGCCCCCAGCCCAATCACACCAAGTGACTTGCCTGGCAATTCGAAGCCCACGAACTGCTTCTTGCCTGCTTCCACGGCATTGTTCAGGGCGTCACCTGTTTCCTGGAGCGATGCTACGTACTCTGCGCCCTGATACAAATTGCGAGCACCCATGAGCATTCCTGCGATCGTCAATTCCTTAACGGCATTTGCGTTGGCGCCCGGCGCATTGAAAACAGGAACGCCACGTGCGCTCATTGCATCAACAGGAATATTATTTATACCGGCGCCGGCACGACCGACGGCGGCGACGGTGGTCGGAATATCCATTTCATGCATATTCTGCGATCTCAACAGTATCGCGTCAGGATGAACAATCTCCGATGCGACTTCGTAGCGGCTTCGCGGTAAACGGCGCAAACCTTCAACCGCAATATTATTGAGTGTTAGTACTTTGAACATTTCGTAGTCTCTTGTGCAGCAATCTCGTGTACGGCAATTGCGCCGGAGGATTATGCGTTGCGCTTTGCAAAATCATCCATGAAGTTGATCAGGGCATCTACGGCCTTCTCGCTGACGGCATTGTAAATGGACGCTCGCATTCCACCGACGGAGCGATGGCCCTTGAGATTGGTCAAGCCGGCGGCCTTGCTGTCCTCGAGAAACCTGCCGTCAAGATCAGAATTGGCCAGCAAGAACGGAACGTTCATGCGTGATCGACAATCCGTAGCGACCGGGTTCGAGTAAAACACAGATGCATCAATAGCCGCATACAGTTTGCTCGCCTTCCGGTCATTGATCACCTGCATCGCCTCGACACCCCCCTGTTCTTTCAACCATTGGAAGACCAGATCTGCCACGTACCAGGCAAAGGTCGGCGGCGTGTTAGTCATCGAATCGGAGTCAGCGTAGGACTTCCAGGTCATCAGATGTGGGTTATCCGCGCGCGCCCGGCCCAGCAATTCGTTCTTCACAATGACCAGGGTGATACCCGCGGGACCAATATTTTTCTGGGCTCCTGCGTAGATAACCCCAAACCGGCTAACATCAACTGGCTGCGACAATATATTGCTGGACATGTCGGCGACAAGTGGCGCATCGCCACCCGGTACGAAGTGAAACTCAACCCCGGCAATCGTCTCATTTGGTGTGTAATGCAGATAGGCCGCCTTGTCGCTGAGCGACCAGGTGGATTCTTCGGGTATATAGGCGAAACTTCTGTCAGACGCATCGGCCGCTACATTGACAGTGCAAAACTTCGCGGCTTCGCCTGCTGCTTTCTTGCCCCAACTACCCGTGACAATGTAGTCAGCGGTATCACCCGGCGCAGCAAGATTTAGCGGCACCATTGCCATCTGCATCGTCGCTCCACCCTGAGGAAAGATAACGCTGTAGTCGTCAGGAACTGCCAGCAATTCACGCAAATTCGCCTCGGCACGAGCAGCCAACTCGACGAACTCCTTGCCGCGATGACTGACCTCCATCACTGACATTCCGGTTCCTTCCCAATCGAACAAGTCGTATTTGATTTGTTCGAGAACCTCGAGAGGTAGTGCGGCCGGCCCGGCACTGAAATTATAGACGCGAGACATGCCGTTATTCCTCTTCTTCGATAGCCTCGATTCTAGCCAGCCCAACCAGCCTCTGACTCTCTTCAACCCGGATCAGGCGAACACCCTGAGTATTGCGTCCCATGATTGAGATATCGTCAACGCCCGTTCGCACCAGTGTGCCGTTTGAACTGATCAACATAACTTCATCTTCGTCCGCGACCTGCAATGCTCCCACTGTCTTTCCGTTGCGGTCGGTGGTCTGGATCGCTATGACGCCCTGACCGCCCCGGCCCTGAATTGGGAAGTCGTCGATCGGAGTACGCTTACCATAGCCGTGCTCGGTAGCCGTCAGAATCAAGCCCTCGTGCATGATCGATAAGGCAATAACCTCATCTCCCTCGGGCAAACGAATGCCGCGTACACCCGCGGCGCCACGCCCCATCGGCCGCACGTCTTCTTCCTTGAATCGGATCGACTTGCCGTGACTGGCAACCAGCAGAACCTCGGCTTCACCGTCCGTAATTTCAACATTCACAAGCTTGTCATCACCGCGCAGATCAATGGCAATAATGCCGCTGGCTCGTGGGCGGGAGAACTGACTTAATGGCGTCTTCTTAACGGTACCCTTTGAGGTCGCCATGAACACGAAATGCCCATCTGCGTATTCGCGTATTGGCAAAACAGCGTTGATTCGCTCACCGTCTTCGAGCGGCAGCAAATTTACAATCGGTTTACCGCGCGAGCCGCGACTCGCCTGTGGAACCTGGAACACTTTGAGCCAGTACATCTTGCCGCGACTCGAGAAACAAAGAATCGTGTCGTGCGTGTTGGCAACAAAAAGTTTGTCGACAAAGTCTTCGTCTTTGACCTTCGTCGCCGACCGGCCACGCCCACCTCGTTTTTGGGCCTGGTAGTCCTCAATCGGCTGCGCCTTTGCATAGCCACCGTGCGACAAGGTGACGACGACCTCTTCTTCAGGAATGAGGTCTTCAACACTCAAATCGGAGTGGTCCTGAACGATCTCAGTACGACGTTCGTCGCCATAGGCATCGCGTACTTCAATCAATTCAGACTTGATGACGTCCAGCAGTTGATCGGGGTTGGCAAGGATACTAGAAAATTCTTTAATTTTCTCAAGTACATCTTTGTATTCTTTAATTATTTTGTCTTGCTCTAGCCCCGTTAAACGATGCAGACGGAGATCGAGAATAGCCTGTGCCTGGACAGCCGAAAGGCGGTAATTTCCATCAATAAGGCCCGCAACCGTGTCCAGTCCATCGGGCCTTGTGTCCATGTCGCCAGCACGCTCCAGCATGCCGGTTACGGCACCCGGTGCCCAATCCCGATCCATAAGACCGACCTTGGCCTCCGCAGGAGACGCCGACGCTTTGATAAGCGCGATGACTTCGTCAATATTTGCCAGAGCAACGGTCTGCCCTTCGAGTACATGGGCTCGATCTCGCGCTTTCCTTAGATCAAAAATCGTACGCCGGGTAACCACTTCCCGGCGATGGGCGAGAAATGCCTCAAGCACCTGTTTGAGGTTGAGGAGCTTCGGTTGGCCGTTATGCAGTGCGACCATATTGATGCCGAAGACACTCTGCATTGCCGTCTGCTTGTACAGATTGTTCAGTACGACGTCGCTGACTTCCCCGGTTCTAAGCTCGATGACGATACGCATACCGTCCTTGTCAGACTCGTCACGCAGCTCCGTAATGCCTTCGATGCGTTTTTCCCGAACAAGATCGGCAATCTTCTCAATCAGGCGAGCCTTGTTAATCTGGTAAGGCAATTCGGTCACTATGATCGCCTCTTTGCCCCGCGAGTTGATCACCTCAACATTCGTTTTGGCGCGAATATGAACGCGACCGCGGCCCGTTCGGTAGGCCGAATAGATTCCAGCGGCACCATTGATGATGCCAGCGGTTGGGAAGTCCGGGCCCGGAATGTGCTCCATCAATCCTGGAACATCAATTGCCGAGTCTTCGATCAGCGCCATGCAGGCATTGATAACCTCGGTCAAATTGTGAGGCGCGATATTGGTCGCCATCCCGACCGCGATGCCTGACGAGCCATTGACAAGCAGAGTCGGTATTCGTGTTGGCATTACCGACGGTTCGCTCTCCGAACCGTCGTAGTTCTCGACGAAGTTGACCGTCTCTTTGTCAATATCCGCGATCAGTTCGTGCGCGATTTTCGCCATGCGGACTTCGGTGTATCGCATGGCCGCAGGCGAGTCACCGTCAACGGAACCAAAGTTACCCTGTCCATCGACGAGCATATAGCGCATTGAAAAGGGCTGCGCCATGCGAACGATGGTGTCGTAAACAGCAGAATCGCCGTGCGGATGGTATTTACCAATGACGTCACCGACGACACGGGCTGATTTCTTGTAGGGCTTGTTAAAATCGTTGTTGAGCTCGCGCATTGCGTGCAGGACACGCCGATGCACAGGCTTCAGCCCATCGCGCACATCGGGTAATGCTCGACCCACGATGACACTCATCGCGTAGTCCAAATAGGACTGCTGCATCTCCTCTTCGAGACTTACAGACAGCAATTCCTGTGCAATTTCAGACATAAACTCCTACTTTTTCAAACGTAATTCCAGCACGATCCCGATCCGGGGATCGGGGCCAATGAGTCAATTTTTGCTGGAAATCGGGCGAATAAAAATTGTGTTGGTGCCGTAAACGATCGGCCGTTGTTTGTGGCTGTATAAGGCTTAGAATAATACCATACGGAAGGCCGAAACAGCAGTGTTTTAGCCCCTTTCAGCGCTATTTAAAAGCTTGCTGGCACTGGCCCTCACGACGCGTATACTCCCCCGACTATGCAGCATTGCGACACCTTGATAGCACCCCGATGGTGTGTCCCGGTTGAACCGGCAAACGTGGTCCTTACAGACCATGCCGTCGTCGTGAACGACGGCCGCATTACGGACGTCCTGCCGCTGGCGGACGCAAGGGAAAAATACCAGCCCAGCGCCTTGATCGAGAAACCGAATCATGTCCTGATTCCCGGCCTCGTGAATGCACACACGCACTGCGCGATGACCCTGATGCGAGGGCTCGCTGACGACTTGCCATTGGAAAGGTGGCTCGAAGAGGCCATATGGCCGGCCGAAAAACGCTGGGTTGGCGCTGAAATGGTCCGTGACGGCACTGAGCTAGCCATAGCGGAGATGATCTCCGGTGGCCAAACCTGTTTCAGCGATCAGTATTTCTTCCCTGAAATCGTCGCTGAAGCCGCCGTAGACCTGCAAATGCGAGCAATGGTCGGAACGCCGATCATCGAGTTCCCTACGGCCTGGGCAGGCGACGCGTCCGAGTACATGAACAAGGCCAACGACCTGGTTCACGATCCCTACGTCGATCATCCTCTGATATCGACCTGCTACGCGCCCCACTCGAGCTACGCCTTGTCGGATGAATCCTTCATTGAATTGCGGGTGCTCGCAGACCAACTGGACGTCAGAATCCAGATTCACCTCCACGAAACGCTTGCAGAAATTAACGCTGCGACTGAAAGAACGGGAAAAAGGCCTTTTGAACGTCTGAACCAACTTGGCATCGTCAACGCGTCTCTGCTCGCTGTGCATTGCGTTCACTTAACAGACGAAGAAATCGATGTCTTTGTAGAATCGGGCGTTAACATCGCTCACTGTCCGCGCTCCAACCTGAAGCTGGCCAGCGGTATTGCGCCGGTCGCAAAATACAGAGAAAAAGGCGTGAATGTCTGCATCGGAACGGACAGTGCCGCCAGCAATAATACCGTTGATATGCTTTCGGAGATGCGCATGACCGCCCTGCTTGCCAAGGCGTGCTCATCAGACGCTTCTGCAATATCTGCCGGTGCAGCGCTCAGAATGGCTACACTGGACGGTGCCGCCGCATTGGGGCTGGCTCAAGAGACAGGGTCAATCGAGGCTGGGAAGTGGGCTGATTTGACCTGCGTGGATCTGAACCG
>Ga0255040_10000368_pt1 | contig 11611 bp, 10 predicted proteins | sample BC1_12_2_MG_FD_181711 | JGI IMG/M metagenome (GOLD analysis project Ga0255040, IMG submission 181711) | Seawater microbial communities from Strait of Georgia, British Columbia, Canada - BC1_12_2 | ecosystem: Environmental > Aquatic > Marine > Strait | place: Canada: British Columbia | collected... | reverse complement strand
CGCAATCGCGCCGCCCAGACCGGAGGGTTGGACATCGAAATTCAAATCCGCATTAATCGGCACCGCCGATCCGTCAACCTGCAAGCGACCCACGTTGAGGTTCAACCCATCGATGACGACCGTCTCGCCCACCTCGATATCCGTGTATCGAATCATCGCGTCGGTGATGTGGACCGAATCGGCGTTAAAGCCTCCGCTCGATTCTGTTGATGATTCGGTCTCACTCGCGCTCTCTTGGGGCACCAGATCCGACCAGTTGTTATCGCCGCGGGCATCGGCCATGAGATTCAGCCGAAGCGATTCGATATTCGCCGACCCAACTTCAATCTCCTGTCTGAGAATGGCCGGTAGCAATCGCACGCTGAAACTGGCGCTCTCGAAACTCGCCATAGGCTCGTCACCGAATCCTGCTGCGTTACCCAGGCTCGACTTGCCAATCCCAACCGCCAGCCATGGAAATAGCTCCAGCGATATGTCGCCTTCTATCGTCAGATCCCGTCCCGTCTGACTCTTCACCGATTGCGAGATTTGCTCCCGAAAATCGTTCGGATCAAAGAACAGATACAGCGCAACCGCCGCCAAAACGAACAAGGTGACGAAACCACCCAGCAACCACAGCAATACCCTGAATACGCGAGCCATTCGACCACCTCATTAGTAAGCGACCAAGGGTAGCAAAAACAGGCACAAAAAAGCCGGACTGCCAACGCAATCCGGCCGATATGGCACTATTTCGGTGGCCGCTATTTCTTACAAAGCTCCACACGGCCATTCATGGTCGATATATCCACCCGACCATCGCCGTCACCTTCGGTGAAATCAAGTTCCCAGCCAGGCGCGTACTTGCTGGTGCGCTCCGCCTTGGGGCCGAAACAATTGCGAATACCGCCGTTAAAGGTCTCGATATTAATTCTCGCCGATACGTCGCCAACAAACTCGACGTCAGCACTGCCGTTGACTGTTTCGATACTTAATCGACCGTCTTCGCGCAATTCACCCTGGAAATTAACTTCACCGTTTACGGTGTTCAGATCAGCCCGATCAAACGAGCCTCCCTGAACTTCGACAGAGCCGCTAACCGATTCACCGACGACCTCACCGGCAACGCGTTTGATCGTAACGTCTCCCGATACGGTATTGGCCTCGACTTCGCTGTCCGAACCGTCACCTGACACATCAACATCGCCGCTGACTGATTCAGCTGACACATCGTCTCCCCTGGACTCTGTGGTGACGTTACCGCTGACCGTGTGCAAGCTTTGCTCGCCGTTGACACCCGTTACGTCGATATCCGCACTGACCGTTCCAACGTTAATGGAGCTACCCTCAGGTACCCGGATATGAAGATCGGCGTCAGAGGCACTGCTGCTGCCCCGCGGCAGTTTGACTTTGATCGATACGTCATCGCCGTCGCGCTCAACAATGAGCTCCTTGACGTCTCGACCGATCGTTCCAGTGACCTCGACCTTGCTTTGATTCCAACCTTCGATCGTTATTTCCCCGGAAACATTCGACACCTCGACATGACCGTCATCGGCCGCATCAATCGTTCGATCAACATCCACCGCAAATGCCGTAGCGGCAAAGAAGCTTATCAGAATAGTGCTCAGTAAAGTCTTTATCGTTTTCATCGTTTTCATCTCATATACTCGTCTGCCAGCACGCTTGCCGACTAGATATCATTTCTCAACATTACATTTCGGGTCAGGCTACTCACGCGGCGCAATAGCGCAAGCTCTTCGCGATAGGTATTTAACAGCCGCTCCTGCAAGAGAATATTTTCAGGCTCTTTTTCAAGCTCCACATTAATTTCAGCAATCGCGTCGTGTATCAACGTCAGATTCGTCGCAATATCCTGGCGTGTGTCCGACGACAAGTGCTCCATTTCAACCTCAAGGTCAGCAACCAACGTGTTCCGCGCGTCCTGAAAACCCGGGCCCAGGTAGTAGCGATTACCGAATGACGCTTGCTCGAAGATCATGTCTGTCGACGCAATGACCGTGGGCGAGATACTGTCTTTCATGGCCATGTAGGTCACTGCCGATGATGCACCGACCAGCAAAACAACTGCCGCGGCCTGTGCAAACATCGGTGTCCACCGACGCGCCGCTGGCGCCTCGATCTCAGCAGCAATCTCGGGCCACAAATCTCGCTCCGGGCGGATTTCTTTCGACAGTCGCCCTGCGGCTTCCATTAATTTCTCGTCCATCATGCCTCAAATCCTTGTTGCTTCAATTGCTGCGCCAGCAATCGCTTTGCGCGGTGCAGCTGTGCCTTGCTCGTACCTGTCGCAATACCCAACATATCGCCAGTCTCATCGTGGCTGTAGCCGTAAATTGCGTGCAGCACGAATACGTTTCGTGCCCCTTCCGGGAGCCGGTCCACGGCCTCCGACAAATCTCTCAACTCGCCGGCATCTCCGGTTGTCACCGTCGGTACGGCGGTATCGCTAACCGCCGTAATTCGATCCTGTTCGCGCTTGGCCTTTCGTATCCGGCTTAAGACCGAGTTGACCGCTATTCGATGCAACCAGGTTGAAAACGCGCTATCGCCTCGAAATTTGTCCATTTTGTTCCAGGCCTGGATAAATGCGTCCTGCGCACAGTCTTCTGCTTCGCTAACGTTTCCCGTCATTCTCAAACAAACACCATAAACCTTGTCGACGTGCATCTTGTACAGCGACTCAAATGCTTGCGAATCAGAAAGCTGCGCTCGTCTTATCAGCGCGCTTTCGTCTGTCCGTGCATCTGTACTCGCGGTAACCATCACCTGACTATAGTCGCTGAATCCCGCTGTCAAAAGAGCCGCCAATGCCTATTTCTCCGTTTCTAGTGTTATTTGGACGACGGTCCACTCGAAATGGTTTGAATCTCAGCACTATTGAAATGCCGAGAGCGCCCGTTAGGGCCTGTAAATAGTGGCGTAGGCACCTGTCTTTACATATGATTGCCCTCCATGGGAAAGACAGTCACTGTACCGGCCAAGAAGTACTGATGTCCGGGCACTCAATTTTATATCTTGGACAGGGTGAATTTGCCGCAGAGTATCTCGGTGAGCTGGCTTCCCTTCCCTGCTGTACTTACCTCACCCGGTCCACGGCCTTCGAATTGCCGGAGGACGCCTCCTTTATAGTTGACCTGGTCTTGCTCGAAGCCGGGCCGGCGATTGCGCAGTCCGGTCAATCGCTTTCGGGCATCATCGCTCGTCTGGCTCCGTATCCCGTAATTGCGCTGACCCAAAAAGAACACGAGCACCGAGGTATCGCCGCCGTCAGGGCTGGCGCTCATGGTTACATCTGCGTCGACGACATCACCGTGAACACACAGGAATCGAAATTTGATCACGCAGTAAAACGCGGCCGAATGCAGTCGCGCCTGTCGGGCAGCGACGTAAGCGTCTTATCCGTACTAGACAACATTAACGATGGCGTGATCGTCGTTGATAATTCGGGTCATGTTCTCGACATCAATCCGGCGGCGCGAACGCTCCTGGGCATCAGCCCACGGATGCTGCCAGACCCTACCTGGGAACAGACGTTTTGCTGTGTTGATGAAAACGGGCATAGCTATCGAAACTCTGCGGACCTGCCATTGATGCGAGCGCGGTCGGGCGAGAAGTTTTCCGATCAAGTCGCCATTTACCGTACGCCCCGGCAACCGGACATAGCACTGAGCATCAATGGACAGGGCTTGTATGATGGCAAGCGTGAACTCATCGGTGGTGTCATCACCTTCCGCGATATCACGGAATCCAGACGCAAAACGATCGAACTGAAAAGGCTCGCCCAATTTGACGAATTGACCGGACTTGCGAATCGAACGCTGTTCGCTGAACAGCTGACTCGCGCTATCGGGCGTAGTCAGCGAACGTCTGCGCCACTTGCGACTTTGTTTATTGATCTTGACCGATTCAAGTCAATCAACGATGCCCTCGGACACGACATCGGCGATGCCTTGCTTTGCCAGGTTGCAATGCGTCTGCAAGAAAACCTCCGCGTGGGCGATTTCAGCGGTCGCTGGGGCGGGGACGAGTTTGTCGTTTGCCTTGAAGACTTTGGCGAGGCTGCAAATGCGGCGGCGGCGGCACAAAAACTCTTGCTCGTTCTCTCCGAGAAATACGAAATCGGCAATAGCGAAGTTTATGCAACGCCGAGCGTCGGCATTGCGATGTTCCCTGATTCGGGCACGACCGCGGAAAAACTGATCAAGGCCGCTGATGTTGCAATGTTTGAGGCGAAAAAACGCGGTGGCGGTCGATTCCAGTACTACTCTGATGCACTGAACACGAAACTTGAACAACGCGAGGAGCTTGAGGCCGGACTGCGACATGCCCTGGTCCGCAACGAGTTCATCTTGCACTACCAACCGCGCATCGACCTGACTAGCAATCGCCTGATCGGCCTTGAGGTGCTGTTGCGCTGGCAGCATCCGCGCCTCGGTCTGTTAGCACCTGACCGCTTCCTGCCCATCCTCGAGAGCAGTGGTCTTATTCACTCTGCTGGCGAGTGGGTCATCGCAACAGCTTGCCGTCAATTGGCTACATGGCAGCGTCAATTTGAGCTTCCGGATCTTTCTGTTGCGATCAACTTGTCGCCGCAACAGCTGATGCACAAACGGCTGATTGACGTCGTCTCGAGAGCTCTCGCCGATACCACGCTCGACCCCGGTTGTATAGAGTTCGAGATTTGTGAGGGCGAGATCGTTCAAAAGCGCGAAGCTGAGCAGGCGACCTTGCGGGCATTGCGCAATCTGGGCGTCCGCCTGTCGCTGGATCATTTCGGTACCCGCGACGTTTCATTCGAATCGATCGACAGCGGCTTCATAGACAGTTTTGTGCTGGACCAGACGCTGATCGCAGATGTCGAGGACAACAACAGTCATCAACGCATCGTACGAGCAGCGATCGCCATGGCGCAGGGCCTGGATATCGAGGTTACGGCGGAGGGTGTTGAAACCGTCCACCAACTCGAATTCCTGAAAAGCTGCAACTGCGACCTCGCTCAGGGTTATCTGATCAGCCGCCCGATGCAGCCAGAGAAAATCTCCGCAATTCTCAGATCGGAGATCGCCGGTATGTCGCTCCTCGCCGGGGGCATGCCCTAAGTAAGCATCAGGACGCCTCGACGGCATCGGTCGGGGGATCGTATTGTACGAATCCGGTCCGAGGAGAGAGTCATGAGTCGAAAAAAATCATTGTGGTGTGTCTTTGCGCTTGCATTGCTTTCATTATCCGGCGCCTTCGCGGGAGACAAGGAAACCATCGCGATTATCGGCACGGGTGATCTCGGCGATTCGTTTGGGGCGCGGCTCGCGGCTCTTGGGTATCCGATTGTCTACGGCTCGAGAACACCGGAAAGCGACAAGGCGCAGAGCGTTGTGAAGGCGACCGGTCATGGCGCTACGGTCACAACCAATTATGAGGCGGCTCAGCAGGGCGACATCGTTATCCTGGCGATACCCTGGCCCGCAATGCGACAGGTCGCAACCAGCCTTGGGGATCTCAGTGGCAAGATCGTACTGGACCCGTCATTTCCCTGGATACAGGGCGATGACGGATACCCGGACTCCCAGGCCTTGCCGTCCAGCGCCGAATTGATTCAGAAATGGAATCCGGATGCCAGGGTCGTCAAGGGCATTGGCACCATGGGCTCGATGATTCTGGACGACCCTCGGACCGTAGACGGACCGATTACGATTCCGCTCGCGTCCGATCATCGCGATGCAAAAGAACGTATGGCTAAGATTACGCTCGAACTGGGACTGGACCCGGTCGACCTCGGTCCGCTGCGCATGGGCAAGTACATCGACGCAATGCAGCTAATCTATATGATTCCACTTCTGCAACGACGTGATGAAGAGTTTGAGTTCTACTTCCGCCGCAACGCAGACTGGGTTTGTCAGTGGGGCGACGACTGGAGCGAGCCGGTTTACGACGCCGACGAGCTCGCCGTCATGCCGGAAACGCAAAGTCCCTTGAGGTCCTGCGCAGATCGCCAGTAACACGCTTATTCAAGACTCTCATGGAGCTGCCTTTTCACGATCGCACAAAGCTCCGATTCAAGCTTCTCGCCATCTCGCACCTCGTCGCCGAGCTCCATGTACTTAGCTCCTTCGGCGGTGTACTGAGGCCAGACAGGCAGCCCCTCTCCGTTGGGTGAGCCCTTCCTGGCGAAGTTGACCCAGTACTGCGTCATGACACTGGTGAGCCTTAAGTCGACCGCGTCAGCGGGCAGCCAGCTATCCGCCGTGTCCAACGCGTAAGGTATTTCGGCACCGTGGTAGGCGAGGACTTTGTCGCCGTTGGGACGCACGCGGGTAAAGTGATAGAAGTAGGCGCTGCCGCCGCTTTGGTCAACCGCGTCGGCCATGAATATCGACGGACACAGGAACCGTGTTGCACCCGCAACCCGATCGGCAACCAATCGATGATCGGAATCGAGATCGTCCGATACCAAAGCCATAATTTCACCGGCCCATGGCTCGCCCATCGATTTGATTGATGCTTCGGCCGCGTCCCGTGAGAAGCCATCCGGCTGGTACATGAAATACTCGTTAGCGTTAGCGCCGATCATCAAATCGACCTTATTGTGTTCACCGTTTTGAAAGATGCGTCCGGCGGCGTCTGGCAGAACATAGCCATCCACCACGGCGGAGGTGTATCGGCCGGCCTTCGCTTTGGCAGCCTCAGCTACGACAGTTTCCCAATCCAGCGCCCGCATTCCGCTGATCACCTCCGCGTCGGCCAGTGAAGAATCGAAGCCGAGATGCTGGGCTATCTTCGTGCCAACATCTTGTGCGTCCGCCTGCGTCATCGTCTGGCCCAATTGATACCCACCGCTCTGGCTAATCACACGCTGAAACAGCCCGGCCGACAGCGGCGACGCGGTCAAAGTGGCTGAATTCGCAGCACCTGCCGACTCGCCAAAAATCGTAACCTTGTCCGGGTCTCCACCAAATGCTTCTATATTCTCCTGCACCCACTTAAGCGCCGCGACTTGATCCAGGATCGCGTAGTTGCCAGTGACGCCGGCGTGAGACTCGGCCGCCAGACCGGCATGGCCCATGAAACCCATAACGCCGAGGCGATAATTGATGCTGACAAAAACAACACCCCGAGACGCCAGCCCATCGCCGTGATAATTGGGCTCGTTGGAGTAGCCGTTGCGATTGTCTCCCCCGTAAATCCAGACCATAACCGGTCGCTTTTCCTGCCTGGCCAGCCTGTTCGTCCAGACATTCAGATAGAGACAGTCTTCATCGATGTTGTCGAGTGAAGCGATGGTTTCGGGTGGATTGCCAAAGAGCGTCGCGACCTGGCGATACCAGTCGTGATTACCCTGCATCTGCGGGCACGCCGAACCGAACTGGTCTGCCAATTGAGTTCCCGATCTCGGTGTGTGTGCGGCTGGTGGCTTCCAGCGACGATCACCGGTGGGCGGCGCTGCAAACGGAACGCCCCGGAAAACGGTCAGGCCCGTCAATTCGTCAAGAACAACGCCTTGCAAAGACTCGCCACCCGCGAAAACGCTAGGGGCTTCGCTCGTCGCCTCGACCTTGTCGACTTCCGCCGGCGTACAGGCGAAAAGGCCTGACAAGAGCGCCGGTACAAAAAGATAATTCACCACCGATCTTGCTGTCATCGAAATCACCGCAACGTCTTTACACAATAATACTAACCCAGAAGCGCACGCAGAAATGGCTTGGGATCCTCTCCCTCTTCCAGCACTTCGACAAGCGCCGACCCAACGATCGCACCGGCCGCGTGTTGGCCAACTGCCGCAACATCCTCTGACGACCGAATGCCAAATCCGGCGCAAACCGGAATGTCCGAAAACGATGCAACCTTGGCAAGGTAGTCGGTCAGGTCAGCCGGAAGCCCTGCACCGCCACCGGTAATGCCCGTGATTGTTACTGCATAAACAAAACCGTGAGACTCCTCGCAGAGCATCTTCAATCGATCCTCCGGCGTTGCCGGTGTGACCAGTTGAATGAGTCCAAGCCCTTTTGTTTCGAGTGCCGCCCGCAGGTCGGCGCTTTCTTCAAAAGGCAGATCGGGAACAATAAAGGCACAAACGCCCGCAGCCAATGCCCGCTCAGCCAGCGCCTCATAGCCGAAAGCCAGTAAGGGATTGAGATAAGACATCATGACAAGCGGTGCATCGATCTCACCTTTCGCAGAATCGAGTTGCTCGAATATCCACTTCAGGCTTACGCCTTTTTGCAGCGCGACAAAACTCGAGCGCTGAATCGTCATACCGTCGGCCATTGGGTCCGAAAACGGGATGCCGAGTTCCACAACGTCACCGACAGACGCCACGTCTTTCAGCGTCGCTATGAAATCTTTCGGTTCCGGGTAGCCTGCAGTGATAAACGGTACCAGGGCGATCCGGCCCGATTCATTTGCGGCCGATATCGCAGTTCCGATCCTCTCATGCGCGTTCATGATCGAATCCTCGGCGGAAGCTTTGTGAGTGTTGGCATGTCCTTGTCGCCGCGCCCCGAATTACCGATCAATATTCGCTTGCCAGGATTCTGCTTCGCGTACTCACGCGCGGCAGCGTAAGCGTGTGCCGTTTCGAGCGCGGTCAGGATGCCCTCTGTGGCGCACAGTTCATGCAATGCTTCGAGCGCTTGGTCATCTCTGGCCAAGATGTACTGCACTCGACCGCATGCCTGTAGCAGTGCATGTTCCGGCCCAACGCCGGAGTAATCGAGACCTGCGGAAACAGACTGCGTCTCCTGAACCTGGCCATCGTCGTCCTGCAGGATGATTGTGTATGCGCCTTGCAGAACACCGGGTGTACCTGTGGCCAGCGTCGCTGCGTTTTCCCCAAGACCGTCACCGATCCCTCCGGCCTCAACACCGATCAACTCGATGTCATCACCAATCAATGGATAGAACAGACCAATTGCATTGGATCCCCCACCGACACAGGCAAAAGCAACGTCGGGCAATCCGCCGGCCTGATCGATCATCTGCTGTCGTGCCTCCTGGCCGATAACCGATTGCAGCTCACGAACCAGGTAGGGATAGGGATGGGCGCCGACGGCTGAACCCAGTAGATAGTAAATACCGTCAGGGTCCGTGACCCATTCGCGCATAGCCTCGTCAATCGCCGCACGCAAGGTTTTGTCACCTGTTTCGACCGCCACGACTTCGGCGCCAAGGCGGCGTATCCGATCGACGTTCGGCGCTTGCCGTTCCATATCAACAGCGCCCATGAATACCGTGCAGGACAAGCCGACTCGAGCGCAGGCTGCGGCAGATGCGACACCGTGTTGCCCGGCGCCGGTTTCGGCTATGACGCGCTTTGCGCCCAGCCGTTTGGCGAGCAGTGCCTGGCCGATCGCGTTGTTGATCTTGTGCGCGCCGGTGTGTGCGAGGTCCTCACGCTTGATCCAGACCTCGGCTCCCCAGGCCTTGCTTAACTGTGGTGCAAAAGTCAGTGCAGTTGGACGGCCCACCCATTCGCGCAGCTCTCTTTGAAACTCCGCCTGAAACCTGGGGTCGTGAAGATGTTCCTTCACGCCGGCCTCGAGCCGGTCGAACGCCGGAACGAGTGTTTCGGGTACGTAACGGCCACCAAATGGGCCGAAGCGGCCGCGATCATCGGGCATGTCGCCTTTGATGGCTGCGTCGAGAAGTAGCTTCGCTTCGTCCGCAGCAAACAATGTGCTCATAGATTTTTCTCCGCAGCCCTGGCTGCTCTCATTCTCTTTCTGCAGCTCTCGCTGCCCTCGCAAATTCACCAATCAACCTGCTGTCTTTTTGCCCGGGTGCTGATTCCACCCCGCTGGATACATCAACTCCGAATGGCCGAACGGTGGCAATTGCTTGTGCCACATTGTGCGCTGCGAGCCCACCAGCCAGTATCATTTGACCACTAGCGGCAAACGTCGCGGCTTGTGACCAGTCGACCGAAGCCCCCTGACCGCTTTTGCGACCTTCGAAAATGTAGGGGCCCTGCACGTCCTGCACAGCACCACCTTCGCGGTAAACAGGCCAGCGTTCAATTGAATCCGGGACGTTAAGCGAAGCGAAGTCTTCAGCATCTGTCTGCAGGACGTCGGGCGAAAACACACTTAGGACTTGCTGCCATTCATCATCGGCCGGGTGCCGCATAACGGCGACGCGTTTGATATGAGGTGGCGTATTCGCACTAATTGCCGCCGCGTCCGCCGGCGCTATTTCGCGAACGGATCGGGCGAACACGAATCCAAGCGCATCGACGCCCGCTTCAATCGCCGCTTCAACATGCTGCGCTTCTCTGAAACCACAGATCTTCACGAAGACCGTCATGCTGCTGCGCCCGCATCGCGCATTGCGGCAACCAGCGCTGTCGGGTCATCGCTACGCATCAAGGCGGTACCGACCAACGCCATTTGATAGCCCCAGGCGGCAACTCGTTCGGCATCCTCGGGAAGCAGCAAACCACTTTCAGCAACGCATCTCGCTCGCGGCAGGGCCGGCGCCAGGTTCTTGAGTCTGTCGGGATCGACCTCAAGTGTTCTGAGATTTCGCGTATTGACTCCGACAAGTAGCTGTCCACTCTCCGCTCTGTCTCCGTCGGCCTGGTTTTCCAGCAACATCGACGTGCGGCGAAGATCCTCGGCATCAAATGCCTCCAGCAACACGAACAGGCCATGCTCCCAGGCACAGTCGAGCATTTCTCGAAGCTTTGCATCACTCAGCATCGTCGTAATCAGCAATACGCCACTCGACCCGGCTTTGCGGGCTTCGAGAACTTGTACCGGTTCGACCAAAAAGTCCTTTCGCATGACCGGCGTATTCGGCACCGCGCCAACCACCTCTTCGAGGTGCGTAAGATCGCCGGCAAATCGACTGGGTTCAGTTAACACCGAGATCGCAGCAGCACCGCCCGCCGCATAAGACTTCGCTCTGGCGGATCGATCACTGACGCCTGCACTCAAGTCACCTTCAGCTGGCGAACGATCTTTGATTTCTGCAATGACATCGAATGCTCCGAGCGTCAATGGCACCAGCGGCTTGTCAAAATCGGACGACGAGAAAGTCGACGAGAAAGATGACAATGCTGCTGCAGCTCTTGCCGCACTGTGGCTCGCCATCGTTTGCAGAAAATCGCTCATTAGTCGCTGAAGTGCCCGCGCAAAGCGACGAGGAAGGCCTCGGCCCTGCCATCGTCAATGGCTGCCGCGGCCTGTGCCACACCGTCCATCGCATCGTTCGCCAGGCCTTGTACCTCGAGTACCAGCGATGTTCCCATCAGCAAGGCATCGCGATGCGCGCCTTTGTCGTCCCGAGTGAAAACTCGCACTAGCTCCCGGGCATTGTGATCAGCATCACCACCTTCCAGGTCTTCCGGCTGGCAACGCGCCAGACCGTAATCCTCCGGACTGCGCTTGTGCTCGGTGACGCTTCCGGGCGTTACATCGTATAGCCAAAAATCGCCCGCCGGCGTTGCTTCATCCCAACCCGGCTCACCGTGCACGACGAACGCACGTTCAAGCGGCATCCCCGACAAGGTATCCGCCATCAGCTTCGCCGCCTCCTTGCTGTAGGCCCCGATCAACTGGAACGGTGGCGCGGCCGGGTTTGTGAGCGGACCCAAAATATTGAATACGGTGCGCAC
>Ga0255040_10000365_pt1 | contig 11640 bp, 6 predicted proteins | sample BC1_12_2_MG_FD_181711 | JGI IMG/M metagenome (GOLD analysis project Ga0255040, IMG submission 181711) | Seawater microbial communities from Strait of Georgia, British Columbia, Canada - BC1_12_2 | ecosystem: Environmental > Aquatic > Marine > Strait | place: Canada: British Columbia | collected... | reverse complement strand
CACTCAATGTTTTTAATGTATAAATAGTCTGACCATTATTAGAACCTCGTTTATATTTTTTTAGTATTTCTATTCCCATTTCACTCATTCGAGTAACCTCGTCGGGATTTTTTTCATTGTGATCTTTTGAACGCCATATCTCCTCTTTTTCATCATAAATTCGTATTGTAGAATCCCCGATCCAAAACGTTTCAAAGTGTGAATCATATATTAAACAAACTGAAAGCGTTGAACCGCCTCCGGAAGTATCTAGCTTCTTTAAATTTTCAGACAGTGTCAAATAAAAGTTACCGGATACCAAAAGAGATGGCCAATCGAGTCCACGAAGATAATTCACTGTTACATCTCTGTTTTTTCCATTACCGTGACCATCATATACTACTAGGTAATCAACAGGTTTTTCATTAATAATTATCGTACCCGAAGTAGCCCCATCCTGTCCCACTCGACCTCGATGAGTATTTTGTTTAATGAAATGATTGAAATAAGATAAAACTTGTTGTTTGATTAAGGATGCCATATTGTTCTTTATGCTATTAAAAACAATATTAATTTTTAAGTTCAATTTTATAAGGTTTTATTTATGCTTGGTTTCATTTTTCTATTAGTCATAAATATATTCCCGGTACTTGCAGTTTTATGATATGGTATTTTATTTTTAATGCACCATGTTACACATTTTTGAATGTTTGCAGACCTCAATGTATTGATTTTTTCCCCCTTCCTTTCTTTATTTTCAATAAAACGCAATGTTGTCAATATATTATCTATTTGTTGATTGCCCAAAATAGAATTTATTTCGGCTATGGATATTTTGAACTTATATGGCAATGGAATATCAATTATAGATTGAATTGTTAAAACATCTATTTGTGAATTGTTGAGCATAATAAGTATATGATGCAATTTATTAAATAAATACGATGAGTCATTTAATTTAAACCCCTTGCAAACAATGTATCTTTCGGAATTTGCCGTTCTGCTTGTATCTGGTTTTGTAATATAAACTTCAGAATATAATGAAGATAGTAAGAATATAATGTCTATTGAACTCTTTAGAAAAGTATCAAACATTTTTAAAACAAAATTCCCATTCTTCTTTTGCATTGCAATTGCATAAATAACCTCTGTAAAAATTAATCTTAAAGCCATAGATTCTTGTTTATTAAAATCAACTGAAAAATCGAAGCCTCCATCTGCTGTTATAAAATCCATTGAATTTTTATAAGTCTCATAAGAATATTTGAAATTATTTGGAGAATATAAATCACCTGTTTCGTCGATGCCCTTTTCAATAAATACGTTTTTGTTTTTTTTCAGAAAAAGAAGACTTTTTTTCCAACCAGGGACATTATCATTATCTTGATCCAATAATGTCATACCATAATACTTATCTGCGGTATTAAATCGCAAATATGTAATGGCTTCTATAAATCCGCCAGGACCCTCTGCTAAATGAAAGGATTTTATATTACCATTTTCTTCGCTAAATAAATCAAACGTGTTACATATTTCTATTAATTTGAAAAATGCTCTAGATAAAGGTTTGATCTTACTGATTGAATGTTTAGAATGTGGTATAGTTGTGTGTATATACTCATAGCTATTTGTAATTCTTTTAATATTATCCCACTCTTCGGGATATTTATTAATTCGTTTTTTAACCTTAGTTAAATAGTGAGCCAATGTTAAACTTATATAATTTGTATAATCTTCTTGCTTTCTGAATTTTAACTTTATATGTTCTGGTCTAATAAAAAGATTTATATTTGGAACTTGATGATATGTCATGTTATTATTATGATATATCATCCATTGTTTATATCAATTTAAGCATCTAATCTTCGTCTTTGTCAGCTTTCTTTTTTATCTTAGCTTTGCGTTTACCTTTGATAACAACTTTTTTATCTTTAACTTTAACTTTACCCTTTCGTCTTTTAACTTTGATAACAGGCTTTGGTTTTCCAGGTGCGGGTGCTACAACAACTTCTCCTTCTACTGTTTCTACCGGTTGCTCTACTTGTTGTTTTTTCCCAACGCCAATTTTAAGTTTACCCTTCTTTTTTTTAACAATGGGTTTTTTCTTTATCAATGGTTTATCTACTTCATCCGTCTCTTTTTCTTCTAAATCAATTTGCGCTACGCTAGATCCTGTTAAAACTCTACTTACTTCTTCGGCATTTACATCTCTTACCTTTTTAAATATAAAGTATTTATTCAAGAAAGATATTTTCTTTTCATCCGGTGTCATGTCAGGTGCCGATTGAACATCTGACGGTCTGATTCTTCGATGTTTGATCTGCGATTGCATTTCGTAAAAGAGTTGGTCAAAATTACCAATTGATTCAGGCAATCCCAAGGAACGCGCTTCTTCTCTTTCAAGTAAAACAAACCCGTAATTTTCTATTATACTTATTAGGTATTCGTAGTTAACTAGATATTCTGGAAATGTTTTATTAATCGATTCTTGATATACATCCACTCGATATCCCAAAGATGAAATATTATTTGGAAACTCATCGCCCTCATATTGCTTTTTGATATCCCACATTTTGACACCATTATTGTTTATAAATATACTCTCCCCTGTTTTTTTACCTTCTAATTTTCGAAAAACGGCTCTTCCATCGTAGCTAGTACCTATAAAATATCCACCAACTTTACAACACTCACTTACATTTCGAAGAAATCCCGTCAATGTTTCAATATCTTTGAAGAAGTAGTGGATTGAAAACTGATTTGAAACTACATCAAACCCCTCTTCGCCTTTTCCATATTGACGAAATACCCCTTTTCCAAGCTTTTTGGCATCCTTAGGCCCATCTCCAAATACAGCTCTCGTAATTTCCTTTCCTTTATCAGTAACACACGCTTCTGTAGATCTAATATTCAATGCAGAATTTGCTTGTACAAACAATGCATATGGCATGGACCTAAATTGTTTTCTATAATTTAAGAATCTGGCACACGTTCCATTGATTTTATTTTCAATATTATCTCGACTTACATCTAGTCCAAATACAAATGACAACTTGGTCGCAATCCATTTCGGAAAGTCCCCGCCTTTGCCAACACTCATATCAATTAGTGTACCTCCTCTATTTGAAGCTGCAAGTATTAATTGACGCTTTACAAATAAATTATGAAAGTCTCTTAACGATCTGGTAATTGTACCCTGGGCTTTTCTGTTATAATAAACATCATCATCTGCAATCAGATCAGGTATTCCCTTACCTGTTGTAATCATATCCAATGTAACTGGATTATGTATTGAATTCCACACACTTTGTGCTACATGATAAGCATTCCCGTAATTTCTTCCACCAGATCTATAATCAGAGGTTTTATCCAATCTAACCCGAATAGGAACCCATTGCCAAAATTTTGGCTTTGTTGGATCATATTTACATTCAATTATAGTTTCATCCTCAATAACGCCCATATTATCTTCTGTTAGCATTACTTTATTTGTTCCACGATCTTGTAATACAATATTTGCCAAATATGCTGGATATGCCGGAGATGGGTTACTGGGATAAAATGGCACAGGCTTGTATTGACTATTTTCTTCACGATTAGATTTCTTTGGAAGACGATCCTGTATAACATCTTCACACGGATTTATGTATCCATGTTTTCTTTCATCAAATCCTACTCGTAAAATTAAGGTCTTATACTCTGTAAGACTATTTGAAGCTGTCAAATCATCTCCATTTTGAAATATATTTTTTACAACATCCTGCCCTGTTTCTGTTTTCTGAGTTGTCACTAGAAAATCTATAGTATTATATTCTGGTGGCTTCCATTTGAATGATCTGTCCCATGTTCTTTTTACTGGATCCAAGTCTTCACCAACGGTGGAGCTCCCAACTCCTTTATCGGCTGGAGTAAATATTAACCCATCAGTTTCATATTCAAATAAATCATCATCTACTCTAGAAATAATAGTTTGACAGTTCTTAAACATTGTTGGACCATTAGAAGAGATGTGAAATGTTTTGGCATCAACTGTCATTGGTAATTCAGCGCCAATTAATGGTGCTAGTTGCAATTCTCCTATAACTTTATTTAAATCAACTAATCTTCCCGTCATTTTTTCCATTGCATCTGCGTCATCGCCATCCACGCTTATATAAAATGGTTTTCCTCGCACATCCTTTTTTTTGATATAGTATACATCAAATGCCAAATATTTATTAATAAATGCGCCAAATTTATCATGAAGAACGTGTTCTCCATCTAAAATAGTATTGATTAAATTTTTATTTTTACTTACAATTCCTGTAAACTGAATTTTCATATTAACATCTATTAAATATATTTTACCCTTTTCATTAATGAATAACAATTTTCTAATTCCATCTGCCTTTTCTGTTACGGTATATGGCATTCTAATATTAGGAACAACTGAGTCGTCCTGTAATGGCGCTATATTAGGCCGTTCTAATGAAATAGATGAAGGTCCAACAAAATCACGATTTCGTATACGTCGATCTGGTGGCGATCCTTTGTACAAAATATCCATATAATTTTTTAAAACTCCATTTTGTTCACCGAAACCGATAGGAAAGTTTGTTTGTTGAAGTCCGGATAATACATATTTAATTGCTGTTCTAATTTGTTTTATTAATTTAGCCTTAACTTCAGGATCCACCGTAGAAGATGAATTATGATCCATTTCTATCTCAATTTCATATTGTTCAGGATTTTTAAATACATTAGAACTTTCAATTCGATATTCAGGAATCAATCGCTTACCAACTCTCTTTGATGAACGCACAATACTACAATCTACTTTAATAGAAGGAAAGCGAGCGCTTTTAAAAGTAAATCGCTTAATCAGACGAAATATTTTTTTTTCCTGATTCCACGATTGCAATAGTTCTCGAACAATTCCAAAGGATGCTTTCAATATTTTTTCTTCTTTGTAATTAATTTTAAAACCAAAATCATTATAGACGATCGGAGGTAGACGCTGATCTGCATGAATCTTTGACACTTTCTGCATAAATGTTATATTGCGAGGAGGATTATCTAAATCAAATGTATTAGTCTTACAATATTCTTGTATAGCGCTAATCCCAGAAATAGTAGTTCTAATATTACCTATAGTCGTTTTACCAGTTCTCTTATCAATAAACTGATTTTGAATATTTAAGTGATACGATCCTTCGCTCTCAAAATTATTGAATCCCAAAGATTTCAGCTTTGATATAACATTTTCAAAATCGATACGGCTTATTCTATTGCCAAATACAGCTTCTATCTCTTGGGAACTTTTATTTGCAGATTGCATGTAAATCTCAATGTATGATGCTAATAATTCATTAGAAGTAGGGCTATCGCGAGACATTTATATATATTAAACCTATATTTTTCTGTTTAATTCAATTTTATATATTTGACTTTATGGATTCGTATAAATCCTTTTTCTTCAACTTCTTACCGTCTACATTTTTGATAGGTAAATTTAATTTATGACAAATATCATGCAAAGAAGAAATTTTATAAGAAGATATTGCCGATAGAGGTTTTTTAATATTTTCTATTTTCCATAATGTAGTGGAAAAATGTTCATATTTCTTTTCTATTTTTTCTTTATCTAGTAAATGACAACCAAATCCATTGGCACGGTGTTCTATAATTTGAATATCGCCAGTTTGATCTTCCAAAGTATACATGCATCGATTTCTAATAATTGCAATATTTATATTTGAAATGGCGCATATGCACATGAATGTATCGATAGAAATTTCATTGCTGTAAACTAAATCCGCTTCAATTGCATTTTTTTTCCATTTATATTTTTTAAGAATATTTTTTTGGGCTCTTAATTTTTCAACTAAATGGATTTTCTGCTCTTTTTCTTCTATAAATTTTTTTTTATCGAGAAGTTGATAACTATCAAGACCATTCATTAAAATATAATAACACCAAAATAATTTGTCTTTAGAATGAGGAATATAAAAAGTTTCATCTCTTTTTTCCTTTTTCTTTATAGGAATGGGTGTACTCTTTTTCTCTTCTCTTTTCTTAATAAGACTTCCATCTATATATAATTTCATTATATGCTTTTTTGTAAACATATAATGTTGTAAAGATTGTGGATTGAATGTAGTATCTGAATTCATATTACTAAGTATACGTCGAAACCTCTTTATTATCTTTATAAAATTCTTTTTTATAAGCATCCTTTTCTGCTTCCGCTTTATCCAAATGCTTTTGCTGTAGTCTAACATATTCAATATAGGACTTAATATCATTCACAGCATCCGAATCTAACACTGTCATGTTAACAAAAATTCCATTTGTATTCTCAGTATAATCAATATTGTATTTTTTAAAAATTTTTAATACGTGCAACTGATGAATTTTTTCTAATTTTTCAATATTATCACGTAGTAATGTTAAATCGTCCATTTTATATAGATAAAATATAGAATTTAAGTATTATTTTTTTGGATTAATTAATATTTTAATTGCTTGTTTTTTTGATTTAACTTTTAGTTTTCTTGGATGAACATATTCTGCAATTACGGAAATATAAGGATCATTTAATTCATATCTAATACCCATAACCTTAACCGTAATCTGCTCTTCAAGTTTAAGTTGTGAAAATTCTTTAGATTTGAAATGATGATCTCTTGCTATAAATACCACAACGGGTGAAGGATCTTCCATTGTTTCGCACCTAATCCCTGCTTTTGTTATATTCTTAATAAGAGTTTTAAACTTCATACCTTCAACTGGACGACATACCAAACATTCAAATACAACAGTGAATGTAACAAATTTACCTGTTATAATTCCCGCAGAATAATTAACAATTCTAATTGAATTACGTTTTATAAATCCTTCTTGAACGCACTTTCCCTCAATACGATTGGATAAATCTTGGGAAATATTTTCCACTAAATTACTTCCCACTGATGTAAATGGTAGTTTTACTTTTCTAGTAAGAATATTTTGCATGTAAATACCTACGCCTCGTCTTTTTTTCCCAATTTGCTTTTTTGGCTGAACGGTTCCTTGTTGTGTAGACATTATATAGTAGACATATAATATCTTTAACTATTAATTCAATTTATTTACCTAATTGAACAATATTATTTATCAATACATCAACGCTGTTAAAAAACCATCTTTTATTATCTTGTTTAATGTCATCATAGTAACGAAATATTAATTCTGATTCTACGCATAATTGCAATGAGCTAATTTTTACCTCCTTGGTCCTTCTTTCCACTCGAATTTTTTGTGCGATATTTGTATTTCCATAAATAGACGCAACTGTACTCTTGTTCATTTTATATTTGATAGGCGTCACTCCGCTTGATAGTAAAGAATTTATTCTAGATATAATCGTTCCCTTACCTTCTCCTCTATCGCATCTTTGTCCCTTATTTGTTCTACCTTTACCACTTAATCGAATATCTTTTGTTTTAAAGACAATTTGTTGTCTCTTAAAAATAGTCATAAATCCAATTATATCATTAATAGATGAGATATCTTTGATTTGCATTTTTTTAAACATTTCTATAGCCAACCCTCCAGGTCCAACAGCTTCTTTACTGGACACCCATGTACCATCTATAAATGCTAATATTGTATATAATTCGTGCGTACTAGGTTTTGAAAAATCTGCTAAAACAATTCCGGTGTATTTATTACTTTGAATGATAAATTGTTGAAAATAAGACATTGCTATTGTTTCCAATGCTGTTTTATTTTGTTTTGTATAAACTATATTCAATAATTCCAATTTCTCAGCAAATTTTAATGTATCAATAAAATGATACATAGCTAGTTTCAATAATAAAGCTTTATCGATATTATTGTATCTCTCAAGATTAACAACTGCCCAAGCAGCTGCTTTAATCCAATTTTCTTTATCCATGCTAGTAATAAATTCGGGAGTTTGAATTTGTTGGTAAACCGATAGTATTTTGTCCATTAGTTGATTATCCTCTTCAACAACATCACCTTCATTTTCAGTTTTGGCATAAGATGGGATATTATCAGGAAGTTTAAAAATTATTTTTTGGCGTTTATAATCTATTGGATTAACACGATCAAAACGAGTTATTGGTTTGGAACCTAGTTCTAATGGCTGAAACATGTAATAATTTCCAATATTAACTAAATGACCCAATCTTCCCAACATATCTGTTAAATATTCATTCTTTTCTGTTACTAAATAATTCAATGCTGTATAAATCTGATCCAATGGATAGCTTTTGATTTGAGTAAGTAATGCAACCAATGACTGTCTGTCAAAAATGTAGTATTCTTTGAATAACAATCGGATACGTTGAAGAATTTTATCCATATTCATTATAATGAAATTTTCATTATACGTAGTAGTGTCCACTTGTTCAATATCTTGAACCGATGTATTGCATTTATAATCACAATCCATAAAATCACACATAAAGCTACCTCTTTTATCTCCTAATCTATATTGAATAGTGGGACCCGATGATAAATTTTGACTGACTATCTTATTAACATTTTCTTCTGAGAAATTTTGCCCTTTTCTATTTAATAAACAATCAACTGCATTTTCTTTCAATAAACGTACTACCTCTGCAATTTTTTTAGCCTTTCTCTCCGCTAATCTATAAATATACATATCCGCAGCTTCTATATTATTATCAAGTTTAGTTCCGTATAGATAAATCTCCACATTTCTCTCTTCAAAAGGTAACGCGCAATGTGAAAAATTTCTAACAGATCTTCCGACAATCTGTTCTTGTCTATTTAAATTATACCATGGATCTAAAATGTGAGTTTGTCTTATATTTTTAAAATCCAACCCTTCTGATCCAGCACGCGATACTATAACTACCTTTATCATTTCACCATTAATATTATTGGGACTGGTAATTGCTTTTAATTCTGTTTTGACATCCGGAGTTAAATTTTTATCACCTGTTATCATAATATATTTTGCAGGAAACCTAACATTTTCAGATTTCAATGTTAATGCATCGATTGGCTTTGCGGTTGCAGTTTTAAATAGCGATTTACCTCCGTACCTTGCAATACCCATCTCTTCTAAAGCTAAAGCAAAGGGTACGCCACCGCCATCAATGTATTGAGAATATACAAAAATAATACCTTTAGACTTTCTAATAGAATCGCAGATTGCAGCTATTTTTGCACTATATTTCCCAATTTCAGAAGGAGAAAAAATTCTACCAAAATTTTGCATTGTTATATCTTTATATCTGAAATCTGACTTGGTTGCTTCATCATACATCATAGTTCTATCTAATCCCTTTTTTCCATATAAATATTGATACAAATCATCATCAACATCATCACTATCTAACTCATAATGAGGATATATCATATTCAGCGCTTGGAGTGGAGGCTCTAAAATTGTAAACAGCAGACCTTTATTTGGATCATTTAGAATTGGTTTTTCTCTCCGGAGAGAATCTAAGACAAATTCATATCCTCTTTTTTGATAACTACCTATTGTTGTAATTGATAAATCTAGTATTTGTATTGGATCTATTATTGCCTTTCCGTTAAGTTGTTTATCCGGATAACTCCAAACTTTTTTTTGCAACATTCCTAAATATGAAGATGGATTATTTGCTTCCAATGGATATATACTATATGGAAATGTAAATGGATTGTTTCCTCTAACATATGAAATATATCCCATCATTTTTTGAATTAATAATTCCTTCCCAATCTCTAATCCCTCTGCATTTTGAACAAACGCTCCTTTTGAATCAAATACTTCTCTAACCGTTACAGGATATCTTTTATCATTCAAATTCAATAGATTTAATAGCCAAATAATTTCCTGATAATCATTAAACATGGGTGTAGCAGATAATAGCAATAATTTCAGATTAACGGCATTTGTTACAAGAGTTAAAAGATTTTCTGAACTTGGTTTAATTGTACCTTCTCCTGTAATGCGCAAATTATGAACTTCATCGATTACTAACATTCTATTGGAAAATTCTTTCTGAAGTGATCGTCTTTGTTTTCTTTTAATTAAATCAGGACCATCTTCTTTACCTATTGTTTTTTGCATTATCCGAAAAATATAATTAGAAAATTCAATATATCCTTGAAAATGATAAGACTGAGATATTATTCTTTTCACCTGTCGAACAACCCTATTCCTTGAAAGCCCCTTCATATTCATGGGATTAATTTCTTTAATAAATTTATTTCCAGTACACGCTTTAATATTCCATAATCCATTAACTTCTTTTAATTTTCTTTCATCAAACAATTGAATTTTAAAATTCTCCTGTACCGCCGGCGAAGCAACAATAATAATTCTTTTTGTTATTCCCAATTGTTTTAAGTACGAGCGCATTTCTTCACATACAGAAATTGACGAGCAGGTTTTACCCGTACCCAACCCATGAAATAACAATAAACCATTGTATGGAGTTTGAAACGACATATAATTTCGAACAAACATTTGATGAGGATCTAATTCAAATTCTGTATTATCACATAATTTTTGCGCCACTTCCTTAATATTATCAAACTCTTCTCGAGTTTTTTCTTCGTACCTATTATCATAAAACTCTTTTTTCGTCGCTATTTTAACATTAAAATTAGGATCGTCTAAAGAAGGGTAAAGATACCCATATCTTTTTGATTCCTCGCCTAATTGCACTCTGTTATCATCAGCCATACATTTAAGAAATTGCCGATGTTCGGGATTTTCCATATCGATGCTCTTAATATCTTTGAATTCACCTCGCAACTGGTCGCAATTTTTTATAACAACTGCTTTCTTTTTAATTTTTACCTTCCCCTTCTTTTTTTTGACCCTTACTTTAGGTTTTCCATTTTCTTTTGTTGACATAGTTAATATATTATGAGATTAATCTATATCTATCTAAAACATTATTGATATCTTTTATTAGCTGTATTTTTTCTAAATTATACGGGCGAATAGTTGATAAACATTCATCTAAAGTTAACCATTTCATATCACTTACCTCACTTTTTTGAAATTTATTGGGCGTTATATTTTCCGCTATTAACTCTGCGATATAGTATTTATGTCTATAAGACTTAAAATTAGATCCAATAAATATTTCTTCATAAGGTTGAATATTAGTAATCATATCTAAATCTTCTTTCATAAACCCAGTTTCTTCATTAAATTCTCTATAAGCGCATGTAATATCCGTTTCTTGATAATTCCTTCTCCCTTTTGGAAACCCCCATTCAGGAGTTAACCAATTTGTTTGACTTTCTTTTACTAAAGTCATAATATCATAACTTCCTTCGTTATAAATTTGGATACCGCGCTTTATCTGAATAAACTTTTCCCTAGCGTGTTTTTCTTCACTTCTATACTGAATTCCAATAAAATCCCCCCATAATCCTTTCCATAAGTCATCAAAACTATTTGATATAATTCTTTCTTTCTCACTTATAGTCATTTCATCGACTAGTGTTTGGATATAATCTTTATTATATAAGGGATATTTTCCTCTTAGAAATTCAATATAGCCTAAGCTGTCCTTTCTACATATCATCAGATATTTAAGTGTGTCTTTTTCTTTTATAAAACTAACAATGCCAACACTAGTTATTGGCATTTTGCATTGATTAAATAGATGTCCTTGATTTGTACAATTATTACAA
>Ga0255040_10000363_pt1 | contig 11660 bp, 10 predicted proteins | sample BC1_12_2_MG_FD_181711 | JGI IMG/M metagenome (GOLD analysis project Ga0255040, IMG submission 181711) | Seawater microbial communities from Strait of Georgia, British Columbia, Canada - BC1_12_2 | ecosystem: Environmental > Aquatic > Marine > Strait | place: Canada: British Columbia | collected... | reverse complement strand
AGCACCTCGCCGATCCAGCCGCCACGCACTAGTGCCATCGTGCCGAACCCGGCGAGCAGGCCGATTGAGATCGCCGCGGTGGTCTTGCCAAAGGCGAACGGCAGGCCGAGCGTTCCTGCCGTGAGGAAGAACATCGCAGGGTCCATAAGTGGCGAGGCGATCCAGAACGCCATCACCGGCGCGAGCGGCACCCCGATCGCGAGCAGGGCGGCGATGATCGGAATCACGCCGCACGAGCAAAACGGCGACAGCGCACCGACCAACGCCGCCATTGTCACCATGCGCACGGGGTGACCCTGAAAGGCACGCGCGATCAGGTGATCTGCGCCGGCCAACTGGATCCATGCTGCGGCGGCCGCTGAGCCGAGCACAAACGGCGCGATCCCCAGCACCGCATCTCCGAGGAAGGCGGCGCTGGTGGACAGTTGCAACGGGTCGAAGAACGCTATCAGTGCAACGACCATGGCCAACAACTGAAGGGCGCGATCGTGCAACGCCTCGCGCAGCGCCTGCGGAAAGAGGGGAGCGATTGCGTGGCTACTCATAGCACTATTCCTCTAAGGCTCTAGTAATGTAAAGGCAAAAAAATCACGCGGCTTTGCGATGCAGTTTGCGAGTGTCCGCACAGCACTCGGCCATCAGGTAGGCGCTCACCTTGCGGATTTCCTCATAGCGCGCGGTGCAGATCAATTCCCGCCCCCTGCGCTCTTGGCCAACGAGGCCTGCATCGGTCAGCGTCGACAGGTGGTGCGCAAGGGTCGAGGCCGGGACCCCAAGCGCGCGCTGCAGGTCCGACACATTGACCCCGTCGGGTCCGGCACGCAGCAGTTCCTTGTAGACGCTCAGCCGTATCTCGCTGCCGAGTGCCGCCAACATGCGCGCAGCCTCTGCTTTGCTGATGGTTTTGGTAGCCATGCGAACACCATATCACTAAACAATTAGCAATGTCAAGTGATCCTGTACCACTAAGCAGCTCCAACTTCGCGGCCGGATTGATTCTCCATCCTTATGGGCCGCCGGCGAACGGCAGCTAACGGGAATTTCGACTGTCTTCTTTGAGCCGGCAGGAACCGTTACCGACCGGCTGCTATCGGCCACTAGCGGACGTTCGGCTAATGTTTTGCGCCCAGCGCCTGCCCGTCGTCGGAGCCGAACACTGCATCCTTTTTGTCCACAAGTGGCGATGGGATGGTCTTACCTGCCACGACCCACGCAACCCCGAACGCTATAAGCGCAAACGTCTCTGCCCAGTAGAGCGCGTCGGTGGCGTCCGCTAGTTCAGGAAAAGCCCGTTTCAGCAAGAGCGCAGTTGCCAGGCAGAGGAGGATAGTGGTGCCGCAGACAAAGTACACCGTGCTTCGCCGCCCCTTCTTGCGCGGCTGGCCTTTGACATTCTGTCGGAAAGGCCCAAAGCAGAAATAAGCCAGGATCAGGAACAGTACAGCTGCGGCTACGAAGTGCACCGTGGCGTTCCGGTCGGCCTCGCAAGTGTCGCAGGCAGTCGGGAAGAGGGCGGCGCACACTGCTGCAAGGGCGGCGATTTTGGCTGCCCACATTTGCGGTTTGGAGTGGCCATTGTAGGCAAACATCAGGGCGCCTATAACGAACATCCACCCGACGAAGAAATCGCGAGCCCCCGTGTGGTAGGACGCGCTGATGGATGAAAGCGACTTGTCGGCTATCCAAGTAACGAGAAACGGTAGCGTGAATGCAATCGCACCAATCAGAACGCGCAACGTTCGGTAGTCAAATATGCCGTCCTTGAATGTAAACCTCATACGTCCCTCCCGAGCCTTCCTAGTGCCCCGTGGTAATTCGCATACCCTCGCTGCATCCAATGTTTGTTTACCGCCAGACGAGCGATCCGGGTCGCACGCAGTCACGCCACTGTCCGCTAAGGGTCGGTAGGAGCCGGTCCCGACGGTCCGCTACCGGCCTATTCTGTTGAAAAACTCTTTCGCGCGACTTTCTGAATGAATTTCGGGGGTCGTCGACCCCTTACCTGGTTCGCTAGCGTCGCGTGTAGCGCATCCCGAGCGTTCGACTTTTCAACGAGGTTATGGATCGGGTACGGTAAACGAGTTTTTCAACACAATAGGCCAATTGCGGTCACTCGATTAGCCGGTCGGCGCGCAGCAGCAAGGACTGCGGAATCTTGAGGCCGAGCGCCTTGGCCGTCTTGAGGTTGATCACCAATTCGAATTTCGTCGGCTGCTCGACGGGCAGATCGGCCGGCTTCTTGCCACGGAACAGCTGGTCGGCATAGGCCCCAATGCGGGCATAGAGCCCGTCCAAGCTCGTGCCGTATGCGATGAGGCCGCCGTCGCGCACCTGCTCAGGCCATTCATAGACGGCCGGCAGCCGATGCTTCGCGGCCAGCGCAATGATGACCTTGCGGTCCCGCATGAAGAAGGTGCTTGCGCCGACAACCAGGGCGTCGGGCCGCCGGCTGCTGATGGTCGCGAAAGCGCCGCTGTAGTCGCCGCCACGCACTTTCACCACCTCGAGTTCGACCTTGAGCGCTGCCGCGGCTTTTTGCGTTTCCTGCAATTGCAGGCGGAAGCTCGGAACGTCGGGTGCGAGCATGCCGATGCGAGCAGCGCGCGGTGCCAGTTCGCGCAGAAACTCCAAGCGTTTGGCCGCCAGCGTGCCGTCGGCCGAGATCAGGATGCCCGTCACATTGGCCTCGGGCCGCGCAAGGTTCGTCACGAGCCCAAGGGCAACCGGGTCGAAGTTGCCGAACATGATGATTGGGGTCGTCGACGTGGCCTCACGCCCCGCGCGCACGGTCGCCGGGCCGACACACATGATGGCATGCACGCGCAGCTGCACCAGTTCGCGCGCCAGCCCGGGCAGCCGGTCAAGCTGGCCGCTTGCAAAGCGTCGCTCGATGATCAGGTTCCGCCCTTCGATGTAGCCCCGCTCGCGCAGCGTGTCCAGCAGCGCTGTCGGTACTTCTGGCGAAGGTGGCGTGGCGCGCAGCACGCCCAGCCGGTAGATGCGGCCGGCGGATTGCGCGAGTACCGATTTTGGCGCGGCACTGAGCGCCGCGAGTGCAAGTACCGCGTCACGCCTATTCATCCGATCCCTATTTGATCGTTGCGCAAAAACGCAAGCACCGGGATCGGTAGGCAGAAAACCATGTCAATCCAAGCCTGAGGTCAGTCTATGCCTAAATGACCGCTTCGGGTCGTCAGGAGTCGGTCACCACCGGCGGCTACCGGCCAGAAGCAGTCATTGGCCACATTCCCCTTCGCCAGGCCAGGCGCGTTGCATTCGGGGCGGAGGATTAGACCCGATCGGCGGCTATCGACCGACGCCGCAGGGCGTTTGCCATCGCAGCCCAGTCACGCTCGATGACGTGCCGTGGCCCGGCTGCGGCAAAGGCATCCCAAAAGCCCGAGTGCCAGTGGAGCCGCGTGCCGCCGGTATTGAAGGTCAACGCTCGGACGCGTTCGAGGCTCATGGCAGCAACACCAGTGCGCCCAGGGTCTTGCCTCCCGAGAGGTCTCGGTGGGCCTGTACCGCGTCCTTCAGCGCGTACTCGGCGTGGATATTTGCCGTCAGGATGCCGTCACCGATGGTCTTGAACAGGTCACGGGCGGTCCATTCCAGATCGGAGCGCTTGGCCACGTAGTGCATGATCGCCGGGCGGGTGATGAACAGCGATCCGCGTCGTCCGAGATCCTGGATGATGTCGATCGGATCCGGTGGACCGGACACGTGACCGTACGCCGCACACATGCCCATCAGGCGCAGGCAGTCGAGCGATTCCTTCATCGTGTCCTTGCCGATGGCCTCGTAGACTACGGCCGCTCCTTCACCATTGGTAACCTCGCGCACCTTCTTGACGAAGCTTTCCTTCGTGCGCACCACCGGGTGGTCGCAGCCCGCCGCCCTTGCTGCGTCGGCCTTCTCCTCGGTGCTCACCGTGCCGACGATGGTGGCCCCGAGCGCCTTCGCCCATTGGCACAGGATTAACCCCATGCCACCCGCTGCGGCATGGACGACGATCGTGTCGCCAGGCTGCACCTTGTAGGTCCGGTGCAGCAGGTAGTGCGCAGTCATGCCCTTCATCAGGAGGGATGCCACCTGGCGGTCATCGAGTCCATCCGGCAGGTGCAGCAGCTTGTCGACGGGGTAGTTGCGTACCTCTGCGTAGCTGCCCAACGGCGGGATGCCGTAGGCCACGCGGTCGCCGGTCTGGAAGCCGTCGACTTCCGGGCCGACACCTTCGACGACGCCGACGGCCTCGAAGCCGATGACCACCGGGCAAGGCGGCACGACCCACGGATGCGAGATGCCCGCGCGGTGATAGGTGTCCGCGAAGTTCACGCCGACGGCCGTGTGGCGCACGCGAACTTCGCCAGGAGCCGGATCCGGCACGGGCCATTCCTGCCAGATCATGGCTTCGGGCGGACCGAGCTGGTGAATCACCTGTGCCTTGCTCATCGTCTGTGCGCCTCTTGTCGGTTTGGGTTTTGTCTGGATGCCTGGTGAAGAAGTTCAATCCTGGCCTCAGCCCGTGAAGCGCGACGCGTTCGCCTTCGCGGCGGCACCCGCGTCACCTTCGCCAAACACCGACGGTCCGCGCCAATCGAGTTCGGGTTTGCGCCACCGGATTGCGCCCCTAGGGTGGCGTTCGGCGCGCGTTCAACCACTGGCTTGCGGCGGATCGGCAGGCCGTGCCGACTACGCGGCCGGATCGATTCTCTTATCCCTCTTTCTCTCTTCAAGTCGCGTCGCAAGCGCCGCTATGGGTGGAGAACCAGCGTCGACTCACGCCGCGATCCAGCCGCCGTCGACCTTGATTTCGGCACCGGTGGTGAAGGAGCTATCGTCGCTGGCAAGGTAGAGGGCGCCGTAGGCGCTCTCGATCGCCTCGCCGAAGCGGCCCATGGCGTGGCGGGCGCGGCGGGTGGCGCGGGCGGCCTCGGGGTCGGGCTGGCGATCGGCGGAGCGGTTCATCAAGGGCGTCTCGGTCGCGCCGGGCACGAGCGCGTTCACCCGGATGCCGGATTTCGCGAACTCCACCGCGATCGAGCGCGTCATGCTGATGATTGCGCCCTTGGAGGCGACGTAGGCCGTGTTGCCGCCGCCGCCCGAGAAGGCGAGCTGCGAGGCTACCGTCACGATCGAGCCTTTGCCGTGCCTCAGCATCGCAGGCACCACGGCACGGATCCAGAGATAGGTGCCCTTGACGTTGATCGCGAACACCCGGTCCCAGTTCTCCATGGTGGTGGTGAGCGTGTCGCCACCGAGGCTGACACCGGCCGAGGTCATCAGCACGTCGATCTTGCCGTAATGGGCGAGGACTTCGGCCACGGTCCGCTCCGCGACCGCGAGGTCGGTCACGTCGACCGCGTAGCCCCGTTCGCCCACTCCTTTCAGTGCGGCCCGGTCGCGATCAACGGCAACCACATGGGCGCCCTCGCGCGTGAAAAGTTCCGCGCTGGCGAGCCCGATACCGGAGGCCGCGCCGGTGACGATGGCAACCTTCTCCTGGAGCCGCATGGTTTCCCCCTAATCCGCCGCACGCTACGGATAGCAAAGTCTATCCGGCTCCGTCCGCACGTCGCTCCACGAATTTCACATCCTCGCGCTTCCCAGCGCTGGTGCAGCGGTGCGCAAATTGCGCTTATGTTATGTCGAGTCACGCGCCGCATTTGGCAAAACAAATGATGTCCGAGTCTTGTTCCGAATTACCGCTTCGGGTCGGTAGCGCTAGGTTGCGATCGGCGGCTATCGGCCAGAAGCGGTCAGTCACCGAGCGGCTATTCGATCACCCAGTCGGCGCGCGTGTGTAGAATCGGGCGATCATCACATGCCACCGGCACTCCGAGGTCCCGCCCATGCCACTGGTCGAATCGAGCTCCGCGCTTGACCACCTGCAAGACCTGCCGACGATTTCCTTCCGGACCGGCGAGCTCCTGCTCCAGTCCGGCAAGCGCAGCGGCAAGCTGCTGGTTCTGCGCGAGGGCCGCGTCGAGGTGTCGAGCGAGGGCGTGGTGCTCGGCACGATCGAAACGCCTGGCGCCATATTGGGCGAGCTGGCGGCGCTGCTCGAGCGCTCGCATACCGCGGATGTGCGCGCGGTGGCGCCCACGGTGTGCCACGTGGTCGATGCCGAGCCGATCCTGCGGGGAGACCCTGTGTTGACGCGGCACATCGCGGTGGTGCTGGCGCGGCGCCTTGACATGTGCACCGAACAACTGGTCTCCCTGCGGCGCAAGGCGGGCGACGGGAGATCGGCAAAGGCCTTCGATCAGTCGCTTGATCAATTGGCGAAGGCCGTGTTGTTCGGCGGCTTCGCCTGAGCCGCCGCCTGGGCGCGCCTGCACCGGGACAGGTGACGCGCTGCGGACATCGAGCAACCGCCTGCGTTCGATTCAAGGAAGCAAGAAGCGCCGGATTTCCCGTTATTCGCGTCGTCCACCAATGGCCGCAATGAGTCGGTAGCTCCCGGTCGCGACCGGCGGAATTGACGTTCATCAACCACCGCGTCAGGAACTCCGCTATCTTGTTTGGCAGACGATGCCTTCACCCGCCGGAGGTGGTCATGGAGACAGTCAAACAACTTCTGGAACAGAAGGGCCGACAGGTCTGGTCGATCGATCCCGACGGCACGGTCTACGACGCGATCAAGAAGATGGCGGATCAGGACGTCGGCTCTCTCGTCGTGCTCAAGGACGACAAGCTCGTCGGCATCGTGACCGAACGCCATTATGCGCGCAACGTTTTCCTGAAAGGTCGCGCGTCGCCCAAAACGCGTGTCGGTGAGATCATGGAGCGAAGCGTGGTCTGTGCCCGACCGGATCACTCGGTCGACGAGTGCATGGCGCTGATGAGCGCGAAGCGCATACGCCATTTGCCCGTCGCCGATGTGGAAGGCAAGCTCCTCGGCATCGTCTCGATCGGCGATCTCGTGCAGAGCATCATCGGCGACCGGGAATTCGTGATCGAGCAACTCGAGCATTACATCCACGGATAGCCTGGCGGGATCGCTCCGGCGAGGGCCCGGCCTGGCAGACTCCGCCTGCGCAGCGCCTGGGCGGCGCGTGCGCGCGCGTCAGTACCTGGATTTCATGTAGTCGATTCCGGGCTGCAGCACGCGCCGCCACGCGGTCTCGATTTCCGCGTCAAATAGCGGGTCGAATTCTTTGACCGCTATGGGTCGGTAGGAGCCAGTCCCGACCGGCGGCTAGCGGCCAATTGCAGTCATTCGCGTTGCCCGCCCCGGCGGTGCTTGTGGCGATGCTGCTTTAGCGGCGGAATGTCTTCGCGACGTATGCGACGTTGATTGGATCGACACCCGCGGCTACCTGGCAAATCGATTCAGGTTGTCAGAGCCATGTCTTTTCCCTGGTTTCGATGTTTCTCATTCGCTTGATCAACTCAATTCTTTTCTCGCACACGAGCCATTCTTGCGGCGAACAGTGTGTCCTTCCGCAAATCGATTCACAGACGCGACCTTCGGGAGGAACGTCTCTAAAGATAGCCTCCCTGATTCGCCGAGACAGCTTGCCGAGTCTTGTTGGCTTTTTCTCGTCCATTTCAGTTATTCAAATTAGTCGGATCAACTAAGGGTCGTTAGGGCCCGGTCCCGACCGGCGGCTATCGGCCAGTTGCGGACACTCGAAGGACGCTTCGCGTGGCCGGCTGCCGGGCTCAGTCGCAGAGCGACGGGGCCTGGCAGTCCGGGTTGACGCGTTCGTTAGTCGATCTATTTCTTGCTTTGCCCGTCAAGAATCTTGTGGTTCTTTTGGTTTAGCCGCCAGGCAGCGCCCATGCTGTCCTTCAGGTTGTCCGGTAGGGCTTCGATTGGAACCACGAGATCGCCGTCGACGGGCCAGGATTCGAGCAGGTGAGGGTGGTAGCCCTCGGGATAGTATTTTTTCGGATCGATCTGCTGCTCACGCACGAACGGCTCTTGAATCTCTTCGCGGCTGGTTGGCGGGTGCGGCACGACCAACTGGCGGTTGGTGAAATCGAACTGCGGCGCGCGACTGTTGGGGAAATCGGGAAGAATTCCCTCTCTGACCCACACCAACTCCTTGGTCATATTGACCACGATCCCGTCGGGCGCACCAAAGTGATACGGGCCCTTCCAGTGATGTCGAACCTCCGCCACGGTTTCTTCATTCAGAAACGGGTCAAAGTTCATATGGGTCGTCATGAACATCCTCGGCTTGATCTGATTGGCCAGGTAACCCGAGGCATAGGCCGGCGTGTGATGCGTATCCACGGTGTAACGTGCCAGAAACGGCGGCACGCCTTGTACGCCCGAATTGATTTCCATCAGTTCCGGCTGCAGTTCCGTGACATAGAGGTCGCAGCCTTTGGCGTACTTGATATCGAGCTTGCTTGGACGGCCGTCGCCGGTCCAGACGAAACACATGCCATTCCAGTCCAGGCGATAGCCCGAGGCGCCGTCCTTGGCATGCGAACGTTGCCAATGGATGACCTTGACGCCATTCTTTTCGTAGACGACGCCGCCGTTGTCACGAAAATCGAATTCATTCACCTGGATGTCCCAACCCTTGCCCACGGGAAACACACTGAACGCATCGCGGTGCCACCCCAGCATCATCTTCATGCCTTGGACCATGGTCTTGGTGCCGTACTCAGGCGTACGCCCTGACGGCCCGTGGATGGTCAAGGGTTCGTGCCAGCCGCCGGCCCAGGTGCCGAACATCCATAGGTAGGGCAGTGACCCGAAGTGGTCTACGTGCAGGTGAGTGATAAAGACATGCTCGATTTGATTCAACGCGACGCGCGCCGCAACGTAATTGGCGACCGCGCCTTCGCCCATGTCGAAGACGAAGTTGTCGCCGTTGCCAAGCTCGACATAGATTGACGTGTTCATCTGACCGGGCCGAATGTTCGGTGCCGTGCCCATGAAGGTCACGCGCATCTCGTTTGGCTGAACGTCTTCCGTGCCCGGGAACCAGTTGGCGGCGCTTTTCAGCCAGGGCATCGGCCTCACGCCTTCGAACAGCAATCCTTCTTTCCAGCGCCCCATCGGCACGCCGCCCGTGAGCGCAGCCTTGATGTCTTTCTCGCTCGAAGGTTTCTGAACAGGAGGTGGGCCTGCCACCGCAACGCTTGCCACAAAGAAACAAGCGAATAGGAATGAAGTAGCCGTTCGTTCATGGAATTGCACAATAGTTCTCCTTCAAGCATTCGCTCTTCACGACCCATCGAATTCTATCTGGCTGGCTTGAATGGGTTGCGAAACAACAAGATGTCAACGGCGTCAGCCGCGTCGCAATCGGTTCATCACGGCAGGCTTAGGATGCGTCCGAAATCCTTGCCCACGCAATGGGTAATTTCAGCCGTGAAGCCGTGTCTGCTCCCGCATTGGAGTGCAATTTGGCGAGCGGCTGCTACGGGTCGGTAGCGCCCGGTCCCGATCGGCGGCTCTCGGCCAATAGCCGTCACTCGATGACGTGGTCGGCGCTAAGCATGATCGAGGTCGGGATGGTAATGCCGAGCGCCGCACATGACCTCCAAGATTAAAAACTCAAGGTGGCCGCCCCATTCTTGATCAATTCATGCATCACCGATGCGCCGGAGATCACCACCCCATCCAGAAGATCGTCTTCGGTATATGCACGGGATTTCACACAGGGAGTGCAAGCCCAAATTTTGCCGCCGCGATCCATGAAACCCTTTATCAAGGCAGCCAGGGGTTCAAGAGGGTTCACCTGTGTCATGTCTGCGGCACCCTTGCGAACGAGGTCAACCCCCGAACTGGTCAGGAATATGGAGACCTTGAGACCTGCCGTGATACCTCCGATGGCGATAGTGAAGCCGACGGAAGACATCTCATCGTCCATGCCGTGACTAATCATGACGACCAGTTCGCGTCCATCATTGCTCATGCTAATTCTCCTTTGTTAACTGGACATTTGCCACCTGGAGTCGCCCATACCGCGTGGAAGACTCCTCCAACCTCCGATACGACGATTTTCGACGAACCGCCTACGTCCGAACTGACCCATTACTCCCTCCCTTCGGCCCGAACCTGTGGGGAACTCTACGCTTTCGGCAGCCCGATAGAAGGAAATTCGGCGGCGCTAGGGAGTGACTTATTCAGGTCGCCCGACGGACCGCTTCGGGTCGATAGCGCCCGGTCGGGACCGCCGCCAATTGCGGACATTCACAACACAAACAAAAACCCCGCCGAAGCGGGGTCTGTGCGAGTGCCGCTGAAAGGGATTACACAGCGAGCTTCAGCTTCCTGCGCCGTGCAACAAATCCCAGTAGGCCGACGGGCATTACCCTTATTGCTAACGCGCGAGCATCGTTTCGGTTACGCCTGCGGGCGCTGGAAGCGCACGGCTGAGGCAGAATGAGAGGGATCGGCGGGCCGAGTAGCGCCGCGATCAGCGCACATTAGACAACATCGGGTGTACGCTTACCTGGCGTTTCGTGAACCGAATTAGGATTCAGTGTGCGAATTCTTTTGCCAGTCGCTTTCATCATCGCGGCGATCTTGTTTATGCAAACCGTCCACGGCGCAGAACTTCGTCATGCACTTGTAGTTGGAAATTCTGCATACAAGGATGGACGACTCAAGAACCCACGGAACGACGCCAAGGACATCGCAAGCACGCTGCGCAAGCTCGGCTTTGACGTGACATTACGCCTAGACGCAAACAAGCGGCAGATGGAGAAAGCCATACGCGGTCTAGGCGAAAAGTTGCAGAGTGGCGGAGTGGGCTTTTTTTACTACGCTGGTCACGCCATTCAAGACAATAGTGCACGCAACTTTCTCATACCAATAGGAGCGCGGATACAAAGCGAGGCGGACGTTGCGTATGAAGCCGTCGATATTGCCCTCGTTCTTGACCATTTTGAAAAAGCGAAGAACCGCGTAAATATCCTCATCATGGATGCCTGCCGCAACAATCCGTTTCGCTCTTTCATGCGCTCCGCTACACGCGGGCTTGCGCCAATTCAAGCGGTGACTGGTACGTTTGTGGCCTACGCCACACAACCCGGCAACGTCGCAGCCGATGGAACCGGTAGAAATGGCCTGTTTACGAAACACTTGCTTCAAAGCTTGAGCAAATCAGACTCAGAGCTACAACGAGTATTCCTGCGCGTGACTGCCGGAGTTAGCAAAGAATCCAAAAACCGTCAGGTCCCGTGGGTGTCGCATTCGATGACCGGTGAATTTTATTTCAACGATGGAGTCAGCACTGCGGATACCACGCCTTCACAAACGCCTTTACAAGATGCGCCACCAAAACGAGAAGAACAACCCGCCACTTCTGCCACCGCGCCTTCACAACAGCTATTGCTAGATGTGCCACCAAAACGAGCCGATCAACCCACCACTGCGGTTACCGCGCCGATACAACAAATCCTAAAAGATGCAGCAAACTTCGCCTCTGCGGCTACCGCGCCGGTACAAAAACTCTTACGAGATGCGACACCAAATTCAGCAGAAAAGCTAGACTGGCTCAATAAGTGCGAATCTCAGATGAAGGAGATGGAGATAGGACGCCGTAATCGCGCCGCGTATCTGGATCGATGTTTGGATGCGCATGATCCAAACTTTTCACGCACCGTAGCTTTTTGCCTTCTGAATATTCACGATAGGAAATCCAATCCCCCAAATGACAAGAGAAAGTATTTGGAGGATTGCGCGA
>Ga0255040_10000360_pt1 | contig 11699 bp, 10 predicted proteins | sample BC1_12_2_MG_FD_181711 | JGI IMG/M metagenome (GOLD analysis project Ga0255040, IMG submission 181711) | Seawater microbial communities from Strait of Georgia, British Columbia, Canada - BC1_12_2 | ecosystem: Environmental > Aquatic > Marine > Strait | place: Canada: British Columbia | collected... | reverse complement strand
GGGGCACGCCGCGCGGCCTGCAGGTCGGCGATTGCGGTCCGCAGCAACCGCGCGGCGTGCCCCCTGCGCCGCTGCGCGGGCTGCACGAGCACCATGCTCACCCAGGCGAATCCGCCGTAGGGCAGCACCAGCGTCGACGCGACGAGCGTGCCGTCGGCGAGCGTCAAGCCCCAACCGCGCCCGATCTTGAGCATCAGGCGCCAGTCGGCCGCGTTCTGGTTCCAGCCCGCAGCGCGGGTGAGCGCAAGGCAGCCGTCGAGTCGCGCCGCATCCAACGGCTGCTCGCGCAGCTCAGTACTTGCCATCGCGGGTTTCGAAGTGCGTCGGTTTTCCCAGCGTAGGCTGGTCACGCGCGACCCAGTCGGCCACCCAGTCGATCATCGCCTCAAGCGGTACGCGCGGCGCACCGAACAGGCGTTGCGCCTCGCGCGTATCGATCAGCCAGGCGCTCGGCGTTTCCTTTCCTTGCAGCACCGGCGTCTTGCCAAGGCGTTCTCCAAATGCCTCGGCAAGCCAGCGCACGCGCGTCTTCTGCGGCCCGGTCACGTTCAGCGGCGTGGTCGGCGCCGTGCAATGTGCGAGCAGGCGCAGCGCCTGTTCGTTGGCGTCGCCCTGCCAGATCACGTTCACCGTGCCCATCGCAAGATCAATCGACCGCCCGGCAAGCACGCTGGCCGCGACGTCGTGCAGCACGCCGTAGCGCATGTCGATCGCATACGACAGGCGCAGGCTGCGCCCCGCGGTGCCGTGGCGATGAGAACCATATTCGAACATGCGCTCGCGCCCGACGCAGGAATTGGCGTAGTCGCCTGGCGGCGGCGTCGCGGGCGTCGCCTCGTCCGCGCCCGGTCCGTTCACGTCAACATAGGGATAAACGCAGGCGGTCGAAAACGCGACGATGCGCGAGGCCCGAAAGGTCTCCGCGACCATGAAGGGCACGGCAACGTTCATCGCCCAGGTGAGGCCCGCGTTATCCGCTGCGCCGAACTTGTGCCCTGCCATGAAAACGACGTTCTCGATGCGTGGCAGCCGCTCGAGCGCGGCGCGATCCAGCAGATCGCAGGCGATGCACTCGATGCCCTGGGCTTCGAGTTTTTCGCGCAACCCCGACTCGGAAAAGCGCGCCACGCCGATGACGCGTTGCGCGGGCGCCGCACGCTTCGCCATGCGCGCAAGGGTCGGCCCCATCTTGCCGCCGACGCCGAGCACCATGATGTCGCCCGCAACGCCTGCGAGATCTTCCACCAGCGCCGCGGACGGCTCGGTCATGAATGCTTCAAGCGCCTCGACGTTCTCGAAGCGTGCCGGAAGTTGCGTCACGCGGTTGAACCTTTTGGTGCGTTGGTGAATGCGGTGATTATAATTTGCGTGAGGAGATCATTCGCATGACAAGTCCCCGCATTCTCACTACCGTCGTGGGCTCCTATCCGGTGCCCGACTGGCTCGCCGCCGCGCCTTCCGAACAGGCGCTCGTCGACGCGACGCGCGTTGTCATCGCCACGCAGGAACAGGCCGGTATTGACCTCGTCTGTGACGGCGAACTGTACCGCTTCGACCTGAACCATCCCGAAACCAACGGGATGATCGAATACTTCGTACGCCCGATGTCGGGCATCCGCCCCGACATCGGATTCACCGAGTGGCTCGCCTACGCAAAGACATCGGGTATGCACTTTCGCACCCGTCCGCCAGGCGTGGTCGAGAGCGCCGTCAGCGCCGGAACGCTGAACTTGCCGGTGCCTTGCGCGCGCGCCCGGGCGCTTGCGACCAAACCCTTCAAGTTCACGCTGACCGGTCCGCACATGCTCGCCAAGACGCTGCACGACCGGTTTTATCGCAGCCCGGAGAAACTCGCCGATGCGATCGCAACGGTGCTCGCCGAGCAGGTCAAGCGGCTCGACGTGGACGTGGTCCAGATCGACGAGGCCAACCTGCCCGGCCACCCCGACGAATGGAAATGGGCCGCGCGCTCGATCAACACAGTGCTGCGCGCAGTACCAAAAGGCGCCAAGGCTGCGGTGCATCTGTGCTTCGGCAACTATGGCGGCCAATCGATTCAGAAGGGCAGCTGGGCGAAGCTGATGGATTACCTAAACGCGCTGCGCGTCGACCATGTGGTGATGGAATGCGCGCATCGTCCGCCCGAGGAACTCGCGGTGTTCCGCGACCTGCGCAAGGGTATCGACTTCGGGCTCGGCGTGGTCGATGTCAAGCGCACCGAGATCGAGTCCGCAGACGAGATTGCGCGCGCCATCGAGCGTGCCGAAAAAACACTCGGGCACGGGCGCGTCAAGTACATCCACCCCGACTGCGGCTTCTGGATGCTGAAGCGCAACATGGCCGATGGCAAAATCCGCGCGCTGGTCGAAGGACGGGATCTGTACGAGGGGCGCGCGGGCGCTGGGGGCAAACCCCGGGCGCGCAAGGCCCGGAAGCGCTAGTCCCTAAACAACGCCTTCCCCCAGGTCTCGTTCCAGTCCCGGCCGAGAAAATCGGTCACCCGCCCGTCCGCCTGGAAGAACTTGTTCGGGATCTGGAACATCGCGATCATCAGCCCGCCCTGCGGCCCGGCGTGTGCCTGGTGCCGGCTGCCCGACGGGCGCCAGACGAACTGCCCCGCCGTGCACGCGCCCTCGCCGCACACGAGGCTGCCTTCCATAACGTAGGTCTGCTCGATGAGCACGTGCTCATGGTCGGGTAGCGTCGCGCCCGGCGCCATCCGCAGAAGCTGGGTCAGCAGGCCTGACTCGGGATCGACGATCAAGGTTTTGACTTCGACACCCTCATAGACCGTTTTCTCCCAGGGCATCGACGCGGCGTCGACGAAGCGCGATGCAAGCGGCGCCAGTGCGCTGTGTTCCTTTACCTTTGGTGTGACTGCAGTCATGTCGTTCTCCCGCGCGCCGAGCGCGCTCTCGTTCCGGATATTCAGCCTTAAGGCTGCAAATGCTCGCCGACCCTGACGATCTTCATCGTGTTGGTGCCGCCCGCCGTGCCGATCGGTTCGCCGATCGTCAGCACGATGAGGTCACCTTCCTTCACGACGCCATTGTCGACCAGTACCTTCTCGGCCTCGTGCAGCAGTTCCTCGCGGTCGTGGCCAACGTATTTCACCATCAGCGGAAAGACGTCGCGAAACAGCGCCGTGCGGTAACGCGTCGAGGTCTGCGAGGTGAGCGCGTAGATCGGCACGCCGCAGTTCAGCCGGCTCATCCACAACGCGGTGGAGCCTGATTCGGTGAGCGCGGCGATCGCCTTGACCTTGAGGTGGTAGGCGGTAAACAGCGCCGCCATCGCGATCGACTGGTCGACGCGGGTGAACACCCGCTCGAGGAACTCCTGCTCGAGCGTGAGCGGCTGCGTCTGCTCGGCTTCGACGCAGATGCGGTCCATCGACTCGATCACCTCGACCGGATAGCTGCCGCTCGCGGTCTCGGCCGAGAGCATCACCGCATCGGTGCCGTCGAGCACCGCGTTCGCCACGTCCGACACCTCCGCGCGCGTCGGCACCGGGCTCGAAATCATCGATTCCATCATCTGCGTGGCGGTAATTACGACCTTGTTCTGCTCGCGCGCCAGCCGGATCATCTTCTTTTGCAGCCCGGGCACCGAGGCATCGCCGACTTCGACCGCAAGATCGCCGCGCGCCACCATGATTCCGTCGCAGGCGTCCATGATGTCGATTAGGGCAGGCTCGGTGACGGCCTCGGCGCGCTCGATCTTGGCGATCAGGAAGGCTTTGCCGCCCGCGGCGCGCAACAGCTCGCGCGCCTTGGTCATGTCGGCGCCGGTTTTCGGAAACGAAACCGCGAGGTAGTCGGCCTGCAGTTCGACCGCGGTCCGGATGTCCACCATGTCCTTCGCAGTAAGCGCCGGCGCGGTCAGCCCGCCACCCTGACGGTTGATGCCCTTGTTGTTCGAGAGCACGCCACCCTGGCGCACGACGGTGGAAACCTCGCTGCCGTGCACGCCGGTGACTTCGAGCGAGATGCGTCCGTCATCGAGCATCAGCAAGGCGCCTGCCTCGACATCGCGTGGCAATTCCTTGTAGTCGAGCCCGCTGCGCTCGGCATCGCCCAGGGTGCAGCGCGCATCAAGGATGAAAGGCGCGCCCTTTACCAGGGTGACCTGTCCGTCCTTGAATTTTCCGACGCGGATCTTGGGACCCTGCAGGTCGCACATGATCGCGACCGTACGCCGGGTCTTGCGGCTGATGTCCTTGACCAGCTGCACGCGCTTGCGGTGGTCGGCGGCGCTGCCGTGCGAGAAGTTGAGCCGCACGACGTCGATCCCGGCGCGCACCATCCGTTCGAGGACGATTGGATCGCTCGAAGCGGGGCCGAGGGTGGCGACGATCTTGGTACTGCGAAGCATGAATCAGGCCTCCGTTTCTGGCGACGGGCGGCCCCGGTGACCGCGCGAGTGTATCACCGCCACCGGTCGCACCGCGGCCGCCCGTGGCGACGGCTCAGGCGAGATCGATCGCGCCACGGCTGACGACCGTCGCACCCGCGCAGGTCGTCTCGAATAGCAGGGCATCGCCCGCCTGTTGCGTACGCACCGCACGGACGTCGAGCACCGAGGGCATTGGCACCATGCCGGCGAAGCGGCAACGAACGCGCCGCACGCGCGCGGGATCATCGCCGAAGGCCGAGAGGACCTTGGAGACCGAAAGCGCAAGCGTCGCCGTGCCGTGCAGGATCAAGCCCGGCAGCCCCGCGGCATGCGCAGTGGCAAGGTCGGTGTGGATCGGATTCCAGATCCGCGCGCATTCGGTATAGACATGCGCAAGGTTGACCAGGACTGCGACCTCGCCCACGTTCGGCAGCGGTGCGCTCGGCGCCGGCGCCTCGTCAGGACCCGAGCCGTCGATGCAATCTCCGCCCTCGAGCGCGACGCCGCGATAGAGCGATCCGTAGTCCGTTACGCTGACCAGATCACCCGCGGCATCGCGCGTCTCCATACGGGTGACCACGAATGCACCCGGCGCGCGCTGCACCGCGGCGACGACCTGCGCGGTGGTATGGAGCGCGTCGCCCGCAGCCGGGAGCCGATGGAGCTTCAGGTCATGCGTTGCGTGCACGACGCGCGCGTACACCGCGGCCGGGATCGACCGCTCGCGCGCCGCCACCGCTGCCGGCCATTCGTAGCACACCGGAAACAGGGGATGCGCAACGAGCGCGCCGCAGGTATCGAAATAGCGTGCATCGCTCTCACCGAGCGCCGCCGCATAGGCCATCAACCAGCGCGCGTCGATCGCCTGCGTGAGCGGGCCGACGGTGGCGCCAACGATGCGCGCCGAAAGCTTCACGCGCGCCGGCCCCTCGCGCTCAAGCGCGCGCCTCGAGCGCAGCGACCGCGGGCAGCGTCTTGCCCTCGAGAAATTCGAGGAAGGCGCCGCCCGCCGTCGAGATGTAGTCGATGCGCTCGGCGATGCCGAACGCATTGATTGCGGCAACGGTATCGCCGCCGCCCGCGATCGAAAAGGCCTTCGAATCGGCAATCGCCCGCGCGAGGACTTCGGTGCCCTTGGCGAACTGCGCGATCTCGAATACGCCCACCGGCCCGTTCCACACGACGGTACCGGCGGATGCGATGCGGCCGGCGAGTGCCTGTGCGGTCTGCGGCCCGATATCGAGAATCCGGTCGTCGGCGGCGACCTCGGTCGCCGCCTTCACCTGGGCCTTGGCGTCGACCGAGAGCGCCTTGGCGACTACCACGTCCGCCGGTATCGGCACCTCGGCGCCACGCGCGCGCATCGCGTCGATGATCTTCTTCGCTTCGGCGACCAGATCGGCTTCGGCGAGCGAGGCGCCGATCGGCAGGCCCGCGGCGAGCATGAAGGTATTCCCGATCGCACCGCCGACGATGAGGTAGTCGACCTTTTTGGCGAGTGCATCGAGGATGGTCAGCTTGGTGGACACCTTAGCGCCGGCGACGATCGCCACCAGCGGGCGAGCAGGGTTGGCCAGCGCCTTGCCGAGGGCGTCGAGTTCGCCGGCCATGAGCGGGCCGGCACAGGCGGTCGGCGCAAAGCGCGCCACGCCATGCGTCGTCGCCTCGGCACGATGCGCGGTGCCGAAGGCGTCATTGACGTAGACGTCGCAGAGCGCCGCGATCTTGCGCGCAAGGGTTTCGTCGTCGGCCTTCTCGCCCTTGTTGACGCGGCAATTCTCGAGCAGGACCAGTTCTCCGGGGCTGACGTCGACGCCGTCGATCCAGTCCGCGCGCAGCGGCACCGCGCGTCCGAGCAGCTCGGCGATGCGGGCGGCGACCGGCGCGAGCGAGTCCTCGGCGCGCAGCACGCCTTCCTTCGGCCGCCCGAGGTGCGAGGTCACCATGACCGCGGCACCGGCCTCGAGCGCGCGCCGGATCGCCGGCAGCGATGCGCGGATGCGGCTGTCATCGCCGATCTTGCCGTCTTTCACCGGCACGTTCAGGTCAGCGCGAATCAGCACACGCTTGCCCTTCAGGTCCACGTCCTGCATGCGCTTGAACGTCATGATGGCCGCTTGCCTTTTCCCATCGTCTCGAGCAGCCGCGGCATGGTCCGCTGCGGCTCGCCCGATTCATAGGCCAGACGCTGATAACGCTTTGCCGCAACGAGAATGTCGTCGAACTGCGTCTGGGTCAGCTCCCGCATGCGCTGCTTGGTAAGCCGGATTGCATTCGGCGGACGCGCGCCCAGGGCGCGCGCCAGCGCGATCGCCTTCGTCATGACCTCGCGACGCGGCACCAGCGCGTTGACGATGCCGAGTTGGTAAGCCCGCTCACCCGAAACGAAATCGCCGGTCAGCGACAGTTCCGCATTGATGCCGAACGGCAGGTGCCACATCATCAGCGACGTGCCGAGGATCGACCCCAGTCCGGTCTTCACCTCGGGCTGGCCGATTTTCGCCTCGGGATGCGTGACACGCAGGTCGCAGTAGAGGGCGATCTGGTAGCCCGCACCGGCGGCGACGCCGACGACGGCGGCCACGGTTGGCTTGTCCAGCGCGCGCACCGCGCCATAGGCCGCGTGCAGCTCGGTGAACCAGCGATCGACGTCGTCGATCGTGTAACGCGCAGCCTCGTCAAGGTCTTGGCCGGCGCTGAACGCCCGCTCGCCGGCGCCGGTGACAACGACGGCGCGTACCTGCTCGTCGGCGTCGAGCGCGGCCAGGGCGGGTGGCAGCGCGCGGCGCAGATCCTCGTTTACCGCGTTCAGCGCCGCAGGGCGATTCAGGCGAACGACGGCAACACCGTCATCCAAGCGTTCAACCAGGACCGCGGGCACGGGGCACGCTATTTGGCGTTCATCAGCGCCACCGCGGTATCGAGCATGCGGTTGCTAAAACCCCATTCGTTGTCGTACCAGGCGGTCACCTTCACGAGCGTGCCCTGGGCGACCTTGGTGAGGGTCGAGTCGAACACCGAGCTGGCGGGATTGTGATTGAAGTCCGACGACACCAGCGGATCCGTGTTGTACTCGAGCACGCCCTTCAGCGGGCCTTCCGCCGCCTTCTTAACCGCCGCATTGATTGCGTCCACCGTCGTCGCCTTCTTGGCGACGAACGACAGGTCGACGATCGATACGTTGATCGTCGGCACCCGGATCGCGAACCCGTCGAGCTTGCCGTTCAGGTGCGGCAGCACGAGGCCCACCGCCGACGCGGCCCCGGTCTTGGTCGGGATCATGTTTTGCGACGCCGAGCGTGCGCGCCGCAGATCCGAGTGATAGACGTCGGTCAGGACCTGGTCGTTGGTGTAGGCGTGTATCGTCGTCATCAGACCGGATTCGACGCCGACGGTGTCGTCCAGCGCCTTGACCATCGGCGCCAGGCAGTTCGTGGTGCACGACGCGTTCGAGACCACGGTATCGCTCGCCTTCAGCGTGTCGTCGTTTACGCCGTAGACGACCGTCGCGTCGACGTCTTTGCCGCCGGGCGCCGAGAGCAGAACCTTCTTCGCCCCAGCCTTGAGATGCGCGCCCGCCTTTTCCTTGCTGTTAAACAGGCCCGTGCACTCGAACACGATGTCCACGCCCAGGGCTTTCCATGGCAGCTTGGCTGGATCGCGTTCGGCGAGCACCTGAATCCGGTCGCCGTTGACGACGAGTGCATCGAGTTCGACATCGACCGTGCCCTTGAAGCGGCCGTGCGCGGTGTCGTACTTCAGCAAGTGTGCGTTGGTCTTCGCATCGCCCAGATCGTTGATCGCGACGAACTGGATGGCGTGCTTTTTGCCGTCCTCATAGTGCGCCCGCAGGATGTTGCGTCCGATGCGCCCGAATCCGTTGATTGCGACTTTGATCGTCATGTTGAATCCTCGCTATCAGATGACAGACTTGACCGTATTGGCGACGTTCTCGGCGCTGAAGCCGAAGTGCCGAAAGAGTTCGCCGGCGGGCGCGGACTCGCCGAAGCGGTCGATGCCGACGGCCGCGCCTTCTAGCCCAACGTATTTCGCCCAGCCGGCGGTCACGCCCGCCTCGATCGCGATGCGCGGCACGCCGCGCGGCAGGACCTCGGCGCGGTAGCCCGCGTCCTCGCGGTCGAATACCGAGGTCGAGGGCATCGAGACCACGCGCACGGCGATCCCTTCGGCGGCGAGCGTGTTCTGCGCCTCGAGCGCGAGCGCGACTTCGGAGCCGGTCGCGATGAGCACTGCGCGCGGCGTACCCTGGGCTTCCGACAAGACGTAGCCGCCTCTGCGAACATTGGCGAGCGTCGCCGCGTCGCGTGTGATGAAGGGCACGTTCTGGCGCGAGTAGAGCAGCGCCGTCGGTCCGTTCGCGCGCTCGAGCGCGGCGGCCCAGGCGAGCGCGCTTTCCACCGTGTCGCCGGGGCGCCAGACATCGAGGTTCGGAATCAGGCGCAGCGTCGCCGCGTGCTCGATCGGCTGGTGCGTCGGTCCGTCCTCGCCGAGGCCGATCGAATCGTGCGTGAACACGTAGATCACGCGCAGCTTCATGAGCGCCGCCATGCGCAGCGCATTGCGCGCGTAATCGGAAAACACGAGAAAGGTGCCGCCGTAGGGAATGAAGCCGCCATGCAGCGCCAGCCCGTTCATCACGGCGCACATGCCGAACTCGCGTACGCCGTAGAACAGATAGTTGCCGTCATCCTCGCGCCCGATCACCTTGGACGCCTTGACCATCGTCAGGTTGGACCCTGTGAGATCGGCCGAGCCACCGAGCAATTCGGGCAGCGCGGGCTTGATCGCCTCGAGCGCAATTTGGGAGGCCTTGCGCGTTGCCACCGTTTCGGCCTTGGCTTCAAGTTCCTTCACCAGATCGTCGACGCGTGCCGCGAAATCACGCGGCAGCTCGCCCGCCATGCGACGGCGGAAATCCGCCGCGAGTTCCGGGTGCGCAGCTTCGTAGGTGGCGAACAGCTTCTGCCAGCGGCGCTCGGCACGCTTGCCCTTGGCGCGCGCATCCCATGCGTCAACAACCGGTTGCGGAATCTCGAAGGGCGGATGCGGCCAGCCGATCGCCGCGCGGGTCGCCGCGATCTCGGCTTCGCCCAGCGGCGCGCCGTGCGCAGCACCGGTGTTGGCCTTGTTCGGCGCGCCCTTGGCAATCACGGTCTTGCAGCAAATCAGCGTGGGACGCGCCTTCTCGCGCTTCGCCTTGCGGATGGCGCGATCCACCGCGTCGACGTCGTGTCCGTCGACGTTCGGAATCACCTGCCAGCCGTAGGCCGCAAAGCGCTTCGGTACGTCGTCCGTGTACCAGCTTGCGATGTGCCCCTTGTCCGAATCGATCGAGATGCCGTTGTCGTCGTAGAACGCGACCAGCTTGCCCAGCCCGAGGGTGCCGGCGAGCGAGCAGGCTTCGTGTGATACGCCTTCCATCATGCAGCCGTCGCCGAGGAAAACGTAACTGTGGTGATCGATGAGGTCGAATCCCGGCCGGTTGAAATGCGCGGCGAGCTGTTTCTCGGCAATCGCCATGCCCACCGCGTTCGCAATCCCCTGCCCGAGCGGGCCGGTGGTCGTTTCGACGCCCGGGGCATGGCCAACTTCGGGATGACCCGGGGTCTTCGAACCGAGCTGGCGGAAGCGCCGCAGCTCGGCCATCGGCAGGTCGTAGCCGGTCAGATGCAACAGCGCATACAGCAGCATCGAGCCGTGCCCGTTGGAGAGCATGAAGCGATCGCGATCGGCCCAGCGCGGATTCGCCGGATGGTGTTTTAGGTGCCGTCCCCAGAGCGCGACGGCGATCTCGGCCATGCCCATCGGCATGCCGGGGTGGCCCGAGTTCGCCGCCTGCACGGCGTCCATGGCGAGCGCGCGAATCGCGTTCGCCATGTCGCGCGTCAACGTCGGGTCGGAGGGCTTGCTGCGCGAGGGCTTGGAAACGGCGGTGTGCGGGTCCATTGCTGATCCTGCAATCGAAAGGTGCGAGAACTTGGGCATACGGCTCGGAGAGACGAATCGAATTCAGACCGAATTGAGAAACCAGGGAGCGGCCGCCCGCTTGCAGCCGCGGTCCGACCGCGACGCACGGTCGGAATTATCGGCGAAAACGCCGCGCCGGAAAACGCATGATTCGTTTTCCTGCAGTCGTCAGCACGACGCGGCCTCGTTGCGCCGCCCGACCGGGCGCCAGACCATCGCGAAGATCAGGCGAGCGCGGGATCGACTTCGCCGACGGCTTCGAGCACGTCGGCAGTCGTCGGTGGCCGTCCGATCGCGCCGCGGTACGCAGTCGGCCCCGCGCCAACCGGCTTCGCGTCGAGCGGCTCGGAGTCGCAGAAGATGCCGACGGCAGGGACCGAATACGCCGCGGCGAGATGCATGAGGCCGGTGTCGACGCCGACGACCACCCTGGCGTGTGCGAGCAGTGCGGCGGCCTGTTGAATCGTCATGCGTGGTGCAATGACCGCGGGTGGGGCTGCGGCGGCGATGCGTCGCGCACGCGCGGCTTCGGCAGCGTCACCCCAAGGCAGCACACAGACGATTCCCTTCGCAGCGAGTGACTTGGCGAGCGCTTCCCATGCAGACTCGGCCCAGAGTTTCGCCGCGCGCGCGGTCGCGTGCAGCAGAACCGCGTAGGTCTCATGCGGTGCGAACACGGCACGCGCCGGGGCCGTCAGACCGAAATCGATCTCGGGTCGTACGGCGTAGCCGAGCGCCTGTGCGGCGACCCCGCGATAGCGCGTGATCTTGTGATCGGCGGCGCTGAACTCGTGGGTCACGTCGTAGCCGCGTGCGGCCAGGCGCTCGCGTATCGTGCCGGGTCCGAAACCGTGGAAGACGCTTGCCTGTCCGCGTCGCCGCGTCGCACGGCGCGCATGTCGCCCAACCGCGAGGCTTTTCAGCAAGCCTTGGGTGTCGAGAATTGGATCGTAGTCCGTCTCCGCGAGCGCAGCGCGCATTGCGCCGACCTCGCGCCAGGTCGATGGGGCGAGTGGGCGCTTGCGCCAGCGCCGCAGGGCAATCGGAATCACGCGGTCGACCGCCGGATGCAGCCCGGCGAGCGAAACGTAGGCTTCCTCCACGACCCAATGGATCACCGCCTGTGGCCGCTCGCGGCGGATGTCGGTAACGGCGGGAAAGGTGTGCACGATGTCGCCCAGGGAGGACATGCGCACGAGCAGGAGGGTCGTCATTGTCGGCCGCATCGTACGTCGTAACGGGCGTCAGGAGACCACCCGTTGCGCCTGCGACTTACAGGCGCGATCGACGGGCTTGCGGCGATCAAGGCGATGCGA
>Ga0255040_10000358_pt1 | contig 11725 bp, 11 predicted proteins | sample BC1_12_2_MG_FD_181711 | JGI IMG/M metagenome (GOLD analysis project Ga0255040, IMG submission 181711) | Seawater microbial communities from Strait of Georgia, British Columbia, Canada - BC1_12_2 | ecosystem: Environmental > Aquatic > Marine > Strait | place: Canada: British Columbia | collected... | reverse complement strand
ACTTGGTGTTCAGGTACGGCGCCCAGTCGACCGCGAACTTGCTCTTGAAGTTCGAGATCACCGGGTTACCGGTGTGCTCGCCGGTGTCGAGCGCGGCACGGAACTGCTTGATCATCGCCTCCGGCACGTCGGCGCCGATGACGCCCTGGGTCACCAGTTTCTCGGCATACAGGCGGCGCGTGCCCTGGTGCTGGCCGATCTTCTTGTACATCAGCGGCTGGGTCACGAAGGGCTCGTCCTGCTCGTTGTGCCCGAGCTTGCGGAAACAGACGATATCAATCACCACGTCCTTGTGGAAGGTCTGGCGATAGTCGAGCGCGAGTTGCGTCACATAGAGCACCGCCTCCGGGTCGTCGCCGTTGACGTGAAAGATCGGTGCCTCGACCATTTTTGCGATGTCGGTGCAGTAGGTCGTCGAACGCGCGTCGCGCGGATCCGAGGTCGTGAATCCGATCTGATTGTTGACGATCAGATGCACCGTCCCGCCGGTGCCGTAGCCCCGCGTGTTCGCGAGGTTGAGGGTCTCCATGACCACGCCCTGTCCGGCGAACGCGGCGTCGCCGTGCACCACGATCGGCAGCACTTGGTCGCCGGTCTTGTCGTCGCGCCGGCGCTGGCGTGCGCGCACCGAGCCTTCGACCACCGGGTTGACGATCTCCAGGTGCGATGGATTGAACGCGAGCGAGAGGTGGACCGGGCCGCCCGCGGTCGAGATGTCGGACGAGAAGCCGTTGTGATATTTGACGTCGCCCATCATGACCGCACGCGCATGCTTGCCCTCGAATTCGAGGAACAGGTCACGCGGCATCTTGCCGAGCACGTTGACGAGCACATTCAGCCGCCCGCGGTGTGCCATGCCGAGCACGATCTCCTGCACCCCGATGCCGCCGCCGCGCTGGATCAGCTCGTCGATCGCAGGGATCAGCGACTCGCCGCCTTCCAGCGAGAAGCGCTTCTGGCCGACGTACTTGGTATGCAGGTAGCGCTCGAGCGTCTCGGCCTCGGTCAGTTTTTGCAGCAGGCGCATTTGCTGTTCGGGCGAGAACTTCGCCTTCGCGCGCAGCGGCTCGATGCGCTCCTGGATCCAGAGGCGATGCGCACGCTCGCTGATGAACATGAATTCGAAGCCGATGTTGCCGCAGTAGGTCTCGCGCAGCGCCTGGAGCAGGTTGCGCAGCGAGCTGCGGTCGAGCCCGGCAAAGGATCCGGCGTTGACCTCGCGGTCGAGGTCGGCCTCGGTGAGGTCGTAGTACGCCGGCTCGAGTTCGGGCGTCGGCAGGCGCGCCACGCGCTTTAGCGGATCGAGCGTCGCCCAGCGCGACCCGGCGATCCGGTAGGACGTCACCAGGAGCAGCGCGGCCACCTGCAGGCGTTCGTCGGCGCCCTGTGCAGCCGAGGCGCGCGCGCTCAGCGCGCCGCTTTTCGCGCGCTGCACGAACGATTCGACGACCGGCGCATGGGCGATGTCCCGGGCGCCCTCACCCGTCGCGCCGGGCACTACCTGCAAGTCGTCGAAATACTCGCGCCACTGCTCGGGCACGGCGCCTGGATTGGCGAGGTATTGCTCGTAGAGCTCTTCGACGAACGGCGCGTTGCCGCCGAAGAGGTAGGAATTGGACATGAACTCGCGCATCACGCTCATGGCATCACCTCGGTCGGCAACCGTGCGTCGTCGCGGCGCTGGCGCGCGCCATGCCCTACTTGCGCTGGTCGATCGGCACCACGTCGCGTTGGGTCGCACCGCGGTAGAGCTGGCGCGGACGCCCGATCTTCTGGTCCGGATCGACGATCATTTCATTCCATTGCGCGATCCAGCCGACCGTGCGCGCGAGCGCGAAGACGCAGGTGAACATCGAGGTCGGAATGCCGATCGCACGCTGCACGATGCCCGAATAGAAGTCGACGTTCGGATAGAGCTTGCGTTCGACGAAATAATCGTCCTCGAGCGCGATCTTCTCGAGCGCGATGGCGAGCTCGAATAATGGATCGTTTGCAAGGCCAAGCTCCGACAACACCTCGTGACAAGTCTCGCGCATGAGTTTCGCGCGCGGGTCGTAGTTCTTGTAGACGCGGTGCCCGAAGCCCATCAGGCGAACGTTGGAGTCCTTGTCCTTGACCTGCTTGATGAACTCGCCCACCTTGGAGACGTTGCCGATCCCCTCGAGCATCTGCAGACAGGCCTCGTTCGCGCCGCCGTGCGCCGGCCCCCACAAGCAGGCGATGCCGGCGGCGATGCAGGCGAAGGGGTTGGCGCCCGACGAGCCCGAAAGGCGCACGGTCGACGTCGACGCGTTCTGCTCGTGGTCCGCGTGCAGGATGAAGATCCGATCGAGCGCCCGCACCAGGACGTCGTTCACCGGGTACTCCTCGCACGGCGTGCCGAACATCATGCGCATGAAATTCGCCGCATAGGACAGGTGGTTCAACGGATACATGAACGGCTGACCCATGTTGTACTTGTAGGCCATCGCCGAAATCGTCGGCATCTTGGCGATCAACCGGTAGGCCGCGACCTCGCGGTGCCGCGGATCGTTTATGTCGAGCGAGTCGTGATAGAACGCCGACAGCGCACCGACCACGCCGACCATCGTCGCCATCGGGTGCGCATCGCGCCGGAACCCGCTGTAGAAGCGCAGCAGCTGCTCGTGCAGCATCGTATGCCTGGTCACGGTGGCGACGAACGTCTCCTTCTCGGTGGACGTCGGCAGCTCGCCGTAGAGCAGTAGATAGCAGACCTCGAGGAAATCGCAGTGCACCGCGAGTTGCTCGATCGGATAGCCGCGATATAGCAGCACGCCTTTGTCGCCATCGATATAGGTGATCGTCGAGTTGCAGCTCGCCGTCGACATGAACCCCGGGTCGTAGGTAAACGCGCCCGACGCGCCGTAGAGCGAACGGATATCGATGACGTCCGGGCCGATCGAACCCGAGAGGACCGGGAAATCGACGTTCTTGCCGTCCGGCAGCTTAAGGGTGGCTTTCTTTTCCATGCGGTTCCCTTCCAGCGTTTAGCAGGCGCGCAGGCGCGCCAGAACACCGCGCAGCCGCGGATCGACGCGGTCGCTGCGGCCAATCACCAGGTCCCAGAGGTCGTTGTCGGCCTCGTCGAGCAGCTCGCTCAGCGCGGCTGCGTCGCCTTCCGATAATGCCTTCCCCTCGCCCTGGAAGAACCTGTCGAGCACAAGATCCAGCTCCAGCAATCCGCGCCGGCACTTCCATTTCAGGCGCTCGCGTTGCAGCCGGTCCATACGTTTTGCCAGGCGCGCCTAAACCGCGCGGCGCACCATCATGTCCTTGATGTTGCCAATCGCCTGCGTCGGATTCAGATTCTTCGGACAGACGTCGACGCAGTTCATGATTGTATGACAGCGGAACAGGCGGTACGGATCCTCGAGATCGTCCAGGCGTGCGGCGGTCGCCTGATCACGGCTGTCGGCGATGAAGCGGTAGGCCTGCAGCAAGCCTGCCGGCCCGACGAACTTGTCGGGATTCCACCAGAACGACGGACAGGCCGTCGAGCAGCAGGCGCACAGAATGCACTCGTACAGCCCGTTCAGCGCCTCGCGCGCCTCCGGCGATTGCAGCCGCTCGCGTTCGGGGGGCGGTTCGTCGTTTATGAGGTAGGGCTTGATCGACTCGTACTGGGTGAAGAACTGCGTCATGTCGACGATCAGGTCGCGGATGACCGGCAGGCCGGGGAGCGGCCGCAGGGTGACATGCGCCGGCAGGTCGGCGATCTTGGTGATGCAGGCGAGCCCGTTCTTGCCGTTGATGTTCATCGCGTCCGAGCCGCAGACGCCCTCGCGGCAGGAGCGCCGGAACGAAACGCCGTCATCCTGCGCCTTGATCCTGCCGAGAACGTCGAGCAGCATCCGGTCGGTCGACTCGAGCGCGACCTCGTAATCCTTCATATACGGTCGCGCGTCGCGGTCCGGATCGTAGCGGTAAATCGTGATCTTCATCAGTAGGTTCTCACCTTGGGCTCGAAGGCCTCGACGCTAATCGGCTTGAGATGCACCGGCTTGTACGCCAGGCGGTCGCCGTCCTTGTACCAGAGCGTGTGTTTTAGCCAGTTCGCGTCGTCGCGCTCCGGATAGTCGCTGCGCGTCTGGGCACCACGGCTTTCCCTGCGCGCTTCGGCCGACACCGCCGTGGCCAGTGCAGTCTCGACCAGATTGTCGAGTTCGAGCGCCTCGATGCGCGCGGTGTTGAAGATCTTCGACTTGTCGTCGATGGACACGCGCCCTGCGCGCTCGGCGATCGCCTTCATCTTCTCGACGCCCTCGGTGAGAAGCTCCGGGAAGCGAAACACGCCGCAGTGCGCCTGCATTGTCCTGCGCAAATCATTGCCCACCGCCGCGACGCGCTCGCCCGAGTGCGCCGCGTCCAGGCGCGCAAGCCGCGCGCGCGTGCGCTCGCCCGCGTCCTTTGACAGTTCGCGCTGCGCCGCCGGCTGCGCGCGAATCGCCTTCACCATCTGTTCGCCGGACGACTTGCCGAAGACGAGCAGGTCGAGCAGCGAATTCGTCCCCAGGCGGTTCGCGCCGTGTACCGAAACGCAGGAGCATTCGCCTGCCGCGTAGAGGCCGGCCACCACCGCGTCGTCGTTGCCGCCTGCCGGCGCGACCACCTCGCCCAGATAGTTGGCCGGGATCCCACCCATCTGGTAGTGCACCGTCGGCACCACCGGAATCGGTTCGCGGATCGGGTCGGCGTTGGCGAACTTGATGGCGATTTCGCGGATTCCCGGCAGACGCAGGTTGATCACGTCCGCGCCCAGGTGATCGAGCTTCAGGAGGACGTGATCGGCCTCCGGGCCGCAGCCCCTGCCCTCCTTGATCTCGGTGGTCATCGCACGCGAGACGACGTCGCGGCTGGCGAGGTCCTTGGCATTCGGCGCGTAGCGCTCCATGAAGCGCTCGCCGTCCTTGTTCAGCAGATAGCCGCCCTCGCCGCGCACGCCTTCGGTGATCAGCACCCCGGCGCCGTGCACCCCGGTGGGGTGAAACTGCCAGAACTCCATGTCCTGGAGGGGAATCCCCGCGCGCGCCGCCATCCCCAGCCCGTCGCCGGTATTGATGAAGGCGTTGGTGCTCGCCGAAAAGAGGCGCCCGGCACCACCGGTCGCGAGCAGCGTCGCATGCGCCCGGAACAGCGTCACCTCGCCGCTCTCCATCTCCAGGGCGCTGACCCCGAGCACCGTGCCATCCTGGGCATCGCGCAGCAGATCGAGGGCCATCCACTCGACGAAGAACTGGGTGTTGGCGCGCAGGTTCTGCTGATAGAGCGTATGCAGCATCGCGTGCCCGGTGCGATCCGCCGCGGCGCAGGCGCGCATCGCCATCTTGGAACTGCCGTAGTCCTGGGTGTGACCCCCGAAGGGACGCTGATAGATCTTGCCGTTCTCCAGGCGGTCGAATGGCATCCCCATATGTTCGAGTTCGACGACCACCTCGACCGCGCGCCGGCACATGTATTCGATGGCGTCCTGATCGCCGAGGTAGTCCGACCCCTTCACGGTGTCGTACATGTGCCAGTGCCAGTGATCCTCGGTCGAGTTGGCAAGCGGCGCCGCAATGCCGCCCTGCGCCGCGACGGTGTGCGACCGCGTCGGAAACACCTTCGACAGGACGGCGACCTTCAGTCCGGCACGCGCAAGTTCAAGGGCGGCGCGCAGGCCCGAGCCGCCCGCGCCGACGACGATCGCATCGAATGTACGCACCGGCAGGCTCACGCCGTCCTCCAGAGAATCTGGATCGCCCAGGCGAAGGTGCCGGCGATGACCAGGAGGACGAGGATTTCCAGCAACAGGCGCGCGCCCGCGTGCTTGATGTAGTCCATCAGGATGTCGCGTACGCCGACCCACATGTGCCAGGCGAGGCTGGCGGCGAACAGCAGCGTCGCCACCCGCATCCAGCCCTGCGAAAACAGATCCGCCCAGACCGCGTAGGTGATCGGTACGCTGGTCGTCAACACCACCGCCACGATGATCGAGTACACGGCCATGATCAGGCCGGTCACCCGCTGCGCGAGCCAGTCGCGCAGGCCGTAGTGCGCGCCGACGACGATCCGGTTCACCATAGCTTGGCGCCGAAATACGCCGTAAGCGCAAGGCTGACGACGAGCACGACGACGCTCGAGCGGCGGGCGCCTGCCTTGTCGATGCCCTTGTGCAGATCGAGCAGCAGAAAACGGATGCCGGCGCACAGATGATGGCAGTACGCCCACACCAGCACGAGCAGCGACAGCTTCACCACCGCAAAACTCAAATAGCGCTGGATCGACGCGAATCCGGCCTCGGAGGCGAGGCTGCGATCGAGCAAAAACAGCAACCACAGCCCAGAGACGAAAAGCAGGACGCCGCTGACGCGGTGCAGTATCGAAATCCAACCTGCCAGAGGCAATCGAATCTGGAACAGGATTGCCTGAAGACTTAGGTACTTGGGTCTATTTTTGGTCGTCGCAGCGTCGGCCATTGTTCGATGTTCTTAGCGATTCCGGGACCACGCTGTGCGCCGCAACAACGGATCGCACAGAAGCGCAGATTATATAGGCCTGCGCCGATCCGAATTTATGGGCTGCTGCGAGTCAGCCCGACTACCCAAGCTCGCTCCGATAGTAGTGCCGGTCGGTCTTGTAGACGCCCTTGCGCCACTCCACCGGCGTGTCGCCGTAGGTGAACGAGAGGCGCTCGACCTCGAGCAGCGCATGTCCCGGCGCCACCTCAAGCAGGCGCGCGGCCGTCGCGTCGGCCGATACCGCCTTCAGGCGTTCCTCGGCGCGAACCATGCGGGTGCCGTAATCGGATTCGAACAGGTTGTAGAGTGCGCCCTGGTGATCGGTGATCGCCGCGGCGGTCAGCCCCTTGAACCGGTTGCCCGGCAACCAGACGTCCTCGAGCAATACCGGACGGCCGTCGAAGGCCAGCAGGCGCTTCAGCATGATGACCGGCTCGCCGGGCTTGAGCTCGAGCAGACGCGCCAGGTCGGCGGGCGCCCGCGAGCGCCGGAAGTCGAGCAGACGCCGATCGGCCGCCACCGTCTCGCCGCTGTCAGGGGTCAGGCGCAGAAAGCGGAAGCGGACCTGCGGCTCGCCGTGCGTCGCGACGTAGGTCCCCTTGCCCTGACGGCGCACCAGCAGGTTCTCGGCGGCGAGTTCGTCGATCGCCTTGCGCACCGTGCCCTGGCTGACCCGATAGCGCGCGGCGAGCTCGAATTCGCTCGGGATCGCCTCGCCGGGGCCCCATTCGCCGCCGCGCAGGCCATCGAGGAGCAAGTCCTTGATCTGGCGGTAAAGCGGGCTGAACCGTGGCGCGGGCATCGCGCGTATTTGACCATAGCAGCGGAGACTCGTCTATCTTCTGTTACATGTCTTATAAAAGATAAAAGACATATTGACTTCCCCAAGCGCCCCGCATACCATCATCACGCCGGGCTGGCGCACCAGGCAGGCGCGCGCGGCCCGGCCGAACCACCCGTCACGCAGCGTTTTTCGGAGCCCCGCGATGTCCAAAACCCCCGTTCGCGTCGCCGTCACCGGTGCCGCCGGCCAGATCGGTTACGCCCTGCTGTTTCGAATCGCCGCCGGCGACATGCTCGGCAAGGACCAGCCGGTCATCCTCCAACTGCTCGAGATCCCTGACGAGAAGGCGCAAAAAGCGCTGACCGGCGTCATGATGGAGCTCGACGACTGCGCCTTTCCCCTGCTCCACGCCATGCAGGCCGCCTCGGACCCTCGCGTCGCATTCAAGGATGCGCAAATCGCCATGCTCGTCGGCGCGCGACCGCGCGGTCCCGGCATGGAGCGCAAGGACCTGCTCGCCGCCAACGGCACGATCTTCCAGCCGCAGGGCCGCGCGCTGAACGAGGTCGCCGCACGCGACGTTCGCGTCCTCGTCGTCGGCAATCCGGCGAACACCAATGCGCTGATCGCGATGAAAAATGCCCCCGATCTCAAGCCGACGCAATTCACCGCGATGATGCGGCTCGATCACAACCGGGCACGCGGCCAGATCGCCGCCAAGCTCGGCAAGCCCGTGGCCGCGGTGCGCAAGACGATCGTCTGGGGCAATCATTCGGCGACCCAGTATCCCGACATCTTCCACGCCACCTGCGAAGGCAAGAAGGCCTGGGGCCAGATCAAGGACAAGGCCTGGCTCGAAAATACGTTCATCCCCACCGTCCAGAAGCGCGGCGCGGCGATCATCGAGGCGCGCGGGCTGTCGTCTGCGGCGAGCGCGGCGAGCGCGGCGATCGACCATGTGCGCGACTGGCTGCATGGCACGCCGCGCGGCGACTGGGTGTCGATGGGAATCCCGGCCGACGGCAGCTACGGCATTCCTGAAGGCGTGCTCTACGGAATGCCGGTGGTCTGCAAGGACGGCGCCTTCGAAGTCGTGCAGGGTTTGAACGTCAGTGCATTCGCGCGCAGCAAAATGTCGGCGACGCTGCAGGAACTGCACGAGGAGCGCGACGGCATCAAGGAACTGCTCGGATAGGGCCGGCCATGACCCCCGGATCGAAGTTCAGACAGGCGCTGAAGGAAGAGTCCCCGGTCCAGGTCATCGGCACGATCTGCGCCTACCACGCGCTGCTCGCCAAACGCAGCGGCTATCGCGCGATCTACCTGTCGGGCGGCGGCGTGGCCGCCGGTTCGCTCGGGCTGCCGGACCTCGGCATCTCCAACCTGGACGACGTGCTGATCGACGTGCGCCGCATCACCGACGTCTGCGACCTGCCTCTGCTGGTCGACGTCGACACTGGGTTCGGCGCAAGTGCGTTCAACGTCGCGCGCACCGTGCGCTCGCTGGTCAAAGCGGGCGCCGCGGCAATGCACATCGAAGACCAGGTCGGCGCCAAGCGCTGCGGCCACCGCCCCGGCAAGGAAATCGTCTCGACCGAGGAAATGTGCGATCGCATCCGCGCCGCGGTCGATGCGCGCACCGACGCCGCGTTCGGCATCATGGCGCGCACCGATGCGCTCGCCAGCGAAGGCCTCGAGCGCGCGCTCGAGCGCATGGTGAAGTACGTCGAGGCCGGCGCCGACATGATTTTTCCCGAAGCCATGACCGAGCTCTCGATGTATCGGCGCTTCGTCGATGCGGTAAACGCACCGGTGCTCGCGAACATCACCGAGTTCGGCGCGACGCCGCTGTTCAGCGTCGATGAACTGCGCTCGGCCGGCGTCGCCATGGCGCTCTACCCGCTGTCGGCGTTCCGCGCGATGAACAAGGCGGCGCTGAACGTCTACACCACGATGCGCCGCGACGGCACCCAGCAGGCGGTGGTCGACAGCATGCAGACACGCGACGAACTTTATGACTACCTGAACTATCACGCGTACGAGGACAAGCTGGACCAACTGTTCGCGAAGGAGAAATCCGCATGAGCGCACGCAAGCCAAATGTCGCAGTGACGCCAAAGCCGAAGAAGTCAGTCGCCCTGTCGGGCGTACCCGCCGGCAATACCGCGCTGTGCACCGTCGGGCGCACCGGCAACGACCTCCACTACCGCGGCTACGACATCCTCGAATTCGCCGACGTCGCCGAGTTCGAGGAGATCGCCTATCTGCTGGTACACGACAAACTGCCGAACGCGGCGGAGCTCGCTGCCTACAAGGCGAAGCTGCGCGGCCTGCGCGGCATCCCCGCGGCGGTGCAGCGCGTGCTCGAATGCATCCCCGCCGGCGCCCATCCGATGGACGTCATGCGCACCGCCTGCTCGGCGCTCGGCGCGGTGCTGCAGGAAAACCAGGACCATAAATTGTCCGAGGCGCGCAATATCGCCGACCGGCTGATGGCGAGCTTCGGCTCGATGTTGCTGTACTGGTACCACTACGCGCACTCGGGGCGGCGCATCGACGTCGAAACCGACGACGAATCGATCGGCGGGCATTTCCTGCATCTGCTGCACGGCCGCGCGCCGAGCGCGCTCTGGGTGCGTGCGATGCACACCTCGCTCGTCCTCTACGCCGAGCACGAATACAACGCCTCGACCTTCACCGCTCGGGTGATCGCGGGCACCGGCGCCGACATGCATTCGGCGATCACCGGTGCGATCGGCGCGCTGAAGGGACCAAAACACGGCGGCGCCAACGAGTTCGCATTCGACGTCATCGGCCGCTATGACGGGCCCGACGCGGCCGAGGCCGATATCGTGCAGCGCGTGGCCGAGCGCCAGGTCATCATCGGCTTCGGCCACCCGGTCTACACCATCGCCGATCCGCGCAACCAGATCATCAAGGCGGTCGCGCAGCGCCTGTCGAAGGACGCGAGCGACATGAAGCTCTTCGACATCTCCGCGCGCATCGAGAAAGTGATGTGGCGCGAGAAGAAGATGTTCCCCAATCTCGACTGGTACAGCGCCACCAGCTATCACATGATGGGCGTGCCGACGGCGATGTTCACGCCGCTGTTCGTCATCTCGCGCACCTCCGGCTGGGCGGCGCACGTCATCGAGCAGCGCATCGACGGCAAAATCATCCGCCCGAGCGCCAACTACGTCGGTCCCGAGGACCAGAAGTGGGTGGCGCTCAAGAACAGGAAATAGCCATGGCCTTGTACGAATCCGACGTCACCAAATTCATGCGCCGCTATCTCGAGCAGCACCCCGAGGAGCTCGCGTCACAGAAGACGGGACGCGGGGTCTGGTGGGACAAGACCGCGGCTGAGCGCACCGCGCCCTTGCCCGAACGCCATGCGCCGCGCGCCGGCGGCGCCGAGCATACCTTCGAGCCGCTGTCCGAGGCCGAGTAAGTCCGTGTCCAGCGCCCTCTCCAATATCCGGCCGAAGCCGGACGACGTTCTGTTGCGAATCGCCGATTACGTAAACCAGACCAAGATCGGCAGCACGCTCGCCTACGACACCGCCCGCTACTGCCTGTTGGATACCCTGGGGTGCGGCTTCGAGGCGCTCAACTACCCCGCCTGCACCAAGCTGCTCGGGCCGATCGTGCCGGGCACCGTGGTACCGAACGGCGCCAAGGTGCCGGGCACGCAGTTCCAGCTCGACCCGGTGCAGGCCGCGTTCAATATCGGCGCGATGATCCGCTGGCTCGATTTCAACGACACCTGGCTCGCCGCCGAATGGGGCCATCCCTCCGACAACCTCGGCGGCATCCTCGCCACCGCGGACTGGCTGTCGCGCAACGCGGTCGCGGCAGGACGCAAACCGCTCGTCATGCGCGATGTCCTCACCGCCATGATCAAGGCGCACGAGATCCAGGGCGTACTCGCGCTGGAGAACTCGTTCAATCGTGTCGGTCTGGATCATGTGGTGCTGGTCAAGGTCGCATCGACCGCCGTGGTCGCGCAGATGATTGGCTGCAGCGCCGATGAAGTCATCAACGCGGTCTCGCTCGCCTGGGTCGATGGGCAAAGCCTGCGCACCTACCGCCATGCGCCGAACACCGGTTCGCGCAAGAGCTGGGCCGCGGGCGACGCGACCAGCCGCGCGGTGCGCCTCGCGCTCATCGCCAAGACCGGCGAAATGGGCTATCCCTCGGTCCTCAGCGCGAAGACCTGGGGCTTCTACGACGTGTCGTTCAAGGGCAAGAAGTTCAGGTTCCAGCGCGACTTCGGTTCCTACGTCATGGAAAACGTGCTGTTCAAGATTTCCTACCCGGCAGAATTCCACTCGCAGACCGCGGTCGAATGCGCGATGGACATCCACACCGAGTTGCAGCGCGTCGGCCGCAGCGCGGACGACATCAAGAAGATCACCATTCG
>Ga0255040_10000356_pt1 | contig 11734 bp, 8 predicted proteins | sample BC1_12_2_MG_FD_181711 | JGI IMG/M metagenome (GOLD analysis project Ga0255040, IMG submission 181711) | Seawater microbial communities from Strait of Georgia, British Columbia, Canada - BC1_12_2 | ecosystem: Environmental > Aquatic > Marine > Strait | place: Canada: British Columbia | collected... | reverse complement strand
TCCAATGTACTGGCCCTCCTGGCTGGCACTTGGTCTTTTACGTCTCTGGGTTTCTTTACCCTTTTCCTGGATATATTACAGTGGCAAGGGCCTGGGTTGGTTGATGGATAAAACTCTGAAGGGCCGTCGCCATGTTGTCGAAGTGAACATTGGACTTTGTTTCCCCGAGCTAACCGAGGTTCAACAGGACGCGCTGGTCAGCAAAACCATGCAATCGACCGCTTTGGGATTACTCGAAACCGCCTATAGCTGGTGGGCCAGTGACGCGGCGATCATAAACCGTTCACAGATGGAAGGTCTGGAACATATCGACAAGGCCAAAGAAGAGGGTCGAGGTGTTTTGATGATTGGTGCACACTATACCACGCTGGATTTAAGCGGTCGTGTTTTTGGATCGGAACGTCCCTGCGATGTAATTTATCGCCCTCAGGGCAACGAAGCCTTCGACTACATTATTAACAGCTCGCGCAACAGGCACCTGGGCGAGTTAATCGATAAGCGCGATATGCGTAAAATGGTTAAACGTTTAAAACAGGGACACACTGTCTGGTACGCGTCCGACCAGGATTTAGGTCCCAGGGGCGCGGTGTTTGCACCATTCTTTGGCATACCAACCGCAACGATTACCACCATCCGGCAACTCGTAAAACTATCGGGAGCCAAGGTTGTTTTTTATGCCCACTACCGCATCGATGATGGCGGCAACAGTCATTATGTTGGCAAGGTCCTGGATGTTTTTGATGAAAAACTCGGTACCGACGATATCGAAGATGCACGCCAGATAAATAAGGTAATCGAGGACTCTATTCGGCCTCACCCCGAACAATACCTGTGGGTCCACCGACGTTTTAAGACCCGACCCAGCGAGCAAGACCCTGATTTTTATGCCCGTTTTCGCAAGTGACTATGACGTTGAAACCAGGTATTAAAGTCAACTTGATATGAAATCCATTATCATTCTGATAGCTGGATTGATTATTTGCTATCTACTGATGGTTGCTCTTTTATATTTTATGCAACGTAGCCTGCTATTTAATCCGGTCCCTCCAGTGGATGGTATTTCCACTCAAACAATTAGCTTTATCAACGATGATATTACGCTACAGGGGTGGGTACTGAACCAGGGAAAGCCCAGGACACTCATTTATTTTGGCGGCAACTCTGAAGATATAACCGCCAATATTCCATTATTTGAGGATCTGTTTCGGAACCATACGGTGTACCTGGTTAACTACCGGGGTTATGGGAGTAGCCAGGGTAGTCCAACCGAGGCGGGGCTATTTTCAGACGCGATGGCCATCTACGATCAAATTCGACACCAGCATAGCTCGATCAGCCTTATGGGCAGAAGCCTGGGTAGCGGGGTTGCCGTTTACCTGGCCTCGTTGCGTGATATTGATCGCCTGCTGCTGTTGACTCCCTACGATAGCATTAGCGAAGTAGCACAAACCCACTACCCGTATTTTCCTACCAGCTACCTGATAAAGGACCGATTTGATTCGTTGGCCTATGCGGGTAGTCTCAAACTACCGGTATTGATTGTCACGGCGGAATTTGATCGCGTGGTACCCGTCAAACACGCCGAAAATCTACGTGATGGTTTAACCGATTCTGAGGTAAGTTATCATCTGGTAAGCGGCGCGGCGCACAATAACATCACCGACTTCTCGCAATACCGGGAAATAGTCAGGGCGTTTCTCAAGAAAGCTAAAATTTGATAATTAAATCAGGGACCGGTAATACCGGGATGGTAATTTTACCGACTAGAATAACAGTCTTAAATCACTCGGTTTTTCATATGCACTTTAATACCGGCAAAAACAGCATTTGCCAGTTTATGCTGATGCTTGCTACTGCGTAATTTTTTCTCTTCACCGGGATTCGACAAAAACGCCGTTTCGATCAGTATTGAGGGCATATCGGGTGCTTTCAGTACGGCAAAACCGGCTTGCTGAACACGCTTGTTATTGAGCTTCGATACCCTGCCCAGCTTCTTCAAAACGTCCGAGCCCAGTTCCAGGCTATCCTGGATAGTCGCTGTCTGCGACAGGTCGAGCAATACTGAGGCAATTAAATCGTCCTTGTCATCCAGGCTGATTCCGCCGATTAAATCAGAAGCATTTTCTTTTTTCGCAATCCATCGCGCCGCCTCTGAACTGGCACCACTTAGCGACAATGCATAAACCGAGGCACCCTGCACGCGGGCGCTCTTGAACGAATCGGCATGAATTGATAAAAACAGATCGGCCTTTTGCTCACGCGCCTTTTTCACCCGATTACGAAGCACAACAAAACGGTCGCCTTCACGAGTCATCACCGCTCGATACCCTGGTTCCCGATTTATCAGGGCTTTCATTTTTTTTGCGACGGCCAGGGTGATATCTTTTTCTCGGGTTCCCTTTCTTCCGATAGCACCAGGGTCACGTCCGCCATGGCCTGCATCAATAGCGATTACGATTTCTTTTTTTCGCTTTTGTCTTTGTTGCTGACTAGAAACAATAGGTGTGGGGTCCAGATTAGTGGCGTGTAAGTCAACTACCAGACGATGCCCCGAGTTCCCTTCGGGTTTTAATATGAAACTCCGTGGGCGGACATTGCTTTTCAAATCCAGCACTACCCGTAGCTCACCCGTTTTGCGGATTGCCGAGCGAATTCCACTCATCAGGCTGGTATTATTCTTGTTAACAGTTAATGCTTTACTTTTACGAGTATTTTTCAGGTCGATAACAATGCGCTGGGGATTAGACAGCGTGAAGAGCCTGTGTTCAGTACCAGCTGAGAGATCAAAAACAACCCGAGTATGCTCGTCCGAAGTCTGGGATACGCGAACACCAACCAGGGCCGGCTTACTTTTGGCAAAACTAATCTTACAGCTTGCCAATAACGCAAAAGCGGCGCCATAACGAGTGAATCGTTTGAGGAAAAAGCGTCTGGTTTTCGAAAATCTGTCCATATTTCTTGAAAATGAATTCTTTTCGTTTCTATCCGGAGCTTTATTTATAGTGAATTAATGATAAAAAATCAACCCTTTTTCTATATTTATTAACTAGATAGTGAACTTTTCTAGAATAATACTAAGGATTTAGATCAGCCATAACCCTGTTTCCCCAGTCATTGTTGGCCACCAGTTCAATACGCCTGCCTTTCGTATCATACTCAATACTTACCTCCAGACCGATACTACTCAGGTAATCCCCGGCCCTTTCTGGCCATTCGATCAGGCATATTGTGGTCGAATTCAGGTAATCACGATAACCCAGGTATTCGAGCTCCTCACCATCCGCCAACCGGTATAAATCCAGATGGGCTATTGAGAGAGGGGAAAGCTCATAGTACTCGATTAAAGTGTAGGTTGGACTTCTTACCCCCGTGCCTACGCCGAGTGACTCGAGTGCGCCGCGAACCAACGTGGTTTTTCCGGCACCAAGGTTACCACTCAGGGTGATAACACCCCCGGATTCGCAGGCAGCTACCAGTCTGGCGCCAAACCCACGCATTTCCCCTTCATTCCTGATCAGCATTGCCGTGCTTTCAGACTTCGTGTAGTCGTTTTACCAGGCGGGGTATGCGATGCACTATATCGCTGGCGATCAATCCGGTTTCATCATTGTCAGCAGCATAATCTTCTGCGCCGAGCGCATGCACCAGCACCGCGGTTTTTGCCGCATCAAATGGTGATAGACCCTGCCCCAACAGGGCTGCAATCATACCGGCGAGCACATCGCCCATACCGGCCGAGGCCATGCCGGGGTTTCCCTGAATATTGATGGCTGGAATCGATCCGGCCTGCTGAACAATGCTACCCGAACCTTTTAATACACTCACCATGCCAAAGCGATCAGCTAGTTGCTGGCTGGCTAAAAGGCGATCGGACTGAATCTCTGCAGATTGCATCGACAGTAACCTGGCTGCTTCGCCCGGATGTGGCGTTACCACGACCTGATCCGAGGCCAATGCATGAAGAAAGTCGGCATCGAGAGCCCCGGCATCGACCACGACAGGTTTTTTACAGGCCTGTATTTTTTCCAGGCAGTCCCTCGCAGCCTGACTCGCTCCGAGCCCTGGCCCAACCAGGATAACATCTGCCTGTTCCAGTTTTTGATCGAGACTGTCCCAGCCCAGCACCATCAATTCTGATATCGCTGACAGGCTATTAGCACAATCAGGGTGCACCAGTGCGGTGACCAGCCCTGCCCCGGATCGTAATGCTGCCTGGGCCGCGAGCGATACCGCACCGACCATACCCTTGTCACCACCGATAACAAGCAGGTGGCCAAAAGCATTTTTGTGAGAATTGTGTTTCCGTTTCGCTGGTAATTTAATATTGCTTCGATCGAGTACGATCAGGGCCGGAACCTGGTCTTCACCAATTCGAGAGCTGGTGCCAAGGTCGTCAAAAACCAGTTCGCCACAAAAATCAGGTCCATCGGCCAGAAACTGACCTGTCTTGGCACCGATAAAAGTAACCGTCAAATCGGCATGCACAGCACAGGGCTGTGCCATGCCATTATTAGCGTTCAAACCCGAAGGTATATCGATCGCAACTCGTATAGCCGACTTTTTATTGATCGAATGGATTAGCGACTGCCAGTTTTTATCGAGTTCTCGCGTTAATCCAATACCCAACAAGCCATCGACGATTACCTCACCCCGTATCTCCTGCTGCTTCCATGGCAGAATCTCAGCTCCAGCTGCCTGCCATTGTTCACGAAAATATGCGGATGTCTCTGACTGGTTCGCAAGATCACCCTGGCTGATCAATTGCACATCGACACCCCCGGCTTTGGCCGCGAGGGCGATGACGTAGGCATCTCCGCCATTGTTACCCGAACCGGCAAAAATAGTAACGCAGGAAACTTCAGGCCAACGCGCTGATATTTCCTGCCAGACCCGCTGCCCTGCTCTTCGCATCAATTCGATTTCTTTCAGCCCGTCGGTTACAACAGCGGCCCTGTCCATTTCATAAACTGTTTTTGTGTCGTATAGAAGCATAGGTATTTTATACATCAGCAATAGGAGTAAGGAAAGCGCTGAGCGGATAACCACTCGTTTTTTTTGAGTGTCGCACCGACAATTACAAATATCGGAATTTGAACAATCGCTGACAGGGTGTTTGGTATACTCGAAAGCATATTATCCTGGGTATTCAGATGAGCAATCAATCGAAGCGTTTACAGGCGCGTTCAGACAAGGACCTGCGATCACGGGTAAAGTTGCTGGGTAAGCTGGTTGGCAATGTATTGCTCAAACACGAAGATCCGGCTGTATTCCACGCGGTCGAGGCTCTGCGAACCGGTTTTATTCAACTTCGCAGACGTAATAGCGAACCAAAACGACAGGCGCTGATCCGGCTGATCGATAGCCTGCAACCAGACATCATCAACCAGGTTATCCGTGCTTTCACAATTTATTTCAACCTGGTTAATATTGCCGAGGAAGATTTCCTTCATCGGCAGCGTCGAAGTTCGGTGCAAAAGACGGGTCACGCCGACTGGGCTGGATCATTCCACCACACCATTGAAGGATTTCAGCAAGCAGACATGAGCGTCGAGGAATTGCAGCAACTGCTCGATAGCCTGTCCTACACACCCGTTTTCACGGCGCATCCTACCGAGTCTAAAAGACGTACCGTGATGCAGTTACAGCGCCATGTATTCACTATCATCGACCAGTTAACCGATCCACGCCTGGGCCAGTTCGAACGCGATGATCTGGTCGAGGCATTACAGTCACAGATCGAAGTACTCTGGTTGACTAATGAAGTTCGGGGTAGCAAACCCAGTGTCAACGATGAAATTAAACTGGGTTTACACTATTTTCAGCGCAGTTTGTTCGAGGCGGTCAAGCTTGATTATCGACACCTGGAAAGAGCCATCATTCACATCTATGGGGAAAATGAAACTGGCGGTCCCGTTTGCGGAGTACCCAGCTTTATTCACTTCGGCTCATGGATTGGCGGCGATCGGGACGGCAATCCTTTCGTCACAGACGAAGTTACCCGCATGGCCTTACGCATGCATTCGGAAGAAATACTAACCGAACATATACGTTCAATTTACAAACTCAGTCAGGTACTAACAATGTCAACCCGATGGTGCTCACCGGGTAAAGAATTCATACAAAAACTACGGGCTGACGAAGCCCGGGGTGTTAAGGCTTTTGATAATCGTCGTGATCAATTCGAAGACGAGGTCTACCGACGTAAGCTATATCACATGCATTATCGACTGAAGAAAAATCTTGCCGTGGTGAGGAACAGGCAGCGGGGTCTGGAAACACCCGACAGCGAACACGCTTATACCAACGAACAGGAGTTTCTCGATGACCTCTATTCAATTCGGGATTCGCTAATCAGTCATGGCGAGTACTCGATCGCTAATGGTGACCTGAATGATGTTATCCGAATCGCCGAAACCTTTGGTTTTCACATGGTCGAACTGGATATCCGCCAGGAGTCGACTCGCCACACGACGGCCGTCGGTGAAATTATCAAACTCTGCGGGCTCGGTGATTACCACGCGATGGACGACCAGCAACGGCTCGACTTCCTCGCCAGGCAAATTACAGCGAAGCAGCGCCCAAAATTTGAAAACGCACTGCTAAGCGCTGAAAGCCGGCAAACGCTAGAGGTATTTCAAACTATTTTTGATATGCGAATGGAAATCAGCAAACGTTGTATCGGTAGCTACGTAATCTCCATGACCCATACGGCGAGTCATATTATGGAGGTCATGTACCTTGGTTATCTGGTCGGTCTTGCCGGCAGAAAATCTAACAAATTCTTTTGCCAACTTGAGATTGCGCCTCTATTTGAAACTATTGATGATTTGAATCACATCGATACTGTACTCGATACGCTTTTGCAAAATTCGGTCTACAGGAAACTGTTGTTATTGACCGGTGGGGTACAGGAAGTAATGCTCGGTTACTCTGATTCCTGTAAGGACGGCGGAATACTATCCGCGTCCTGGGGTTTATACCGGGCACAGCAGAAGGTAATCGAAATTACCGGGCGCCATCAGGTCAAATGCCGCATGTTTCATGGTCGCGGTGGCACTATTACTCGTGGTGGCGGTCCCACACACGAGGCAATCATGTCACAGCCACCTCATACAGTGCTGGGTCAAATCAAGTTCACTGAACAGGGTGAAGTTTTGTCGCACAAGTATGGCAATGCTGAAACAGCTCACTACGAACTGGCGATGGGCATTACCGGTCTGATGAAGGCGAGTGCCGGCATAGGCGATGATACCGGCGACAACTACAATGAATTTCATCCCGTAATGCAGGAACTTTCGGATTTTTCAGAATACTATTATCGGCAGTTAACCGATCACAGCAAAGGTTTTTTCGAGTACTTTTACGAAGCCACTCCAGTCAGCGAAATCGGACTAATGAATATTGGTTCAAGGCCTTCACACCGCCGCAAAGGCGACATGTCTAAATCCTCGGTACGCGCAATACCCTGGGTATTTGGCTGGGGTCAGTCACGGCACATGATGCCTGCCTGGTATGGCGTTGGTTACGCGCTCGAACAATGGCTACAGGAAAACCCACGATCGCTGAAAAAGCTGCGCGAGATGAACAAACGGTGGCCCTTCTTTGCGGCGATGATTAGTAACATGCAAATGTCACTATTCAAATCGGATATGCGAACTGCGCTCGAATATAGCAAACTGTGCGGGAACAGGACACTGGCTAAAACCATATTCGGGAAAATCGAAAAAGAAAACCGGCGTACCATCGAACAGGTACTAAAAATCGCTAATATCAAAAAATTACTATCTAATGATCCTGCACTCACCCTGTCACTCACACGACGGGATCCCTATCTCGACCCCCTGGGTTACCTGCAAATCAACCTCCTGAAAAAGTACCGCAACGAGAAAGTAGCAGAAAAGACACGACGGCAATGGCAAAGTGCGCTGCTCAGTTCGATCAATGCAATTGCTGCCGGATTGAGAAATACGGGATAGCTTCTAGCGGTTAAATACCGTTTAACCATCGAGTCCAGCTCAACAAGTTCATACAAAATACGCCCAGGTTCAATTTGATAAGGAAAAATCGCTGATTAGGGCTATTATTACCTTTAAGTTTAGTTCGCAACTATGCGTCCAGACGGTAGTTTCTAACTTTTTTGATCAATGTAGGAATTTGCAGGTTTAAATATCATGAGAAAATTAATAGTAGGGATTCTGGCGTTGTTTTTATCTTTTAACGCCATGGCTGAGCGTCCTGCACCCCGTGTTAGCAACAATAAAGCATATTTCGCATTGGGCGCATCATCCGTTAGGGGCTCCGTAAGCGGTTTAGGTAATGTTTCACCTTTCAATGTCTATGGTCGACTGGGATATAATTTTACTCGCTATATCGGTATCGGCTTTGAGGGTGGAGGAACTCTTTTAGAAGATGAAATTCAAGGATTTGATGCTTCAGGTAATCTCGTTAGTGTCGATTTCGGCATAAATACATTATTCGGTTATCTGAAGCTCATGGCTCCTATTGGAGATAAATCAAAAATTTATGCCATGGTTGGCCCGGCGAATACGGAGTTAAAAGTCTCGGATGGTAGTAGCTCCATTAAATTGGATGATGATGATACCGCCTATGGAATAGGTTTCGAGAGGGATCTTGATGGTTATGGGTTCACTATCGACTATATAAAATACTATGATGACCAGGGTGTCGATGTAGAAGGAATTAATATTGGCCTGATTGGTTACTTCTAGTTATAACCGGGAATTGCTACTGCTCTACCCGCTATGGGAATAAATAGTTTCCATTCCCCGTTCAGGCGTTGCGGGGATCATTTGCGATAATACTAACGACATACAGGCAATCGCGCTGCCGACGACAAAAACCACCGATGGCGAAACAATCCAGACCATCCCCAGTACCACGGGCAGAATGACTGCCGCAATGTGGTTAATCGAAAATGAAACACCGGCAGTTGCTGCCATATCAGCCGGATCCGCAATCTTTTTGAGGTAACTTTTCAGCGCGATCGCCATCGCGAAAAAGAGGTGATCCAGGATATAAAGAAGACAGGCAAACGCGGCAGAATCCACGATCGCGTAACAACTAAAGATAATGATCAAACCCGTGTACTCGAGCGTTAATGTTCGCTTTTCACCCCAGTGACTTACCAAACGACCGATACGTGGTGCCAGGTAAATCGTCAAAATACCATTCACCAGAAACAGCATTGTCATTTCACCAACATTGAAATGAAATTTCTCAACCATCAGGAAACCTGCGAAGACAACGAAAATCTGGCGGCGTGCCCCCGATAAAAAAGTCAAAAGGTAGTATAGCCAGTAGCGTTTTCTCACCACCATTTTCTTATGTTGCTCGGCTTCACCCTTGAAGTGGGGAAACTTGATAATCATCACGCAGGCAATCGCAATGGTCAGACTTCCTCCCAGCAGGTAAATCCATCGGTAGCCGAGATCCAGCAGATCGACCAGTAAATAAAGTGCTGCAAAAGCGAACAGGCCGGTGAATGCTCCGACCGCTATTTGCCGACCCATAACTACTGGCAAATAGTGCTTGTCGATCAATTGCAGAGTCAGGGATTGTTGAATCGTTTCTGCGTAATGGTAACCCATCGACATTAACACGGTAGTAAAGTACAAACCCAGTATGCTGGGTAGAAACCCAGTGATCGCGGTTCCTATGCCCAATGCAAGTAAAGCCACAAAAGCGATAGTTTGTTCTCGCATTATTAGCAACAGGAATATGACACCGAAGGCAATGAAGCCGGGGATCTCTCGTAAACTTTGCAAGATTCCAATTTCAACGCCGGTAAAGTTAGCCTGCTCGATGGCAAAGTTATTAATTAACGCCTGCCATGTTGCGAACGAAATTGGTACCGCAGCTGAAAACAGATAAAGAAATACTTCTGGGCGCTGAAAATATTGTTTAAACATGCAGTCCTTCTAAGGGTATGTACTAACTGAAAGTGCGGCGGTGAAATACCGCACTACTGAGCGATGTATGTTCGTTAGTAGCGGTGCAGAGTATCACAAATTTTATTTTACGACTCGATCCCGTAAAGAGTTTACCTTTTAGGCAGACTCTGGTTTAAATAACAAGAAAATCGCCCTCCTATTTCGATAGAATAATTGGATGAATACCTTCCTGGTTGGATTTACACTCGGGTTTTCGCTGATCCTGGCAATTGGCGCGCAAAATGCGTTTGTGTTGAAGCAGGGTTTGAAAGTCGAACACGTATTCTGGCTCTGTCTGATATGTGCCTTGTCGGACGCGATTTTGATTTTGATTGGGGTGAGTGGTTTTCACCTGCTGATTTCCAAACTACCCTGGCTAACCACCGGTGCCCGCTACGGTGGCGCTATATTCCTGTTCGCTTACGGTTTTGTGAGTTTTCATTCGGCATGGAAATCGAGACATAGATTATTACCAAGTGAATCAAAAGCGACCAGCCTCGGCAAGTCAATACTCACCTGTCTGGCCTTCACCTGGCTTAACCCTCATGTTTATCTCGACACTATTGTATTGCTTGGTTCAGTATCTACCCAGTTCCCTGGCCAAAGTCAGTGGTTCGCTGCGGGCGCCATGATTTCATCCTTTGTTTTCTTCTTTTCACTCGGCTATGGTGCAAGGTTATTGCGACCGATATTTGCACGCCCGGGATCCTGGCAGCTTCTGGAAATTCTGATTGGATTTATCATGTGGTCGATAGCGGCAAAACTTCTATTCATGCAATAGCCGATATACCTTTTTGCTGAATAATCAGGATAATATCAGAGCAAAATCTCAGGATATCATCTGATAATAAATATTCTGCGGATGCTCGGCCTCGATAAAAAAGTACCAGCGTTCTACCATCAAACCCGAAAATTGTATGAAAAAGGCTACCACACAAAGCCCGAAAGAATTCTCATTACTAGCGAACAACAAGGCAATCGGGACAATAAAAGCAGCCAGTAAAAAATAGCGTCGAGCCAGTTTCACAAGCGTTGGACCATAGCCATGAATAAACGCGCGAGTATTGAAACTTCCACCCATTGCGCCCTGCGCCAGCTGCCGAATAGTGGGATGGTGGATTCCAATTGCGGACTGTAGTGTGGACGGACTGCGCAGTTTTTTATTGCGCATAAGCGATGCCAGGCGTGATACAAAAGCCGCCAAAGCAAGCAATATTGCCCATCCGGCAAAATAGTCAAACAAATGAGGATCCATTTGGACCGATATTGCAGTTGCAAGGGTAAACCCAGAGGCTGTTCCCATCAGAAAAAAATTGATCACGGTCAACGGGCTATACCATTGACGCAAAAATTTCAGACAAGCGTATATCATTGCGGTACAAAGGTATAAAACCAGCACCGCTAACATGCCAGGGAAGCCGATAAAGATAGCCAGTGTTACCGGGCTACCATCGACCAGGGAATACACAATATGACTATTGTCGGCAAGCTTGAGTAGTGCATAAATCAGGACCAGGACCATTGCCGTTGGCAGGGCGATGACTTCACGTGATAACCAGGAAGTTCGCCACATGGCGGCGGCTCGCCAGGCGCGTTCCGGATGACCCAGGTGAAAAAAGGATGCTATCAGGCCTGCCATCAACAATATCAAACTGAGACTTCCTGCTGTCGCAGCGCCGTTTAACTGCAGATTGGGCATCACGGACAATAGCGTCAGTAACTCGGCACCGTAGTAGGCGAGGAACAAACCCTGCCCGGCACCAATCAAGGTGGTCAAGAATATC